>Ga0163162_10003553_pt1 | contig 14913 bp, 17 predicted proteins | sample S55metaG_FD_115310 | JGI IMG/M metagenome (GOLD analysis project Ga0163162, IMG submission 115310) | Switchgrass rhizosphere microbial communities from Kellogg Biological Station, Michigan, USA - S5-5 metaG | ecosystem: Host-associated > Plants > Roots > Rhizosphere > Soil | place: USA...
GACGCGGCGCGCGCCGAGGCGTTCTGGCGCCGCATCGCTGCCGGTGTCGATGGCGGCGAGCGTGTTCTTTTCGTCGCCGACGACGGCGACGGCATCGTCGGCACCGTCCAGCTCGTCCTCGAGCAGCCGGAGAACCAGCCGCACCGCGCCGACGTCGCCAAGATGATGGTCGCGGATCGCGCCCGCCGTCACGGCATCGGCGCCGCCTTGATGCGCGCCGCCGAGCAGGAGGCGAGGGCGCGCGCCAGGACCCTGCTCGTGCTCGACACCGCGAGCGCGGACGCCGAGCGGCTCTACGCGCGGCTCGGCTGGCAACGCTGCGGCACGATTCCCGGCTATGCGCTGCTGCCGCACGGCGGCCCGTGCGACACCACCTACTTCTATCGCGTCCTCGAGACGGGATAGCCCGGCGCGCGGACGCCGACGGTCCGCGGACGAACGAGTCGCCGCGATTGCCGCGATACTTGGCAGCGTCTTCTCCACGGTCTGCATCGCATGTACCTACGCGGCCTCGGCACGGCCACGCCCCCGTCGCGCTATACCAAGGCGGAGTGCCTGGCGGCGTTCCAGCGATCGGACTGGTTCGCCCGCCTCGACAGCCGGTCGCACCTCATCGCCAGGACCGTCCTGCAGCGCGACAACGGCATCGAGGCGCGGCGCCTCGCGCTCGATTCGCTCGACGAGGTGTTCGCGATCGACCCCGACACGCTCGATCGGCGCTTTCTCGCCCATGCGCCGACGCTGGCCGCCGACGCGGCGGCGCGCGCGCTCGCGTCGGCCGGGCTCGACGCCGCGGCGATCGACGCCATCGTCGTCAGCACCTGCACCGGCTACCTGTGCCCGGGCCTCTCGGGCTACGTCGTCGAGCGGCTCGGCCTGCGCGCGGACGTGCAGGCCTTCGACCTCGTCGGCCAGGGCTGCGCCGCGGCGCTGCCGAACCTGCAGCTCGGCCGATCGCTGGTCGGCGCGGGAACGGCGACGCACGTGCTGTCGGTCTGCGTCGAAGTGAGCAGCGCGGCGATGTACCTCGACAACGACCCGGGCGTGCTCATCAGCGCCTGCCTGTTCGGCGACGGTGCCGGCGCGGCCGTGCTCTCGGCCGAGCCGGCCGCCGGCGGCCGGCGCGTGGCCTGGCAGGACCACGCCTCGCTCATCGAGCCGGGGCACCGCAAGGCGCTGATGTTCGAGCAGAGGGACGGCATGCTGCGCAACATCCTGACCCGCGAGGTGCCGACGCTCGCCGCCGACTACGCGCACCGCGTCCTGGCGACGGTGCTCGAGCGGCATCGGCTCCACAGCGGCCACATCGCCGCGTGGATCATGCACGCCGGCGGTCGCGACGTGCTGCTCGCCGTCGAGCGCCGCTTCGAGCTCGACGGCGACGCCCTTCGCTACAGCGCGGCGATGCTGCGCGAGTACGGCAACCTCTCGAGCGCCTTCGTCTACTTCGTGCTCGAGGCCGCTCTCGCCGACGGCGCGCCGCCGGGCTGGTGGTGGTTGTCGTCGTTCGGCGCCGGCTTCAGCTGCCACGGCGCGTTGCTGCGCGTCGAATGACGATCGCCGGCTCGCTCCGGGCTGACATGCTGCCGCGAATCCTCGAGCCGGAAACGCTCGATCACCTCGCGCCCGACGACCCGGTGGCGCAGCGCTCGCGCCGCGACCTGCGCCGCGTCAATGCGTTCATGGGCGCGCGCCGGATCCTCGCTCGCGCGCTGGCGCGCGCGCTGGCCGACGCACCGGCACGGCCTCTGCGAATCCTCGAGCTCGGCTGCGGCGACGGCAGGCTGATGCTCGAGGTCGCGAAGCATCGCGGCGACCGCTGGCCGGAGGCCCGGCTCGACCTCCTCGACCGTCAGCCGATCGTCGACGCGGCGACCCTCGCCGCCTACCGCGCCGCCGGCTGGCACGCGCAGCCCGTGATCGCAGACGTCATGGACTGGGCGGTCGAGGACGGCGAGCGCTGGGACGTCGTCGTCGTCAACCTTTTCCTCCACCACTTCGACGCGCCGTCGCTCGCTCGGCTGCTCGCCGCGTGCGCGCGGCGCGCCGACGCGATCGCGGCGTGCGAGCCACGCCGCAGCCGCTTCGCGCTCGCGGCGAGCCACCTGATCTTCTTCCTCGGCACCAACGCCGTCACGCGCCACGACGGCGTCCTCAGCGTTCGCGCCGGCTTCGTCGACCGCGAGCTCGCCGCGGCCTGGCCCGAAGGTCCCGCGGCCTGGCGCGTCGACGAGTACGACGATGGCCTCTTCACGCACTGCCTGGTCGCCTCGCGGCGGCGGACGACGCCGTGACGATTCGATTCGACGTCGCCATCGTCGGCGCCGGACCGGCCGGCGCGGCCGCGGCGATCCTGCTGGCGCGCGCAGGCTGGTCGGTCGCGCTCGTCGAGCGGCAGGCGTTTCCGCGCCGCAAGGTCTGCGGCGAGTGCGTTGCCGCGAGCAACCTCGCGCTCCTCGACGCGCTCGGCATCGGCGCCGAGGTCGAGGCGGGCGCCGGCGCCGAGCTGCGGCGCGTCGCCTTGATGCGCGCCGACGAGACGATCGTCGCCGCGCTGCCGCCGGGCGAAGGCGCGCACCGCTGGGGCCGGGCGATCGGCCGCGAGCACCTCGACACCTGGCTCGCCGACGCTGCGGCAGCGGCCGGGGCGACGCGCTTGCAGCCTTGGGCGCTCGAGTCGATCGCCGGCTGCTGCGGCGACTTCTCGTTGCGGATTCGACCGATCGCCGGCCCGGGCGCCGAGGTCGAATTGATCGCCGGCGTCGTCGTCGCCGCGCATGGATCGTGGGAGCCTTTGCCCGCCGAACGCGCGGCACGCCGCGAGATGCGCGCCGCATCGGACCTGTTCGCGTTCAAGGCGAACTTTCGCGCCGCTGACATCGCACCCGACCTGCTTCCGGTGTTGTCGTTCCCCGGCGGCTACGGCGGCATGGTCGTCGCCGACGACGGGGTGGCCACGCTCGCCGGCTGCATTCGCGACGACCGGCTGCAGGCCTTGCGCGCGGCGCGGCCGGGCGCGCGCGCCGGCGACGTGTTCGAGGCGATGCTGCGGCGCGAATGCCGCGGCGTCGCCGCGGCACTCGAAGGCGCGACGCGCGAAGGGCCGTGGCTCGCGAGCGGCCCGCTTCGCCCCGGGATTCGCCTGGGCCGGGGCCCCGGTCGATTCGACGGCGCCGACGGCGTCTTTCGCATCGGCAACGCTGCCGGCGAGGCGCACCCGATCGTCGGCGAGGGCATCAGCATGGCGCTGCAGTCGACGTTCGTTCTCGCCGCGCTGATCGGGCCTGCACGCGCGCAGCTCGTGGGCGCAGCGACCGCGCACGAAGCGCAACGGCAAGCGCTCGCCGTCTACGAAGCGATCTGGCGCCGCCGCTTCACGCGCCGCCTGCGCGTCGCCGCCGCGTTCGCTCACGTCGCCATGCGGCCCGGGCTCGCGCGCATCGCCTGGCCCTTGGCGCGACGCTGGCCGGGCGTGCTCACCCTGGGTGCGCGCCTGAGCGACAAGACGCGCTGCGCGCCCGAGGCGACCCGGCTGGTCGGCGGCGCTGCATGAAGGAGCCGGCGACGCGCGCACCCTCGCGCTTCGATCGCGTCGACGCGCTGCGCGGCATCGCCATCGTCTGGATGGCGGCGTTCCATTTCTGCTTCGACCTCAACTACTTCCGCTTCATCCGCCAGAACTTCTACGTCGATCCGTTCTGGACCGTGCAGCGCGCCTGCATCGTCACGTTGTTCATGACCTGCGTCGGCGCCGGCCAGGCGATCGCTTCGGCGCAGCACCAGCCATGGCGGCGCTTCTGGCGCCGCTGGGCGCAGATCGCCGGCTGTGCGGTGCTCGTCTCGATCGGCTCGTGGCTGATGTTTCCGCGCAGCTTCATCAGCTTCGGCGTCCTTCACGGCATCGCCGTCATGCTGGTGATCGCGCGCCTGACGTCGTCGTGGGGTGCGTGGCGCTGGCCGCTCGGCCTGGTCGCGATCGTGCTGCCCAGGCTCGTCGGCGACCCGTTCTTCGACACGCGCTGGACCAACTGGATCGGCCTCGTCACCCGTCTGCCGGTGACCGAGGACTACGCGCCCGTCCTGCCCTGGCTCGGCGTCGTCTGGTGGGGCGCGGCGGCGACCGACTGGCTGCTCGCGCATCGGCCGGCGCTGCTCGCCGGGCCGGTGCCGCGCGCTGCCGGCCCGCTCGCCGTCCTCGGCCGCTGGAGCCTGAGCTTCTACATGCTGCACCAGCCGGTGCTGATCGGCGCGCTCTGGCTCGTCGCTACCATCGGCCGATGACGCGCCACCTCCTGTTCGGCTTCCACGCGGTCGGCGTGCGCCTGAAGACGGCGCCGCGTTCGGTCGTCGAAGTCCACGTCGACGCCAGCCGCCGCGACCAGCGCATGCGCCAGCTCGTCGCTCGCGCCGAAGCCGCCGAGGTGCGCGTCGTCGACAGCGACGACAAGCGCCTGCGCGGCCTCGCCGGCAACGACCGCCATCAGGGCGTCGTCGCGATCGTCGAAGCGGTCGCGCGCAGCCATTCGCTCGACGACACGCTCGAGGCGGCCGAGGCGAGCGGCGAGCCGGCGCTCGTGCTCGTCCTCGACGGCGTCACCGACCCGCACAACCTCGGCGCCTGCCTGCGCGTCGCCGACGGCGCCGGCGCGCATGCGGTGATCGCGCCGAAGGATCACGCCGTCGGCATCAACGCGACCGTCGCCAAGGTCGCGAGCGGCGCTGCCGAGACGGTGCCGTACTTCATGGTCACCAACCTGGCGCGGACCCTGGGCGAGCTGAAGGAACGCGACATTCGCGTCGTCGGCACCGCCGAGGACGCAGCGCGCTCGATCTACGACGTCGACCTCGCCGGGCCGGTCGCGCTCGTCTTCGGCGCCGAGGGCAGCGGCCTGCGCCAGCTCACGGCGCGCACCTGCGACGAGTTGGTCCACCTGCCGATGAAGGGCGCGGTCGAAAGCCTCAACGTTTCGGTGGCGAGCGGCGTCTGCCTGTACGAGGCGGCGCGCCAGCGACGCGCCCGCGCCGCGGCGTCGCCGGCCACCGCCAGCCTCCCATCGAAAGTCGACTGATGCCGGTCATCGAGGTCACCCATCCTCTCGTCCGGCACAAGGTCGGCCTGCTCCGCGAAGCGAGCCTGTCGACCAAGAGCTTTCGCGAGATCACGGCCGAGCTCGGCCGACTGCTCACCTACGAGGCGACCGCCGATTTTCCGCTCGAGTCGGTTCCGGTGCAGTGCTGGAGCGGGCCGATCCGGGTCGACCGCATCAGCGGCAAGAAGGTGACGGTCGTGCCGATCCTGCGCGCCGGCCTCGGCATGCTCGAGGGCGTGCTCGACACGATCCCGAACGCGAAGGTCAGCGTCGTCGGCATCGCGCGCAACCACGCGACGCTGATGCCCGAGCCGTACGTCGATCGCCTCGCCGGCAGCCTGAGCGAGCGCACGGCGATCGTCCTCGATCCGATGCTCGCCACCGGCGGGTCGATGAACTCCGCGGTCGCGCTGCTCAAGTCGCGCGGCGCGACCGACATCCGCGCCCTGGTTCTCGTCGCCGCGCCGGAGGGGATCGCCGCATTGACCGCCGCGCATCCGGACGTGCGCTGCTGGACGGCGGCGATCGACGACCACCTCGACGCCAACGGCTACATCATCCCGGGCCTCGGCGACGCCGGCGACCGCATCTTCGGAACCCGCTGAGCGCCGATCAGCGCGGCAGCGAGTTGACTTCCTTCTCCCAGCGTTCGATCAGGCGCTTGCGCTCGGCCGCCTTGCCGTACTTCTCGAAGTCGTACTTGAGGAGGCGGACGTTGTCGATGGTCGGGATCTTCGGGTCCGGCTTGAAGGTCTTGTTCGCCGGCACCTGCAGCGAGTTGGCCTTGGCGCCGAGGCTCTGGCCGGCGGGGCTCATCAGCCAGTCGTAGTAGCGCTTCGCCGCCTCGCGGTTGCGCGAACCCTTGACGAGGGCGATGCCGCCGATCTCGTAGCTCGTACCTTCGCACGGCGCCGCGCTCTTGACCATCGTGAAGCCCTGCTGGCGCTCGTTCTCGAAGCCGAAGATGAAGCTGACGCCGATCCCGACCTCGCCCTTGGCGACGCTCTTGGCCTGCGCCGTGCCGCTGCGCGTGTACTGGGTGATGTTCTTGTGCACGCGTTTCAGGTAGTCGAACGCCGCGTCCTCGCCCATCATCTGGACGAGCCCGGCGAGGATCGTGTAGCCGGTGCCGCTGGAGCCGGGATGCGAGGTCTCGATCTCGCCCTTGTACTTGGCGTCGACGAGGTCGGACCAGCACTTCGGCGCCGGCAGGTTCTTCTTCTTCAGCACATCCTCGTTCCAGCCGAAGCCGATCGCGCTCGTGTAGAAGCCGCCGACGAGGTTGCCGCTGAGGGCGTACTGGCGCACCGCCCAGCCGTGCAGGTCGTTGAGGTAGGAGGGCCGGTACGCGTCGAGCAAGCCGACCTCGGCCGCCTGCAGGAACGGGTCGCCGGTGCCGCCCCACCAGAGGTCCGTCTTGGGGTTGGCGGCCTCGGCGCGCAGCTGCGCGAGCGCTTCCCCGGTCGCCTTGCGCACCTGCAGGACCTTGATGCCGGTCTGGGCCTCGAACTCCTTGGCGGCGAGCTCGCACCAGCTCTGGTCGGTCGAGCAGAGCGCGGTCACCTGCTGGCGCTGGGCGAGCGCCGGGGTGAGCGAGAGCGCGAAGGCGAGCGCCGCGAGCGCGGCCGGGAGGGTCGGAAAGCGGAGGGCGTGCATGGCCGCGATCCTAGGCCCAGCCCAGTGCGCCGACCACCGCGCCCAGCCCGACCAGCCACATCGGGCTCACGCGCGTGCGCAACATGAGGGCGATGCTGACGCCGATCAGCACGATCGCGCCGACACCTCGCGCGCTCAAGTCGACGTAGGGCCGCGCCAGCAGCCAGCCGGTCGCGACGAGCAGGCCGATCGTCAGCGGCGTGAGGCCGGTCTTGAATGCACGGACGAAGCGCGTGTCGCGCCTGCGCTGGCCCCAGCGCGTCGCGATCAGCGTCAGCGCGGTCGACGGCAGCATCGTCCCGGCCATCGTCGCGAGCGCGCCGACCGGCCCGGCGACGTTCCAGCCGATGACGGCGACGAAGAGCACGTTGGGCCCGGGCGCCGCCTGGGCGATCGCGATCGAGGCGCTGAACTGCGCGTCGCTGATCCAGTGGTGCTCGGCGACGACGTAGCGATGCATGTCGGGAGCGGTCGTGATCGCGCCGCCGATGGCGAGCAGGCTGAGGACGAGGAAATGGCCGAACAGGCCGAGCAGGTCGGCGCCCGAAAGCGCGGGATGAACAAGCGCGCTCATGGCGTTCGCGCGTAGGCGATCGCGACCGCGGTCGTGCCGAGGCCGGCGACGACCCAGAGCAGCGGCCAGCGCAGCCAGACGATGGTCACGAAGGTGAAGAAGGCGAAGGCGGTGGCGAGCGGTGGGCCGAGGCGGTTGCTGCCGAGCGTCGTCATCAGCCTGATGGCCGTGGCGATGATGAGTCCCGCAGCGACCGCGCCCATGCCGCGCAGTGCGCCCGAGACGGCCGCGACTCGCGAGAACTCGGCGTACGCCGCCGTCAGCACCAGGACGATGACCAGCGGCACCGCGAGCATGCCGGCGACCGCGGCGAGCGCGCCCTTCACGCCGAAGAAGCGGTCGCCGAGCATCAGCCCGAGGTTGACGACGTTCGGCCCGGGCAGAACCTGGCTGAGCGCGAGCATCTCGACGAACTCCTCGCGCGAGAGCCAGCCCTTGCGCTCGACGAGCTCGCGCTGGGCGACGGCGAGGACGCCGCCGAATCCTTGCAGCGCGAGGCGATTGAAGGTGAAGAAGAGGTCGCCCGTCGACGTCGGACCCGGCCGGGTGACCGTGCCGTCGGCGTCGCGCTCGCAGACCTCGCCGGCGGGCATGGTCATGGCGAGGTCCGGCGCGCCCGGCTGGCCCAGGCGCTGAGCGCGATGGCTGCCGCAAGCCAGGCGGCGCCGACGAAGGCGAGCGGGCCGTAGCCATGGTGCGCGATCAACCAGCCGCCGCTCGATGCGCCCGCGGCCTGGCCGAGGTAGATCGCCGAGCTGTTGAGCGCCATCAGCGCGGGCGCAAGCGCAGGCGCCGCGGCGCCCAGGCGCGCCTGCTGCATCGACTGGGTCGAGAAGCACGCCAGTGCCCAAGGCACGAGCACCGCCGCGGCGAGCAAGCCGTTGCTCGCCCAGGGGAAGGCGAGCAACGAGACAGCCATCATGACGAGCGCGAAGCCGACGGCACGATCGGCGCCGAAGCGGTCGACATAGCGCGACGCGAGCGCATTGCCGATCACGCCGAAGACGCCGAACCAGACGAAGAGCAGTGTCACTTCGTTGCTGCTCGCGCCGATGACGCTCTTGTAGTAGGGCGCGATGTACGAGAACAGCGTGAACTGTCCGGCGCCGCCGAGCGCGGTCACCAGCACCATCGCCATCAGCACCGGATCGGCGAAGGTGGAGCGCCAGGCGGCGAGCGTGAGCGTCGCCGGCCGCAGGTTCGCCGGCACCGTCGCGAGGACCCAGACCGCGGCGAGGGCGCCGAGCGCGGCGATCGCGAAGAACGCGCTTTGCCACCCGAACGCGTCGCCGAGCCAGGCCGAGATCGGCATGCCGACGACCGAAGCGACCGACCAGCCGAGAAAGATGAAGGTGATCGCGCCGCCGCGCTCGGCCAGTGGCGTCATGGCGCCGATCGCCGCGGCCGCCTGCGGCGTGAAGACGGCGGCACCGAGGACGGTGAGGGCGCGCACCGGCAGGAGCGTCGCGTAGCTCGGCATCAGCGCGCAGAGCGCGTGGCCGATCGCGTACCAGGCGAGCGACGCGGCGAGGAGTTTCCTGCGATCGAGCCCGCCGATCCAGCCGGCGAGCAGCGGTGCGCCGAAGCACATGACCGCCGCCGCGACCGTGATCAGCTGGCCCGCGACCGAAACCGAGACCTCGAGCGATCGCGAGATGTCGCTCAACGTGCCGACGACGACCATCACGCCGCAGCCGATGACGAAGTTGCCGAACAGCAGCGACCAGCGGACCTGGCGCCGGCGCAGCTCGCTCACCGCAGGGGCCGTCGCGACCGAAACGGTCGCGCCGCTGGCCGCCTCGCTCAATGACGCACCTTGAGCGCCTCGGGGTTGACGATGTTCGTCGGCCGTCCCTCGACGAAGTTGACGACGTTCTCGAAGGCGGTGCGGAAGTAGAGCTCGTAGCTGTCCTGCTCGACGTAGCCGATGTGCGGCGTGCACACGGCGTTCTCGAGGCGGAGCAGGAGATGGCCCTGCAGGATCGGCTCGGCCTCGAAGACGTCGACCGCGGCCATACCGGGCCGGCCGCGGTTGAGCGCCGACACCAGCGCGCCTTCCTCGATCAGCTCGGCGCGCGAGGTGTTGACGATGAGCGCCGTCGGCTTCATTCGCGAGAGCGCGTCGAGCTTGACGATGCCGCGGGTTTCCTCGGCCAGGCGCAGGTGCAGCGAGAGCACATCGGCGGCCTCGAACAGCGCGTCGCGGCTCTCGGCGGCGTCGAAGCCTTCGGCGACCGCGCGGGCCCGGCTCGCCTCGCTGCCCCAGACGACGACGCGCATGCCGAACGCCTTGCCGTAGCCGGCGACGAGCTGGCCGATCTTGCCGAAGCCCCAGATGCCGAGCGTCCTGCCCTTGAGCACGAGGCCGATGCCGAAGTTGGGCGGCATGCCCGCCGCCTTCAGTCCCGATTGCTGCCACGCGCCGTGCTTGAGCGTGCTGATGTAGTGCGGCAATCGGCGCATCGCCGCCATGATCAGCGCCCAGGTGAGCTCCGCCGGCGCGACCGGCGAGCCGACGCCCTCAGCGACGGCGATGCCGAGCCGGGTGCAGGTCTCGATGTCGATGTGCTGGCCGACGCGTCCGGTCTGCGCGATCAGCTTGAGCTTGGGAAGCTTCTCGAGGAGCTGGCGCGGGAACTGGCTGCGCTCGCGGATCAGCACCAGCACGTCGGCGTCGCGGACCCGCACCGAGAGCTGGCCCAGCCCCTTGACGGTGTTGGTGAAGACCTTGGTGTTGAGGTGCTCGAGGATCGATGCGCACTTGAGCTTGCGCACGGCATCCTGGTAGTCGTCGAGGATGATGATGTTCAAGGGGCGCCACGCGGGTCGTGCGCCGCGACGGGTCGCGGCCTCAACGGTCCATTGTGCACGGGCAGGGAGCAGCCGTTACGATCGCTCTTTCACCTGCGCAAGGACACCTCGATGGCCCTCGACATGCACTCGGCGAGCGTGCCGATCTTCGTTCGGATGCTCGCCAACCTCGTCACCTGGCTCGACAAGGCCGAGGCGCACGCGATTGCCAAGAAGTTCGAGCCGTCGGTCTACCTGACGGCGCGTCTCGCGCCCGACATGCTGCCGCTGCCGACGCAGATCCAGATCGCCTGCGACGCCGCCAAGTTCTGCGTCGCCCGGCTGGCCGGCAGCGAGGGGCCGGCATTCGCCGACGACGAGAAGACCCTCGCCGACCTGCGCCAGCGCGTCGCCAAGACGATCGATTACCTGAAGTCGGTGCCGGCGGCGCAGATCGCGGGCAGCGACGCCAGGGACATCTCGGTGCCGCGCCGCGCCGGTCCGATCACGATGTCGGGCGAGGCATACCTCAAGTACTTCGCGCTGCCGAACTTCTTCTTCCACGTGACGACGACGTATGCGCTGCTGCGTCACAACGGCGTCGAGCTCGGCAAGATGGATTTCCTCGGCGCGCTGCCGCACGCCGGCGCTGCCGCCTGAGCGGTCAGCGGTCGCGCGCGATCGGCTCGGCGCGCGTCGCATCGCGCCATCGTTCGAGGGTCGATCGCTTCGCGAAGTGACGATCGAGCTCGCCGAGGCGGCACTGCGCCTCGGCCTGATCGTGGCGCAGCGACACGAGGTCGAACACCTCGCCGCGCAGGTGCCAGAGCTCGTGCAGCGATCGCGTCGCGGCGATGCGGTCGAGCGCGGCGCCGACGGCGACCGTGTGCACGTCGAACAGCGCGTCGGCGAAGTCGAGGCGAGCGGCGGCGAGCGCGTCGAGTCGGCCGCGCTGGCCGAAGGACGATGCGAAGTCGGTGCGCGAGACGCGCCAGCCGCTGACGCCGAGCCAGTCGCTCAGGCGCGTCGACCAGGCGCGCGGCGCCGACGCTTGCGGCGGGCTCGACTCGACCGGGCGGGCCGGTGCGGTGCGGCCCGGCGCCTCGGCCGAGCGGAGGGTGCGGGAGCGGGAAGGCGGGGCGCGAAACATGGAGCGGCGACGGCTGTGCCAGCGAGCCGGCGCAACGATTGTTCTGCGCCGCCGTCGTGGCGAAGGCGCGAACAAGCGGGTCGCCGCCGGCCTGTTCAGCAATTCGGGGCGATCGGCCGGGCTCGGCTCAAAGGGCTCCGAAGGTCGCCTTGCGCTGCGCGGTGTAACGCCACCACGGCGCCGCTGCGGCGCCGCGCATGAAGTCGGTCGCCGCCATGAAGGTGTCGAGAACGCACGGGTCCTGGCGCTGGCCGGTCGCCTCGCACAGGCGCCGGTAGAGCGAGTAGGCGTCCTGGCCGCGCAGGTCGGCCGGACGCTCGATGCCGATCCGGCGCAGGTCGGCGGCGAGCGACGGGCCGATATTGGGAAGCTGCTCGAGCCGCTCGCACTCTTCGGCGCTTCTCGCCTTGGGGGCCTTGATCACCATGGCGCCGACCCCTCCTCACATGAGCATGTTGTTGCGGATCAGCCCGACCGCCAGGCCCTCGATCTCGAAGGTGTCGCCCGGGCCGACGACGATCGTCTTGAATTCCGGATTCTCGGCGTGCAGCTCGATGCCGCTGCGCGTGCGCTTGAAGCGCTTGACGGTGACGTCGTCGCCGAGGCGCGCGACGACGATCTGCCCGTTCTTCGCTTCCTTCGCCTTCTGCACCGCGAGCAGGTCGCCGTCCATGATGCCGGCGTCCTTCATGCTCATGCCGCGCACCTTGAGCAGGTAGTCGGGGCGGCGCGAGAACATGCTCGCCTCCATGAGGAAGGTGCGGTCGACGTGCTCCTGGGCGAGGATCGGGCTGCCCGCCGCGACGCGGCCGATCAGCGGCAGCGAGAGCTGCGCCAGGCTGGGCAGCGGCAGGCTGTACTGCTTGCCGCGCGCCTGGTTGAGAGCGCGCAATGTGTCAGACTGCAGACGAATGCCCCGCGACGTGCCGCCGACCAGCTCGATGACGCCCTTGCGCGCGAGCGCCTGCAGGTGCTCTTCGGCGGCGTTCGCTGACCTGAAGCCGAGCTCGTTGGCGATCTCGGCGCGCGTGGGTGGTGCGCCGGTGCGTTCGATCGCGCTCTGGACGAGATCGAGGATCTGTTGCTGACGGTCGGTGAGCTTGGGCGATTCCTGCATGGCGTACCTCGTGGGTCAGGCGGGTCGTCCCGGTGACAGCTGAATAAACATCCAGTCCTGTATTTTCATCCAGTTTTCGCCAGAATGCAAAGCGCTCCTCGAATCGTCGTCGTCCTCGGCACCGGCGGAACGATCGCCGGAAGCGCCGCCTCGGCCGACGACAACGTCGCCTACCGGGCGGCGACGCTGCCGGTCGCGACCCTCGTCGGCTCGCTCTCGCTCCCCGCCGGCGTTGCCTTCGAGAGCGAGCAGGTCGCGCAGCTCGACAGCAAGGACATGGATTTCGCCACCTGGCGGGCGCTTGCCTCGCGCGTCGCCGCTCATCTCGCGCGCCCGGAGGTCGCGGCGATCGTCGTCACCCACGGCACCGACACGCTCGAGGAGACCGCGTACTTCCTGCAGCGCGTGCTCGCGCCGGCCAAGCCGGTCGTCTTTACGGCGGCGATGCGGCCGGCGACCTCGCGCGTTGCCGACGGCCCGCAGAACCTCGCCGATGCCGTCGCGGTGGCCCTGGCGCCCGGTGCACGCGGCGTCGTTGCCGTCGTCGCCGGCACTGTCCACTCGGCGCTCGCGGTCCGCAAGGTTCACCCGTATCGCCTCGACGCCTTCGGTTCGGGCGATGCCGGACCGATCGCCCGCGTCGAGGAAGGCCGCGTCCGCTTGTTCAGGAACTGGCCGGAAGGCGAAGCGGCGAAGCTCGGCCTCGATCGCCTGCCGAGCGACCCATCGGCTTGGCCCTGGGTCGCCATCGTGACGAGCGGGGCCGGCACCGACGCGCGCGCGGTTCGTGCGCTCGTCGATGCCGGCTGCGCCGGCATCGTCGTCGCCGCGACCGGCAACGGCCGCGTCCACGCTGTGCTCGAGGCGCCGCTGCGCGAGGCGATGGCGCGCGGCTGCGCCGTCCTGCGCAGCACGCGCTGCCTCGACGGCACCGTGATCGACGCCGCCGGCGCCTCAGGCATCGACATCCCGTCGGCCGGCGCGCTCACGCCGCAGCAGGCGCGCGTCGAGCTGGTCGTTCGCCTGCTCGAGCGGCGCGCGGGCGGCGGCGACTGAGCGCGCCGCCGGCGCTCAGGCGACGTCGAGGGCGACCTCGATGTTGCCGCGGGTCGCGTTCGAGTACGGGCACACCTGGTGCGCAGCCTCAACGAGCTTTTGCGCCGCGGCCTTGTCCATGCCCGGGATCTTGACGTGGAGCGCCACCTGGATGCCGAAACCCTGCGGGATCGGGCCGATGCCGACGTCGGCGTTGATCGAGGTGTCGGCCGGGAGGGCGATCTTCTGCTGCATGGCGACGAACTTCATCGCGCCGATGAAGCAGGCCGAGTAGCCCGCCGCGAACAGCTGCTCGGGATTGGTCCCGGCGGCGCCGTTGCCGCCCAGGCCCTTGGGCGTCGTCAGCTTGACGTCGAGGATGCCGTCGTCGGTCTTCGACGTTCCTTCGCGCCCGCCGGTCGAGGTGGCGTGCGCGGTGTAAAGGATCTTTTCGGGCTTGATCATGGGTCCGTCCTTTCGGAAAAGTGGGGAGTCAGCCGACCGATTCTGCGATGTCGTCGAGTTGCGTGCTGAGCGCCAGCCAGCGCGCCTCGAGCGCCTCGATCTGCACGGCGATTGTCTTCAGCCGGCGGCCGGTGTCGGCGCGCTTCTCGGCGTCGAGCGCATCGTCGGCGCTTGCCGCCTCCAGCGCATCGCGCTCGGCGAAGAGGACGCCGAGCTTGTTGTCGACGAGGTTGAGCTCCTTCTTCAGCGGCTTGACGGCGTCGGCGCGCTGCTGGCGTGCCGCGGCCGCCGCCTTGCGGTCGGCGCGGGATCCGCCGTCCGCCGGCGCCGCGGCGGCGGCCGCCCGCGCGGCGGAACGGGAAGCGGCGGGGCCGGCGCCTGCGGCCGAGGGCGCGGCGCTTGTCGCCCCGCCAGCCGCCGCGGCTGGCCGCACCGGCTCCGGCCGCGCCGCGCGCGCAACCGCCTTCGCCTGGTCGAGCAGCCAGCGCTGGTAGTCATCGAGATCGCCGTCGAACGGCTTGAGGGCGCCGCCAGCGACCAGCCAGAACTCGTCGCACACCTCGCGCAGCAGGGCGCGGTCGTGGCTCACCAGCATGACCGTGCCCTCGAACTCGTTGAGCGCCATGCTGAGCGCCTCGCGCGTCGTCAGGTCGAGGTGGTTGGTCGGCTCGTCGAGGAGCAGCAGGTTCGGGCGCTGCCAGACGAGCATGGCCAGCACCAGGCGCGCCTTCTCGCCGCCCGAGAGCGTGCCGACCGGCTGCTGCACCATCTCGCCGGTGAAGCGGAACGAGCCGAGAAAGTCGCGCAGCTCCTGCTCGCGCGCGGCCGGGCCGACGTCGCGCGCCAGGCGCACCAGGTGCAGCAGCGGGCCATCGGCGGGCGAGAGGACGTCGAGCTCCTGCTGCGCGAAGTAGCCGATCGTCAGTCCCTTGCCCGCCACGATCTCGCCGGCGAGCGGCGCGAGGTCGCCGGCGATCGTCTTGACGAAGGTCGACTTGCCCTGGCCGTTGGCGCCGAGGATGCCGATGCGCTGGCC
>Ga0163162_10003554_pt1 | contig 14912 bp, 7 predicted proteins | sample S55metaG_FD_115310 | JGI IMG/M metagenome (GOLD analysis project Ga0163162, IMG submission 115310) | Switchgrass rhizosphere microbial communities from Kellogg Biological Station, Michigan, USA - S5-5 metaG | ecosystem: Host-associated > Plants > Roots > Rhizosphere > Soil | place: USA: Michigan...
CTTCTGCTCGATGTGCGGCCCGCATTTCTGCTCGATGAAAATCACCCAGGACGTGCGTGAATATGCGGCGAAACAAGGGGTATCGGATATCGAGGCGTTGAAGCAAGGCATGCAGACCAAGGCGATCGAGTTCGTGAAGAAAGGCTCGGAGATTTATCAGCGCACGTAAAAGCTGACGCCAGCACGATGTAAAAACGGCCCGCACAGGTTGAATGTGACGGGCCGTTTGCTTTGATCTGCGGAATATGCCGATCGGGCACTGTTTCTGCTTCTCAAATGAAAGAATCGGCAGGAACTGTCTTTGTTGTCCGGGGTGGACACGACGCAGGATCGAGCCGTTTCCGCAACACGCTGTCACACCTACTTGAATCATCGATTTGGAGAGTTGAAATGGACAAGATCAAACAAATTGGCGCTGCTGCTCTCGTTGTGGCACTTCTCGGCGGCTTGTCTGCCTGCGATCAAATGAGCACCCGTCAACGCGATACCGCAGTTGGCGCCGGTATCGGCGGCGTTGCAGGCGCGGCGCTTGGTGGAAACGCGCTTTCGACCGTTGGCGGCGCTGCGGCGGGCGGGATTATCGGCAATCAGGTCGGCAAGTGAGTCTTGTTGGGTAGATCGTTTAATCAGCCCGGCCGCTTGACTTGATTTTGATGGCCGGGCCCCGCTTGTTGTTGGTTCAGCGGCATGAAACACGTGGAAATATTCGCGCTCTCGTCAATGCTTTCCGGCGTTTCACCGATGCGCTAGGCTCCTGATATCTGTTTCGTTCTTCCGAACATCGCGTTTCGACGCAACCCAGGAGTCGCATCATGAACCCGAAGCTCGCAGTAGCCGCCCTCGTGGGCGCCTTGAGCTTGAGCGGCTGTTATTACGTGCCCTACGGTTATTACCCCGCCTACCCTGGCTATCCGGCTTATGCAGGCACGCCCGTCGTTGGCACCGCTCAGGCACAACGGGAGATGCCCGTTGCGCCTGATAGCAATGCCGGCCCTGGCGCCGCGCAGCCGAATGACAACACGCAAGACACGCAGCAAAACGCAAGCAGCTATGCCTCGGCTGCGCCGCCACCCGTGACTTATGCGCCGCCGCCGGTTTATTACCCGAGTTACCCGGTCTACGCGCCCTACCCGGCGTATTACGGTTATCCGTACGGATATGGTTACGGCGGCCCATCTGTCTCGATCGGCTTTGGATGGTGGGGTGGCGGCCACGGTGGTGGCGGTTGGCACGGCGGTGGTGGCGGTTGGCACGGCGGTGGTGGCCACGGTCACTACCACTAGGGTTCGCCTTACTCCCGCCTTACTCCCGCCTTACTCCCGCCTTACTCACTCGATGTAAGCCTTTCACATAAGCCGCGCTTCTGAGCGCGGCTTGTTTGTTGCATGAGCCGTAAATGCAGCGACGGCCTATCTCAAACGATCTGGCACGCTTTTAGCTCTCGACTCCCTCGAAAGCGCCGTGTCGTGCGCTCCGTCAGGGGAATCCTCATATGCTGGTCTTCGCGTTGATCCTGCTTTGGCTTGCAGCTTGCCTCGGTGTGCTTTCCGTATGGGTACTGCGCGATGCATCGTCTTCCGATGTTTCGCCGGGTACTTCTGCGCAAGAGCCGACGGTTCACTGAAACACTTCACTGCGACCATTCCCTGCAGCAATGAAGTAGTAAGGATTCGTTCCTTGACGTCTGTCCACATCGCTCTATTCTTAGTCGAGACGCATTAGCCGGACGCTTAATAACGCGTCGAAAACGCGCTGACGTTGAATCGCATTCCCGATTGCCAGAATCGGAACCGCCGCGCGTCCTTCAAAAATAAAAACCAGGAGACGTTATGTTCCATCAGATTCTGACGCCAGTCGGCGGGTCGCTCGGCTGGTCCTTCCTCGTGGCGGCATTGCCTATTGTTGTCGTGCTCGTGTTGCTCGGATGGGCGCGCAGGCCTGCGTGGCAGGCATCGCTTGCCGGACTCGTTGTTGGAATCGTGGTCGCGATTGCCGTGTGGCACTTTCCGGTGGGACTTGCCATCGACTCAGTGGCGGCGGGCGCGGTCTTCGCCGTATGGCCCGTGATGTGGATCGTGTTCGCGGCGATCCTGCTTTACAACATCGCTCAACGCTCCGGGCGTTTCGAAGCGTTTCGCATGTGGATGATCGATAACCTGCCAAATGACCGGCGCATCGTACTGGTGGTGATCGGATTTTCTTTCGGCGCGTTGCTCGAGGGCATTTCCGGCTTCGGCACGCCAATCGCGATCACCAGTTCGCTGCTGATCCTGCTCGGCTTTCCAACCCTCGAAGCGCTGACGTTCACGCTGATCTTCAATACCGCGCCAGTTGCGTTCGGCGCGCTCGGCGTGCCGATCACCGTGCTCGGCGCCGTCACCCATCTTCCCACCGATGCCCTCGCGAAGATGGTCGGCCGCCAGTTGCCGTTCTTCGCGCTGATGCTGCCGTTCTACGTGATCGGCGTGTATGCGGGCTTTCGCAACATGCTCAAGATATGGCCCGTGTTGCTCGTCGCCGGCGGGACCTTTGCGCTCACGCAATTCGTGACATCGAACTTCATCAGCTACGCGCTCACCGACGTGTTGTCCTCACTCGTCTCGCTCATCCTGACGATCGCGTTCCTGCGAGTCTGGAAGCCGGCACCCGACGAACGCTTCGCCGTGAACGTGGATCGCGTCGCGCAGACGCGCGGGCAACTCTCTGGCGGACATGGCTGGATACCGTGGATCGTGGTGTCGGTGGTCGTGATCGTATGGACGGTGGCGAAGGTCTTCATGATCGGCGATGTAAAAGTGGCCTGGCCGGGACTCGACAAAGCGGTCTTCATCACGCTCTACAACCAGCCTTACGCCGCGATCTGGGATTTCCAGCCGCTTGCCACAGGCACGGCGATCCTGGTTGCAGCCATCATTACCGCGTTGATCGTAAAGTTGCCGGCGCGTGAATTCGGTGCATCGATTGCCGATACCTGGATTCAGACGCGCATCGCAATCCTGACTGTGGCGACGATCGTCGGGCTCGCTTACCTGATGAACTACTCCGGCATGAACTACACACTGGGACTGGGCGTGGCGTCCGTGGGCGCGTTTTTCCCGCTGGTCTCGGCATTTCTCGGCTGGGTTGCGGTGTTCCTGTCCGGCAGCGATACATCCGGCAATGCTCTTTTCGGCAATCTGCAAGTGGTCGCGGCGCGCCAGCTCAACCTCAATCCGATCCTCATGGCCGCGACCAACTCGTCGGGCGGCGTGATGGGGAAAATGATCTCGCCGCAAAACATCTCGACGGGCGTTGCCACCACGGAACTCAAGGGCAAGGAAGGCGTGGTGTTCGCCAAGACGTTCAAGCATTCAATCCTGCTGACCGTGCTGCTCGGCTTGCTCGTCTGGCTGCAGCAAAACGTGCTGACGTGGATGATTCCTCATTGAAACTGCTGGCAACGTTTTAATCTCCCACCACCCGTCCGCGCGTCGCTTTCACGGCGCCGCGGCGAACCTTTCCCTCGACTCTTCTTACCTGCGATGCACGCGTTGGTTTTGTCGCCACACGCGTGCGCCGGACGATGCTCACGCGCTGGATCATCTCGTCGAGCCGTGCAAGCGCAGCTGCACGATTCATGTCCTGCGTCCGATGTTCCTGCGACTTGATGATGATCACCCCGTCCCGCGTGATCCGGCTGTCGCGCAACGCAAGCAGACGCATCTTGATCGACTCCGGCAACGACGACGCGCGAATATCAAAGCGCAAGTGGATTGCACTCGATACCTTGTTAACGTTCTGCCCGCCCGCGCCCTGCGCGCGCACCGCGATCAGCTCGACTTCGTTCGGCTGGATTACATAGTCGATCAGGTAGTTCACGATGCCGCCTCCACAATGCGCGCCGCCAGTCCCGAGTCACGCCGCGTCGGCGTCTGGACGGCCTGAGCGAAAACCGCTGCCGAACCGACCACATCGACGCGGCTGCGCGCACGCGTGATCGCCGTATAAACCAGTTCCCGCGACAACACCCGGCCGAACGCGCTCGGCAATACGAGCGCGGCGTGATCGAATTCCGAGCCTTGCGATTTGTGAACCGTCAACGCGAAAGCCGTATCGTGCGGCGGCAACGCAGCGGGCGATACGGCGCGCAACGTGCCGTCGGCCAGACGGAAGCAGACCTGCATTGCACCGCCTGGCGCCGGCAGCGCAATGCCCACGTCGCCATTGAAAACGCCGAGCGCGTAGTCGTTGCGCGTGACGATCACCGGCCGGCCCGCGAACCATTGCGCGCCCGCGCCCAGCGTCACCGATGCCGCCGCTCCCACCCACGCCGACACACGAGCATTGATTTCATCGACGCCGCGTGGCCCGTGGCGCGTTGCTGCGAGCACGCGGAAGCGGTTGAGTGCATCGAATAGCGGCGCCGCGTTGCTGCCCGTCGCCAGCGCTTCGGCGAGTGCCCTTGCGTAGGGTTCGAAGCCAGCGTTGAGCAATGCGAATGTGCGGTCGGAGAGATGCTGACCGGCGTCACTGATGAACGACGCACTGCCTTCGGCCGCCAACGTTGCAAGCGCTTCGTCCACCGAACCGCCGCGAATGGCAACCGACAGCTTGCCGATATCCGATTCGAGCCCGAACCGGTAGTTCCGCTGCAGCCAAACCACGCAATCGGTCAGTGGACTTTGCGCTTCAGCCATCACGATGGCAGGCGCGGAAGGATGCCAGTCGAGTTCGGCATAGGCCTCGTCATCCGACATGGGATACCAGACGGGCTCGACGTCCGGCATGAGCGGCGCGTGATCTTCTTCAGCGCCCGGCAATTCAGCGATAAACCGTTCCACCGGCACCGACAACGCCCCGGCAATCCGCTCCGCGCTCTGCTGGCTGAAAACCGGTCGCGCGCTCAATTCCGCGAACACGGCGCCCGCTTCCACGGCCGCCAGTTGGTCCTTGTCGCCCAGCATGATGAGGCGCGCATCCGGCGCGACCGCTTCGAGCAGATGCGCGGCCAGCGCGACATCGATCATGGATGCTTCGTCGATCACGATCACGTCGAACGGAAGAGGATTATCCCGATGATGCCGGAAGCGCCCGTTCACCTGCGTGCCAAGCAGCCGCTGCAACGTGAACGATGTATTGGGCAGGCGCGCTGCCAGCTCGGGCGGCAGATCGCCGGCGCGTTCGGCCAAGGCTTCCTGCATACGCTGCGCGGCCTTGCCCGTGGGCGCAGCAAGTGCAACGCGCAAACCCGGGTTCTGGTCGAGCAAACACGCAAGCACGCCGACGACGGTTGTTGTCTTGCCCGTTCCCGGTCCGCCGCTGACGATCGTCAGGCGTCCCGACAACGCGACCATCGCCGCTACGCGCTGCCAGTCGATGCCATCGCCGGCGTTTTTCGAGGCCGAAAAGTAACGCCCCACTCGCGCTTTCAACTCGTCCGGATCCATCGAGGTGAAATCCGTCTTGGACCGCTCGACCAACGCACGCGCGAGCCGCCGTTCGTAATCGAAATAACGCGCAAGATAGATGCGCTGACCGGAATCGATGACAAGTGGCAACAAGTCCGCAGCCGCTTCTTTCCCATCGCACGCAACGCCACTCGCAAGCAAAGCCGTGCGCACGATGCCGGGCTGTTCTCCGTAGCGCCGCGCCAGTGCATCGAGCGCAATGCACACGTGGCCCTGCGTCGTCGCCCGGCTCACCGCGAACGCGGCGCGCTGCGCCCAGCGGGTGTTGCCGGCATCGCGTTGAAGGCGCTTCGATAACACGCCGATCCTGCGCGCGAAACCATCGGCGAGCGCCAGGCTTTCGTCGGGGATGAGATTCTGATCCGGCGCGTTCATGCAGCGACTCCCTGCATCAGGTGGTCGAGCGCCTCGATCAATTCGAACGACGGCTTGCCGACATGCACGCCGGCGGGTTTGCCGCTGTCGCGCCATTCCGGGCGCACGCCGCGAATGAACAAATACAAATACCCGCCAATGTGCCGTTCGAACGCGTAATCGCGCAACCGGATCTTCAGATAACGATGCAGCGCGACCACGTAAAAGAGCGCCTGCAGGTGATAGGCGTGCGAGGCCATCGCGGCGTCGAGCGACGGACTCGCGTAATCAGCGGGCGTCAAGCCAAGATGATTCGACTTCCAATCGATGATCCAGAAGCGGCCTTCGTGTTCCACGATCATGTCGATAAACCCTTTCACAAAACCGCGCAACGTCGCGGCTTCAAGTGCGACATCAGGGAAACCGTGCGCTACGAGCACACGCCGCAATGCCGCGAAATCAAGCGATTGCGCCGGGAACAGGAACTCGAGTTCGTTCATGCGGCGCTTGGGTGGAATCATGTCGAGGCGCATGCCCGGCACGAGTTCGGTTTTGACCGTGTCTGTCAGGACACGCGACATCATCAAGGGAAGATCCGTGTCAGGCGCATCGAAGGCGGAAAGCGGGACGGGATGTTCGTGCAAGGCTTTCTTGATTGCGTCACGCCATGTTTGCGCGTCCGTGAAATCCGCCAGCTCGTACATTCTGTGGAGACACTCACCCGCCGACGGTCCGCGCGGGAACGACAAGATATCGTCGGGATCGAGCGGAACTGGAGTCTCGGGCGGTTGAGGCTCGGCCGACACGATTGCGTCGATGCGGCCGTCGTGGTCCGGGCGTTCATCGGCGGCTTGCGGCTGGTTCGATTCCTCGCGCGCGCCGGCGGCGATCATCGAACTGAAACTCGCGGTACGCCAGCTATCGCGCAACACTCGACGGCTTGTTCGCGACTCGGGCGCAAACGCGGCATCGCGGCGCACGATCAATGGTTCGCGGACCTCGATGACCGGCAAGGGCTCGACTGAAATCGATCCGGTCGCGAGCGCTTGCCAGGCGCCGATCACATCGTCCTCTTCAGGCGGCTCGGCAAGCCAGTCGCCGAACTCGCGGCCCGCGCCCGCCACCAGCCAGTTGAGCACGCTGCGGCGTGACTCCTTCGCCGACTTGCCGATCAGATACACGCCGCCCACCACATAACACCGGTACACCGCGCGCGTCAGCGCGACGTACGCGAGCCGTGCGCGTTCGGCTGCCTGCTCGCGGGTGGCGAGCCCTGAAGCGCGCTCGCCTTCTTCGTCCGTATAGCCGTAGTGCAGGATGGCCGAGCCGTCGTCGTGATACTCGCGGGCATCGGGAAGTCCTGAAGAGGGTTGATCACGCAATGCGCCATCGTTCAGGAATGGACAGAACACGACCGCGTATTCGAGGCCCTTCGATTTATGCACCGTCACGATTTGCACGAGATTGCGGTCCGACTCGAGCCGCAATTGCGCGTCTTCTCCGCCGCCTTGCTCGGCACGTTGCGCGGCGAGCCAGCGCAGCGTTGGCGCAATGCCCGGTTGCACCGCGCCGCGCGCCTGAATCAGCTCGGCGAGATGATTGACGTTCGTCAGGCGCCGTTCGCCGTCCGGACCGATAACAAGCCGCTGCGCGATGAACAACTCGCGCGCGAGCGTGCGCCACATGACCGCGAAGCCGCGCTCGTGCCACAACATCCTGTATCGGGAAAATCGTTCGACCCAGCTCATGGCGTCAGCCGAAGTTTCGACGGTCTCGCTATGTTCCATGTTCCATAGCGCGGTTGCATCCAGGCCAAGCCAGTCGGTTGCAAGCGCGGCGCGAAGACGACGCAAGTCGCCGGGGGTATCGATAGCCGCGAGCACGCGCTCGATCTGCTCGGCATCGAGCGTGCCGAACACCGATGCCTGCGCGAGTTCCACGCTGCCCACACCCCAGTTCGCAAGCACCCGTTTGACGAGACTGCCCTGCCGGTGCGTCTGCACGAGCACGGCAATCTGTCCTGGCGACAACGGCTTTTCGCCTATCAGGACTTCGCCGTTCTGCGCGCCGCGCAACAAGCGCACGATCTCGGCAGCGCACGCCTCGGCGGCTTGCCGGTTAGCGTTCGTCTTCGACAACACCGATTCACCTTGCGGCAAGAGCCACACGCAAAAGTCGGCGGTATCGGAATACGCGGCTGAAGGCGTGTTATCGATTAACGGTTCGCGCTCGCGTGTCCCCGCGCGCACGGGTTGATACGTCAGGCCATCAAGAATGAAGGCCGACGGATTTACACTGAAAATGCGATTGCAGGCATCGATGATCGGCGCCGTGGAACGCTGATTGACCGCAAGCGTGTATCTCGCGGATGCCTCTTTGCGCGCCTTCAAATACGTATGTAAATCCGCCGCGCGAAAACTGTAGATGGCCTGCTTCGGATCGCCAACAAGAAAGAGCGGCCCTTGCGGCGCGAAGATCCTGCTGAAAATGGCGAACTGCAGCGGATCGGTATCCTGGAATTCATCGATCAACGCAGCCGGATAACGCGCACGAAGGGCATCGGCGAGCCACGGATTGGCTTCGAGCGCCTCGTACAGGTTGGACAACAAGTCGTCGAAGGAGACCACCCGGCGCGTGCGTTTGCGCGCTGCCAGTTCGAGCGGCGCGTAGTCGAGCCATTCGCGCACGATCCCGAGCCACGCTGCGCGCTGCGCCGCTTCCGCGGCCGCAGCGGCTGCGGCAAGTGTCTCTGCATGCTCAAAGAACGCATGTGAGGGCGGCTCGTTCTTGACCTTCGTGCCTTTCTTCAACGCGCTCGCGGTCAGCTTCAGCGCTTCCTTCGGCGGCGCGGCGTGACAGTCGTTATCGGCGAAATAATCGGACCATGCGGAAATCGCGGCATCGATCAACGCGCGCTTGTGCGTGGTCTTGCTGAGCTTCGCTTCGGCATCCACGAGCAGTTGCACGATTGAATCGCGCTCTGCATGCCAGAGCGCGCACGCGGTATCGAACAATGCTCGCGCATCTTCCCGCGCGCCCGCTTCCAGTTCGCCCCAGCGCAGCGCCGCGAGCGGTTTTTTCAAGCGGCGCGAGAGTTGCGCGTCGAGCGATGCCGGCCCCGCGCCCTTGCTCACGAGCCATGCGGCAAAAGACGGATCGCGCGCCGCCGCGGGTTCGATCCGTTCACGCCAGAAGTCCGCCGCCATTTCGAACCGCAACGCGCTGTCGTCGGCTTCCAGTTCGAACGCGAACGGCATGGTCGCGGCGAACGGCGCTTCCTGCAACGCGCGCTGGCAAAACGCGTGGATGGTGTGGATGGCGGCTTGATCGAACGTGTGCAGCGCGATTTGAATACGCTTGAGCGCCTCTTCCGGATCGACGCGCTCGAGCGTTGTTTCAAACAGGCGCTCGATGAACGCGTCACCCGCCGAGTCGCTCGTTTCCATTGCGTGCGCGATCTGCACGAGCCGCGAGCGAATGCGCTCATGCAACTCGGCCGTGGCCGCCTTCGTGAAAGTGACGACGAGGATCGCATCAGCTGCGAGCTTCTTTTCAAGCAGCAGCCGTACATAAAGCGCGCAGATATTCCACGTCTTCCCTGTTCCCGCCGATGCCTCGATCTGGTTCACGCCATCGAGCGAACATTCGAAGACATCGAGTTCGTCGATAGTCATTGTTGTTTGCGTATCCATCATGCGTCGCTCCGCATGTGCTGCTTCAGCGGCTCGAAAACGATACGAGCAAGCGTGGCGAAGGTTTCATCGAGTCGCAGCAAGTCCGCGCCGCGAAACGCGATGCGTAATGCAGGATCGTCCGACTCGCCGCGCGTTCTATCCGATACCCACACGCCCTGCGCCTTGGACTCGCTCTCGGTTACCCACGTCCACGCGCTCTTGGGGAAAAATCGCAAGGGCAAGCGCCGCCCTGCGCGATACAAAGCCGCAAGTGTCGCGAGATGTGCATGAGGATCAGCAACAGGCATCAATTCGAAACCGCTCGATTGCGCGCCGCGTCCATGCCATACGGTGCGTCGCGGTCCATCGGGCAGCGCGGCGCAATACGCGAGATGGGCAAGCCACGCGGAAAGGTAATCGCGCGCACGCGGGACGTCGTACCGGTAAATGATCTGGCCTTCGTCGGTCAGCAAATTCAGGGTGCCGTGAATTTGCATTGGCTGAACGGCATCCGGTTGCAAGGCGGCGTCGTGGCGGCCGAACAGCTCGCCATTGGGCTCGCCGTTCGGCCAGCGCGGCATGATGTCCAGCGCAAAAGGCAAATGCGACGCGCCTTCTTCCGTTGCGATTCGAACGCGGTTGGCAAGCGAATGCAACGCGCCGATCTCGCGCGATTGCCATACGCCGCCGGTCGCGCCACCTGGCATTTCGGGACTCGCACGCGCGACTCGCCGAGCACGATCGAGCGCGCGAGCTTCACTGTCAGCGGTGAGCGCGAGCAGCGACGGCAGCACACGATCGGCAAGTGCCGCGCGGCCAGGATATTCGAGCTCGAACGGTTCGGTGTCGCCGAGTTCGGTTTCAGCATCGAACAATGCGATGCCGAGACGATCTCGCAAGATTGCACGCGCCGGATGGCGCCAGAAACGCTCGAAGTCATCAAAGGCGATAGGTTCGACGTCTTCCGCCGGCAACGGCACACTGAAGAATCTGACAGACGGTTCAGTCTTGCCAAGCACCAGCGTTCGCGCGAGTTCTGCACGCTCAGGCTCGTAAGTGAACAATGGCTCACTGAAGTACTCGGGCGCGAACGGTTGCAGCGGATGCTCGAATACGAACCGGCTGCGAGCCGCTTCGAGTTCTTTCGGCGATGCATCCTTGCCGGCCAAAGTTTCTGCCAGATGATCGAGCAGCTCATCGATCAACGCAGCGGGTGGCAGCGCGGCGTTGTCGCGAATGCTGCGTCCCGTGTAGGCGATCATCAATCGATCGCGAGCCGACAATAGCAAATCGAGGAACAGGTTACGTTCGTCGTCGCGACGTTGACGGTCCCCCAACTTGCCGAAACTCGCCATCAAGTCGAATTCGTCGGCGCGCGCGAGACTTGGCAACATGCCGTCGTCCATGCCGAGCAAGCAAATCACGCGATACGGCAAGCCGCGCAAACTCGTCAGCGACGAAAACGTCACGCCGCCCCAAGGCACGCCGCCACGCGCGGCGTCGTCGAGCGCATCGGTCAGCGCCGTGCGCAGGACATCGGCGGAAATTTCCGTTTCGGCCGCGCCCTCGTTCATCGAAAGCATCAGCGAGTCGAGCGTTGCGCGCACGTCGGCGATCGAATCCGCGAATGGCAGGCCTGCGTCGAAGAATTGCGTGAGCGCGTCGAGCAGCGTTTGCGTCCAGGCCGCAGGCGTGCGCGGTATGGCGACGCGCTCACCGAAGGCATCGATGTCGTCGATAAAACGCGTCAGCCTGCCAAGCAATTCCGAATCCGATCCGTGCGCGCCCTCGACGGGAAGCCATTCGTCGACGGGAGCGCCACCATCGGGCAACGCATAACCGAGGAAAAGCCGCGTCAGCGCATCGGAGAACGTGTGGCGAGCAGCGGGAACATCCACGCCGGTGACTGCCAAAGGCGCGAGACCACGGCGCGCACCCGCCGCCGCCAGCCATGTCTGCGCGGTTTCGAGCGCGACGGCATCGATGCCATAGCGCGCCGCAACGGCATCCACCCGCAGCCATTCGATCAGCTCGGGCGCGCCCACGCTGCGCTCGGGCAACGCAAGCCAATCTAGCAGCACGCGCGCGACCGGATTCGCCTGTGATGGCGGCAACCCCGTGATCCGATACGGAATCCGGCGGCGCTCACCGGCCACGCCGGCCGGCGCCGTGCCGAACACGCCATCGATAAGCGGCCCGGCCGCGGCCAGATCCGGGAACGCCACGAGCACGTCCGAGGGCTGGAGCCCGTCGACCTCGTCGAACCATCCGAGCAAGCGGTCATGCAGTACTTCGAGCTGACGCGACAAGCTGTGGCAAACATGGATCTCGATCCCGGGTTCGAGCGAAAGCGCGTCATCCGGTTCCGACTGCTCGCCGAGATCAAGGATGGCGTTCTGCACATGCGCCAGCCAGGTCGGTGCGGCATTGTGCTCGAAATGACTGGCTTCCCGCGATGCCGCGCTTTCCGTCAACTCATGCAGCATATGCAGTTGAGCCTGGGTCTGGCGGCCCCATTCGGCAAGCAGCGGATGTCCGACCTCCTGGAAATCCAGCTTGCCGGCAAGTTCGAGTTGCTCTACCCGCGCCTCGCTGACGATATCGAACCAGAATTCGCGGCACGGGTTGATGGCGTAAATACGAACGTCTATCCAGCGCGACAATTCGCGCAAAAGTGCAATATGCAGCGGCGGCATGGTCGGCAAAGCGAACACGCTCACGCGCTCGGGCCACTCGGCTTTCATCACGGCGTCGAGGTCGAGTTTCGGCGATTCGGTCAGGAACTTGTATGCGGGCGGCGTGGGGTCGCCTGCCTCGGTGTCGAGCGCGAGGTCGGCAAGAAGCGCGCGCCACAACTTAGCCTGCCAGCGTTCGTCTTCGCGCTGGATCGCTGTTGCATTTGGCAAGCGTGGACCGTTCGCATCGATCGCCCCGCCGGCCGACGCCAGGATCGAACCGCCCGCCTGCCAGTGCTGCAGCCATTCCGGCCGGTATGTCAGATAGTGGTCGAACACCGTCGCGATTCGGCGGGCGAGTTCGTAGCGCATGGAATCGTCGGCGGCATCGAGGTACGCATGTAGCCGCGACGCCCCCTCGGGCGCCACGTCGGAAAGTTCGCCAAGCAGCCGAAAGCAGCGCCACACCAGCCGGTCTGGCGCGAAAGGCGAATGCTCGGGCACATGCAACACGCCGCCAATACGCGCCCACAGCCATTGCGCCAGATAGCACAAGTCCACGTTTGCGCAGATCTCGAAGCGCGCCGCCATGTCGAGTTCCAGCCGCCTGCGCACGGCGGCGCTCGGCACGATGATGGTCTGGCTTGCAAACGGATTGCCGTCGTTGAGCGCGAACGCGGCGACGTCGTCCAGCAACGCCTGCGACAGCGTTTCATGACGGTTCGAATAGAAAAGTTCGAGCATGGATCCTGCTAGTTGAGCGTGAAAGGCAACGGCTCGTTCGGCAAAAGCCAGGGACGTGTCGCGAGGTGAAACAACAGGATAGCAAAGGCCGTTCTCCCCGGCGATTCGACCGAACGGCCTAGGTTTCGACGCTGTCGAGTTGGGTTAGACTCGAAGCCACAATGAAAGGCGGGTCCGCGAGCCTCATATGGCAAACGGGACCACGCCGGGAAATTAGGAAGTCGATGCGTTACTCGCTAGAGATCAGAAAATTCATTTATAGCCAGTACTTTTTCGGCGGCTTGCGCATCGCGCTCGGCGTCTCGCTGCCGGCCGTACTGATGTTGACTATTTTTCACAACCGCGAACTCGGCTTCACGATAGCGACCGGAGCATTGGGCGCGTGCGTGGTCGATATGCCGGGCCCGCTGAAGTACAAGCACAACGAGATGCTGGCGTGCACGGTGATCGGATTCTTGTCGGCGCTTGCTACCGGAATTGCGAGCGCGAACGTGGTGACGTTGTGGTTGACCGTCGTGCCGCTCACGTTCGTGTTGTCGCTGATCGTGGTGTACGGCAACCGCTGGCCGCAGATCAGCTTCGCCACGCTCTTCATGATGATCGTGACGCTGGAAGAGCATTTCACGCCGATGCAGGCCTTGATCTATGCGTCGTGGATCCTGCTCGGCGGCCTCTGGTACACGTATTGGGCAACGTTCGTGAGCCGCTGGATGGTGTATCGGATCGAACGGCAGGCGCTCGCGGAAAGCGTCTTCAGCTGCGCCGAATATCTGCTCGCACGTTCCGAGTTCTACGATCTCGACACGAATATTGACGAGTGTTATCGAAAGCTGATTGAAAAGCAGATTCAGGCAGTCGAACGCCAGGACGCAGCACGCGACATCGTGCTGCGTAACCTCCCGAAGTTGCGCAGCGGCAAGCTCGATCCACGCCGTGCCATGCTCTTCAACCTGTTCATCAACGCAGTGGATCTGCATGAGATGTTCGTGGGCGCGCACACGGATTATCCGCTCGTGCGCAACACCTTCGGCGGCGCGGACATCCTGGTCTTCTATCGCGACCTGATGCGAAAGTCCGCGCTCGACCTGGAAGACATTGGTCTAGCCGTGCTGCAGAACCGGCCGGCGCGCCCGAAGATCAACGTGAAAGCGGAGTTGCGCGCGATCGAGTACGAGCTCGATCAAATGCGCAAACATGAGGTTCCGCAGAAAAATCCGGAGGCGTATTCGGCGGTGTCGTCGGCGTTCCGGCGGTTATGGAGCGCGACTCGTCTCATCGATAAAATGCGGCGCCAGACGCGACATGACCCAGCCATTACTGAAACGGAAATTCGAGTCGATCCGAAGCTCGCGCGTTTCGTGTCGAGCCGGCGCGTGCCGTTCATGCAGATTTTCTCGAACCTGACAATGTCGTCGCCGAGCTTTCGTCATGCGCTGCGGGTGACGATTGCGGTTGGTATCGGCTTCTGGCTCGGGCGTTTGCTGCCGCTCACCAACGCATACTGGATCGTGATGACCACGGTCATCATTCTCAAGCCAGGCTATTCGCTCACCAAGCAGCGAAACGTACAGCGGATCATTGGCACGGCGATTGGATGCACGGCCTGCGTCGGCCTGATTTTCGTGGTGAAGGATCCGCATGTGCTGCTGGTGGCCATGTTCGCCTGCATGGTGATGAGCTATAGCCTCCTGCTCTTCAACTACACGGCAAGCGTTGTGTTCACATCGGCTTATGTGCTGCTGATGCTGCACTTGCTCGCGCCGGGCGGAATGCGCCTGATCGGCGAACGGGCAATCGATACCGCCGTGGGCTGCGCCATCGCCATTGCCGCGAGCCATCTGTTTCCGTACTGGGAATACCGGCTGATGGGCAAGCAAGTGCACGACATGATCGGCGCAATGCGCAATTACCTCGAAGCGAGCTGGTGGTGGACGGGCAAACCGGCCACGCAGGAAACAAAGAACGCGGCAGCGAACCCGAATGTTTTCGCCGACTCCAATGCGCCAACCGCTGAAGCC
>Ga0163162_10003555_pt1 | contig 14905 bp, 11 predicted proteins | sample S55metaG_FD_115310 | JGI IMG/M metagenome (GOLD analysis project Ga0163162, IMG submission 115310) | Switchgrass rhizosphere microbial communities from Kellogg Biological Station, Michigan, USA - S5-5 metaG | ecosystem: Host-associated > Plants > Roots > Rhizosphere > Soil | place: USA...
CACGCGCGTCCGCATGCGTGTCGTCGGCAGCGGCAGCGAATTCGAATTCATACCAGGTCGGCAAACGCGCACGTTCGCTCTGGCAATACGCTTCTGCGGCGAACCAGCTGACATGCGTGACGGGCTGGTCTGGCCCCGCCCCGCCGAGATTCGACGGGCTGGCCCAATGCGACAGATATTGGCCATCGGCAAACAGCGATGCGATCCGGTCGCGTGCCCATTTCGGATTGGCGCGGACAAACTCCAGGAACTCCGCGTTCGTCACCGGCTGCGTGCGCAGCCGGTAGGAAGTCACGACTGCCGCAGCGGCTTTGCCATCCGGCGGCAGCACGGACGCAAAGCTGCCACCGGGAATGGTCACGTAGTCAGCCGCGGCGGCCGGCAGTGCGAGCACTGCCAGACAAAAGACCGCGGCTGCGAGACGCAGCATGGCTCAGTGCTCGGGCTTCGCTGCCGGAGCGACCGCGGCGGCGCGTGCCTGCGTTACGTCCTGCGCGCTGATGCGGCCGCCCGGGTTGCCCCAGCTGTTCAACACGTAGGTCAGGATGTTCGCGACCTCGTCGTCGTTGAGCTGGTTCATCGGCGGCATGACCGAATTGAATTCGCTGCCGTTGACCGTGATCTTGCCGGTCTTGCCGTGCAGCAGGATATCGATCGCGCGCTTCGGCTCGGCAGCGAGATAGTCGGATTTCGCCAGCGGCGGGAATACATTCGGCAGTCCCGCGCCGTTGGGCTGGTGGCAAACCGAACATGTGCCGTTGAACAACGCCGCTCCGGCCTTGACCTGGTCATCGAGCGTCAGCGTGCCGCTCTGCGCGGCTTTCGCCGCCTCGGTAACCGCAGCGAGATTCGGAGCCGAGCGGTCGCCCAGATAAGCAGAGTCCACTTCCTTGCCCGAGTAGATCGCCTTGTCTTCCGGTCCGTCGACCTTGAGGATCGCCAAGGCGCCTTTGTTAAATGCGCGGAAGATCGAGTGGTCGACGAGAATGTAGCTGCCCGGCACTTCGGTATGGAACTCGACCATCACCGCGCCGCCGGCCGGAATCAATGTCGTCTGGACGTTTTCCTGCTCGTGCGTGCCGCCTTCGTAGCGGACCTTGTCGAAAATCTCGCCGATGACATGGAAACTCGACACCAGGTTCGGCCCGCCGTTGCCGACGAACATGCGTATGGTCTCGTGCGTCTTCGCCGCCATGGCCTTGTCGCCGGTCAGGGAACCTTCGGCGCCGTTGAAGACGACATAGGTCGGTTTTTCGGCAATCGCATTTTCCATGTCGAATGGCTGATGGCCTTTCTCGCGATATTTTCCCGTTGTATAAAAATCACCCTGCATGACGTAGTACTCATGATCGACCGGCGACAAGCCTTCCGGCGGTTCGACCAGCAGCAATCCGTACATGCCGTTGCCGACGTGCATGCCGACCGGCGCCGTCGCACAGTGATAGACATATAACCCCTGGTTCAGCGCCTTGAACGTGAACTGCGATTCGTGACCAGGAGCAGTAAAGCTCGACGCCGCACCGCCGCCGGGGCCGGTCACGCCGTGCAGGTCGATGTTGTGCGGCATCTTGTTGTTCGGATCGTTCTTCAGGTGAAATTCGACGGTGTCGCCCTGGCGGATGCGGATGAAACTGCCGGGAACCGTGCCGCCGAACGTCCAGAACGTGTAGGTCACGCCCTCGGAGATCGGCATTTCCTTTTCGATCACGCCAAGTTCGACGATGACCTTGGCCGGGTATTTGCGGTTGGTCGGCGGCGGCACGTTCGGTGGGCTCGTCAGGACGGCGTGAATCGGTTCTCCCTGCGGAGGTCCGAAATCACCCCTGGAACTCGCGTTCGCCGGCGCCGGGGCAGCCTTGGCCGCTGCAATCCTTGCGTCCAGTGCGCCCGCCAGTGCAATGGCCACGGAAATCGCCAACGTTGCTGCTGCCCACCTTGCCTTCATCGCCACTCTCCTCGTCATCAGTCCGGCACCTGCGTAGAAGTGTGCCGACCCGCCGCCCCGCGGGCCCTGATCTGCATCAACCGGCGGGAAGATTCCGAGGTTTACTGGCAACTGGTCCCATCTGGAGCACGGCCGCACCCTGCAGCCTGCCGCCACGCAAGTCGGCCAGTGCCAGGTTCGCATCGTCCAACGAGTACGTCTGCACGTGTGTGCGCACGGGAAAACGCGAAATCGCGCGAAAAAACTCGTCGCCATCCGCGCGGGTGAGATTCGCGACGGACCTGACGACGCGTTCGCCCCAGAGCAATTCGTACGGGAGCGCGGGAATTTCACTCATGTGGATTCCCGCGCAGACGACGCTTCCGCCCCTTCTGACCGAGCGCAAGGCAGCAGGAACAAGGCCGCCGACCGGAGCGAAGATCAGCGCCGCGTCCAGCGGCATTGGTGGCTGTTCGTCCGACGAACCGCACCAGGTCGCGCCGAGATCGAGTGCGAAGGCGCGCGCGGCGCTGTCGCCGCGGCGCACGAACGCGTGGACCTCCCTGCCCTGCTGCACGCAAATCTGCGCAAGGATATGCGCCGCCGCGCCGAACCCGTACAGCCCGATGCGCCGCGCATCGTCGCCGGCCATGCGCAGCGCGCGAAAGCCGATCAGCCCGGCGCAGAGCAACGGCGCCGCTTCGATGTCGGAATAGCGTTCGGGAATGCGAAAACAGTAGCGGCTATCGGCAACCGCATATTCGGCGTAGCCGCCGTCGATCTGGTAGCCGGTAAAGCGCGCCGAGGCACAGAGGTTTTCCTGGCCGCGGCGGCAAAACTCGCATTCGCCGCAGGTCCAGCCGAGCCAGGGAACGCCGACGCGATCGCCGAGAGCGAAATCGGCGTTACGGGCCCCGAGCGCCGCGACGTACCCGACTATCTCGTGGCCGAGCACGAGTGGCAGTTTCGGTTCCGCCAACTCTGCGTCGACGACGTGAAGATCAGTGCGGCAAACCCCGCACGCTGCGACGCGGATCAGAAGTTGATCGGACCGCGCTACGGGTGTCGGCAGATCCAGGACTTGCAACGGTTCGCCGGCGCGTCGAAGAACCTGGGCCCGCATGGGGTCTGCTCTAGGGAATGAACTATGGTGGCGTGACTGTACACCCAGGGCCATGACGGGCGTGCTGCTGCGCTGTGACGCCACGGCTGGCAGTCGGCATCGAGCTCGTTCGAAGGCGACGGCGACGCCGGCGGTGCCGCGGACGCCGGCGCGGACGTCTGCAGGGAGAATCTGGACGTCGACCCGCCCTCAGTGCATGATGCAACAACCTCGGCAACTTCATGCGCAATGTCGGCCGACACCATCGCAGGCTCCTCCGGCACCAAACGCCCCCATCTGCTGGTTGTCGATGACGATCAGGACGTCGTCGACATCATCATGCGCTACTTTTCGGCGCAAGGTTTCGACGTTTCCGTCGCCGCCGACGGCCGCTCGATGCGCACCGTGATCGACTCCCAGGCTATCGACGTCGTGCTGCTGGACCTGGGATTGCCGGGCGAAGACGGCTTCACGTTGACGCGATACCTGCGCGAGCGCTGGAAAGGCGCGCTGATCATCGTAACCGGGCGCGGCGATTCGATCGACCGCGTCGTGGGTCTCGAGTTGGGCGCTGACGATTACGTAACCAAGCCGTTCGACCTGCGCGAACTTCTGGCACGCGTGCGCAGCGTCTTGCGCCGCGCCACCGAAGCCGTGGCGACCGCTGTCAGCAATGCTCAGGACGTCGTGCGCTTCGGCGGATTCCGGCTGAACGTCGGCTCGCGCGAACTCACCGATGGTGCCGGCAAGGTCGTACCGCTGACGACCGGTGAGTTCGACCTGCTCGGCGCATTCATCGCCAATCCGAACCGGGTGCTGTCGCGCGACGATCTGATGAACCGGATCCATGGTCGTGACGCCGGCCCGTTCGATCGGGCCATCGACGTACAAATCGGGCGCTTGCGCCGCAAGATGGAGACCGATCCGGCGCAGCCCGCGCTGATCAAGTCGGTACGCGGCGCAGGTTACATCTTTGCCGTGCGCGTCGAGCGTGGCTGACTGGCATGGGTGACCGCGCGACGTTGCATCCGGGCGCGCTCCAGGCTCTGTTCGAGATGGCGCCGGATGCGATGATTGTCAGCGACGCGCAGGGCCGGATCGTTCTGGCCAACCCGCAAGCCGAACAGCTGTTCGGTTATACGAGGACTCAACTGCGCGCATTGTCCGTCGAAGCGCTGGTGCCCGAGCGCGTGCGCGCCACTCACCACTTGCATCGCGAACGCTTCATCGCGTATCCGCGACCTCGACCGATGGGGACTGGGCAGGAACTTGCCGGTTTGCGCGCCGACGGCACGCTGTTTCCGGTCGAAATCGCGTTGAGCCCGATCCAGACCGAAGATGGCAACTTCTATGTTGCCTCCGTGCGCGACATATCGGAGTCACACCGTGCCCGCCAGGCCCTGGCCCGCGCGCGCTACGATGCGATTGTCGCCGACATCGGCCGCCTGATGCTCGAGTCGGCAAACCAGGATGTGGCCTTCGAAGGCGTTCCTGCACGCCTCGCGCGCGAGCTCGACATTGCTGCCGTCGCGATCGTGTCGAGCCAGCCTCACATAACGCCGATTCGCGTTCGCGCCGCTGTCGGCTTGACGACCGACTTGCAGGAATTGCTGCCAGAGCTGCTGACGCCGGAATTTTTCGCCGCCGCATCGACGATCCACCTCAACACCGCGAACGACACGATGACCGAACGCGTGCGCTCCTTGCTCGCGGCGGCCGGCTACGGCGATTTCGTTGCAGCGCCGCTGTTTGACCGGGCGCGCCCCATGGGCGCCTTGATCGCCATCGCTCGCGGCTCGGATACATTCAATAACGACAGAGTGCGCTTCCTTCAGTCCGTGGCGTACCTGCTCGCCGCCACGATGCAGCGCTACCGCACCGAAGAGCAGCTCGCGCATGCGCAGCGACTCGACGCCGTCGGCCAGTTGACTGGTGGCGTCGCGCACGATTTCAACAACATGCTGACGGTGATCTCCGGCAACCTGCAATTGCTGGAACCGGATCTTGCCGATCGCCCCGAGAGCCAGCAGATTCTCGGCAGCGCGCTACGCGCAGTCGGGCGCGGGGCAGAACTGACGCGCAAGCTGCTGGCATTCGCGCGGCGCCAGCGCCTGAATCCTCAATCGATCGATCCACGCAAGCTGCTGCATGAGCTCTGCCCGATCCTGGCGCGAACGCTCGGCGAGCCGATCAAGGTCAGCGTCGATTGCGAGAACGAGGCGCCGAATGTATTCGTAGACCCCGGCGAACTCGATACGGCAATCCTGAATCTGGCTCTGAATGCGCGCGATGCAATGCCGCGCGGCGGGACGCTGTATCTGGCGGAACGCGAACAGCTCGTCGGCAATGCCGAAAGCACGGCCGATCTCGCTCCCGGCAGTTACGTCGTCATCAGCGTGCGCGACACGGGCTTCGGCATGCCGCCGGAGGTTCTCGCGCGCGCATTCGAGCCATTCTTCACGACCAAGGAAAGCGGTCGCGGCAGCGGCCTTGGCCTGAGCATGGTTTATGGTTTCGTCAAGCAGTCCGGCGGGCACCTCGTTGCCGACAGCCGCCTGGGCTACGGCACGCGCATCGACTTGTATCTGCCTGCCGCGCGATTGAAGGAATCGGCCCAGGAAGAGCCGTCACCTGCGCCCTCCTCCGGCGGCAAGGAAATCGTGCTCGTCGTCGAGGATGAAGCGGAAGTGCGGGCGATCGCAGTGGCTTTTCTCGAGTCGCTCGGCTACCGGACCTGCGAAGCCTCGGACGCAGAGCAAGGGCTGCGCCTGCTGCATGAGCGAACCGACGTGAAGTTGCTTTTCACCGACATCATCCTCGGCTCCGGCATGGACGGCCATGAACTGGCCCGGGCTGCCCAGCGCTTGCGACCGGATCTGCGCGTTCTGCTTACGTCGGGTTACGAACATCCCGCATCACGTTCAGGCCCGGGCGGCGCCAGGCCCCTGCCGTTGTTGCGAAAGCCGTACCGCCGGGAGCAGCTGGCAGCCGCCGTACGCGCGGCGATCGACGGCCGCTCCTGAATCGCGGTGTGCAGCCGACAAAACTTCAGTGCACGCGTGCGCTGAATCCGGCCATGCGCTGCATGCCGTCGCGATCGACAATGCGCATCTCGCGCCGCTGCACCGAAATGCAGTTTGCCTCGGCCAGATGCGACAGAGCGCGACTGACGGTTTCATGCTTCAGGGCCAGATAGCTCGCCATGTCGGCGCGGCTCATGCGCAGGATGAAGTGCTTGCCGCTGAAGCCCATGGCTTCGTAGCGGGCCGCGACATCGAGCAGGAACGCCGCGACGCGCTGTTCGGCGGTCAGAGTGCCCAGCGCCAGCATCCATGAGCGATTGCGGCGGATTTCCTGCGCCATCGCATCGGTCAGGCTCTGCTGCAGTTCGGGAATGCGCAGGCAGGCCATGAGTACTGGCGGGTAAGGCAGTTCCCAGATTTCGCTGCTTTCCAGCGCAATGACGTCGCAAGCGTAGGTGCTCAAGCCGATCGATTCGACGCCGAGCAACTCGCCCGACATGCGGAAACCGGTCACTTGCTCGCGGCCATCTTCAGCCAGTTCGCAGGTCTTCACAGAGCCGACCCTGATCATGTACAGCGCCTGGAACGGCTGCCCGGCGCGATAAAGGTACTGGCCCGCCTCGACCCGCCGGCGCAATACCTGGACGTGCTGGCGCAGTTGATCGAGGTCAATATGGTTGGCCGGCCGTGCGTCAACATGCGCGTGCAGCGGGGCGGCGGGGGCGATCGTCAGGTTGACTTGCATGGTGCTCATGGTGGGTTCCTCGAACGTTTCCGGGTAACGGTTGCTTCGAGGGGAACACTACGTGCCGTGGTGCTCTGCAGTGCGACCGGCCTGCAACGGATCGTAACGGTTTGTAACAATTTGCCGGCGGTGACCCGTAATTGATCTTCCTCAATTGCGTGCAATGCACCGCACCGATACTGGGGCCGATTATTTTTCGCCGGTCCAGCGCGCGTGATGACGATGCTCGAAAAAGACGACCCCTCGCCGTTCCTGGACCCCGGCGCGGTCGAGGTGTGGGACGCGTGGTTTCGTTGGCGCGAGGACGGACAGTTGCGCGATGTCTCCATCGAGGCGACCTGGGAACGAGTCGCACGGTCGCTCGCCAATGCCGAAACGGCCGCGTCTTCGCGCTGGGTCGCGCGCATGGTTGACGTGCAGGCACGCTGGCAGGTCGTTTTCGACGAACGCATCCTGGCCGGCGCGGGGACCCGCAACTTTGCCTGGCCCGGCGACCCGGTGGCCGTGCTCAACGCGGCGAGTTTCGTCCGTGCACCGTTCACGCCTGGCGCCCAGTTCGATTTCGACTCGTTTCGCGCGGCTGCCGATCTGGCGGTGCGCGGACTGGACAACGCCCTGCTGCTCCACAGCGGTGGCCCCGATACTCCATTCGCCGATCTGCACGTCGGCATGATGGGAGTCGCCGATGCCCTCGCGATGCTCGGCAAACGTTATGACGGTCCGTCGGGCCGCGTGCTTGCAGGACAGATCGCGCAGGCTCTTGCGCAAGCCAGCCTCGCAGCGAATAGCAGCCTTGCGCACGATCGCGGCGCACTGTCCGGCGCTGCAGTTGCCGCCGCCGAACTGGCGCGGCTGCGCGGCATGCCGGCCATGCTTGTCGAGGCGGCGCAGCGCACCGGCGTTCGCCACCGTCGCATCACGGCAATCGCCTCCCATCGCCGCCTGGCCCGATTGGCGAATGATGTAGCCGATGGCCTGGATACGCTCGACCACGACTCCCAGCGGGATGGCGAGATCACCGCGAGCGGGCGCATCAAGCGTGCCGGCGGCTACGCCTGCCTGATTGCCAATCGTGACGGCGCATCGCCGGGCGCGGTAGCTCTCATCGACAGCCAGCACAATTCATCGATCGTCGCCCAGATAGGTTTACGTGGCGCCGTGCAGCCGTGGATCGATGCGCCGATCGACTATCCGTTCCGTGTCGCACACGCGCCGGACGCGCAAGTCACCGAGCGGCTGCTGCAGCTTGCGGCTGCAAATCGACTCGGTCGTTTCAAGCTCGCGGTGACTGCCTGACGACTCGAACTGCGCCCTGGCGTCGTTTGCCGGATCGGACAACGCGACCGTACTGACGTTTGGCGCAAATTCGCTTGTTGCTGATTCTCGAATGCCGGCCTGGAGTCGGGCCGGCCGTCCGCAGCGGCGCAACGGCTACTCTTCCTCGTCGGGATCGCGATATTCCTTCGGCAGATGGTGGGCGATGCCCTTGTGGCAGTCGATGCAGGTCTTGCCCTCTTCCCTCGCGGCCATGTGCTTCTTGAACACGGACTGTTTTTGCTTCTGGTCGCTCATACCGTCCCAACTGTGGCAGTTGCGGCACTCACGCGAGTCGACCGACTTCATCTTGTTCCATTCGTTGGTTGCCAGCTCCATGCGCTTGGCCTCGAACTTCTCGGGGGTGTCGATGTCGCCGGTGATCTTGCCCCAGACTTCAAGGCTCGCCTGCACCTTGCGCCAGATTTTCGGACCCCATTCATGCGGAACGTGGCAATCCGGACACGTCGCGCGCACACCGGTGCGGTTCGAGTAATGAATCGTCTGCTTGTATTCCTGGTACACGGTGTCGCGCATCTCGTGGCAACTGATGCAGAACGGCAGCGTGTTGGTCGCGTCCAGGGCGGTGTGGAAGCCGCCCCAGAAGATGATGCCGCCGACGAAGCCGAAGACCAGCAACGTGAGCAATGACCACTTCGCGCTCGGCTTGCGCAGGAATCGCCATGTGCGGCGCAGTACTCCGGGATTTTGTTTGCTCATGAGGGATGCTCCGTTGGATGCCGCGCGAATCGCCGGAAGACATCGTCGTCGTCAGTGCCAAAAAAGTGCGGGACCGGAGATCCGGTCCCGCACCAGCCGTTGACGACCGCTCCTCACTGGAAGTTGTAGCGATAGGCGAGGAAGACCAGATTGACATCGTAATTTGGCGCCTGCTGATTACTCGCCAGCATGCCGGTCGGGTTGTAGCCGTACTGAAAGGCGTTATAAAGGTAATCGCTTGCTTTGAGCTTCTGATATTGATAGCCGCCAAAGATGCTCGACTGGCGATCGATGTGGTATGCGCTCGTAACGCGGAACTCTTTCAGTTCGCTGCTGATGTTCGGCACCTCGCCCTGGTTGCTCAGGTTCGGCGTGATGCCTGGCCCGAGAATCGTCACGTACTTCGTCTTGGACAGGTTGTAGGCCAGGTCTTCGCGAAACTCGAGCTTGCCGCCCATCAGGTTCTTCTGACGGCCGTCGAGGCCGACCGCGTTGCTGCGATCGGCAAGGTCGTTGCTCCACAGCGTCTTCAATGGGGCAACGGCGTTGCGTCCGCTTGCGGTCAGCAGTTCGCGCGTCCGCTTCTGGTAGGTGAAATAGCCGCCGATCGAATTGTTTTCGGAGAAGCCGTAGTTCGCGTCGAGGTTTGCGCTCTCGGTCTTGCCGTTCTGCACGCCGAGCGGCGAATCGAAGTAATCGTCATGCGTGTAGCGGCCGTTGAGTCCGATCGAGAACTTCTGCGTCGCCTGCCAGTTGACGCCGGCCTTGACCAGGTTCTGCTCGCGTGATGCGGCAAAGAAGGCGCGGTAGCCGAAATTTTCGAAACCGTCGGCGACACTTTGCATCGGATTGTAGAACGACGGATTGACGGTGGCTTCGCGCCGGCCCCAAGTGTAGCCGGCGTTGAAATCGAAGCTGTCCCACGCCTTGATCCGGTAGGTCGCGCCGACGCGGTTTTCGCGGTCCTTTGGCTCCTGGACGCACGACGCCGTCGTGTAATAGCCGGCGTTGACGGACAAGAGCTCGCCTTGCGCATTGTTCGCCAATTCGTTCCGACACCAGCGCTCGATGTAGTCGTACTCGTAGCCGAAATGCAGCTTCTGCGTCGACGTGATGCGCCAGTCGCCACCGACGTCGAACTGCTCGCGCTTGGTGCTAAGGGGCGTGTTGACCGCCGTCCTTTCCTCGCCGCCGAGGTCGAGGAACTCGTAAGCATACGATGCCGTCTTGTTGTCGCGCTCATTGTACTTGGCCCCCGCGGCGAACAGCCACGAAGGATTCAGCTGCCAGCTGAGCTTCGCGTCGGCGTGCTTGACGTCGACCTTGCCATCGAGCGAGCCAACCGGCAGTTCCGGCACCGTGTTCGGTGTCGTCGTGTAGGTGCCGTCATAACTCTCGTTCTGCTCGCTGCGACCGTAGGAGAAACTGCCGACCAGCTTGAGGCCCGGAGTGAATATCCAGCCGCCGCTCAGGTTGAACTGATGGAAGCTGTTGCTCGGTGGCGTGCCGAAGGTGCTGATCGGAAACGCCGCGCCCGGCGACGTGCCGGTCGGCGGCACGGGCGCAGCTCCGCTGCCGCCCGACACGAACGGATTGGAGAACGACACGCCGGAGTAGTCGTCGTGGAACAGCGAACCGTAGTAGCCGACGCTGAAGAACGCGTTTTGCCCGGCCCAGTTCAAGGAAAAATTGAACATGTCGGTCGCGTACTCGGTCGGGTTCATCAGGTAGGCGACGCGCTCGCCGCCGTAGTTGAAGCCGTGGGAACTTGTCAGGTTGTAGGCGTCGGTGGCACCGGCAATCAGCTTGGCGCCGGATTGATCGAGGCGCTTGTAGTCGAACTTGAAGTTCCATTCCTTGTTGAACATGTAGCCGGCGTTGACGCTGGTCGTGTCGCGTTCGCTATAGACGTCTTCGCCGTGGTACTGCGACAACTGCGTTGGCGTCAGCGTCTGCGCGCCCTTGCTCGCGCTGGTGATAACGCCGTTCGTCGCCGTCGTCGTCGTGTTGATGACGCCGAAGGTCGGCAACAGATTGAAGAAGTTGCTGCCTTGCGCGCCATGGTACGGCGTCTGATAGTTGTCGGTCGTGTAATGCTTCAGCTGGTCGAAGCTGGCGCCGGCGCTCCACTGCCCCTGGTCGGTGATTTGGATGCCGAGGCTGCGCGATGACGTGCCGAGATTGGTGCCCGTGGCGTCGATCCGGGTCGTCCCGTCTCCCATTCCGTAACCGCTGCCGCCATGCACGGCGAAGTCCGCGATCAGGTACGGTCCGGTAGTGTTCAGGCCGTTGTACTCGCCGAACTTTGTCGAGCTTTCATCGAGAGCGAGGACGCCGAGATCGAACCACGAGGTCGGATAGGCTAGTTCCTTGACCTCGTCGCTCATCACCATCTGCGCGAACGCCAGCGTCGGCATCGTGCACATCAGGAACAAGGCGCTGCGTACGGCGAGCGTGATCGGTCTCGCGACCATTCCATTATTTTGTGTCTTCATAGCGACCCCCGAATCAGTGATGCAGGTACGCGCCGGTCGGCGAGTTAGAGCCGTGGACCATGACGTGGCAGTTCATGCAGGAGCGCCCGACGTTGATGACGCTCGGACTTCCGCCTTTCACAATGCCGCCACCCTGGATGCCGGCAACACCGGTGCCTACCGGGCTCTGGCTCGTATGCGGACCGTCGTGACACTCGTCGCACAGGAACGGAGGCCGTGATTTCAGTAGCGGGGTGATGTTCGAGCCGTGCGGCGTATGGCAGTTGGTGCAATCCTCGGTGGCCGGCTGGTGTTCCCAAAGGAACGGCCCGCGCTTCTCGGCGTGGCACGTGAAGCAGGTTTCGTTGACCGTGTTCTTGGCCAGCATCTTCGGCGCCGGCGAGCCATGTGGGTTGTGGCAGTCCGAACAAGCCATCTTGCCGACGTCGAGCGGATGCGTCGAAATCTGCTTGACTTGCGCTCGCTGCTCCTTGTGGCAGGTGAAGCAGACCGTTTCCTGTTCGGCCTTGACCATGACCGGGTCCTTGGCGATATGAACCTGGTGGCAACTCGAGCAGGCAAGGTCATTGACCTGATGCTGGCTGCCGGCCCAGTGCGTGCGCAACCCGGATTGATGGCAGGTCAGACACTGGGCAGATTGGGTCGGAGCGTCGCTCGGCACGTAGCCGGATGTCGTGTGCGTTCTGCCCTGCACGACATCCGGCGGCGGGCGTTTGCTGCCCTCGCCACCGGTGGAACCGGCCAGGTGCTGCTTGCTCTCGCCGTGGCAGGACGTGCAGGTCGGCGATCGCTCGTCGCCGACCACGCCGTGCGGCGTCTGATAGATCGAAAAGATCGGCTTGGTCTCCGACTCGTCATGACACTTAGTGCAGACGGCATCGGCTTGCAGGCGCCGACTCGCAGCATCGCTTGACTCGGCTGCCGTCACACTCGCTGCGGCAATGAGCAGGAACAGACCCGAGACGACTGCGCTGAGCGTTTTCATTCCAACCCCCAATGTTCCGGTTTCGACCTTCAAGCGCCCGCAACCGCGTTGCGCAAGACCATAACTTCATGACTTCATAGCGACAGGATCCAGTCCACCAGATTCTTGATTTGCGCCATGTCCTTTGGCGGATCGGTCTTGATGATCTTGTGCTCTTCCTCGTGGCCGTCCGCGAACTTGGCCTTTTCACCGGTCGTGAGATGCTGGATCAGGTGCTCTTCGGCGTCGGCCTTGCCCTTCTTGTCGGCGGCAACCTTCTTCCAAGCCGGACCGTCCTTTTCCTTTTCGACCGCATGGCACTTGAAGCAATTGTTCGCACGTGCCAAGGCCTTTGCTGCCTCGACATCGACGTCAGCTATCGCCGTGACTGCAAACGTAAACCCGATGCTCATCGCGAGCGCGGCGACTTTGCGAGCCTTGCTGCGACGCTGCTTCATGGTCTCTCCCTGGTCGTTGGTTACTCGCCGCTTGTCTTGCGGCGCTGTCTTGGTTCTTTGGGGGGAAACTAGCCGACGTGGTGCCGAGCACAGTTGATCCACATCAAAACTGTCGAACGTTTCCGCCGATCTTGGACCTTGTTCCGAGGCGCAGCGCGACGCCGATGAAATGGGCGTCGATCGTGCCAGTTTCGTCCCCGCGAAACGACGACGCATGAGTCTTGACGGAATACGCTCGCAGGGTGGGTCCGTCTGTTCGGTAACCAGCTTATGAGGCCGCTGACAACGCGCACACCTCGGTCATTGCCAGGCCGTGCAGCCTCTCGGATGAAATGGCAGGCTCACGGACGCGATCCTGTGCATGGTTCACCGGCATAATTTGCCGAGCATCTTCGAGAGACCCCGGCGAAGGTCCAGTTTTCTTGGCGGCGCCGGCACCGTGACGGGCTCCAAGCAAGGACCTCGCGGGTGCCGCGCGCTGCCGGTTACTTAATAGACTGCAGACCGTTCCAGCGTCTCAAGCTACTGGATCTGCGCAACTGAGTGCGGCTGCCCTTCGAGCCCGGCGCCATTTCGGCAGCGTCCCGCACGCCATCTCGATCACAGCGGCTATCTGCTGCTGCTCGTCAAGAGTGGTTTTTCGCGGCAGGGTGCACGGCACGGCAGCGCAGCGACGCCTGAAGGCGCCTGCGGGAAGACGCCGGATATGCCAATCGCCGTGGCTTCTCCAGGCACTATCCGACGCTGCATTTGCGTGTGGAGGACGCGACGAGGGACCTGCATCCGATCGACTGAAGGAATCCTCAGCGTAAACTTTCGCCACGCGCGCTCATTTCCACACGAGCAGGGCGAAGCCGACTACTCCTCGTCGGGATCGCGGTATTCCTTCGGCAAGTTGTGCGCGATGCCCTTGTGGCAGTCGATGCACGTCTTGCCTTCGTCCTTCGCGGTCATGTGTCGCGTGTAGTTGCTCTTCTTCTGCTTGTCGCCGCTCATCGCTTCGAAATCGTGGCAGCCGCGGCACTCGCGCGAGCCGGTCGAGGCCATGATTTCCCACTGGTTGGTTGCCAATTCCATGCGCTTGGCTTCGAACTTCTCCGGCGTGTCGATGACGCCGGTAAACTTGCCCCAGATCTCCTTGCTCGCGCGCATCTTCGCGTAAAGCTTTGGACCGAGCGCGTGCGGAACGTGGCAATCCGGACACCCGGCGCGCACGCCGGAACGGTTGGAATAATGTATCGATTATTTGTATTCGTTCGTGACCGTGTCCATCTCGTGGCAACTCGTGCTGCAGAACGCGAGCGTATTGGTGACCGCGAGCGTCGTCGTAAACACGCCCCAGAAAGCGAGGCCGCCGAGGAATCCGACGATCAGCAATGTCAACAGCGACCAGCGCACCGATGGCTTGCGCAGGAATCGCCAAAAGCGCCGCAGTGCTCCGGGATTTTCTTTGCTCATGAAGGTCGCTCCGTTGGAAGACTCACGAATCGCCAGAAGACGTCGTCCTCAACGCCAAAAGGTGCGGGACCGGTGATCCGGTCCCGCACCAGCCGTCGATGAGCACTCGTCACTGGAAGCTACAGCAATAAGCGAAGGAGACCAGGTCGACATTGTAGTTCGGCGCCTGCTGATTACTCGCCAGCATACCGGTCGGATTGTAGCCGTACTGGAAGGCGTTGTAGAGGTAAGCCGTTGCGATGAACTTCTGCTACTCATTCCCGCCGTCACGCCCGCCGAAAGTCGTTTCGCGTGGATTTCTCCGGAATGTCGATGAACAAAGGGACTGCGCGTTCCCAAGTGGGCCAAAGTCCTGGTAATCGCGGGCGGCATAGAAATGGGTCCAAGGTCCTATTGACCCTGGGCTGCATAAGATGTCTACTCAACTCGCCGTTGCACCGGGGATGTTGCCATGCTTCACGACCTTGGCACTGCGTTTTGTCGGGACGCATCACACGCACTCCGCGCCGTTGCGAGCTTCCTGATCCTGCTGACCGCTTCGACAATGGCGGTCGGTGCCGACGACATCATCATCGTCAATTACGGTCCGGTGTCCGCGCTCACGATCACGATATCGGGTGCATCGCTCGGAAGTACCTCCACCGTCGATTTCAAGGTCGTCGACCAGGACGGCAGCGGTTTCGTCGGCCTGCCGGTGAGCGC
>Ga0163162_10003557_pt1 | contig 14903 bp, 8 predicted proteins | sample S55metaG_FD_115310 | JGI IMG/M metagenome (GOLD analysis project Ga0163162, IMG submission 115310) | Switchgrass rhizosphere microbial communities from Kellogg Biological Station, Michigan, USA - S5-5 metaG | ecosystem: Host-associated > Plants > Roots > Rhizosphere > Soil | place: USA: Michigan...
CCGCCGACGAAGGCCAGGTAGAGGAGCGCGATGATCGTTGCGAAGACTGCGCGCAAGAACACGAGGGCGCCCGCGAGCGGCAGGAGGAGCGCCCCTCGCTCTCCGAGCTGACCGGCGAGGTAGAACCACCGGATCGCCCAGAAGATGCCGACGGCGGCCTGGACGACGGCGAGCACCACGATGATGGTGAGCCCCATCGAACGCGGCGTTGCCGTCCGTGCGGTCATGGTCGGCGGCGGGTCAGGAGCGGGCCGACCCGCCGAGGATGAACCCCGGGCTGATGCGAGGTGGGGGGCCCTGACGTGGCACCCCCACTCCCAGGCCTCCGAGCTGCCGGACCGCACCTGGCGACAACGACAGCGTGAAAGCGGCGGCGCCGCAGCGGGCCCCGCCACACGGGGCGGGGTCAACGCGAAGGCGCCGTCGAGTCACGCGTCGAAGCCGGCCAGGTTCACTGATACCGGCCTCTCACCGCTCCTTCACCATGAACTGGTCGCGCCGATTCTTGGCCCAGCACGCCTCGGTGTGCTCCGTGCACACGGGCCGCTCCTCACCGTACGAGACGATCGTCATCCGGTCGGCGCTGATGCCCTGCGCGACCAGATAGTTCATCGCGGCCTTGGCGCGGCGATCGCCGAGCGCCAGGTTGTACTCATTGGTGCCGCGCTCGTCGGCGTGTCCCTCGATGAGTAGCAGCTGGGTGCCGTTCGACTTCAGCCAGGTGGCGCTGGCATCCAGGATCTTGGCGTCGCCCGGACGGATCACAGCCTTGTCGAAGTCGAAGTAGATCGGCTTCACGTTGTCGTTCGGCTGGAACTCCTTCGGAGCCGGCGGCGGCGGCGCGGGCGCGGCCGTGGGGGGCGGTGTCGGCGCGGGGGCCGGCGCCGGCGGCGCGACTGGGGCCGGCGCGGGTGCGGGCGGCGGCGGCGGCGCGGGCACGGCCTTCGGGGCCTCGGTCGGTGCCGGCGCGGCGACCACCGGAATGTTCGGGCGGCGGGCACACGCCCCGATGAGCAGCGAGAGTGAGATCGTGATGAGTAAAGCCTGTCTGAGTGTCGTCATTCGAGTCCTCATCGTGGGCAGGGCGATTAGCGTTCGATGATCTGGTCGGCGCTGACGGTGACCGGCTGGCCCCACCAGCTCTCGGCGCGAGCGGCTTCGACGTCAGCTCGGGTGACCCGCTTCTGGTCGCCCTGGTTCGCCATCGAGAAGGTCATGTGCTTCCCCGACGCGAAATGAGACTTGTTGTTGTACCAGTCGTCCCATTCCGCCGACGTCGCACACGCGGCGGTCAAGAGTGCAATGCCCACAAGCAGTGTCGGTCTCGTCAGTCGGCCCATCAGCGCACCTCCAGGTGGCGGCGGATTCGCCCCGAAACGGTAACAGACCAAGGTACCCGGTCCTATGAGACCTTCGTCTCATTCCCTCCGGTCCCCCTGCCTGTTGCTCGGATCGGGATTTTATATCGAACCGCCGCCGAATAAAGGGGAAGACGTTCGATCGCGGCCGAGCATACGCTGGAACCGACGCGAGTCGACGGCACCCCCAGGCGCGGGCGCCTCGCCCATCTCTGCGTAAAGACAGGGCGTCAATCGCTTCGGACCTTCCGGCCGCCCCCCTTGCCCGAGGGCGGCCGGCTCGATGGGAAAACTTTTCCCCGGAGCCCGGCCTCAGGCCCGGGCGACCCGGACGATGCAGCGGAATCCAATGTGCGTGGTGGACGACTCGACCATCTGCGGCTGTCGCGCGGCGGGCCGGTAGCGCAAGCAATAGTTCGGTGCGCACAGGTGCGAGCCGCCCTTGGTGACTCGTCGCGGGATCGTCTGGCCCGGCTGTCCGATCTCGTAGCTCTGCTCCGCCGACTCCACACGCGGATTGTGTGGCGCGCAGCACGGTCGCTCACCCGCGTCGGGATGACGGGCCGTGTAGAAGTCGCTCGTCCACTCCCAGACGTTGCCCGCCATGTCGAACAGTCCATAGCCATTTGGAGGAAACGTTCCGACCGGCGAGGTGCCCTCGAATCCGTCGGTCCGGAGATTCTCCCAGGGAAACTCCCCCTGCCACGTGTTGGCCATCATCCGATTCTTCGGCGCGGGCTCGTTGCCCCACGTGAAGGACGCGCCCTCGAGGCCACCACGCGCCGCGAACTCCCACTCGGCCTCGGTCGGCAGCATCTTGCCCGCCCACGCCGCGAAGGCTTCGGCGTCCTCGACAGTGACCTGGGTGATCGGATGGCGGGCTCGTCCCTGCAGATGGCTGCCCGGCCCCTCCGGCCGCTTCCAGCTGGCGCCAGGGACCCAGCCCCACCAGTTGCGATAGTCGTCGAGACGGACGGGACCGGAGGCCTTGTGGAACACGAGCGAGCCGGGAACGAGCAGCGCGGGATCGACGCCGGGATAGTCGCCGGCGCGCGGCGCGCGCTCGGCCACCGTGACGTAGCCGGTGGCCTGCGCGAAGCGGCGAAAGTCGGCGACCGTCACCTCGAATCGATCCATCCAGAAGCCGTCCACGCTGACCTGGTGGACCGGGCGCTCTTCCGGATAGAAATCCTCCGAGCCCATGAGGAACGCGCCACCGGGAATCCACGCCATCTCGGCGAGGGGCGGTGGCCCGGGCGGCGGAGACGCGGCCAGATAGTCGAGCCGGCGGTCGGCCACGGCGGCAATTGTCATACACGCAACCCGTCGAGCATTGTAGGCTCGAACGCGACGCGAGGCGGTGGCAGTCCGAACGCCAGGAGCCGGGCCCACGGAAACTGGTCAAACGGCCTATACTCGCGGCAGCGTGAACCACCTGCCCCCCGGTGGCACAAGAGCCTCGCTCTTCGTGGCCCTGGCGGTGCTGGGCCTGCTGATGGCGGGCGCGGCAACGGCGCCGCCTGCACCCGGTCCCGACCCGCCGGCGGCCGCGCCGCCGAAGCGCGTCCTGCTGATTTACGACTACGCGCGACTGACCCCCGCCGTGCTCGCCCACGAGCAAGCCCTCACGGCATCGCTGCGCTCGGGCCCGGACCCGATCAACCTCTACACCGAATATCTGAACCTGACCCAGCTGGACCATCAGACGTTCCCCGACGAGACGATCGCCTATCTGCGGGCCAAGTACGCTCCGGCGGGTCTCGATCTGCTCGTGCTGGCGGGAAGCCGCCTGGTGCGATTCAATCTGCAGCACCGCGACCGCTTGTTCCCCGGCGTGCCCATCGTCTTCACCGGTGTCGAGCGCCACGCCGCGGCGGACATCGCGCTGCCCGACGACGCGACCGGGGTGTGGCTGTCACCGGGCTGGCGGACGACGCTCGAGGCGGCGCTCCGCCTGCAGCCCGGGACGGAGCGAGCGGTGGTGGTCACCGGGGCCTCGGGAATCGATCGCGTTTGGGCGGCGGCCGCGCGCACACAGCTGGAGTCGATTCGTTCACCGATCCCCATCGAGTATCTGGTCGGCCCGCCGCTCGAGAGCTTGCTGGAGCGCGTCGCGACACTGCCCCCGCACACCGTGCTGCTGCTCGGCCCCTTCTCGCGCGACGCGACCGCACGGGATTTCCGCACCCTCGAGATCATCAATCGGCTGGCCGGCACGGCGAGCGTGCCGGCGTACTCCGTGCTCGAGTCGACGATCGGAGGCGGAGTGGTCGGTGGACACGTCGTGAGCTTCGAGGCCCAGGGCGCCCGCACCGGCGAGCTGGCGATCCGCGTCCTGCGCGGGGAGTCCCCGGCGGCCGGGGACATCGACACGAACGTCTATCGATTCGACGCGCGACAGCTCCGGCGCTGGCGCCTCGACGCGCGTCGACTGCCCGCCGGCAGCGTGGTGCTCTACGACGAGCCCTCGGTGTGGCGCCAGTACGGGGGCTACATCGCCGGGGGCCTGGCCCTGATGGCGCTGCAGAGCGTGCTCATCGCCGCGCTGCTCGCCCAGCGCGCGCGGCGCCGCCGCGCCGAGCAGGCGCTGGCCGATCGCCTGCGCTTCGAGACCCTGCTCGCCGAGCTCTCGGCAATGTTCGCGTCCCGGGCGGGCGGAGAGGTCGACCGGCACATCGAGGATGCTCTGCGACGCATCGTCGAGGATCTGGACGTGGATCGGGCTACTGTCGGCCAGCTGCCGAAGGACAGCCACAAGGTGCGGATCACGCACGCCTGGACCCGACAGGGTATCGCGCCGCTTCCCAACGTCCTGGACAGCAGCCTGCTGCCGTGGATCGTCTCGCGAGCTCGCCAGGGTCAGGCCGTCTCGCTGGCGCGGCCGGAGGATCTGCCCGCCGAGGCGGTCGTCGATCTGAAAACGCTGCGCAGCATGCGCACCCGGTCGCTGGCGGTCGTTCCGTTCCAGATCGGCGACGCGGTCGACGGATTTCTCTCGGTGGCGGCGGTGCGAGACGAGCGTCACTGGGTCAGCGATCTGGTCGCGCGGCTCACCCTGCTCGCCGATGTCTTCGCCAGCGCCCTGGCCCGCCAGCGCGTCGAGCAGGCGATGGAAGAGACGCGGCGGCACCGGGAAGAGCTCACCCACGTGCAGCGCGTGGCGACCCTCGGCGAGCTGGCCGGCGGGCTTGCCCACGAGATCAACCAGCCTCTGGCCGCCATCGTGATGAACGCCCGGGCGGCCGTCCGGGTCCTCGGCGGTCAGCCGGCGCCGCGCGCCGACGACTCCCTCGCGCTGCAGCACACGCTCGGCGACATCGTCGAGGACAGCATGCGCGCCTCCCAGATCATCCACGGACTGCGCGCCCTGCTCCGCAAGGAGCACGTCGAGCGCCAGCCGGTGAGCCTGAACGGCCTCGTCGAGCAGGTCGTCGCCCTGCTACAGTCCGACTTTCGCCGCCGGGCCGTGCGGATGCGGCTGGAGCTCGACCGGACGCTGCCGCCGCTGCCCGCCGACGCCGTGTCGCTGCAGCAGGTCGTCCTCAATCTTCTCGTGAACGCCGGCGAGGCGATCGGGGCGCTGGAAGGCGGGCGCCGCGAGGTCACGATCGCGACGTTCCGGCGCGCCGGCAACCTCGTGGAGCTGAGCGTGAGCGATACCGGGATCGGCGTGAAGGACGAGGAGCTCGAGCGAATCTTCGAGCGCTTCGTCAGCGCCAAGCCGGATGGGCTCGGCATGGGCCTGCCCATCAGCCGCTCGATCGTGTCGGGACACGGGGGGCGTATCTGGGCGACGCGCAACCCGGACCAGGGCGTGACGCTGCACGTCGAGCTCCCGCTCGGCGCTGCCCCGAGCGGGTCCTAGCTCTCACCGAGTCAGCGTTGCCGCCGGGGCGGGCGTGCAGGCCGTGGGGTCCGGGTACCACGAGGTCTCGGGCCGCTTCGAACCGGCCGCTCTCCGGCACGACCAGGGCGGACGCGAAGCGGCCCATGCCCAGACCAGCAATGCGACCTTGGTCGTCCTTTGGTCGTATGCCCGGTCTGGCGCCCGCGAGGCTCCGGTATGCTGAGGCCCATGCGCTACGTCGGCTACGCGGTCGCGGCGCTCCTGGCCCTGGTGGTCCTGCTCGTTGCGGGCACCTCGCTCGCCGTCCGCATCTGGGGACCCGAGCTGGCTCGCGAGCGCGTCGAGCAGGCGCTGCAGACGGCGCTGGCCCGCGACGTCCACGTGGAGCGCGTCGACGTGGAGCCGTGGCGCGGGCGGGTGGTCGTCGCCGGCGTGACCGCGCCGGCGCGATCCGGCGAGCCGGGCCCGAACTTCCTTACGCTGTCGCGCGTCGAGGCCAACATCGGCATCAGCAGCCTGTGGCACCGTCGCCTCGTGCTGCGGTCGATCCGTCTCGACGATCTCGACCTGCGTGTCGCCAGTCGTGGAGGCCCGCCCCTGCGCGAGCTGCCGATCCTGCCCGAGATCGTGCAGGCCGGACCGCTCACGATCACGCTGGGTCCGATCGAGCTGCGTCGCGCCCGGCTGTTCTACCAGGACGACCAGGCGGCCCTGCGCGTCACCGCGCAGGGTCTCAGTGGCAGCGCGCGGCCAGGGCGTCAGGCCACCGGCGTAACGATCGCTGCCGACGAGATCACGATCGAGACCGGGCAGGCCAAGGACCGCCTCGGCGCAGTCACCGCAGACGCGCGCATCGCGCCCACGACGATCGAGATCCGCGAGCTGGCCGCGAGCTGGGAGAAGCGTCGCGTCACCATCGCGGGAGCCGTGCGCGGCCCGTTCGACGCGCCGACGCTCGATGTGACGGGCCGGGGCGAGGTCGATCTCGCAGTCCTGGGTGGGCGCTTCGGCTCGCCGTGGACGCTGGCGGGCGTGGCCCGGGCCACCGTGCATCTGACGGGGCCGGCGGCCCTGCCCCGCGTGACCGGGAACATCGCGATCGACGAGCTCCGGGCGGGTCCGGTCACGGCAAAATCCGCGGCCGCGCAGGTCGCGTTCGTCGATGGTGTCGCGTCGGTCACCCAGCTGAGCGCCCGAGCCTTCGGCGGATCCCTGAGCGGCCAGGCCACGATCGAGCCGGCGCGTCTCGACCGTGCGCACATCGCGCTGCGGCTGCGCGACGTCGAGAGTGCCGCGCTGGAAGCGCTGGGCGGATTCACCAGCGGGGCGACCGCGCGCCTGGACGCGGAGGCAGAGGCGCGCGGCGACCTGCGCGACATCACGCGGGCCCGGCTCCACGTGCGGGTGGCCGCGCGCCAGGTGCAGCTTCCGCCCGCCGTCGCCGGGCTCGGCACCGGGACCATCGACGCCGAGGCCAGTGGCGAGCGCGGCACCTTCGAGCTCGCCTCCGCGGTGGCGAGGTGGCCGGGTCTGCAGCTCAGCGCGCAAGGCCGCACCACGCTCGACGGTCCCACGCCGATCCACCTCAAAGCGGCCGGCGAGCTCAGGCACCTCGCGCCCCTGCTGGGAACGATCCGTGTCGCGGGCGATGCCACGCTCGATGCCGACGTCACAGGACGCTGGCGCGATCCGGTGCTCACCGGGCGGCTCGACGTCCGGGCCCCGACCATTGGGGACGTCCGCGCCGACGCCCTGGCCGTGTCGTTCACACTGACGCCACGCTCGCTGCGCCTGGCCGACGCCAGCGTCCGGCTCGCGCAGGCGCGGCTGACCGCTTCGGGTGATCTCACCTGGCCGGCGACTGCCACGCTCGCGGTGCCGACGCCCGGCGCGGTCTCGCTGGATGTGCTGGCCCGCACAGAGAACGCGCGGCACGAGGACGCCGCACCCTGGCTGCCTCCGGCGCTCCACGGCAGCAGCGGCGCCGTGGCGGTGACGGCGAAGATCGATGGCACGCTGGCGGCCTGGCACGCGGCCGGCCGCGCCGAGTCCGCGAGTCTCAACGTGCCGGCGACTCCGCCCATCCGTCAGGTCGCGGTCAGCTTCGACGCCACGGCCGACCGCATCGAGGTGGCCGCACTGCGCGCCAGCGTCCTCGATGCCCCGGTCCTCGCGAAGGGCCGCTGGCGCTGGGCGGGCGGTGGCGAGGTCGAAGGCGAGGCCGGGCCGGTCGACCTCACGCGCGCGCCTGATCTTCCCGAGAATCTGCGCGTCGAAGGCCGCGTTCGCGCGACCGTCAAGGCGACGATCCGCGACGGCCGGGTGGCCGGCTCGGCGCGCGCCAACGCCGAGGGCGTGGCCGCGGCCGGATGGCCGCTCGGGCGCGGCGTGGTCGAGATCACCTCGGATGGCGCCACGGTACGGGCCGAGGTCGCCTTCCCCGAGGCGCGGATCGCGGGCTCGGGGCAAGGCCGTCTCGATGGCGCCGCGATCATCGCCACTCGCGTCGCGGCGGCGGACATCGAGATCGAGCCACTGCTCCGCCAGTACCGGCCCGATCTCGTCGGCACCCTGACCGGGCGGTTCTCGGCGAGCGCCACGCTCGACGTCCCGGCGCGCGATCCGCGCGCGACGCACGGCACGGTCCAGCTGGAGCCCGTCCAGTTCGAGGCGGCCGGCGAGAAGTGGCAGGCGCGCGGCCCGATCGTCATTCGTCGTGAGCCCGGGCGGCTGAGCCTCGAGCGACTGGAGATCGTGGGACGTCTCGGCACCGCGACGGCCAGCGGCGCGCTGGACGACGGCGGAACGCTCGAGGGAAGCCTGCGGGGTCAGGCGCCCCTGACGCTGCTGAGCGTCTTCCGCCCGGAGATCCGGGAAGCCGCCGGACGTCTTGAGCTGGACGTCCGCGTCGGCGGGACTATGGCGAAACCCAATCTGATCGGTCGCGGCACGATCACCGGAGGCCTGATGGCCCTCCGCGACACTCCCGTGGTGATCCGTGACCTCGAGGGACGCTTCGCCCTCTCGCCCTCGCGCCTCCGGGTGGAGGAGCTCCAGGCCCGCGTCGGGACCGGAACCGTGAAGGCCACCGGCGAGGTCGGGCTCGACGGCCGCGCCATCGGCGCCTACCAGGTGGCGGTCACCGCCCGGGGCGTGAGCTTCACCGCGATCGAAGGGCTGGAGACCGCGTGGAACGCGGATGCCACGCTGACCGGCCAGGGCGGCCGCGGCGTGGTGCGGGGCCAGGCGCATCTCGTGCGCGGCGCGTACACGCGCGATCTCTCGATCGTGCCCATGCTGCTCCAGGCCCGCGCCCGGGAGGAGCCGATGGACTGGGGCCGCGAGCTCGCGCTGCAGCTCGACCTGGCGCTCGACGACAACCTGGTCGTGCGGTCGCCCCAGGCGCGCCTTCGCGCCGGCGGCACGCTGCACTTGCACGGCACCGTCACGCGGCCCGTGGTCCTCGGCACGGTGGAGACCCAGGACGGACGGATCACGTTCCGTCGGAACCGCTTCACCATCGAGAACGCGGTCGTGCGCTTCGACGACCCACGCCGGCTCAACCCCCATCTCGACGTGCGGGCCACCACCCGGATCAAGACCTACGACGTCACCATGTGGCTGAGCGGCCGGGTCGAAGATCTGACGATCCGTCTGTCCTCCGAGCCCCCGCTGCCGCAGGAGGATCTGCTGGCCCTGGTCACGCTGGGCTCGACGCGGGCCGAGCTGGGAAGCTCCGGCGGCCTGACGTTTGCCGGCGAGGCCGCCCAGCTCATGTCGCGCGAGCTGCTGGGACTCGAGCCGAGCGCGCCGATCGTGGACGTCCTGGAGTTCGGCAAGACCGACACGGGCCAGAACCAGTTTCGCGTGGGCAAGCGCCTCGGCGACAAGACCACGGTCATCTATTCCGGGAGCTTCGCGGAGGGCGGCCAGCAGAAGCTACGGATCGAGTACCAGATCATCGGGCCCCTGCTGCTGGCGGGCGAGCAGTCCTTCACCGGGGGGGTCGGCGGCGATGTGATCGTGCGCCTGCGCTTTCGATGATCGCGCTCCTGCTGGTGGCGCTGGCGGTCGCGGCGCCCTCCGTCACCGGCGTCGAGGTGACGTCCCTTCACTTGCTGCCCAGCCCACGGCCGGAACAGTTCCTCACGGACCTCGTCGGGCAGCCGCTGTCCCGCGATCGCGTGCGCGCCAGCCTGGACCGCCTCTGGGCGCTGGGCGTCTTCGACAGCGTGGAGGTCGAGGAGATCGAGGAGCCCGGCGGGATCCGCCTGCGGTATCGCGTGACCCGCCGTCCACTCCTGGAGCAGCTGGACTGGACCGGCGACCTCGGCCTGGCCGCACCGGATCTGGCCGCCACCGCCGCGCTCGCGCTGGGCGGCCCCGCTGATCCCGAACGCCTGGCTCGGGCCCGGACCGAAGTGCTCGCCCGGCTCAACCGCGAGGGCTATCTCGGCGCGACGGTCAACCTACAAGTCAGTGACAACCCCGCGACCAACGGCCGGGCCGTCACCTTCGTCATCGCAGCCGGTGCGCAGGCGCGCGTGAGGCACGTGGAGATCACCGGGCTCGTGCACGCCGAGGCCAAGCCTCTCTACAAGGCGCTGGATCTCGACGACGGTGACCGGTTTCGCGAGCGGGCGCTGCACGACGGGGTACGCGCCGTCGAGGACAGGCTCCACCAGGACGGCTTCTTCGAGGCGCGCGTGACCGCGCGCGAGCCCGTCTGGAACGCTGCCACGCACCAGGTCGACATCACGGTCCAGGTCGTGGAGGGTCCGCACACGACCGTGGAGTTCCGGGACCGGGAGGCGCTCTCGGAGAAGGCGCTGCGCGAGCGCCTCACCTTCGCCGATGCCCGGATCGTGGACGAGGTCGAGGTGCGCGCCAGCGCCGAGCAGCTGGAGCGCGCCTATCGCGACAACGGCTACGCCGACGCTCACGTGACGGGAACCCTCGGCGGTGACGCGGCCGAACGGACGGTGAGCTTCGCCATCGCCCAGGGCCCGCGCGTGCGCGTCGAGAGCATCACGTTCGAAGGCGCCGCGCCGAAGCTCGAGCGCGACCTGCGCGAGCAGATGCGCACGCACACCACGGGTCTGTCGCTGCCGGGCTGGCCTCGCGGCCTGTACGTGGAGGACACGCTGACCGAGGACGTGCGGGCCCTGCGCCGCTACCTGCGCTCGCAGGGCTACCCGCAGGCGGAGGTGGGGCCGCCGCGGACCACGTTCAGCGAGGACCGGACGCTCGCCCGCATCGTGATCCCGGTCGTCCCGGGTCCGCGGCGCACGATCGAGGCGGTCAGCGTCACCGGCAACCGCGTGCTCTCGACCGATCAGATCCTGAAGGTCGTGGGGCTTCGTCGGGGCGACCCGTGGGATGAGACGAAGCTCGACGAGGCTCGCCGGAAGGTCGAGCAGCTCTACCAGCGTCGCGGATATCACCGCACCGTGGTGACCGCCAAGGCCACCGAAGTCGGCGAGGGCATGACGGTGGCCTTCGACATCGTCGAGGGCGAGCTGACCCGGGTCGGGCGCGTGCTGATCTCCGGGCTCACCGCCACCCAGCGCCAGGTGGTGGAGCGCGAGCTGCAGATCAAGCCGGGCGATCCGCTCAACGCGGTCGACCTGAGCGAGAGCCGGCGGCGACTCGACGCCACGCGCATCTTCGACCGGGTCGACGTGGAGGTCCAGGGCCCGGCCGACGCGCCCTTCCGCGACGTGGAGGTCATGGTACGAGAGGCCAAACCGTGGCGCTTCGAGTTCGGCGTCGGGTACGCGACGGAAGAAGGCTTCCGCGGCTTCGTCACCTTCGGCAACGACAACCTGTTCGGCACCGGCCGGAGCGCCAGCGTGACCGAGCGCGCGAGCGAGAAGGGCGACCGCACCGAGCTGCAGTACCGTCACCCCTGGCTGTTCGGCACGGAGTGGCAGGGCGAAGTCGTGCTGTTCCGCGAGACCAAGGACGAAAAAGGCTTCATCAGCGATCGGCGCGGCGCCACGTTCACCGCCCAGCGCGACCTGCTCCCCTGGCTGTTTCGTCCCGACGAGCCGACGGACCATCCCAAGGGGCTGCGCGGCGGGCTGCGGTATCGCATCGAGGAATTCCGCCGCCACGACATCGACCCCAATCTCTTGACCGACGGCACCACCGAGCGCGACGAGACCGTCGGCAGCGTGACGCCCTTTTTGGCCCTCGAGCTGCGCGACAATCCGGCCGACCCGCACGGCGGCAGCTATCACTACGCCTCGTTCGAGACGGGCAGCTCGCACCTCGGCGGCAGCGTCAACTTCGTCAAGTTCGTTCTGGAGAACACCGTGTACATCCCCTGGCCTCGGTCCACGGTGCTGGCGCTGGCCGGCCGCCTGGGCCTGGCCACCCCCTATGGCGCCACCGAGGACCTCGTGATCGAGGATCGCTTCAAGGCCGGTGGCAGCACGACCATCCGCGGCTATCGCGACGAGCGCGTGGGCCCGGTGGATGCCTCCAACAATCCCGAGGGCGGCGATCTGCGCCTGCTGTTCAATGTCGAGTGGCGGTTCCCGATCTGGCGCTTTCTCGGCGGCGTGACGTTCTTCGACGCCGGGATGGTCACGCCCCGGGTGCGCGACTTCGCGTTCGACCAGTTCTTCCCGGGCGCCGGCGCCGGGCTCCGGATCACGACGCCGATCGGCCCCCTCCGCTTCGACATGGGCTATGCCCTGCGACAGCTCCGGGACGAGGACCGGCTGCAGTTCTACGTGACCGTCGGAAACGCGTTCTGATGCGCGGGCCCGCGCTGCTGGCCCTCGTGGGGCTACTCCTGGCGCCCGGGGTGCCGGCCGCGGCGCCATTCGACGCGCTCCTCGGAGTGGTGGAAGGCCGGACCATCGCCGCCAGCGACATCGCGCTCGCCCGGGCGCTCGGCGTGCTCGGCTTCGCGTCTTCGTCCTCGCCCATCACCCGCGAGGAGATCGAGCGCTTCGCCGACGTGCTGCTGACGATCGACGAGGCGGGTCGGATCGGCATCAGCGCCGAGCCGGAGCAGACCGAGCGGGCCTGGACGGCAGTGGTCACCCGGGTCGGCGGCGAAGCGGCGTTCGCCGGCTGGCTCGACGCGCAGAGACTCGATCGGGCGTGGGCCCACCGTCTGGTGGAGTACGAGGTCATCCGCGCGCGGTTCTTCGAGGCGCGCTTTGCCGCCTTCGTGTTCCCGGACGAGGCGGCGGTCGCCCGCGCGCTCGGTCCCGGCCAGCACGACGAGGCGGGGCGCGAGGCGGCCCGCACCCGCCTCATCCGCGAGGCCGCGGAGCGTGCGCAGGCCGACTGGCTGCAGGAGGCGCGCCGGCGCATGAGCGTCCGGATCTTGATGCCGCCGGGCGCGCCGATCGCGCCGCCGTTCCCCGCGCCCTAGAGTCGGACCCGGACAACGCCCGGCCCGCGCGGGGTTAAGAGCCGGACGCCTCGCGCTGGGCGGGAGTGGGGCGGGGCGCGGGAGAGGGGCGGCGGGCGCGGGAGCTACGATCGATCGCCTGCCGGACGGCTTCGAGCAGCTCCTTGTCGTCGAAGGGCTTGGCCAGAAAGTCGACGGCGCCGGCCTTCATCGCCCGCACGGCCATCGGGATGTCGCCGTTGCCGGTGATGAAGACGACCGGCATGTCGCGGCCGTCGGCGGCCAGGGACTCGTGCAGGTCGAGACCGTTCTGGCCCGGCATGCGGATGTCCAGCACCAGGCAGCTCGGACTGGCGATGTCCCGGCGATCGAGGAACTCTCGCGCCGAGGCAAACGTCACGACGCGATGGCCGGCGGATCTCAGCAGCCGCTCCAGGCCCCGGCGGACCGAGATGTCGTCGTCCACGACGTACACCGTGGCGTCCTCGATGCTCACGGCGTCTTGGCTCGGGTGAGCGGCACCGTGAAGTGGAACGTCGCGCCGCGCGTGCCGTTGTTCGCTGCCCAGATGGCGCCGCCGTGCGCCTCGACGATCGAGCGGGCGATCGACAGCCCCATGCCCATCCCGGACTGCTTCGTCGTGTAGAACGGCTCGAACACCAGGTCTTCGGTCCCGGGCCGCAGGCCCGTCCCGCCGTCCTCGATCGCGACGTGCACGGCGGGCGCCTCGGTGAGTCGCGTGTGCACGATCACCCGGCGGTGCTCGCGGCCGGACTCCGTCATCGCCTCCATGGCGTTGAGCAGCAGGTTCAGCACGAGCTGCTGCAGCTGCACCCGGTCGGCGTTGACCGTGGGCGTTTCCCCGGCCAGGTCGAGACTGATCGTGATGTTGCGGATGAGCGCGTCGCTGCTGACGAGCTTCGCGACGTCGCGCACCAGCACGTTGACGTCCAGGAGCGACAGCGCGCTCTCGCCCTTGCGGAGGAACTCGCGCAGGCGCTGGATGACCTCGCCGGCGCGCTTGTCGTCGTCCACGATGTCGGACAGGATGGCCCGGATCTCGCCGAGATCGGGCGGGCGGGCGTCGAGAAACCGCTGGGCCGCCTGGGCGTTGGCCAGGATGCCGGTCAGTGGTTGATTCAGCTCGTGGGCCAGCGAGGCGGTCAGCTCCCCCATCGTCGACACCCGGGTGAAGTGGGCCAGCTCCTGACGGCTCCGCTGGGCGTCCATCTCGGCGTGCTTGCGCTCGGTGACGTCGGTGTGGGAGACGACCGCGCCGCCGTCGGGCCCTTTCAGCGGCACCACCGACAGCGCCAGCCAGCGGCCGGCGCCGGGCGCACCCCACGCATACTCCAGGGCGAAGCCGGTGCGCGAGCCGTTGAGCACGGATTCGGTTCCGATCATCGCCTCCCGAGCCACTGCCACGCCGTCGAGGGCCGCCTTCCAGCAGGCCCCGAGGAAGCTTCCGTCGACACCCACCTCGGCGCCGAAGACGCCGCCGTCGCGCGCCGAGCGGGCCCAGTGATCGTTGACCTCGACGATCCGGCCGTGCCGGTCGAGCACGGCCACGCCACTGGCCAGCGAGGCGAGGATGGCGGACTTCATCTCTTCACTGGAGCGCAGCGCCTCCTCGGCCTCCTTCTGGGCCAGCGCGTTGGCGAAGACCTCGCCCACCAGCTGCAGCCGCTGCACGAGCTCATCCGGCCATTCCCGCTCGCTCGTGACGGTCACGAAGGCCAGGCTGCCCAGCACCCGGCCGCCGGCCACCAGCGGGATCGCCAGGTTGGAGCGGACCCCGCGCCGCCGAAACGTCTCCGCCTCCCGCGCCGCCTCCAGGGGCAGCTCGTCCAGGCGCGAGAACCCCACGGACTGCTCGCGCAGGATCTGCGGCACGAGCCAGGGGAAGTCGCGGATCACCGACACGCGCGAGATCGGGGCCACGCCCGGCCCGCTCCACGAGTACGCGACGATGAACTCGCCGAGCTCGCGCGAGAAGCGGTAGAGCGTGACCCGATCGAGTCCGAGAAACTCGCCGAGCTGGCGCAGCCAGCTCTCGAAGGCGGCGTCCATCGCGCGGGCCGGCACGTGCACGAAGGCGCCGGAGAGGTGGGACAGCAGCTCCTCGAAGCTCAGCCGTTCCCGCAGGGCGTGCTGGGCGCGCTGGCGCTCGTCGATGACCGCGGCCAGCAGCAGCAGTGGGATGCCCACCGCGATGAGGAAGATCTGCAGCGCCAGGATGCCCTCGGCCAGCTGGATCGTGGAGAACGGGGCGCTGCCGTGTGACCCGGACCACACGACGAGCAGGACCGTCGTGAGCAGCGAGACG
>Ga0163162_10003558_pt1 | contig 14903 bp, 11 predicted proteins | sample S55metaG_FD_115310 | JGI IMG/M metagenome (GOLD analysis project Ga0163162, IMG submission 115310) | Switchgrass rhizosphere microbial communities from Kellogg Biological Station, Michigan, USA - S5-5 metaG | ecosystem: Host-associated > Plants > Roots > Rhizosphere > Soil | place: USA...
CACGCCGTCATCAGCTGCGACAACTAAAATAACAATGTCAGTGAGTTTTGCACCGCGTGCGCGCATAGCCGTAAATGCAGCGTGGCCGGGTGTATCAAGAAACGTAATCGTTCCTTTAGGTGTTTGCACGTGATAAGCACCGATGTGTTGCGTAATACCACCAGCTTCTGATGCTGCCACTTTAGTCGTGCGTATGTAATCTAGTAAGGTTGTTTTGCCATGGTCAACATGGCCCATGATAGTGATAACCGGTGGACGTGATACTGCCTCACCTTGTACTTCTGTGGTTTTTGCTAAGGCTTCTTCAATCGCATCTGAGTTGATGGATTTTGCCTTGTGTCCCATTTCTTCGATCACAAGAGTAGCAATATCTTTCTCAATCATTTGATTGATTGTCGCTATGACGCCCATTTTGAATAACACTTTAATAACTTCAGCAGCTTTTACCGACATGCGTTGTGCCAACTCGCCAACCATAATATTTTCGGAAATCTCAACTTCTCGCACCTGCGGCGCGGTTGGTCTGGTAAATGCTTGGATTTTAACTTTGGCATGCGCACCTGAACGGAATTTATTGGCTTTTCGTAAAGCCAAATCTGCCAGGTCTTCTTCATCTTGATTTAAGACGCGGCTTAAATCAGCGCCTCTTGCCAATAATGATTCGATGTTACGTTCACCGGCGTTGCGGCCACTATTTTCACGAACTTTCTTTTTCTTTTTAAAACGGTCGCTTTCAACTTCTTCGACTTCTTCACCAACACGGTGTTTTTCTTTGCGTTTCACACCAGCCTTGGCGCGATCTTCAGCTTTTTCTTCCGTGGCAGCAGGTGTTTCTTCCGCATAAACTTCAGCGGCGGCGGCAGCTGTGCCAGCTGCTGCTGGTGTTTCTGTTGCTGTTTCTTGGCCTGGTGCAGTTGTCGCTACATTTAGCTTTTCAGAAGCAGGAGCCATTTCCACCAAGTTTGAGGTATCTTCTGCGCCTTCATCTGATTTTAACTTAGCTTCTTCTTCGGCTGGTCGTTTGACATACGTACGTTTTTTTCTAACTTGTATGCTAACGGTTTTACCTGGGCCATGAGAGCCGCCCAATTTAATTTCGCTGGTTTTAGCGCGACGTAAGACAATTTTATCGGGTGAAGTGGTTTCTTTCACACCATGATGCTGCTGTAAATAAGTTAGCAGTTTTTGTTTTTGATCTTGAGTAACAACATCATCTACGCTAGCAATTTGAATGCCAGCGTCGTTAAATTGACTCAACAAACGATCCGGCTTGACGCCGATTTCATCTGCAAAATGCTTAACCGAAACACCTTCTTTTTCGGTCTCTTTTCCTTTTACTGTCTTGACCACGCTAACTTGTCTCCTGCGGGAAACCGCTTCACTTGATTACTCATCAAACCAAATTTTTCGTGCCGTCATGATGAGCTTTGCTGCTCTTTCTTCACTCATGTCACTTAATTCGAGTAAATCATCGACGGATTGTTCGGCTAAATCTTCGCGTGTCACCACACCGTGTTTCGCTAACTGATAAGCCGTTTTTTTATCCATGCCTTCCATTTCTAGCAAATCAGCTGCTGGCTCTACTTCTAAGGCTTGCTCTTCAGCGATGGCTAGCGTTAATAAAGCCGCTTTGGCACGCTCGCGCAATTCATTTACCAGTCCTTGATCAAAGCCATCTATTTCTAATAGCTCTTGAACAGGTACGTAAGCTATTTCTTCTAATGAAGTAAAACCTTCGTTAGCCAATGCAATGGCGACATTCTCGTCTACACCCAGTTTTTCTGCAAACAATTTGAGAATTTTCTCGCCTTCAGCGTTTGATTTTACCTGCGCATCTTCTTCTGTCATGACGTTTAATGTCCAGCCAGTTAAATCACTCGCAAGACGCACGTTTTGTCCATGTCGCCCAATCGCTTGTGACAATTGTTCAGCTTTGACAGCAATATCCATGGTATGGGTATCTTCGTCAACGACAATAGAAGCAACTTCAGCAGGCGCCATGCCATTAATGACTAATTGAGCAGGATTGTCGTCCCACAATACGATATCAATGCGTTCGCCACAAAGTTCGCCAGAAACAGCTTGTACGCGTGAACCACGCATACCAACACAAGCACCGATGGGATCAATACGGCCATCATTCGTTTTCACTGCGATTTTTGCTCGCGATCCAGGATCACGTGCCGCCGCTTTTATTTCTATTAAATCTTCGCCGATTTCTGGCACTTCAATTTTGAATAATTCTACTAGCATTTCTGGTCGTGTACGGCTAACCAAAATTTGTGGGCTCTTCACACCGTCTGCATGAATATCAAAAAGATAAGCACGCACACGATCACCAACTCGAACCGCTTCATGCGGGATCATTTCTGAACGCGGTAAAATAGCTTCCGCATTATTACCCATATCGAGTGCAATAAAATCGCGAGTGACGCGTTTTACGGTACCTAAAATTAATTGACCAATTTTTTCTTTATAAGCATTAACGATTTGCGCACGTTCAGCTTCCAAGACTTTTTGAATAATTACTTGTTTAGCTTTTTGCGCGGCAATACGGCCAAATTCTATCGATTCCATAGACTCTTCGACGTATTCGCCAACTGCAGCGGTGGCCTGAAGTTTTTTTGCTTCAGTTAAAGTAAGCACGGCCATGCCATTGCCACCTTCTTCTGGTCCCTCGCTTTCATCGTCAACGACTAACCAACGACGTGACGTCGCATAATCGCCAGTTTTGCGATTAATCACGACTTTCACATCAATTTCATGATCTGCTTTCTTTTTCGTTGCAATTTCTAAAGCTGCTTCGATAGCTTGAAAAATGACTTCTCTATCGACACCTTTTTCGTTGGACACTGCCTCAACGACTAATAAGATCTCTTTATTCATAGCGACCTCACCTGACTAACTAAAATTTAATATTTCCAATCACATTCGCCTTTTCGATGGCAGAAAAAGGAATGACCACTTCTTTCTCTAATCCCTCAACCAGCAAACAAATATCCTCGCCTACTACGCGCTGCAACATACCTTTGTACTGGCGGCGCTGATTAACTGGTGCATATAACCGTATTTTCACTTCACTACCAATAAAGCGTTGGAAGTGCTTAAGTTCAAATAAAGGCCTATCAATGCCGGGCGAAGAAATTTCCAACGCGTAATGGCTTTGAATAGGATTCTCCACATCTAGCATCGCACTCACTTGATGGCTTACTTTTGAACAATCCGCCAAGTTCACTGGCTTGTCTGCTTCGCTTCCATCAATAAAAAGACGAAACACCATTTGCCGCCCTTGCGGAGAAAGTTCACAACCGAGCAACTCATATCCCATTGAACTAATAAGAGTCGCTAATCTTTCTTGCAACACTGGGTCTATCTTTTTCATTCACGTTAACCTATCACCAACATAAAAAAGGGCCCGGTTAATCAATAACTTGGACCCAGCTATAAGCAAAAAACCCCATCAGGGGTTTTTATTTTTTTCACTTATTTTAATTGGTAGCGGGGGCAGGATTTGAACCTACGACCTTCGGGTTATGAGCCCGACGAGCTACCAGACTGCTCCACCCCGCAGTAACGCCGATTATTCTATTAGACATTTGGTTGAGGGGCAAGCTCGGCTTGCTTATCTCGTGCATTTAATTCCCGTACCCGTGAACGTGCCCGCGTGCATGCCCGGTTTTTCGCGACAAGCCGGGCACGTTCACGTGTACGTTTATGCACTTATGTTAATATCCCACTATGCGATTACTTCACAACATCATCGATATCGAAAGGCTAATCCACAGCATTAAAACTGTGATTGCCATTTTAATTGGGCTCTTGCTTGGCAAAGTAGTTGGTATGCATGCTGCGCAGTGGATCATCATCAGCATCATTGTAGTGATGTGCACACAAATTTATGTCGGCAGCGTGGTGCAAAAAGCTTATTTACGTTTTTTAGGCACTAGCATCGGTTGCTTGTTTGCGGCTATCACCATTGTCTTTGCTGGCGATTCACCGTTAGCTGTCGGCATTGCTATTAGTCTTTCGGCTTTTATTTTTAGCTACCTTGTCACTAAACAAGAAGATTTAAATCCGGCTGGCACTTTAGGTGCCGTGACAACGGCGATTATTATGCTAGGGCCGACGCCAACACTTTGGGTTGCCTTGCAGCGTTTTTTAGAAATTAGCGCAGGCATACTGATTGCAACCTTAGTCTCGCAATTTGTATTGCCTATTCATGCGCGTACGCATTTACGGCGCGCGCAAGCGACTACATTAGCGAAATTGCGCGATTACTTTTGCGCCATGATGGCCGCAGAAACATCTGCCGACCAACCCACCGACTTTCAAACACTGGATGAGAATATTGCCAAACTACTGTTAAAACAGCGACAACTTGCCAAAGATTCTAAGCGCGAACCGCTAGGACTTGCGTTTAAACATAAAAATTTTATCTTTACGCTTTATTGCGAACGCGAAATACTTCGCGCTATTACCATGATGGAAACAGCGCTAGCTACGCTTAGAAAATTAAATGCGCAATTTATGCCGCAGCCGGCTCTCACTTCTTTTAATGAACAAGTAGTGACAACGATTAACTGCTTAATTGATTTAATTTACTCAAACTCTACCGCCAAAAAATGCACTGCCGATTTGAACATCAATGACATTAAAGTTCTGTTGCAACAAAATCGCACTGCTTATTCAGAAGAAGCTTTGGTGTATCTGGATGGGTTTTTATTTTCGGCTGAAGTGATGGTGGATGCGTTGAAAAAATTAGAAAGATTATTTGTGGCTTATTAGTCTAGAAGCTATGGATGCCAGCTAGAAGCACGCTGGCATGACAACTCTCTCTACCTGTCATGCCAGCGTGCTTCTAGCTGGCATCCACAGAACGACTTCATGAAACCTTAAAATAATTACGTTTCCCCCAACATGGCACGCCTTACAATTTTAATCGGCGGAAACCCCTGGCGCATGAAATCATCGTGGAATTTTTGCAAGTTAAATGCGGCGCCTTGTTTGGCTTTTACATCAGCGCGGAGTTTTAAAATTTCCAACTTACCTAAGGTGTAATACAAATAAGTGGGATTAGATGTGCCGCGCTTGGTTTCTACGACACTGGTTGCATGTGATTGATAACCTTCTTTTTCAAAAAAATTAACCGCTTGGTCAAATGTCATTTCACCCGTATGCAATTTAATACCAACAACAAAACGAGCGTTACGTAAAAGCGCTTCTAACAATTCGCCCATTCTCAACATGTTTAATTCACGTTTGCTTTTTACATCGTTACCTTGCGGGCCAAAACCTTCATCCAACATCATTTGTTCGCAATAATGCGCCCATCCTTCCGAATTAGAACTTGCGCCAAGCACTTTTCGCACGCGATCGCGATTAAGCGGCACCCACAAAAACTGCACATAATGACCAGGGTAAGCTTCATGCACTGCGATAGAACTAATCACGGGATAATTAAATAATTTCATAAAATCTTGGGTCTTTTGTTTATCCCAATTCGCGTTCGGCAAAGTCACATTAAAATAAGCTTCGGTTGCATGCTTCTCAAATGGCCCCGGCGTATCCATGGAAGCAAACGTTAAGGCGCGCATAAAAGGTGGCGTCTCTTGCAAAATTGGCCGCACATCGGAAGGAATCGTAATGAGATGCTTGTTTTTAATAAATTGAATTAATTGATCAAACGTATTTGAAAAACTAGTAAGCAAGCTGCGCGGCTGCGGATAATCTACCATCATCATCTGTAACACTTGCTGCGGTGTTTTATTTGGATCAATCGCTTTAGCAACACGCGCAAATTCTTTTTGGTTACGATGCATATCTTCAAGGTCCATCGCAATTAATTGATCTAATGGTGCATCCACCATTTCGTCATACCATAATTTTTGTCGGAAAATATTAGCGCCCAAACGAAAATCACCGTGTGAAAGCGGCAGCATAACGGTTCGCAGCCATGTTTGATAATCATGTAATGCTTGAATTACCGCAGCATTTGCTATATCAAACTGTTTTTTTAGTGCTGGGTCTTTAGTGTTTGCAAACGCCAAAGGAACATCATGTTGAAAAAAATCAATGATCCCTGGCAATTGCTCTAATGCAACGTCAGTAAATATTTTTGGTGGATTATGCAGATTGTTGCGCGCCTCCTGCAACACTTGTGGCATTTGCTTTTCGCGTGCAACAAGCGAACGCAAGCGCTCATCAGCCGATGCATATTGGCGTGACATGATAACAAATGCACTAGCCGCAATACCGCTTGAATAAGTATCAGGATTATTTTCCAAAGGCCGAATAGTTTCTAAAGTTAGCAATTGGCTTTTGATTGAGCTAAGCAGTAATTCGCGATCGCCTTGTACTTGCACACTTAACTGCTGTGGATCTGTTCGCTCTACACGCGCCGCGAATTTATTTAATTCTTTAATTTGATAAGCCACTCTTGATTTTGAATAATTTTCCAATTGGCTATCATATTTGTGCACCCCTAAACTGGTAGCAAGCGTAGGGTTTTCTTGAAAATAATAATGATCAAAATAATCATCTGCCATTCGCATTAAGCGTTGATCTGGCGAAAAGAAAAAATAATAAATTACAATAAGTGCAGCAAAAACAAATAGCGCCAGTCCATATTTTCTGTATTTTTTCAATGTGGATTCTCCAAACTCAACACCCCAGAATTATAATCATAAGCAAATAATTCAGCATAACGCCCCCATTCAATAACCGTGCGAAGCACACGCTCAGCTTCCGCTTCAGAAACCGAATCCTCGAGCAATGCCAGGAAATTTTCTTCTAAAGCGCGATGGCGAGGATGGCGAATTAATTGATCGTATATATAGCGTGCTAATGGAACGTAACGTTTAAGTTGAATTGAAAATATTTTTTTGCGTTCAAGAATATCCTCATCGGCAAAGGCTTTACCTTCATCAGTAATGGTAATGTCCCCTTTCGAAACCTTAGCAAAATGTAAAATTTCTAATAATTCAGTCAACGGAAATAAATCATCGATATTTAAATCTAAGGTATCAGATACATCTGGCAAATCCATTTTGCCTTGATGCTCTGGCGAATTCAGTAATTCCAACAACCCAGTGATTTCCGCAACACTGGCTTCCGGCAAACGATAGGCTAAATCGATAGGCTTATATTTATCGCCAATTTCCATACGATCTTCTTGCGGTTGCGTCGTCATTAAAGTGTAAACTCGATCAACTTGATTACGAAAACGCGGATCGAGATCGCTGCGTGGATAAGGTAGGGTGACTTTTAAATCTGCGCGTATGGAACCGGGATTGCTATTAAAAATAATAATACGATCTGCAATTGCGACGGCTTCTTCAATGCTATGCGTCACAAATAAAATACCGTTTAAACCAGTTTGTTTGCTTTGCCACAAATCAATGAGATCGCTTTTTAAGTTGTCGGCTGTTAAGACATCTAAAGCTGAAAATGGCTCATCCATTAATAAAATATCTGGGTTGACTACTAAAGCGCGGGCAAAACCCACGCGCTGACGCATACCACCTGATAATTCTTTTGGTAATGCCGATTCAAAACCATCAAGCCCTATCATATCAATGGCTTTCAACGAACGTTCGCGGCGCTCAATTCTATCCAAACCAATCGCTTCCAATCCTAATTCTACGTTCTGCAACACAGTCAACCAGGGTAGCAAGGCGAACGTTTGAAACACCATGGAAATGCCGCGCGCCGGTCCATGCACTTCGTGGCCTCGATAGTTAACTTTTCCGAGACTTGGTTCGATTAAGCCGGAAATAATGCGCATTAAAGTCGATTTACCGGAACCGGATTTTCCGAGAATAGCGATGATTTCGCCTTCATACATTTTTAAATTAATATTCTCTAATACTAATAATTCTTGGCGATCGCCTTTTTGAAACGATTTTCCTACATTAACAACTTCAATGATTGGCTGCGACATACAAACCTACTCCAGTAAAAAACGGTTGGTTGCGTACACATAAAGCGGCCGCCAAATTAACCGGTTAGCAATCAAAACTAAGAGACACATCATGCCTATGCCTAAAGCAATATGAGAAAAATTCCCTGTCATCGTGTATTTGGAAATATACGCGCCTAACCCAGACGCTGTTAAGTGCACCTTACCCCAACTTGCCACTTCCGCCACTATGCTTGCATTCCAAGCCCCGCCCGCTGCCGTAATCGCACCAGTAACATAATAAGGAAACACCGTTGGCAACAAGAATCGTTTCCAGCGCAACCAACCGACGACACCTAAATTATCGGCTACTTGTAATAAATCTTGAGGGATAGTTGAAGTGCCAGCAATAACGTTAAACAAAATATACCATTGCGCGCCTAATATCATGAGTGGCGTTAGCCAAATATTAGGATTTAAATGATAAGTCACAATAAAAACGACAATAAATGGATAAAGTAGATTCGCCGGGAAAGCTGCAAGAATTTGCGCGACCGGTTGAGCAATTTGCGCCGCTCTCGGTCGCAAACCTATCCATACGCCGATTGGTACCCAAATTAATGAAGAAATGATAATTAAAATAAAGACACGCAGCGTGGTAATAAGCCCTAACACCAACACATTATTAATTTCTGCTAGTGAAAGATTATTAAATATATAAATTGCTAAAAAAACGGATGCCAATACGCCTAACATAATCGTGGCGATATCCCAAAAAATACTCCACCACCATTCGCTGTTTTTACGTTCGCTAAATTTTTTGATTATTACTTTTTTGGTACGAAAAACCCGGATATTAACAAACGCATCAAATAAACGCGCTAATTGCCGACCAGCAAGACGAACGACGCGCGTCCGTCTAAATAAGTGAATCACCCATGGTAATTCCGTTTTTTCAGTGGCTTGTTGTTCTGCTTTGAATTTTTCCGACCAAGCAACCAACGGACGAAAAAGCAATTGATCATAAATGATAATCACAATAAACATGGTTAAAATGGCATACACAATGGCAGACATATTGGCAGCTTGAATAGCAGTGGCGATATAGGAACCAATGCCAGGCAATAAAATTTGTTGATTGGAAACAGTGATAGCCTCAGCTGCCACCACATAAAACCAACCAGCAGACATTGATGCCATCGCATTCCACAATAAACCCGGCATAGAAAAAGGCACGCTAATTCGCCAAAAACGTTGCCAAGGCGATAAGTGATACATGAGAGCTGCTTCTTCAACTTCCGTTGGCACGGATTTTACGGTTTGATAAAAACCCAATGCCATATTCCAAGCTTGTGAAGTAAAAATAGCAAAGATAGCAGCGCATTCAGGTCCCAACATACTGCCGTGGAATAAGCCAATAAAACCGGCGACCGTTACTGATAAAAAGCCAAGAATAGGTACGGATTGCAAAACATCAATCATGGGAACTATCAAACGTTCCGCTCGATAGCTTTTTGCCGCCCAGGTACCAAATATGAAAGTAAACAAAAGCGAAACTGCCATGGCAATCAACATGCGCACAACGGTGCGGCAAGCATAAAAGGGCAACACGTTTGGGTTTAGCGAAATAGGCGTAACCTGGCCGATTTCGTAAGGCGTTGCCATTTGTTTGGCATTCCAGGCGAGCAAACCGATGACGGCAAGCACAAACACTAAAGCCAACACGTCCCAATAATTAGGACGCCATTTGGCGCGATATGCAGTCATAAATGTCGTACGGATAATGCTCATGCTTAACTACCTAACTGAGTGATCTACCACCATCAACACACAACACTTCACCGGTAATATAATCAGCATCGCGCACCAAATATAATACCGCCTTAGCGATATCGGTTGGTTTGCCAGCACGTTGCAATAAAGTGTGCTGAATGATCTTTTGTTTTTCTTCTTCTGACAAGGTGTTTTCACCTTCTGGCCACAAAATAGAACCGGGTGCGACCGCGTTGACGCGTATTTTCGGGGCTAATTCTTTCGCTAATACTTTTGTCATCATGACTAATGCGCTTTTGGAGATGCAATAAACGGAATAGTCGCGTAGCGGACGGTCAGCATGAATATCGGTAATATTGATAATGACGCCGTGATGAACACCCAAATGCGCCGCTGCTGCTTGGGCGAGAAAGAAAGGCGCCTTGATATTGCTGTTCATTAAATCATCCCAGGCATATTCCGTCACTTTGCCAATTGAGGTTCGATAAAAGCGCGAGGCATTATTAACTAACACATCCAAGCGACCCCAATGACTAACTACTTGCTCCACTAACACTTTTTCACTTTCTGGCACTTGCAACTCAGCACGCAGCGCAATCACTGAAGCCGCCCGCTTTTGATTTAATTCTTCACTTAATTTGAGCGCCTCTTCTTCCGATGCATTATAATGCAGCGCAATATTCATGCCTTCTGCGTGTAATTCACGAGCAATTTCTGCGCCAATACGTCTGGCGGCACCTGTGATTAACGCAACTTTGGATGTTAATGGATTTTTTTGCATGGTAGATTTCCTTATACTTAAGCTTTTACCGTTCACCTTTGATAATAGACTAACATGACGATAACTAACGATCTTCCTAAACCTTCTGATGCCGATCTAATTCGCAGCCAAGCCTTATCAGAATCTATTCGATTAGTACTAGCAAAGAGCAATCGTCCCCTCACATTTGCAGAATTTATGGAATTTGCGCTCTACCATCCCAGCTATGGTTATTACAATGCCAGCACTTTTGATCTTGGTAAACAAGGTGATTTTACAACCGCGCCGGAAATTTCCCCTTTATTTGCTAAATGCCTTGCCAAACAATGCGTGCAAATCTTTGCGGCTTTAGCAGAAAAAAACTTACTTGAACTTGGCGCCGGCACTGGGCGCTTGGCCATGGATTTACTCTTAGAATTAAAAGCACAAGCTTGCCTGCCTTTGCATTATTACATTTATGAAATCAGTGTAGTTTTGCGTGAAAAACAAAAAACTTTTTTGCAGGCTAATTTACCAACTGATTTATATAAAAGCATCGTTTGGCTAGACACTCTGCCAACTCAATTTAGTGGCATTATCTTAGCGAACGAAGTCCTAGACGCAATCCCCACGCATTGTTTTCGCATTGAACGAGAAGAGGTGCAAGAACGCGGCGTCACCTGGCGCGACAATCAATTTGCATGGCAAGCAACTGCGCCAACTAATATAGATTTATTAAAAAGTGTCAGTGCTTTACAAAAAACTTACGCTTTACCAGACGGCTATGAATCAGAAATTAATTTAAATCTAGTAAATTATCTCAGCGCCCTTGCCAATATGCTAACAAAAGGTGTCATGCTTTTTATTGATTATGGCTACGGGCAAAAAGAATATTACTTTCCCGCTCGTTCGCACGGCACCTTAACCTGTTTTTATCAACACAGACATCACGACAATCCGTTATGGTGGCCGGGCTTGCAAGATATTACCACCCATGTAGACTTCACCCGTGTTATTGAAATTGCTCACCAAGCAGGTTGTGACTTGCTTGGCTACACAACCCAAGCTGCTTTTTTATTAGCCTTGGGATTGATGACTGATGCAGCACAAGAAGAATTAAAGCTTTCTGCTGCCGAACAAGTGAACTTTCATCATGGCATTAAATTGCTTACTTTTCCCATGGAAATGGGAGAAATAGTGAAAGTCATGGCCTTAGGCAAAGCAATGACATTACCGCTGCTAGGGTTTTCATTGCAAGATAGAAGCCGAGATTTATAATTAGAAAAAAATAAAAGGGGCACCCATGAAAAAACACGTCGCGTTTCTGATGCTCACTAGCGCTTTGCTCACTGCTTGCTCAACCATTGATTCTTTACGCGTCTTTGATAATGAAGAAGCAGCGCGTTTGCTGCAGCAAAATAGCACCTCGCGTCCAACCCGTCAGCGCATTTCCATCAACTTGCCAGATTCCAACGCATGGCAACGCATTGATTTATCTTTTGGCACGAAAGGCTCGCCCATCATGCTAGTTCCAAAACAGCAAACTTATGCTGATTGGAATGAGAGCGTACGCACACAAAGTAAAGCTTACTATCATTTTCCTGATATCACCGCCAAGGATTTTGTCGCGCAAAAAATTCAACAAGCTAAGCAAGAATGCAAACATGTTGAAGCGCAAATAATAACGGCGAATAAATCTTATAGTCTTTATCGTTTAAATATTGCGAATTGTCGCATCGTAAAAAATCAACTGCAAATTGGCAAAGCGTTTAATGGCGTGGATGCCGTTTATGTAGTCTATTATGCTGCCGATTTAACGCAAATAAGTGATGCGGAAGTAAAAAGAATGTCAGGCGTTATTGCAGCAACTAGATTAGTTGCCAAGCGAACAACTTAATTGTTTTTTTCTGAAAGCGCCATTAATTCTTTATTCAGGGAGAAACTCAACAAGGTTCTAATTGCCACAATAATTGCAGCCAAGCCTACCGCATAATAATCGGGCGTGGTTGTTGTGCCAATTAAATCAGCGGCCACAATAAATTCCAAGCCTAAAATTAAGGAGCGCCCTAAGCGCAAACGGATTGAATTGATGATGGCGCCATCTGCAAACAAATTTGTCGCAAACATGGCATAGAAATATTGCCCTAAAGCTAAAACCACACCGGATATAATAATAAAAATGCCGCAAACAGAAACGCCGTGTTGTATTAAGATTAAGAAATTGCGTATTTCAGACCAGATCATTCCCTGTGCTCCCTGCTTTTTTCAAGCTAACTTTTTTATCCTAACACATTTTATTGTTAAATTTTAATGCGCACGAAAACTTTTAAACGACAACGGTTTCTTTATAATTGGTTTTTCAGCTTGCAATAATGGCTTAATTTGTTTGTCTTTTAGAAAAACATCAGCTAAATTTTTACCTTCGAGCGCTGGACCTTTTTGTCTGCCGGTATGCCATAAATAACATCCTGGCACCATCATAGCGGCGCCTGTTAAACCCGCCGCTGCATATTCAAGCAAGCTTAATCCCACCAACACGCCAGCGAAAGCTGGAACAGAAAGAATATGGAAGGTAGCAAGCGATAATAAAACCGAAGCCGCAATCAAAGCCACGCCCAATAAACAAAGTCCGGCGCCGATAGCGATTTTCAATTTATTACGCTTTCCTAAGGCTTGATCAACTTCTTTAGAAAATGCCAGCCATTTATTTACAAACTCATCTTGGGTTTGCGAAGGTTGAACGTCGTCTTTATCTGCTTTCCAAGCATAATACGCCGTTACAAGATTGTTTGCGCTTTGCAAAAAACGGCAAAAATCTTCGCCATTCTCTTTCGTAATTTGTTTATCAAAAAGTGAATATTGCGCGCTTTTATGCAACTTCCAAGCTGCAGACTGAATTAAATCAGAAAGAAGATCCGGATTTAAATTCACTTCGCCGGGCACCGCTAACTCACCTATGGAGTTAAGAGTAAGCTGAAGCTCTAAATCATCAAGACATTTTTTCACTTCTACAGAATAATTTTTAACCGGCTCTGGACGCTTAATCATCGTATTTAAACTTTTACTAGGAATTTTCGTCGCGTGCCGTGAAGCGCAAGCTTTAAAAAGTGTTTCTACGTTTTCGCCGCTCAAGGCACTGACTTCAAGATAATGCGCATCGTTATCTGCCGCAAAATCTGCACCCTCTTGCTGCGTGACGACTCTTGCCGCTCCTAGATCTATTTTATTAGCTACGAAAATGAATTTGCATTGTGGAGGAACAGAAGCTTTTGCCATTGTTAAAAAATTATTTACCGCCGCAAATGAAGCTCTATCAGTTACATCCCAAACGATGAGTAGCGTATCTACGCCATATAAATAACTGGCCATCGCATCAATATTTTTTGTCTCGCCCCCAATATCAGCAATACTTAAAGAAATAGCCGTACCGGCGAGCTCTTTCCTACGAAAGCGTACAATGTCTTTTAGATAATCAGCAGAGAATGTATTAGCTATGGCACGGTCCAGCAATGCGGACTTACCGGTTTTTTCACCCCCAATGATGGCAACTTTATAATTCGTTTTTGGCTGGGGAAGCTGCGCCATCATGATGGAACTACTTCTACTCATACTGACTATCCTCGTTTAACCTGTTGAAAAGGTAAATGGATTGTACAGAGTATTTCTTAATTTTTTCTTAAATCTGCCTTCGTTGGGCCATAAAACGTCCCCAATAGATGTCATGCCAGCTAGATGTCATGCCAGCGTGCTTCTAGCTGGCATCCATGCAATCCCACTGATTTCACTACAAAAATCCGCCGCTATTAACTCTAAACCCTCCTTGTGATATATTTTCCACGCTTATCGCAGATAACGTTTGATATCAGCGAGGTAACCAGCAATGAAGACCCGCCCAACGAAAAAAATGATTGGCAGCCGCACCTCCAAAGAATTAAAAACTATTATTGCTTGTAAAACTGCCCCCGAGTTATCGCGGCTCGTGACCAAAGAAAAATTCACCGAACTAATGGCGCTTACCACCTCTCCTCGTCATGAAGAGCACATGGTGAGCTTTGCCCAATCCCTAGATTCTTCTTTAAAACTATTCATGTTTCCTGTGAATACTTTTATGGTAACAGCCGGCTTTATTTCTTTGCTTGTCAGCAGCGCTTATCTGGTACCGCTGACGCTAAGCATACTTGCTATTGGACTTGGGCTTTTTAGTTTTGGCACCTATAAATCGCACAAAGAATCTAAGGGAAAGAGAAAAGAGACCAAAGAATTTTTTGAATTGGCAGATTTAAAATTTCAAGCTTATAACGAATTAATTAGACGTAAGCGCGGAAAAATTCAACAGCTTTCATCCGCTGCTTTTCTCAATTTACCAAATAACATTTGGCATAAAGTCTACACGGCTAAACAAGGTGGCAATAAGCAACTCATGGTTTTTGAAAGCTTGGGCGCAGCCATTACACCTGCTATTACACTAGGTATTGCCGCCATTGCAGTGGGATC
>Ga0163162_10003561_pt1 | contig 14895 bp, 13 predicted proteins | sample S55metaG_FD_115310 | JGI IMG/M metagenome (GOLD analysis project Ga0163162, IMG submission 115310) | Switchgrass rhizosphere microbial communities from Kellogg Biological Station, Michigan, USA - S5-5 metaG | ecosystem: Host-associated > Plants > Roots > Rhizosphere > Soil | place: USA...
CGCGGCGTGGACCTCGGCCGGGCTTCCCAGGACGATGCGCGCGCCCGGCGTCCGCGCCCGGAGCCGGCGCGTCAGCTCGAAGGCCGAGGCCAGTCGCGCGGCCTTGGCGCGTCCCACCCCGGGGCGGCGGGCCAGCTCGGCCAGATCGCGTGCCGCGACACCCGCGAGCGAGCCATAGCTGGCCAGCATCTCGCGCGCGACCTCGACCGCTGTCTGCCCGCGCCGACCCGAGCCGAGCTGCAGCGCGAGCAGCTCGGCGTCGGCGAGCGCGCCGGCGCCGGTCGCATAGAGCCGCTCGCGGGGCCGCTCGCTCGCGGGCCACTGCTCGATCGCCATACTGTCTGGTACGCGCGTGGCGCGGTGCGCGTCAACGTGCGATTCAGAGACGTCGCGCGGCGGGCACACCCGCGGCTTACGATCGCTGGCGCGAAACCCGGGCCTGCGCGACGATGGGTCTGGAGGTGCTTCATGAAGGAGCTACGTTGCAGCGATCTCAACCCCGGGTGTAGCTTCCGCGCCGAGGGCAAGGACGTGGACGAGGTCATGAAGAAGGCCGTGGATCACGCCAAGAAAGACCACGGGATGACGCAGATCCCGCCCGACGTCGCGCAGAAGGCTCAGGCCGCGATCAGAGACAAGTAGTCGTCACACATGACGCCCGGGGGCTCACTCGAGCCCCCGGGGGTCCTCGATCGTCACCTCGCGCGGCTCGTCGCCCAGCCCGTCGATGCGCACGCGAATCGCGCGAGCGGGCAGCAATGGCTCGGCACGATCCGCCCATTCCAGCAGCGTGACCCCCTCGCCGCCGAACAGATCCAGCAGACCGAGATCCATCAGCTCCGCGAGGCTGGCCGTGCGGTAGGCATCGACGTGGTGGATCGGCAGGCGTCCGCGGTATTCGTTGACGAGCACGAAGGTGGGGCTGGTGGCGCGGGTGGTGACGCCGAGACCCCGGACCAGTCCCTGCACGAAGCAGGTCTTCCCCGCCCCGAGCGCGCCGTAGAGCGCCACCACGTCGCCGGCCTTCAGCGTGCGACCGAGCGCCTCACCCGCCGTTGCCGTGTGCTCCGGCGTGGCGGCCGTCACGCTAGTGACCGCCACGAACCCGCCTGAACGCCTCGGGCAGCGCCTCGATCACGTCGCCGGCGACCAGCGACTCCTGCCCGTACCGCTCGGCGGCCACGTCGCCGGCGAGGCCGTGCAGATAGACGGCCGAGGCGAGCGCGTCGCCGGCGGCAAGGCCGCGCGCCAGGAACGCGCCGAGGATGCCGGTGAGGACATCGCCGGTACCACCGCTGGCCATGCCCGGATTGCCGGTGGGATTGAGCAGCACGATCCCGTCGGGGAGCCCGATCACGCTGGTCGCGCCCTTGAGCACGACGTGGGCATGCCAGGCCGTCGCAAACTGCCGCACCGTGGCGATGCGATCGCGCTGGACCTCGGCGATCGTGGCGCCGAGCATGCGCGCCATCTCGCCCGGATGCGGCGTGAGGCAGCGCGCGGCCGGCGCGCCGGGCAGACGCTCGAGATGCCCGGCCAGCGCGGTCAGCGCGTCGGCGTCCACGACCGCCGGACGCGCGCACTCGAACACGAGGCTCCGGGCCAGCGCCTGCGTGTCCTCGTGCAAGCCCAGGCCCGGACCGAGGGCCAGCGCGTCGCGCCGCTCGGCCAGCTCACCCAGCAGCTCGCGAGCGCCGAGCGCGATGCTGCGCGCCTCGGTCTCGGCCACGGGCTCGCTCATCGCCTCGAGGATCAGCGAGGCCACGACGGGCTGCACGCTCGCCGCGGTGGCCACGGTGACCAGACCCGCACCGGCGCGCATCGCGGCGCGGGCCGCGAGTGCGGCCGCACCGGTCTTGCCCACCGAACCCGCCACCAGCAGCAGATGGCCGTAGCCACCCTTGTGCGCCTCGCGCGGGCGCGGCGGGAAATGCCGGGCGACGTCGCCGGCCTCGCTCACGAACGTGGACACGCCGCGCGCGACCTCGGGCGCCGGCACGCCGATATCGACGACCACGACGCGGCCCGCCAGCTCCACGGCCGGGCCGGTGACCAGGCCGCGCTTGATCCCCGCGAACGTGGTCGTCAGCACGGCGCGGACGGCCGGGCCGGGTGGCGGCTCACCGTCCGCCGGCAGCCCGGAGGGCACGTCGAGCGCCACGACCGGTCGGCCGCTTGAATTGATGGCCGCGATCGCCCGCGCGTGTAGCGGCGCGGGCTCACCGCGCGCTCCGGTGCCCAGGATGGCGTCGACGACGAGGTCGGCGCCGGCAAGGGCGCGGCCGAGCGCCGGCTCGTCCTCGACGACTCGCGGTCGGATCCCGCGCTGCCTGGCGCGCGTGAGCATCGTGGCGGCGTCGCCGCGCAGCTCGTCGGGGCGCGCCAGGAGGAACACGGAGACGCGATGGCCGGCCCGCTTGAGCCAGCGCGCGACGACGAAGCCATCGCCGCCGTTGCCGCCCTTGCCGCACACGATCGCCACGCGAGTCCCGCGCCGCGGCAGCGCGAGGCCGGGCAGCGCTTCAACGATGCGCTCGGCCGCACCGCGGCCGGCGTTTTCCATGAGCGTGACGCCGGGCAGACCGAGCTCGCGGATCGCGCGCTGATCCACCCGGCGCATCTCGTCGGCGGTGAAGACGGGCAGCACGCGCGGTTTCCGTCAGCGCCCGGCGGGCAGTGCGGCGGCCTGGGAGACGAAGTCGCCGAGGATGGCACCGTACATCTCGCGCCAGTCGGGGCGGGGACAGCGGGGCAGCTCGATCTGCAGGGCGCGCTCGGGCCGGCGCCGGATGTCGTCGGGCCAGGCGCTCACGCCGAGGTCGGTCCCGTCGGCGCCCTCGACCTGGACCGTCAGGCGCTCGATCTCACGGTTGGCGCGCAGATGCGCGTCGAGAATGAGCTCGGCCAGCGCCCGCAGCCGCAGCCCGAGCTCGGCGTCCACGCCGACCGTGGCGATGTCCATCCGTCCGGCGCACGGTGTGCGATCGCTCCCGCGGATCTCGACGAAAAAGCGAAGCGGGCCCTGGGCCGCTTCCCCCACCGCGCGCTCGTACGCACCGGCGGGCGACTGGCCGGCATCGCGGGGCGAGGCGCCCGGGGCCACGACGAGGCCGAAGCCGGTGTGCTGGGCGATCTCGCGGGCGATGACGGCAGTGCTGGCATCGCCAGTGGCGTGCGCGGCGACGACGAATCCCGAGCGGCCAGGGCGGACCAGCATGCGGCGGTCGGCCGCCGTCGAGGCGACGTCCATGGGCTGCCCCAGGGGCTGCCCCGCGCAGCCGGCGAGAATCGCGATCCCGGCGGACACGCTACCGAATCGTCGGATCCACGCCAGGAACCGCATCGTCATCCACCAGCAGGGCCTGGGCCAGCGCGTAGTCGCCCTCGTGGGTCAGGGCCAGCAGCATGCGCCGGCCGCCCCGCGACACGCCGATCTCCCGGCTCCGACCGTGCAGGATGAGCGTCGGCGCGCTGCCGCGCTCGCGCCGCACCTCCAGCTCGCGCCACTTCACTCCGAGCCTCAGCCCGGTGCCCAGCGCCTTCATCCCCGCCTCCTTGGCCGCGAAGCGCGCGGCGAAGTGCGGCACGGGATCGCGCCGGGCCCGACAGTAGGCGATCTCCTCCTCGGTGAAGACACGGCGCAGGAAGCGCTCGTCCCAGCGCGCGATGACCTCGCGCATCCGGGGGATCCGTACCAAATCTACGCCGATGCCGCAGACGGCCATCAGACGCCGATCTCGCTCCGGATCGCGGCGGCCAGATCGTCGGCCATCACCCGGATGCGCTGATCGTCGGCGCCCTCGATCATGACCCGAGCCAGGGACTCGGTGCCGGAATAGCGCACCAGGATCCGGCCGGTGCCGTTCATCTCCCGCTCGTAGGTCTGGATGCGCTCGGCGAGCCCAGCCACCGAGTCGAACGGGGGCTTGCGCGCCACCGGCACGTTGACCAGCACCTGGGGGAACTTTCGCATGCACCCGGCCAGCGAGGCGAGCGGCTCGCCCTTGTCGCGGATGACGGAGAGGAGGGCCAGGGCCGAGAGGATGCCGTCGCCGGTCGGCGCGTGGTCCGGGAACAACAGGTGACCCGACTGCTCGCCGCCCAGGTTCGCACCCAGCCGCTGCATTTCCTCGTGGACGTAGCGGTCACCGACCTGCGTCTTCACCACGCCGATGCCGGCCGCCCGCAGGCACTCGTCGAGCCCCAGGTTCGCCATGACCGTGGTCACCACGGTGTTGGCCTTCAGGCGCTGCCCGTCGGCCATGTGGCGCGCGGCGATGGCCAGCAGGAAATCGCCGTCGCGGATCTCGCCGGTGTGGTCGACCGAGATCAGCCGGTCTCCGTCGCCGTCGAAGGCGAAGCCGATATCGGCGCGCGCGGCGCTCACGCGGCGGCAGAGGCCCTCCGGGTGCAGCGCGCCGCACCCAGCGTTGATGTTGATCCCGTCCGGCTTGACGCAGCTGGTGACCACCCGGGCGCCGAGTCGCCGGAACACCGCCGGAGCCACCCGATAGGTTGCGCCATGCGCACAGTCCAGAACAATGGTCGTGCCGGCGAGCTCCATCGGGAAGCAGTGGGTGAGGAAATCGACGTAGTACTTCTCCGCGCGATCGTAAGTCACCAGCTGCCCGATGGCGGCGCCGCGCGGCCGCGGTGCCTCATCGACTCCCTGCAGCCGCGCCTCGATCTGCTCCTCCCACGCGTCGGGGAACTTGGTGCCCTCCGACGAGAACAGCTTGATGCCGTTGTCCTCGAACGGGTTGTGGGAGGCCGAGAGCACGATGCCCCCGTGGGCGTCCAGGGCCCGGGTCAGGAGCGCGATCCCGGGCGTGGGCAGCACGCCGACCGTGTAGCAATCGGCGCCGGCCGACAACAGCCCGGCCACGATCGCCGCTTCCAGTAGCGGTCCCGAACGGCGCGTGTCCCGCCCGATCACCACCCGTACCCCGGTGCCGCCGTGCCGGCCGGCCAGCGTCACGGCCAGCTCCCGTCCGACTCGATACGCGAGATCAGGGGTCAGTGGCGGCTCGTTGGCCACGCCGCGAATGCCATCGGTGCCGAAGAGCCGGCTCACCGAGGCTGACTTCCAGACGAGCGACCGTCCATCGTGTCCTCCGGTCGAATGTCCACGGTGACTTGCACCGCGCGCCGTTCCATTGCCACCACCGACTCCGGCAGCTCGAGGCCAACCGTCTGGGTTACCGCCTCACGGCGGCCGGAGACGTCCACCGGCAGGGTCTCGACAGCAGTCCTCGATTCGATTGTAGTGCGAGGACCCTTGATCTGAACAACTGCCGGCTCGACCACCACCCGGCCCACGACGAAGGCCGCCGCCGGGTGCCCCTGGATCCGGGGCACGATGCGCACGCTACGGGTGGCGGTGCGGACGAGCCGTACGGTGACCCATCCCGGAGCCACCCGGGTGACGCGGACGCCGGCCGGCACCGTGATGGCATCCGGCTGTAACGGCACGAGGTTATCGCCCTCGCGCAGGCGGGCCACGTCGACCTGCACCCGCACGGTGGCGGGGCTGACCCCGCCGGCCGCCCACCGGGTGGCGTGAACCTGGACGTCGACGGCCTCGCGCCGGGGCCCGTCGAGCGTCAGCGGGCCCTCCAGGCCGATGTACTCGACCGGGACGGCGAGCATGATCTCCCGGGGCTCGGTGCTGGCGACGAAGAGCCAGAGGCCGACGGCCAGCGCGAGCGACAGGAGCTTGAGCTGCCACTGGCCGACGAGCAGGCGCAGCATCGGTCAGGAGTGGCTCGGGCCGCCCCCCGGCCCCTCGGCGCTCGGGGCGACCGCCGGGCGCCGCGCCCACAGGCGCCGCAGCGCGCCGACCCGATCGGGCCGCGCGTCGCGCGCACCGCCCAGCAGATCGTCCAGCCGGCTTCGCAGCGCGTCGGCATCGTCGACGAGCTCCAGACGCCCGGCCCAGGCCAGCGACATGCGGCCGGTCTCCTCCGAGACGACCAGCGCGATCGCGTCCGTCTCCTCGGCGATGCCCAGCGCGGCGCGATGCCGGGTGCCGAGCGCGCGACCCACCTGCGTGTTGCGCGACAGCGGCAGGAAGCAGCCGGCCGCGACGATGCGTCCGCCCTGCACGAAGACGGCGCCGTCGTGCAGCGGCGAGTACGGCAGGAAGATGCTGGTCAGCAGATCGGCCGAGACGAGCGCGTCGAGGGCGACGCCGAGCTCCGCGTACTGGCGCAGCCCGGTCGAGCGCTCGAGCACGATCAGGGCGCCGATGCGCCGCCCGGCCAGCGAGTCGCTGGCCCGGACGAGCTCGTCCACCACCTGGGCGCGCTCGGCGCTGCCGCCCAGCAGGCGCTGCAACACGGGCCCCTGCCCGATCCACGCGAGCGCCCGGCGCAGCTCGGGCTGGAAGACGACGATCACCGCCACGACCCAGAACGACCAGAAGTGGTCGAGCAGCCAGCCGAGGCTCGTGAGACCGAGCGTGCGCGCCATCAGCGCCGCCCCCGCCAGCACGGCCAGGCCGATGGTGATCTGCACGGCCCGGGTGCCGCGGAACAGCGTGAGCACGCGATAGATGAGGATCGCGACGAGCAGGATGTCGAGCGCGTCCCGCCACCGGAAGGCGGAGAGGATCTCGTTCATGGCCGGACCTCCCGCAGGCGCTGGGCGACGCGCACGGCGTCACGGGTCTCGGCCACGTCGTGCGTGCGGATCAGCGCGGCGCCGTGCACCACGGCGATGGCGGTGGCGGCCAGCGCGCCGGCGAGACGATCGGCGGTGTCCGGCCGGTCCAGCACGGCGCCGAGGAACGACTTGCGCGACACGCCGACGGCCAGCGGACGCCCCAGCGCCCGCAGCGCGGGCAGGCCGGCCAGCACGCGCAGATCCCACTGGGGCCACGCCACCGGCTCGTCACGGAAGAACCCGATCCCCGGATCGACGACGATCCGCCGCGTGGGGATGCCGGCCGCCTGCGCGCGTCGCAGCCCCGCCGCCAGCAGCGTCCTCACCACCGCCACCGGCGACCGACGCGCCGCCGGCAACCGACGCGCCGCCGCGGGCTGCCGACCGCGTGCGCCGACGCCGGCCGGCCCCGCCACGGGCGCGGCCGTCAGCACGAGGCTGGCGCCGTGAGTGGCCACGATCCGCGCCAGAGCCGGATCCGCGAGACACGAGACGTCGTTGATGACGCGCGCGCCGGCCTCGAGCGCCGCGCGGGCGGGGGCGGCCCGTGGCGTGTCGGCGGAGATGGGTACCGGCAGCTTGGCGACGAGCAGCGCCACGGCGTGCGCGAGCCGGGCGGTCTCCTCCGCCTCGTCGAGCGCGGTGGAGCCGTAGGGCGCCGTGGAGCGAGCGCCGACGTCGACCAGCACGGCGCCCGCCTCGACCATGGCGAGCCCGGCGCGCAACACGGCCTCGTCGTCACGGTAGACGGACCCGGCATGGAAGGACTCGGGGCTGACGTTGATCACGCCCATCACGGCGACGGGTGAGCCGGAGCCCACCGTCACACCAGCCACATCGGCGGTGGAGTCACGCGCCATACTGCGCCTGCTGCAGTTAGGCCGGAGCGGGTGCCTCGGTGAACGGCTGAGCCCGGAGAATCCGCGCAATCTCCTCGGAGTCGAGCGACTCGCGCTCGAGAAGGGCCCGGGCCAGCGCGTGCAGCTTCTCTATGTTGTCTTCGAGAATCTGCTTGGCCCGCGTGGCGCAATCGATCACGATGCGCTTGATCTCGCTGTCGATGGCCAGCGCGGTCTCCTCGCTGTAGTCCTTGGCCCGCGCCACTTCCCGACCGAGGAAGATGTGCTCCTCGTTCTTGCCGAAGGTGAGCGGCCCCAGGCGATCGGACATGCCCCATTCGCACACCATCTTGCGCGCCATCTCGGTGGCCTTCTCGAGATCGTCGCCGGCGCCGGTCGTCTGCTGCTGCAGCACCAGCTCCTCCGCGGTGCGGCCGCCGAGCAGGATGGTGATGCGGCTGATCAGATAGTCGCGCGAGTAGTTGTACTTGTCGTCCATGGGCAGCTGCATGGTGAGACCCAGCGCGCGGCCGCGCGGGATGATCGTCACCTTGTGCAGCGGATCGGCGCCCGGCAGGAAGTCGGCCACCAGGGCGTGCCCGGCCTCGTGGTAGGCGATGGTGCGCTTCTCGGTGTCGCTGATGATCATCGAGCGGCGCTCGACGCCCATGAGGACCTTGTCCTTGGCGTTCTCGAAGTCACCCATCTCGACGACCTTCTTGCTCTGCCGCGCGGCCCACAGCGCCGCCTCGTTGACCAGGTTGGCGAGATCGGCCCCCGAGAAGCCGGGGGTGCCGCGGGCGAGGACCTTGAGGTCGACGTTCGGCGCCAGCGGGATGCGCCGGGCGTGGACGCGGAGAATCTCCTCGCGTCCCTTGACGTCGGGGCGCGGGACGACCACCTGGCGATCGAACCGCCCGGGGCGCAGCAGCGCCGGGTCGAGCACGTCGGGCCGGTTGGTGGCCGCGATCAGGATGACGCCCTCGTTGGTCTCGAAGCCGTCCATCTCGACCAGCAGCTGATTCAGCGTCTGCTCGCGCTCGTCGTGGCCGCCGCCGAGGCCGGCGCCGCGATGACGGCCGACCGCGTCGATCTCGTCCATGAAGATGATGCACGGCGCGTGCTTCTTGCCCTGCTCGAAGAGGTCGCGCACGCGCGAGGCACCCACGCCGACGAACATCTCGACGAAGTCCGAGCCGGAGATCGAAAAGAACGGAACGTTCGCTTCGCCGGCAATGGCCTTGGCCAGCAGGGTCTTGCCGGTGCCGGGAGGGCCGACGAGCAGGACGCCCTTGGGGATCTTGCCGCCGAGCTTCTGGAACTTCTGAGGGTCCTTCAGGAAGTCGATGATCTCGCGGAGCTCTTCCTTGGCCTCATCGACGCCGGCGACGTCCTGGAACGTGATCTTGTTCTGCTTCTCCGAGATCAGCCGGGCGCGGGCCTTGCCGAAGCTGAGCGCCTTGGCGCCACCGCCCTGCATCTGGCGCATGAAGAAGATCCAGACCCCGATGAACAGCAGCATCGGGAACCACTGCAGCACGATCGTGTACCAGGGGTTACTGTCCGGCGGCTTCACCGCGATCCGGACGCCGCGCTCGCGCAGCATCTTGATCAGGTCGGGGTAGTCCACGATGAAGGTGCGCTGGGGCTGGGGGTTTTCCTTCAGCGTGTAGGTCACCAGCTTGTCGCGGATGGTCACCGCCTCCACACGGCCGCTCTCCACCGACTTTAGGAACTCCGAGAAGTTCGGAGTCTCCTGACCGCCCTGCTGGGAGGTGCTGAACACGGTGAAGAGCAGGATGACGATGAGGCCGATCACCATGAAGAGCGCGAGGTTTTTGTAAACCTGATTCACGGGTCCGATTCTACCACGGGCGTCGCGTGACGCGACGCGCCAGCCCTGGCTCAGGGGCCGTCGAGCACCGCTACGTAGGGCAGGTTGCGATAGAGGCCGCCGTGGTCGAACCCGTAGCCCACCACGAACACGTTGGGAATGGTGAAGCCCACGTAGTCCACGGCGACGTCGACCTGCCGGCGCTCGATCTTGTCGGTCAGCACGCACACCCGCAGGCTGCGCGGGTGACGGGCGTCCAGCATCCGCTTGAGGTAGGTCAGCGTGAGGCCGGTGTCGACGATGTCCTCGACGATCACGACGTCACGCCCCTCGATCGACATGCTCAGGTCGGACAGGATGCGCACCTGGCCGGAGGAGCGGGTGCCACCGTAGCTGGAGACCCCAATGAAATCGGTCGTCAGATCGATCGGCGTGGCGCGAACGAGATCGGCCATGAACAGGAACGCCCCCTGGAGGACGCCGACCAGGATCGGGCTCTCGCGCGCGTAGTCACGGGCGAGATCCTGTCCTAGCTCCGCGATCCGGGACCGAATCTCGGCCTCGGAGATGAGCACCCGGCCAGGCCGCGGCATCGCTCAGCGGGTGGTCACGAATGACTGGAGCGCGCGCTCGGACGCCAGCCGTGCCCGGGCTTCCTGCGCCGCCTGGCGACTGTCGAAGAGTCCGATCTGCACGCGGTACCGGACTCCGCCCCGCGTGTCCGATTCGACCACCCGGGCGTCGTGACCGGAGGCCGCCAGCATCGCGCGCAGTGTGTCCGCCGGCTGGCGCTCGTTGTACGCCCCGACCTGCAGCGTGTACCGCGCGTTCTTGTCGCTGGCTGTCGAGTCCCCCCTGGCCGTCGCCGCGTCGCTGCGCGACGACTCGGGCAGCGACACGGGCTCGGGACGGGGCGGCACCACCGCGGGCGGAGGGGCCGCGACGCTCGGAGGCGCCGCGACGCTCGGTGGGGTCGCGGCCCCGGCCAGATCGGGCGGACGCGCGCCCTTGGCGGGCTTCGGCGGGGGCGGCGGCGCGGTGAGCGGCGCCTTGAGCTCCTGATAGAAGGTGAGCGCGGGCAGCGCGCTGGGCGCCGCCTTCCGCTCTTCGGCCACGCGCTTGCCGGTGACCGCATCGACCGCGGGCGGCGGCGGCGCGGGCGTGGTGAGCAGCGGCCAGTGGCGGCCCGTCCACACGCCGGCCACGAACGTCACGCTCAGCACACCGCCGATGCCGGCCAGCACCAGGAACGTCCCGAACCGGCTGCCACCCTGACGTCCGCGCGCCATCACATGCTCTCCGGGGCGGAGACGCCCAGCAGCTCGAGACCGTTGGCGATCACCTGGCCGACCGCCGCACACAGCGCGAAGCGTGCGAGCATCACCCGACGGTCCTCCTGAATCACGCGGTGGTTCTTGTAGTAGGGATGAAACATCCCGGCCAGCTCCTGCAGCCAGAACGCGATGCGGTGCGGCTCCAGCGCCCGGGCGGCGCCGCGGACCACCTCGGGATACTGCAGCAGCCGCTTGATGAGCGCCTGCTCGTCCGGCTCGGTCAGCGGGTCGAGGTCGATCGCGTCCCAGGCCGGGATGGCGATCCCCTGCTCGGCCGCCTGCCGCGCGATCGAGTGGATCCGCGCCCGCGCGTACTGCACGTAGTAGACGGGGTTGTCGCTCGACTGGCGCGTGGCCACCGCCAGGTCGAAGTCGAGCGGGCTGTCGTGACGCCGCGTGAGGAACGTGAAGCGCGCGGCGTCGCGGCCCACTTCCTCCAGCAGTTCCTCCATGAGCACGAACTCGCCCCGCCGCTTGGACATTCGCACCGGCTGGCCCTCGCGCAGGAGCGTCACCAGCTGGACGATGAGCACCTCGAAGGCCTCCGGGGGGTGCCCCAGCGCCTGCATCGCCGCCCGCATGCGGCCGAGGTAACCGTGGTGGTCGGGACCGAGCAGGTTGATGAGGCGCTCGGCGGCGCCGAACTTCACGTAGTGGTGATAGGCAACATCGACCGCGAAGTAGGTCACCTCACCGTTCGTGCGCCGGAGCACGCGGTCCTTGTCGTCGGTCGCCTCGTCGCCGACCTGCGTCGAGCGGAACCAGAGCGCGCCGTCGGCCTCGTAGGCGAGGCCCCGCTCAGCCAGCTCGGCCAGGACGCGGTCCGGCAGCCCGCGATCGCGCACGTCGCGCTGCTCGGACGACCACACGTCGAACTCGACGCCGTAGTCGGCCAGCACGCGGCGCTGGCCGGCCAGCATCCGCTCGACCGCCCAGCGGCCGAGGCGTTCGGTCGCCGTGCCCATGCCGCGTGGATTGGCCGCGCCATCGAGACCCAGCAGCGTGAGGTGGGCTTCGAGATCGACCGGCGTGGCGAGCTTGTGCTCGCTCTGGTACTCGGCCGCCAGATCGACGAGGTACTCGCCGGGATAGCCGTTGTCAGGCAGCGAGACAGGCTCACCCACCCCCTGGCGCAGGCGCGCCTCGAACGAGCGGGCCAGCGCCTCGAACTGTGTACCGGCGTCGTTGACGTAGAACTCCGTCGTCACCGGAGCGCCGCGCGCCCGCAGCAGGCGCGCCAGCGAATCCCCGATTGCCGCCGCGCGGGCGTTGACGATCACCAGCGGCCCGGTCGGGTTGGCCGACACGAACTCGAGGCGGACGCGCTGCCCGGCCTGATCATCGCCACGCCCATATGCGGCCCCATCCATGAGGACCTGGCGCAGCGCGCCGGCGCACCACGCCGGGGCGAGGAAGACGTTGAGGAAGCCGGGACCGGCGACCTCGAGCCGCGCCACCTCGGGCCGCGGTGGGAAGTGCTTCACGATGGCCTCGGCGATCTGGCGCGGGGGCCGCTTGGCGGCGCGGGCCAGGACCATCGCGGCGTTGGTGGCGTAGTCACCGTGCTCGCTCTGGCGCGGCACCTCCCAGACGCAGTCCGAGGTCGACGGCAATCCCGCGGCGGCGAGCGCCGTTTGCACGCCCTCGGTCAGTCGTTCGGTCAGGCTCTTCACAAATACAAAACGCCGCGCGGCGGCGGCGGTCGGCGTCATCATACGGCGTCGACTCCAACCTTCACGAGGAATTATCGTCGGACGCCAAGCCGCGCCGTGCGGCGTGCGCGGGGCATCGAAGACGCCGAGGACGCTGCGAGTGCGCCGCGCGGAACCCATGCGGAGTCGTGGGCACCGATCGACGACGGCGTGGGTTGGCGTCCGGAACGACGGCGACGTCGGCCTGCGCGTTCTCGACCGACGCCCGGCCAGCGCCGCAGCGACGGCTGGCCGATCGGTGGAGGGCCGGCCCTCTCCCACATCTTCGTGTCAGATCTGACTCTATGTCATACAACTATTAGTGATTATTAGTATTACAGCGATCACTATAACGAGGGCGTTGGCCCGCCACAGCAGACGGAGCGCGCGCGATGTCGCCGACGTCCGGCTCACGGCCGTGGCCCAGACTGTAGGCGCCCGGCTTGGCCAGCGTGACGCCGAGGGCCCCCGCCGTCGCGGCCATCGTCCAGCCTGCGTTGGGGCTCGCCGTGCGGCGATGGTCGCGGAGCATCGTCGACCACGCGGCTCGTGCGCGCCGGCCCGAGGCGACGACCAGCGCCATCCCGGCCATCCGCGCCGGGATGAGATTGGCGACGTCGTCGAGACGGGCGGCGAGCTTGCCGAAGTACCCGCCGCCACCTGCTCGGCCCGGAGTGTCGCGGTCGGTCGGCTCACGAGATGGCGGCCGATGCTCGCGCGCGCCGCCACGCGGTCGCCGCGCTCCAGCGCGACGGCCACCGCGCGCCCCGCCGCCATCACGCCGCGCATCGCAGGGTGGACTTGAGCGCCACCGCCTCGGGTAGCAGGCCGGCGGGGCCAAGCGCGCTACCGAGCGAAGTGACGAGCCATCCCGCGAGGCCGGCGGCGCTCAGGGCGAGTTTCACATAGGTGACATTAGGTGTAGGACAGCGTGACGGCATGGTCGCGACAGGCGATCACAACCTCCCGAATGGTCATGGCCCGCTCCAGGGCCGCCGGCGGGAAGAGCATGGTCGACGCCCCGGTCGACCATCACACCCATCCGCCACGCCCGGTCACGGACAACTCACTTGCTCTCGAGAGCGGACAGATCATGCGCTCTCTACACACCTCTGGGGATCCCCTTGACGACAGGGAGTAAGATTTGTGTAGACGACAGGGAGAAGATTTGTGTAGGAGACACCATGGCGTCGCTGGTTGGGGTGTCGATTCGTGGCCGGGATGCGCCCCTCACGCCCTCGCTGGCGCAAGAGAGAGTCTGGAGCCTCGTCCAGTCAGCGCCCGCGAATTCAGCGTACAACGTCGTTCTGGGCGTCCAACTGCGCGGACGGCTCGAGCTGGGCATCTTGCAGAAGGCGCTCGATGCGGTCGTGGCCCGCCACGCTGGGCTGCGCACAACGTTCAGATCGGAGAACGGTCGGCCGGTGCCGGTGATCGCGCCGTCGCTTCCGATCAGTGTCTCGATCGTCGACCTCGCGGATCCGGCTGGTGGTGCCGACGCGAGTGACGTCCAGCAGCTCCTCGTCGACGAGGCGCGCCGCCCCGTCGACTTGGAGTACGGCCCGTTGCTCCGCGCCACGGTCCTCCAGTTCAACCCGGACCAGCACATCCTGCTCCTCGTCACGCACGAGATCGTGTGTGACCGCCCTTCCCTGCGCATCCTCGTCCGGGAGGTCGCTGAAATCTACAGGAACGAGGCATCCGGAGCCGAACCGAGGCTGCCGGACCTCCCGGTCCAGTACGTCGACTACGCTCGGTGGCAGCGTGACGAGCTGGTTGCCCAGCGAACGCAGCACGAGCTCACCTACTGGGAACGGAAGCTTGCGGCGCCGACTCCGCTCGCGTTCCCGGCCGACCGTCCGAGACCGGCACGGCCTCGTTTCCAGGGCGGGCGGGTGCCGTTCCGGGTGCCGGTCGAGCTCGCGGCGGCGTTGGAGCGCATCGGCGAAAAGCAGAAGGCGACGCTCTTCATGACCGTGCTGGCCGCCTTCCAGACGCTTCTCTGGCGCTACTGCGGCCAGGACGACATCGCCGTTGCCACGCTCGTCGCCGGCCGGCCATGGCCCGACCTCGAGCGGGTGATCGGCTGTTTCGCCAACACGCTCGTGCTTCGCGCGGACCTGTCCGGCAACCCGACGTTCCTCGAGCTGCTCGCCCGGGTCCGCGCGATCACGCTCGCTGCCTACGACCATCAGAATCTTCCCTTCGCGAAGCTGAGCGAGCAGCTCGATCCGGGACACCCTCCGCGTCACGCTCCGCTGTTCCAGGTCATGCTGACCGTCGACGACGCGGCGGCAGACCTCTCTCTCCCGGGCCTCGCGGAACATCCGGTAGAGGTCGACATGAGGACATCGAAGTGCGATCTGCACCTGTCCCTCGATCGCACGTCCGCGGGACTGGTCGGGTTCATCGAGTACGACAGCGACCTGTTCGAGGCGGCGACGGTCCGGCGCATGCTCGTGCACCTCGAGACGCTCCTCCGGGGAATCGCCGCCGATCCCGGGCGGCACCTGTCGCTCTTGCCGCTCTTGACC
>Ga0163162_10003564_pt1 | contig 14888 bp, 8 predicted proteins | sample S55metaG_FD_115310 | JGI IMG/M metagenome (GOLD analysis project Ga0163162, IMG submission 115310) | Switchgrass rhizosphere microbial communities from Kellogg Biological Station, Michigan, USA - S5-5 metaG | ecosystem: Host-associated > Plants > Roots > Rhizosphere > Soil | place: USA: Michigan...
CCGATGTCGACGTGGCGCTTCATCTGTTCGAGCTCGGCGGCGGTGAGCCCGCCCGGCTTGTTGAGGATGTGTTCGGGCACCGCCAGTTTGCCGGTGTCGTGCAGCAGGGCGGCGGCCCGGATCGCGTCGAGCTGTTTCGGATCGTGGACACCAAGCGCCTTGGCCAGCGCGAACGTGTAGCGCTGCACGCGGCGGATGTGGCCGTGCGTCACCTGATCCTTGGCGTCGATGGCCATCGCGAGCGCTTCGATCGTCTGCAGGAACGTCCGGCTCATCTCCGCCACGTGCCGTTCCGCCTGTTCCACCTTCACCATCGTCCAGCGATAGGTCAGGAAGAGCACGGCGAGCAGCGGAAACACGAAGAACAGGTAGGCCCACTCGATGTGATTCGACTTGTAGACCAGCAGGACGGCGATCGAGCTGCCCGCCGCGTAGTTGAGCCACAGGTTCGAGAAGTTCTTCGTCCAGACGGTGACGGGATTCTTGTGCTGTTCGAGCGCGATCGCGAAGGCGACGAGCCAGCTGTTGAGCAAGAAATAGACGAACGTGAAGGCTGCCAGGCCCAGCGCGAACAACTCGATTGGCGGCCGCAGGTTGACGGGCGTCACCGGCAAGTAGGCGAGAGGGCCTTTCCCGACGACCCAGAAGAGCACGCTCGCCGCAGCCCAGATCGAGACGCCTGGCGCGCAAATGGAAAAAATCAGACGATGCCAGACGATCTGCCGCCGGGCCATCTGCAGACAAATGAGCAGCGCGTCGATGAAGACGAGCGGGATGCCCGCGGCCGAGCCGTACAGCATCGTGCCCGCGAAGACGAACGTCTCAGATACCGAGATGTTGGCCGAGACGTTGGGCAGCTTCACCGGAATGAAGCTGCTGAGGATCGTCAGTACCAGCAGGTAGTAGAACTGCTCGAAATCCGGCTGCGGCCCCTGCAGGCGTCTGATTGACAGGAGCAGCCCCAAGGCTCCGGTCGCCACCACCGCGCCAATGTAGGCGCGGGCCGGCCAAGACAGGCGAATGCCGTCTTTGGCTTCGGGACGCACAGCGGTGGCTCTCGTCATGGTGGGGAGTCCCAGACGCGCGACGGACGCAGACATTCTAGTACGGGTGTTGCCAAATCCGTTCCCGAAATCAGGTTCTCGGCCTTGGGTGCTAACTGCCTGTTTTTGAGTGGGATCCGGCCGATCCGTGGCGCCAGTATCTGGCCCCTGCACACCGGTGCACGTTCCGGCCCGACGGGACCCCTCATTCAATTACAGATTGGGCAAGACCTCCGAGCACGGCCGGGAACCTCTAGAATCCAGCTCATGAGACTGCTCACGCTCGCCCTTTGTGTCGTGACGGCGGGGCTCGGGGCGGCGCCAGGCCGCGTTCAGACGGCGCCCCCGGACCCGCGCTTCGACCAACTCGCCGCGCTCGTGACGCAAAAGATGGCCGAGTACCACATTCCCGGTGTGGCGGTCGGCGTAATGCGCGACGGTCAGGTGATGTCGCGAGGGTTCGGGGTGACGAACGTCGACGACCCTCAGCCGGTGACGCCGGACACCGTCTTCGCGCTCGCGTCGATCTCCAAGACGGTGACGGCCACGGCCATCATGAAACTGGCCGCACAGGGCAAGGTCGATCTGCGTGCCCCTGTCCAGAGGTATCTGCCGGACTTCCGCGTCGCGGATGAGGCGGCCTCTCGCGACGTGACGATCCTGGATCTGCTCACGCACACGGCGGGGTGGGAGGGACAGCTCACCGTCCCAGACCATGGCACCAACACGCTTGCGGACTTCGTCGCGTCGATGAAAGACCTGCCGCAGCTGGCGCCGCCGGGCCGCGTCTGGAGCTACAACAACGCCGGCTTCAGCGTCGCGGGCCGCGTGATCGAAGTGGTGACGGGCCGATCCTTCCAGGAGGCCGTCCGCGCGCTGGTGTTTCAGCCGGCGCAGCTGGCGTCGGCGACGACCGTCCTCGGCGAGGTTGCGACGCACCGGTTCGCGGTCGGCCATCGCGATCTCGGCGGCCGCTCGGAGGTCTTTCGCCCGTTCATTCTCTCGGCGAATCCGCCCGCCGGCGGCGTCGCCATGAACATCGTCGATCTGCTCGGATACGCGAAGTTCCATCTCGGTGATTCGGCGCTCGAGGTGATGCGGACGCCGCAGTTGCGTAAGAACGGTACGGACGACGAGATGGGGATCGGTTGGCAGCTTCGGACCGTGGGCGGCGTTCGCACGGCCGCTCACGGCGGCACGGCCTCGGGCGGGCTGTGTCTGCTGCTCGAGCTGGTTCCGGAGCGCCGCTTCGCCTTTGCGATTCTGACGAACCACACGAACGGCTGGCGGCTGATCCAGGACGTCGAGCGCTCGCTCCTCGCGTCGTACGAGCGGCTCGCGTTGGCGCCGAACCAGGCCATCGCTCATCGCGGCGTGGACGAGACGATGGCGCACACGACCCCGCTCGCAGTGCAGCCGGCCGCGGCCGAATACGCCGGCACCTACGTGCGAACGCCGGTCCGAGACATCACAGTTCGCGTTGAAGCGGGGAAGGTAATCGTCAGCACCGCGGGCGGCGGCAGCGGCACGGCGATCCTCTTTTACGCGCCCGATCTCGCCTTCATGCTCGAGGGAGCCTCGCCCGGCTTGCCGGTTGAGTTCATTCGCGAGGCGGATGGCCAGGTCCGCTGGATTCGCGTAGACGGGCGAATCGGGCGGAAATAGCCGGGCCGGACTCGGCCGCGCCGGAGTTGCTACGCCACCTGCAATTGGGCGGTGAGGTGGTGAATGATGCCGTGAATGCGCGCCTGGATCTTCGGATTGCGCAATTCCAGGAAGGCGAAGCCGCTGACGTACGACGGCGTGTCGCCAGGGCCGCCGAGCCGGTGGCAGTACACGGCCTTGGCCCGCAACACTTCGCTCTTGGCGCCATCGGTCGTGGAGATGCGGAAGTCATAGGACTCCGGCCCGAACGGCGCCGCGCACTCGGCGCGGAATCCGCCCACGCTGAAGTCCAGGACGCTCACGGCGAGTCCCTGGGGGGCAATCTCGACACGCAGGCGGTCATGCACATCGAGGCGAGGCGTTTGACGACGATCAACGGCGGACATAGCGAACCTCCTACGAGGGATAGAAACAGCAACTCGCGTGCCGGATTCGGGGTCCCTCGGAGGTGACAGAGTCGTCTTTAGACCGCATTTGTCGACACGGCCAGGCCCGCCGCCAAACGGAATTGTCGTCGGCTTACGAATTTGCCAGCGGAGCCGCTTTAGCGGCTGTTAGGCGGTGGCTGGATCGGAGACCGGCGCGGGCTCGAGCGGATCGACGTCGCCTTGCGCCGATGTCACGTCGTGCATCAATTCGCGGATGCGCCAAAGTGTGAAGGGATCCTCGGCGTTCAGGAATGCGAAGCCGCAGGAAAATGGCGCCGCCGGATCCGCGAGGGCATGCTCCACGCGGTAAATCGCGCGGGCCTTGAAGACGGCCGGGCGCTTGTGACGGCTGGTCCTGAACCGGAAATCGTAGATGTCGCCTGGCACGAACGGTGTGGCGCTCTCGACGAGAAATCCACCGAAGCTCACGTTGATGACCTGCACCACCTGCACCGGCGCCTGGGGACGGCTGGCCGACAGCGCGAGCGCGCTGAGCGGACCATCCACATCCAGTCGTGGGTTCTTTCGGCGGTTCGACCCCGTCATACCAATCGCTCCCTTAGTTCGCCGACTGCCAAAACTGTACGAACTCGCTCAGACTCGTGTTTCTACGAGCACCCACGCCGACATGATCCACGAGCGCCAGCACAGCCTGCCGCGTGGCCGGATCTTCCGGATCGAGGAAGCCGAAGCCGCTCGCATACGTCGGATGCGTCTCGGAGGCCGAGCGGCGGTGACAGTACACGGCGCGCGCCTTCAGCATCGCCGCCTGGCGGCGATCCCCGGTTGTCACGAGGAATTCGTGCTCTTCACCGAGCGAGAACGACACGTCGCTCTCGATCAGAAACCCGCCGAAGCTGACGTCGAGCAGGTGGCATTCCACGCCCAACGCGGGGATCTCCGCGCGAAGCGGCTCCTCGATATCGACGCGGGGATTCTGACGACGGTTCGGCAACTCCATCACGGCTCCACAGCCTGGGGGACAGACAAATACGGAGCAACAGACGTGCCAAGCGCGCCCGCTCGAAATCCACCGCAAACAGTGCGGCCGCGTTGTATCCCGGAAGCGACAACGCCGCGAAAAATCGGTGCCTTGACACTCCGCCGCCGTCGTTGGAACAGATGGTCTCCGTCGCGCCGGTCGCCGTCTTCTACTTCACCAATTGCTGGCGCGCACGGCGACGTTGCCCGTCGGATCATCATTGACTACGACGCCGATCCCGACAGCAACCTCGACGACGCGTTCGGGGCACGCGTGAGGGCGGCGTTCAGGTGCATACCGGTCGCGATCTGGAGATTGCGATCTCGCCCCCTACGAGTGCCTCGGCTATGGGTCCGCCGTGTCCGGCGTGCGATCCGGCGCGCTTTGTCGTTGAGGGCGGGTGCGGTAGGGCCTCACTCTCCGACGAGGCCGCGTCTCCGGCGCTTCAGAAACAAGCCCTTGCGCGACAGGCCGAGCAACTGGGCCGCCTCGGCCACGCGGCCGCCGGCGGTATCCATGGCGCGGCGGATGAAATGCTGCTCGAGCTCGCAGATCGCCTGCTCGAGCGTCTGATCCGCGCGGACGGAAATGGTGGAGTTGGACGGTTCGGGCGCGGTCGTGGGGCGATTGTTCCAGGGCTCGATGATTTCTGGCGCGAAGTCCGTGCTCTCGATGGTCTGGCCGTCCTCCGACATCGCGACGACGCGCCTGATCTCGTTGCCAAGCTGGCGGATGTTGCCGGGCCAGTTGTAGAGCAGCAGGGCTGCAACCGCATCGTCGCCCAGCTTGAGCCCCGAACGCTGGCACTCACGGGAATAGCGTTCGAGGAAAAGCGACGCGAGAGCCGGAATCTCGTCCTTGCGCTCGCGCAGCGGCGGCAATGCCAGTTTGGCGACGTTGAGCCGGTAGAAGAGGTCGCTCCTGAAGCGGCCCTGCGCGACGAGGTCCTCGAGATTTGCGTTGGTGGCGGCGATGATTCGCACCTGCACCTGCTGGGGCTTGAGTTCGCCGACCGACTGCACTTCGCCCGACTCCAGGAAACGCAGAAACTTCGGTTGGACGGCGAGATCGACGTCGGCGATCTCGTCGAGAAACAGCGTGCCTTTCTCGGCGCCGCGGATGACACCGGGGAAGGAGTCCATGGCGCCGGTGAACGAACCTCGCCGGTGGCCGAACAGCTGGCTCTCGACGAGCTCGCGTGTCATGGCCGAGCAATTGAAGGGGACGAACGGGCCTTTAGCGACCTTGCTGTGCTCGTGGATCAAGTGCGCGAACACTTCCTTGCCGGTTCCCGTTTCACCGCCGATCAGGATCGGGATGTCGACAGACGCGAGCCGGACGGCGATGCGGAGCAACTCGACCATGCGCGGGGATCGGAAGACGGTGTCCTCGCGGCCCGGGGGGAGCGCGCGCGGCCAGAGGTTCTGGTCTTCGTCCTCGTTCTCGGCGTCGGCGGTCCTGCTGACGGCGACCTGGACGAGATCCGCCAAGCTCTTCATCAGCGAGATCTCTTCGATGGATTGAACGCCGCGGACATCAATGGCGACCAGGCGATCGGAGCCACGGAGGCGGATGGTGAAGGTGCCATCTGCGGTCGTCGTCCATGTGGCGGAGGATTCAGGCCTGTACTCGCGGCCGGATTCGCTGTGGACCTCGACGCGATCGGCGAGGGTAGTGCCTTGGAGGATGGCATTGGTGCGCTGGGCCAGCAGGTCGATGGCCTGGCCAGCGCCGAGGATGGCCGACACGTCACTCAGCAGGAGCGCAGTATCCGTGACCGCGATGTGAGGGCGCGTTTCGGCCGGCACGGCGCCCGTGCGTGCAGCGGTGGCGCGCCGGTCGCGTTCGATCCAGCGCTCGTGATAGCGGTGGCCGATGGCGCGGCAGGCAGCGAGCGCGCGGTCGAAGTGAACGGCCCCGATGGCGCGATCACCACGAACCGTGAGGCATAGGCCTTTGGAGGCCTCGAGGACGATGAGGGGGTCGACGGCGCCGCGGGGGCAGGCGCGCACCGCGGCAGCGAGAGCGGCATCGGCGTGCGTGTGTCGTCCGAGCCGCGCGAGGGCGCGGGCCTTGGCGCAGAGCAACGAGGTGCGAAGGGCTCTGAACTGCCGACGCACGAGTTCCGGATCCGCATCTTCGGCGATCGCGACGATGCGCTCATGGTTGTCGAGGCGGTCGAAGTACGCGCAGCGGGTCACTTGATGCGCGAGGTCGTACCAGGAGCGCGCGGGGAGGTTTTGCGCGGCGATGACTTCGGCGCATTGGGCGAGCAGATCTCTACACTCACTGGGCTTTTCCTCGAACAGACAAACCTGAGCCTTGCTGTCAAGCGCGCCCAATCGAAAATGGGACAGTTCTGAGGTGAGGCTTAATACACCGTCCAAGCGCCTCCTAGCAGGTGCAGCCTCACCCAAGTACGTGTCGAACATCGCTAAATTGGCTTCGGCAGCGACAACGTACTTCAGAAAGCCTGCAGCGTGTGCGCGCTGCACGCATTTCTCAGACAGTTTGCGCGACCTTTCCAAGTTGCCGGCAACTGATTCGAGAGAGGCCTCCACTACATCTAGCGTGCACCGCAAGGCGAGGTTCGTTCCTCGATCGGCGAACCGGCGAGCGATTTCCATGTGCCGGTGAGCGTCCACGCAACGGCCGCGACAGCCCTCTAAGCGAGCGACGGCGAAGTGTAATCCCGCGAGAGAGTGAGCATTCCCAGCGAATGCGGCCAGCTGTCGTAATCTAGAGAGTCCTGGTAACGCTTCGTCTGGAGACTGGAAGTCGGCCTCTCTAACAAAGAGCGCGAAGGCAGTCGCAAACTGCAAGTCCGCTGAGCTTTCCTTGGCCACCATTTCCATTTCACGTAACCGCAGAATCGCTTCCACGCTGTCGCCCAGATCAAACAGGGCCATCCCACGGATGAGCCCAATTCGGATCCGAGCGTTGTCGTCCAGCTTCGTTTCCAGAGCTTCAGCCGAAAAGGCCAGCGAGTCTCGAACCCGTCCGGTTCGGTAGAGCGTTTCCGCTTGGGAAGCTGGCGCGCCGATAACCTCCCGATTGGACACGGGCGTCATTGCCTCGCTCGGGCTATGAGAGTCGTTGTGGGCGTCTTGTTTCCGAGCCATTTGGCCTCGATGCCAAGTCCTGGGCAAAAGACAATAGCAGAAACGAGCCAGAAGTCCACTTCAATTGCCAAATGGGGGCTGGCAGACGGGCCTTCTTATGACGATCACCGGCCTTGGGCCGCGGTGGCCCAGAGATCGGTCTGCGAGGGAGCTCGAGACGCGCCGCCAAGGCGCGGCTCGTTTTGCAAGCCGTTGTCCGATTAGTCTGCTGCACCCCCCAAATGTGGACCGTGAGGGATGGAGCGCATGGATTGCGGCGATTCCGCTTGACAAGTTTTAAGACCTCACTTTTCTGTGATCTCGATCCGCGCGCCAGTAGCACCTCCCGCGCCGCTGGGTGACGATGCGCGCACTCGCGTGAGTCGACGATGCATTCGCGACGACGCGTGCGCCGATCGTGCGACGACGCGGCGTCTGGAGCCTCGAAAAATGCCATGGTATGAAAGAAGAATGACGAACATTCTTCCGTCTTCGCTCTCAGAACACGATCTGCTTCTTGAAACCAAGCGCGTCGCTGGCGTGGAGCGCGGCGCCACAGCCGCGTTGCTGGCACTCCTTGCAGAAGTGGACTCGAGGGAATCGTATGTGCGTCTCGGTTTCAGTTCACTTTTCGCGTATTGCACCAGCGTGCTACGCCTTTCGGAGCCGGCCTCGTACAGCCGCATTACTGCCGCGCGGAAGGTGCGGCGATTCCCAGAGGTCCTGTCGCTCATTGGCGAGGGCGCCCTCTCGCTGACGACGGTTGGACTTCTGGCCCCACATCTCACGGAAGAGGCCGGACACTCCCTGCTCGAGGCCGCGCGATTCAAGAGCAAGCGCGACGTCGAGCGACTTGTGGCAGCCCTCCACCCGCAGCCTGACATCGCCTCGAGCGTCCGGGCCCTGCCGGTACGTCGCGAGGTATCGAGTGTCCGGCCGGCTTATCGACCGGCGGCCGACGAGCAACGGTCGATGGTCTTGCCGGGCGACCCGGTGACCGGCGCGGACGAATCCAGCGGAATGCCGGTGACCGAACTGCCTGCCGCGGTGAACTCGTCCGTGGCCGCCCGTCAGCCGACGGTCATCGCCCCTCTGTCGCCACGGCGATATCTGATCAGAATGACCGTTGGTCAAGAGACCCACGAGAAGCTCCAGCGGGCGCGTGACTTGTTGAGGCATGTGATTCCCGACGGCGATCCGGCCACGATCGTGGACCGAGCGCTGACCGTGTTATTGCAGCAGACCGAGCGCGCGAAGATCGGTGTGGTCGCTCGACCGCGGCCCGTGCCTAGCGCCAGCGGAGATCGCGCTCGTGGAGCGCAGCGCCATGTGCCGGCTAATATTCGTCGGACTGTCTGGGTCCGCGATGCGGGACGCTGCGCGTTCGTCGGTAGTGAGGGCCGCTGCGCAGAAACCGGGCGACTGGAGTTCCATCACGTCGTCCCGTTTGCGCTAGGTGGCCTGCCGACTGCGGCGAACCTTCAGCTTCGGTGTCGAGCCCACAATGCGTTCGAGGCCAGCGAGATCTTTGGCGATTGGAAGGGACACGCAGGAGCGAAGCGCGTGGCCGGCACGCCAGCTCCGGCCGGACGGAGTTGAGTCCATCGGCGAGTTCGTTCCGCCGCTCAAATCTCCGGTTGGTTCGGCGCTTCGTTGACGACCATCGCATTCCACAAAATCACCAGCTCGGCCCCCGCCCAAAGGGGCAGTTCCTGCCCGAGCTAGCTTTCAATATGGGCGGGCGATGGGGGGGCCGAGGCCAGTCGAACCGAACGATTGGTGGCTCCGTTACAGTATTAGAAGTTGAGCTTGGAATTGAGTATTGACCAAATCTTCGGCGCGCTGCCGAGCATGAGGTTCGGAAACGGCTCAACCGACTGCGTCCTGCCAGATTTGCCCGACTAGGCCACCCCGCGATGACTCTAGTGAACTCTTGATTTGTTCTGCCCCGATGTTGGTCGAGGAGCGTCAGGCACATCATCTGCGCCTGATTGAGCGGGTACCGCCGAAGCGAACAAGGTACCCGCAGCCTCCAATAGGCGTCTGTGGTCTATCTCGAAAGGTTGACTCCCGTACGCTGTCAGTACTCCCACGATCGGACCGTCTAGTAGGGGCACAGCAAGCGCATAACGAAGAGGAGCTGAGAACGTTTTGGCGACCGGACCCAGTTCCAGCGTTGCATCTGAGTTGAAGACAACCTGCTTGTGTGCGAAAGCCCAACCCGAGATCCGGGCTCCGATTTCGATCGACAGACCTTCGATGGCGGAAAGAGCTACGCCGGCCGAGGCTGTAACGACGAGCTCATTGGAATCGGGCTTTCGCACAAAAAGAGCAATACTCGCCGCAGGCACAACTCTCCGTACGTGGCGAAAGAGCACTTCTGCCGCGCCAACTACCGATGTAGCGCGTGGCAAATCACGTCGCAGTTCATTGAATTCCCGTTCTTCGGCCTGTGTTGCGCTGATTGCTTCGAGTTGGGCCGGAATTCGAGTTGGCAAGACACCATCGCTATTTCCAGCCTCGGAGCGATCCACTGCGTCACCTTGCTCGAGTTTGTCGACGATGGCCAGGAACCCATCGACCACCCAGGGGTCATACATCACTCCCCTGCGTTCTTTCAGAATCTGCTCGGCTTGTTGTCGCGTGTAACGTGGCCGGTAGGGGCGATCCGATGTCAGAGCGTCATAACAGTCGACAACAGACAGGATTCGGGCGCCAACTGGAATGGTCTGTCCCTTTAACCCCTCTGGATAGCCAGTCCCGTTCCAATTCTCATGGTGGTAGCGGACGATTGGCTCGACAGGATACGGAAACTCAATCGACTTTAGGATGTCGGCTCCAACGGCTGCATGTACCTTCATCCGTTCGAACTCCGATGCGGTCAGCGGGCCTGGCTTATTGAGAATATATTCCGGGACCGCCAACTTCCCGGTGTCATGAAGCAGGGCGGCCGCTCTAATGGCATCCAATTGCTTCTCGTCCGCTATGCCAAGAGCTTCTGCAAGAGCCATCGTGTATCGCTGGACACGGCGTATGTGGCCGTGAGTGACTTGGTCTTTGGCGTCAATTGCCAGAGCAAGCGCCTCAATGGTCGACATGAACACGCGGTTGAGTTGAGTGTTCTTTTCTCGCTCCGCCTCTACACGCTTATTGGACCACTGATAGGTCAAGTACAACACGACAAGCAGCGGAATGGTCAGAGCAACGAATTCAAAGCTGACCGTCCTGGCGTTATAAACAAGCAGCGCAGCTATCGACGCGCCCGCTGCATAGTTCACTCCAAGTTGCCTGAAATGTTCCAGCCAGATCGAGTGCGGCTTGACTTGCTTTTGCAGCGCGAGCGCAAAAGTAATCAGCCAGCTGTTTATCAGGAAATACGCTAGAGAAAAGATTGCGAGCTCTATGACGAATCGTGTGTCAAGCGGAGGAGCGCTCGTCGTTGTGGCGGCGAAGACCGGTTGAATGTCAGCAATTGTTGCCGCCAGCCAAATCGAGATCGGCGCAGCCGAGAGGTTAAACAAAACCTGCTGCCAACGCAGGCGACGCGAGAAGGCCAGCCTCGCTGAGATTACAAAGGCATCTAGCAACACCAAAAGGGTTCCGCCGGATCTTCCGAATAGAAGAGTCCCAGCGATCACAAACGTTTCGGAAACGGAGATGCTGACGTTGACGGTGGGGAGGGTAACCGGAAGCAGGCCGCTAACGAGGGTCAGACTGACTAGCGACAGCCACTGGTAGGTCCATTCAGGATAGTTTCCAACCAGGTCAGAAAGGCTGATGGAGACTGCTAGAGCGCCAGAAGTAGCTACCGCGAGGACATAGTATTGAGTGCCCTTCGAGAATGCCGACTTTGAGGCGCCAACCATCTCTTAAGACGGGCAGACACTGAGTCTGCCCGAAAGCCCTTATATCGGCACGAATCCCCCAGCCCAAGATGCTGCCCTTCGAAAAGGACAGGGAGGTTCGGTGTGCCGGCTAGGACAGGGTGGTTAGGTCCAGACGATGATTGCGTGAGTTGCCATCTAGCCCTCCGTCTACGCAAGAACCGTTCCGGTTACCTAGGTCGCTAAACCGGAGCAAATCACCGACTCTAGCCCCCGGAGCAGGGGCGCTGCTCTCCGGACTGGTCCGCAGGATCGGCGCAAGACCGGCTTCCCCAGACAATCGTGTCGCTGCTTCCCCACACGATGGTGTCGCTAAAACTGCCCCACACCATGGTGTCGCTACTTCCCCAAACGATGGTGTCACTGAAACTGCCCCACACGATGGTGTCGCTGCTTCCCCAGACGATCGTGTCACTGCTACCCCAAACGATTGTGTCGCTCAGGCTGCCCCACACGATGGTGTCGCTCAGACTGCCCCAGACGATGGTGTCACTGAGGCTTCCCCAAACGATGGTGTCGCTCGTCCCTCGGACCTTGATAGGGGTCCCACGCAGCGCACTTGCGCCCCAATAGATGCTGTTCCCTTTGAAGTCGCTGCCCCAAATTGCACTTCGACCCCAACCGAGCGTGCTGCCCCAGACGATGGTGTCGCTGCTGCCCCAGACGATGGTGTCGCTACTGCCCCAGACGATGGTATCGCTGCTCCCCCAGACGATCGTATCGCTGCTCGAGAAGACACTTCCGAAAGCGATGTGACCGGCTGTGACCTGCTCGCCACCTATCATCCAGTAGGCGGGCACCCCTTTCGTCAAGTTCGAACTTCTCGCGACAGCGACCGCCATCGGAACATCGAGACTGCCCGCGCCCTGTTCGATAAGCCCAAACCCGGCGAGCGGCTCAGCAGAGTACTGCAGCGCAAACTTCACTTCCGCCGGCGAAAGCTTCGGATTCGCCTGCAGAATCTGCGCAACAGCTCCCGACGTCACCGCCGTCGCCATGCTCGCACCAGACAGCTTCAAATACGTCCCGCCATTGTTCCCATACACCTGCAACGTCGGGTAGTGACTCCACAGGTAGCTGGCCGGCGAACCGACCGACACAATCGCGTTGCCTGGCGCGACCAGGTCAGGCTTGATTTCCCACGTCGACGGCACGTCCGGATTTCCCACCGGACCGCGCGAGCTGTACGTCGCCACGCCGTCGTCGTCGCGCGCCACCGTGCCGTGCGTGTTCAGCGCGCCAACCGTGACCGCGCCAGGCGTGTAGCCGGGTGACACGATGCCGCCGATGACCGGCGTGCCGTCGTCCGTCTTTCCGAGGTTGCCCGCCGAGGCGCACACGACGATGCCGGCCTTCACCGCGCGCTCAACCGCCTTCGCCATCGGATCCTGCGAGTACGACGTCGTCGCCGGGTGACCGAGCGAGAGATTGATGATGCGGATCTTCCACTTGTCCTTGTTCTTGATCGACCAATTGATGGCATCGATGACGGCCGACACGTTACCCGAACCGTCAGCGCCCAACACGCGCAGACTGATGAGACCGGCGCCGGGCGCCATCCCCTTGAGCGTTGCGTCGCCACGGCCGCTGCCCGCAATGCTCCCAGCCACGTGGGTGCCGTGACCGTAAGCATCGCCACAGACGTTGACCGTGCCCGCGACGTAGTCCACGCACGAGACAAAGCGGTTCTTGAGGTCGGCCTGGTTGAAGTCGATGCCCGAGTCGATGACGACGATGTTGATGTCCGTACCGGTGAGCCCACCCATCGAGTTGCCGTCCTTCGCCCACAGCTGGTTCGCGCCCGTCGAGGCGGTCGTCACGGCCATCGTGCTGTTGACGCGGTTGTCGATTTGAAGGTCGGAGACGTTGCCGTCGTTCGCCACGCCGTCGAACTGGCGGCCGGTTCCCGAAAACACAGCGCCCGAGTCCAGGCGCCTCACGATTGTCAGCCCATAGGTCTGAGCGATCCGGTTCACCTCGGACTGCGGGCCCTCATACAGGACATTGACCGTTGCGTTCGGCTTCTTGGCGATGCTACCGGCCAGGTCGGTGGCTAGTTTCGCGCGCTGGGCGGCCGCCGGGAGCGGCCACGCAAGAATTGTTAGCGCAAGACCGATAAGCACGGAGAACCGGGCCGGTCGGAGCATCAAGAGGGAGCCATTTTTCGACATATTCGTCAGTCCTGGGGGCAAAAACTACACATTCCGTACTTCAGTCGGCCGATTACACGCATGTACGATGCCAAACTGCGAAAAAACGAAACTGTGAAATTCTGGCCAATTTTCGACGTCCAGGTCAGAGGCTCTGTCCGAAGATGACGCTCGGCCCTCGTCTGACATTACGAAACCGTGAGCGGTCGCTCAAATTGCGTACGAAATCCGACGGTTTTGACGTTTCTGTTCAGTCCCCGGTTCTACCGAGGTACCAACTTTGAAGCCTTCGCGAATTGTTCGCCTTGCCGTTCTGGTGGTGCTCGCCGTTGGGGCGATCTGGTGGCGGCTCGCTCCGTCCGCACCAGTCCCCACTGTTGTTGATGAAGCGGCATTCGCCCCAGGCGGGCGGATTGTGGCGACCATCCGCAGCGAACCCAAGAGCTTCAACCGCCTCGTCTCCGCCAAGGCGACCGAGAGCCGGATCTCTCAACTCACGCAGTCGTCACTCGTTCGTTTGAATCTGACGACCGGCGTCCTCGAGCCGCGGCTCGCACGGGAGTGGACCGGATCGCCGGATGGGTTGACGTGGACCTTCAAGCTGCGAGACGGCGTCGTGTTTTCGGATGGCGCGCCGCTGTCGGCCGCCGACGTCCTGTTCACGTTCGAAGTGCTCTACGACAAGGGCGTCAACAGCAGCATCGCGCCGAACTTCATCGTGGACGGCAAGCCGCTTGTCGTTCGCGCGCTCGACGACCACACGGTGACCATCACGTTTCCAGCCCCCTACGGCCCGGGCCTGACGCTGCTCGACACGCTGCCGATTCTGCCGCGTCACGCCCTCGAGCCGGCGTTCAAAGCCGGAAAGTTCCGCGAGGCCTGGGGCGTGGCGACACCGCCCAAGGAGATCGTCGGGACCGGTCCGTTCGTCATCGCCGAATATGTTCCCGGTCAGAGAGTGACGCTCGCCAGGAATCCGAAATTCTGGCGCATGAGCGACCGCGGCAGCGCGCTGCCCTACATCGATGAGCTGCAGTTGGTGATTGTCCAGGAACAGAACGCCGAGACGCTGCGTCTCGAGGCCGGCGACATCGACCTCGCCAACGACTTCGTCCGGCCGGAGGATTACCGCGCGCTTCGCGAGCTGGAGAAGAAAGGCGTTGTCAGCCTGGTGGACGCCGGCGTCGAGATATCGCCGAGCGCCCTGTGGTTCAACCTCGCGCCGGGGGCGGCCGCCGCGAAGGATCGGCCGTGGCTGCAAAAGGAAGAACTTCGCCGCGCGATTTCGTACGCCGTCGATCGCCAGGCGCTCGTCAATACCGTCTTTCTGGGCGCGGGCGTTCCCGTCTACGGCCCCATCACGCCCGGCCACGGCGAGTGGTATTTGCCGGACCTGCCCAAGACCGAGACCGACCTGACCAAGGCCAGGCAGCTGCTCGCCACGATTGGCCTGACTGACAGGAACGGCGACGGCATGCTGGAAGACGCGAGCGGCAAGCCGGCGAGGTTCACGCTGCTGACCCAGAAGGGCAATACCGTGCGCGAAAGCACGTCTGCTGTCCTCAGCGACCAGCTCAAGAAGGCCGGTTTGCAGGTGGACGTCGTGGCCGAGGACCAGGGGGCGGTCATCGACCA
>Ga0163162_10003565_pt1 | contig 14887 bp, 14 predicted proteins | sample S55metaG_FD_115310 | JGI IMG/M metagenome (GOLD analysis project Ga0163162, IMG submission 115310) | Switchgrass rhizosphere microbial communities from Kellogg Biological Station, Michigan, USA - S5-5 metaG | ecosystem: Host-associated > Plants > Roots > Rhizosphere > Soil | place: USA...
CGCTGCGCTCGTTGGCGCCCTTGTTTTTATACCGTTGGCGTTGCTTATGGTCCGCGGCGGATCCCGGGTCCTTACCAGCGTGGTGAATTTTCTTGCGAGGTGCGGTTTGCCTCGACGCGTGATAGATAAGTTGAGACCTTCAGCAGCAACGCTTGAAGATCGTATCTTCGGTTTCTATCAACGTAATCAACAAAGTTTCTATTCCATCTTTGCTCTTGAACTAATCTTTCATCTCGCCGGTGTACTCGAGATCTATACTACGCTCTCTTTTATAAGCCCGGTCCAGCCAACTTTTACTCAGGCTTTAATCCTGGAATCCGTCAATCGAATTATCAACGTGGTGTTTAAGTTTATTCCGTTCCGCGCTGGTGTTGACGAAGGGGGAACCGGTCAGGTTTCAAAAGTATTAGGACTTACAAAAACCACCGGCGTAACGCTGGCAATTATTCGGAAGGGTAGAGATCTTTTTTGGGCTGCTATCGGTCTGCTGTTATTACTGCAACGCGGTTTTTCGCTGCGCACACTTCAGTCTGAACAAGTTGCGAGTGAAGGATCTTTAAAGGCAACTCCTGTCACTACCGGCGAGTAAAACATCAATCGTAGGCCAGCGCCGTCACCGCATCGAGATTTGACGCGCGCAACGCGGGATACAAAGCTCCGACGACCCCACCAAGTAAACCGATTGCAGCGGCTGTTAAGGCCCAGGACCAACTGAATTCAAACGTCAAGCCGTACACTTCATGGATCAGGAAGCCGGCGATAAGCGACACAACGAATCCGGCAATCAGACCAATTACACTAATCAGCACCGCTTCTTTTTCAATTACGCCAACGATGTAGCTGCGCGATGCTCCCATCGATTTGAGAATGCCAATTTCACGAGTGCGTTCCGTGATAGTGGTGTACATCGCCAACATGACAACCAGCGCACTAACGATAGCGGCAAGACCGACCAGTACTCGAAGGAAGACCGGTAAATAAGGAATGTTCTTTTCAATAGTGGTGAAGACTTCGCGAGTTGGTTGAATCGTGTTGCCGGGTAATTCCCGATCAATTTTGGCAGCCATCTCTGTGATCTGGTTCGGATTACGGAGCTTGATAAATATGAAGGTGCACTTTTCAGTCGCTTCGATCGCAGTCTGCATCGCTGTAAGAGACATCTTTACGCGAGCACCAGATTCGGGCGCATAGATTCCGGTGATCCTATACGTCTGAGTTCCAAAGGGTTTGAGAGTGTCGCCAACTTTCAGGTTATCACTCGACGCTTTAACCTGGTCGATGACCACCTCATCCAGGGCTTGAGGCCCACGTCCCTGGATTGTGATTCCATTCATTCGGGCATAGCGATCCCAATCGACGCCATCGAGCTGTTCAATACCAAAACCACCCTTGGTACCTTGAACGAAGTGCCTGATTACCGGCAAAGCTTCCTCGACGCCATCGATGGTTTTAAGACGCCCCTCATATTGAATTGGAAGGTTCGCAGTGGTAGCGGTCAACTGTACTGCCCCCGGCCGCATGAAAATAAGTTCGGCAGCCACATTTGAGGCCCGACGCTGCAGGTCGTTTGACATCCCTCGGGCCAGGCCCGTGAACAGCATTACCAGGCAAACACCGAGCGCAATGCCGGTTACGCTGACGAGCGTCCTGATTGGTCTTTGGCGAATGTTTGAAGTAACTAGATTATCCATCAGTTTAATTAAATCAGCGCTAGATATTTCGGCCAGTTGGTATCAGAGTCTGGCACTTGTGAATTGCTATATAACCATAAAGCATTTTGGAACAAGCCACCACCGTGCATGGCTGGACTTCATTTTAGAACGAGAAAGGAAACGGAATAGTAAGTGCCAATTTAACTATGACTCACGAGTCTCGATTTGTTCCGGCAGCTCCTTAAGCAGTTTTCTGGCCAAGAAGACTTAACGATATTTGTGGCCCGTGAACACTTCGGCTAATCTCCAGCCATGAGCTACAGAAAATTTTCTGTCTTTATCTCGTCGCTGACTCTGGTCATCACACTTTCTATCGGTGCGTTTGCGCAGGATGGCAGCACTCGTGTTCAGATCACAATCCTTGGTACGACGGATCTTCACGGTAATCTTGATCCAATCGACTACTACACCAACAAACCCGACAACCGTGGCCTTGCCAAAATCGCAACGCTCGTCAAAGCCGTTAGACGCGAACAGCCAAATGTTGTTCTAATTGATTCCGGTGACACAATTCAGGGTTCGCCTCTCGAGTCGCTTCATGCGAGGAAAAACAATCAACCGCCTGACCCGATGATGCTTGCCATGAACGCTCTGAAATACGATGCGATGACGGTTGGCAATCACGAGTACAACTTTGGTTTGAAAGTTCTCGAGAAAGCGCGATCTGAAGCTCAGTTTCCCTGGCTATCGGCTAATACCTACGACTCAGCAACAGGTCAAACACATTACAAACCTTACTTGATTAAAGACGTCGGCGGAGTCAAGTTAGGAATTCTTGGACTAACGACTCCCGGAATTCCAAACTGGGATAACGCTCAAAATTTTGCCGGGCTGGAGTTTCACGAACCATTGATCGAAGCTCAAAAATGGGTACCTATTCTTCGCCAACAGGAAAAGGTCGATCTCGTAGTTATCGCGATGCACATGGGGTTGGAGCAAGACCTTCGCACCGGTGAGTCTAATCCCAGTCAGGTGCTCCACGAAAACGAAGCGATCGCGATTGCTAAACAGGTGCCCGGCGTCGATGTAATCTTTATGGGCCATACGCACCGGGAAGTGCCGTCGCTCTTCATTAACGGAGTCCTACTAACGCAGGCAAACTATTGGGGGCGTCATCTTGCGCGCGCAGATCTCTATCTAGAAAAGACGGCCAATAATGCGTGGAATGTCTATGCCAAGGCGGCTCGAACAATTCCTACGGATGATAAGGTTCAGCCTGATCCAGAGATCGTTAAACTCGTCGAACCTTACGATAAGGAGACGCAATCATGGCTTGGGCGAGTTATAGGTGAATCTTCTGCTGAGTTGACGGCCCGAGATGCGAGATTTCGTGATACGGCAATTCTCGACGTTATTCAAAAGGTGCAGTTGGACGCTGGTAACGCCGACGTCTCGATGGTTGCGAGTTTCAATGCGGACGCTCGTATTGCAAAAGGTCCAGTTACAGTTCGTGACATCGCCGGCTTATACGTTTACGAAAACACCCTGGTGGTCATTGAGGTTACCGGCCAACAGCTCAAAGACGCGCTCGAACATTCAGCTAAGTACTTTCAACCTTATGTAGCAGGTAAATCGTTAAGCGAACTCGTGAACGACAAGATACCGGCTTACAACTTCGACATCGCTGAAGGTGTTACCTACGACCTCGATCTCCGGAAACCAATTGGTGACAGAATTCAGAATTTGAAATTTCGGGGGGAGCCGGTTAGGCCGGATCAAAAACTTCGGCTAGCGACCAATAACTATCGCGTAAACGGTGGTGGCGGTTTCACTATGTATAAGGATGCACCGGTGGTTTATCGTTCGAGTGAGGAAATTAGAGAGTTGATTATCGATTGGGTGGAAAAACACAAAACGATACCGGTCGAGCCGAATAATAATTGGAGAATAGTTGAGTAAGGGAGAGAGTAATAGGACCTATGGGACGTATTGGACCGATTCATAAAAAACCAGAACGGCAATCCGGGGGCTTTGGATTGCCGTTCTGGTTTCTAAAAAGGAGACGCGTACGACTCCAGTTACCGCTGGCACGTCTCCCGCGCGGACAGTTCTCCACTACTGCAGCGTGATAATTACGTCGACGGGTTTCTGATTGTTTGACTTTCCAATCAAGGATTTGTCGTGTTCAAGAGCGCGTTCGCGTCCTGATTTCGCAAGTTGGCGTCCGTTCGCGTAACCAGCCGACCAAACTTCTGCAAGGAAATATTCACTACCAATTTGGTGAAACACCAGTTTGCCTTTGCTTGCAGTGTCGAGTCGGGTCAGAGGGCTGGAAAGCCTGAACACGGTGTTGTTAGTCGACCGTGAGCTTATCCGAAGCGTCTCTCCAGTGGATGAGTTTGCGGCGACGCTGTATTGCCCTGCTGGTAACGTTTCGTTTCCTACCTGAAACTGAAAGGGAATGTCCGCAACTTGGCTCTTTGAGCCTTGTCCGTAGGCGGCGGTTGAGCCAGCAACTAATACGAACGAGATTATCAGCCCCACAAGTTTAAGATGAGATGTAATTTGCTTGGTCATTTCTTTCTCCTTTTTGTCTGGGCGCGTGGCATGTACCTTAGCTGGCCTTGCTAAGACTGTGCCACTCATTGCAGGGCGGATAAGAATGAATAAAAACCCTTTAGAAGTAGTATGTAGAGACAGGGGGACTCATTTCGCCTGGCGAGATCTACCCTCCGGAGCTTACTTTTAACTATCTAAAAAGATAGGCCAGCTAACTGGTTGGATAGCGAACAAGGGAGGCTTTAAGGCTGTTGCCCGAAAGCAGTTAGACGCGTAGACTTTATCAATTCGAAAAGAGCCTCAACAATAAAATGCAGGCACGACTCGCAGCCATATCGGGAAAACTTAAGGGAGCAATAATCACAATCAAGGACGACTCGTTCGTCATTGGTCGCGAAGTGGCTGCCAACCTCTGCATTGCCGATGCTTCAGTTTCTCGTCGCCATTCACTCATCGAAAAACAGGGTGACAATATTGTCATCAGCGATCTCGAGAGCCTGAACGGCACCTTCGTAAACGACGTGCCCGTTCGGACCCGAGTATTGGAACACGGCGATCGAGTACGCATCGGCGAGTCGCAATTTCTTTATCTCGTCAATGACGCCGCCGCCATCACTTCCAAGTCAAGTCTCGTAAAACTTGATGGTTCAAAAGTTATGAGCGGCGCGACTCTCCAGGTTCGATTTGACGACGCGTTTTATCTCATGGCTCGGGACCTCAGCGCGTTAATGAAGATCAGTACAACGATCAACGCCATCAGAGGGTTGGAAGCGCTCCAGGAACGACTGCTGGAACTTCTATTTGAGGTAGTGCCGGCACAGTACGGTGCAATCGTCCTGGTGGACGACGACAGGTTGGGACATGGAACGGTGTTTGGTCTCGATCGAACACTGGGAAAAGACTGTACCGTCACCGTTAGCGCGACTATTGCTCAACAGGTGTTGCGCGATGGTGTTGCGTTGCTCGCCAGTAATGCTCTCGGTTCAGATTTTTCAAGTGACAGCCTGATTGAGTCGGCTACGGCGTCGGTTCTTTGCGTTCCACTAATAATGTTGGACCGGAAACTTGGCGTCCTGTATGTCGCTACCAGTATTAGCGATCACCAATTCAATAAAGATCATCTGCAGCTAGTTACCGCGATCTCAGGTATCGCTGCTGTCGCCATCGAAAACGCCAGACGTTTCGAATGGCTGGAAAGCGAAAACCAGCGACTGTTGGCTGATGTAAATATCGAGCACAACATGATCGGTGAAAGTGGTGCGATGCAACGCGTCTATCACTTCATCTCGAAAGTTGCCCCGACTGACTCGACGGTGCTGGTTGAAGGTGAAAGCGGAACCGGCAAAGAACTTGCTGCTCGGGCAATACACCGTAACAGCAAGCGGGCCGACAAACCGTTTATTGCGGTGAATTGCGCGGCCCTCGCTGAGTCGTTGCTGGAGTCAGAGTTGTTTGGACACGAGAAGGGAGCGTTTACCGGAGCGCAGAGTCAGAAGAAAGGTCGCCTGGAAATCGCCGATGGCGGAACGCTGTTTTTGGACGAGATAGGTGAGCTATCACCATTTCTCCAGGTTAAGTTGCTTCGTGTTCTACAAGAGCGAGAGTTTGAAAGGGTCGGCGGAAACGTTTCGATCAAGGTTGACATCAGGTTGATCGCGGCCACAAACAAGAACCTGGAAGAAGCCATCGAATCCGGACAGTTTCGGCAGGATCTCTTTTACCGCCTCAATGTGGTTTCATTTGAGATGCCCGCTTTGCGTCAGCGCCGGGAGGACATTGCACTGTTGGCGAGTTACTTTGTCGCTAAATACGGGGCTAAGTGCAATCGGAAGTTAAATGGGATCGCAGCGGACGCCCGCGAACGCCTTGCCGCCTATGATTGGCCCGGAAATGTTCGTGAATTGGAAAATGCTGTCGAGCGGGCAGTAGTTCTCGGAACTACCGACACACTTTTAGCGGATGACTTGCCTGAGGCGATTTTAGAGCGTCATATTGTGAACGCGGACCAACCAACCAGCTACCATGACGCCGTTACTCACACTAAGAAGCAGATCATTCTGCAAGCAATCGAGCAGGCCCACGGAAATTTTACGGACGCAGCAAAGGCGCTAGGCGTTCATCCAAACTATCTTCATCGTCTGATCAGAAATCTGGATCTCCGCAGTCACATAAAAACCAGGCCCTAGTTGGGCCACAGTGGTCCTGTTTCCATCCAATAAATTTTCTGCAGGGTTTCGTAGAATCATTTGCCAATGCACAATCGTTAACTAAGGTGATTGATAACCGCTTCGTAAAACAGATCGGCGTTATCGTTTTTTCGCATCGTCAGGAACAAATCGAACTTACCCAACGAAGGATGGTTGATTGTGTGAATCGTAGTAAACGGGGATAGCTCCGCCGCAGCTTTGAAAGTCAGGTTGAAACTGTCTGTGGCAATGACCCTTTTTGTGATCTGCGAAGCATTAAAAGCTCTATAGACGCTGACATCTGTCAACTCAAGTTCGATCTCTTGACCGAGCGCGTTTGGCGCAGTGAAGACACCGCCAAGGTACGGCCTAAACGTTTCGGCCTTAAATAAGAAGACTGGGTCGTACTGAACTTCGAGTGGTAGATCAACGCTGCGTTCTAACGGGATCCTAACTTCTCTACGCTTTTTTTTCTGCCCAAAAACTATGGGAGCGGCAGTTAGTGCAAGTCCAGCTGAGACAACTGAAATCATGCCGGTTCTTAAGAACTGGCGACGAGGTAGGCGCATTTGATTTTTCTCCTTCGGAGCGAAGGCTAGACTGAATGTAGTCTATTTAGTTGAGTGATGCCAAGGGTTAAATTCCGGCTTTTCGTTTAGCATGGTCAATACGTTAGTGACTGATACCCCTCAGGCCCACCGGATGGCGCTATTCAAGATTCTAAAAGTACGAATCGAATATCTTTTCCAAATTCTCTCTGTCGGCTCAGCGGTACCAACTCACGATTGAATAACGTTCACCACGAGTGATAGGTGTTACTTCGTGAGTACGTTCTGAACGAAAGGCTACCAAGGTGCCGGCCTCAATAGGCACGTGAAACTCGCTATATTGGGGTTCCGCACGATAGTCAGAAAACTTCAGTGAGCCGCCATTGTAAGTACCAGACACTTCATTCTCGCTTTGCGAATTTAGGAGTAAAGAGATCGACACTCTTCGTTCAGCATCACTTGTGAGTCGTAGCAGGCCAGTATTTCCGTCCTGGTGGGCAACGAAGAAACCACCAACGTCATAGCGTAGGAATTGAGGCTCCTCACAATTATTCAGCGAAACAGAAAATCGATCTTCAATCGTTTTCTTATACTCTGTCAATCTTTGTTTCACGAACTCAGTCGTGGTCGCCGGCATTTTTAACCGACTTGCTTTTCTAACTCGATCATTTACCTGACCAACATCGTTTTGACCATAGACGGTTGCCAGGTCAGAAACGGAAGCCTGCGCCTCCTGAATTAGTTGCCGGCACGTAACATCGTCGAGAAAATTGGGTGTCAACAGGAGATCGTACCAGGCGATGAGTCGTGAGATATCCATGGCTTCGGACCAACAGTAGTTTGCCATAGAAATCGGACGTCACGGGATAAAAACTCTACTGGTCTTGGATCCTAATTTGGCTTACTCTGTGCAACCTTTGTGTCCTCGGCGCCTCTGTGGTGATGGTTCTTAGGACTTTGCTTCACCACAGAGGCACCGAGGACACAAAGGTTGCACAGAGAAGGTTAAGATTAGGATTCAATCAGCGAGTTTCGGTTCTTAAAGTAGGGAAAGTTTACAGTGGAAAACGAAAGCGAGAATCTTGTCCTGCGCGAAACGACACCAGAAGACGAACAGTTTTTGTTCGATGTTTACGCCAGCACGCGTCAGGAAGAATTAGAAGGATTAGGTTGGGATGACAATCAGAAGCGAGATTTTATTAAGATGCAGTTTCTTGCTCGCGAAAGGTCTTATCCTCGAGTGGATGATCGAATAATCGTTTTGAACGGACGCCCGATTGGCAGAATGTTGGTTGACAGGAACGATGCAGAGATTTTGCTAAGAGATATTGCCCTCTTAACGCAGTATCGGAACCGAGGGTTAGGAACCATTTTGATTTACGACCTAATGAAGGAAGCTAGCGTTTCTGGTAAGGCCATCCGTCTTCACGTATTGGCTACATCTGCTGCTGTGCGTCTGTACGACCGTTTGGGATTCTCTAAAACCGGCGCAGAAGCCGCATACTTGGAAATGAAGTGGCTTCCCGCAGCTTCAGATTGAAATTCGACATTTGGATACTCTCTACCAGTCTAAGAATGAGTTCATGAGTCGTTACCGAATCAATCCATACATAAGCTTCATCGAGAATCGATTATTTCCCGATACACTTCAACAGGCAGTGTTTCATCGATTAACGAACGAAATAATTGAACCTGGTGAAGGGGTTCGCTCTATGTTGCAGGCCGCCAAACTAGGAAATTGGATTTCATTAAGTGAGGCAGACCTGGATCAGCTCGGCGAAGGCGGCAACGAACTGAAACAGCTTATTCATCAAGAGTTCTTGATCCCCGAAGATCACGATCCGTTGACTCACTTATCCAATGAGTACGTAGCTCGTCCAATTCAGAATCCAGCGGTGGCGTATCGTTCAAAGAACGGGGAATGGATTCTGGTACGAACTTCGATGGAACACACCATCTATTCGAGAAAGCGCGACGAACTACCGATGGTGATTGAAGAAAAAATGGAGTCGTTGTGCCGGGAAGTCTTTTTGCTGGCGGATGGAACCATGACTCTGCAACAGATTTTTACATCAGTGCGACCAGACCATGATGCGAACATTTTGCAGGATTCAGAATTCAGAGCAGCAATAGACTTTCTGACAAGTCAGGAGCGACAGCTAATTAAGCTTACATCGCGGTCTGAGGATCTTGATCAACCTTTTAGCCCTGTCAATATTGTACCCAGGAATCTGTATCACTCTGATAGATGGGATGGACATGAGCGCTCACCATCACGAGAGGACATAATTGATTTTCATTTGCTCGGAATTGAAGACGCAAGCTGGGAATTTGACCTGATAGAACCGACGATAAACCATTGTTTCCGGTTTCCCCATGACGCACTCGGCGGGTTTGATTATGGTTCGAGTTTTTGTATTTCCACTCTCCGGCCTGAAGTGCTTCCGTTATTGGACCAGTCTCGCAAACTGGACGTATTGGAAATTGGAGGCGGCACGGGTAGCTTTGCGAAGTCGTTCATAGAACAAGCGAGGACCCTGGGCACTTCCGATTCAAATGGGACCACCCTCAATTATCACATACTAGATCTCGCTCCGGCTTTGATGGACAGTCAAAGAAAGGTCTTATCTGATCTACTTCCAGAGAACAGACATTTCCAGCAGGATGCTACTGAATTTGATATGCCCGGCCACATGTTTGACTTGATCATAGCGAACGAAGTAATCGCAGACTTTCCAGTTGCATCAGTCCGGCGAAAAACCGGAACCGAGCCCGACACAAGTAATGGTCCAACTGCCAGTAGTAATGGTAAGACGTGGCAGGGAGATGGTGTTTACTATCTTGAGAAGTACGATCTCTTCGACAGCAACGCCCCCGACTCCTTCGTCGTTAACGCCGGTGCTTTCCGTTTCATCGAACGAGCCTGGAAACATTTACGGCCCGGGGGGACACTCATACTAACGGAATACGGGTCGGAGCACCGATATCCAGCCTGCTCTTTCCATCTGAACCATGACGAGTTTTCTATTCACTTTGGTCAACTCGCGGCATGCGCCGCCAAAGTGGGCTTCCAATGCCGGCTGACGACATTGCAGGAGTTTCTGTCCTTTAATGATGAACTTCTAGTGCTGAACGGACGTGAAGAACATATACTGTGTTTGAATCACGTCCTAAAAAACTACGGGACCACTCTTCCTTTTGCGGTGATTTCCGAGTCACAATTCGAACGTCAATGTGAGGGGATAGCTGAAAAGATAGGATTGACCGGCCAATCTTTCGCACCGGTTAAAAACAAATATCACTTCGGGCCCAACATAGAAGAGTTCCTGGTTTTGATATTGAACAAATCTCGCTAACAAACACCGAAAGCGGCTCAACGATCCAATGCAACGCAGCGACGTTCAGGAGGAAATGTTACATGGAGGCTGTCTTAAGCCACGATGAATTTAACCAATATATCAATACAAAGTTTCAGATTAAGATCGACGACCAACGGGCCGTGGAGTTGGAGCTCACTGAGGTTTCCGACCTGAAACTGTCTCCCCGACAAGAGGAATTTGCAGTTACCTTTCGTGGACCGGTGGATATGTTTCTCGGCCAGGGCTTGAGGCCTTTTACGCACGAACAGATGGGCGAGTTTGAGCTGTTCCTGGTACCGATAGGCAAGGACGAGAGTGGCTTTAACTACGAAGCAGTCTTCAATCGAATTCGTGAGGCGACCACTTAGATGGACAGCGAGCCGCAGTCGCCTTCAAACATCAGTCTTCGTCCTGTTGTTTCAGGTGATCAGGATTTTCTTATTGAGGTCTATGCAAGTACTCGATCCGAAGAGATGGCGATAGTACCCTGGACCGATGAGCAGCGCGATCAATTCATTCGATCGCAGTTCAATGCGCAACAGAACCATTACGCACAGAAGTATCCCAACGGTACTCACGATGTCATTCAGTCAGACGGCAGGCGGGTGGGCCGTCTTTATGTGGCGCGGTTGGACCAGGAAATTCGAATTATTGATATCACTCTGATACCGGCCGAGCGAAATCGTGGGATTGGGAGTTACCTGATCAAACAGTTGCTTGAGGAGGCAAAGAGCAAAAATAAGATGACGCGGATTTATGTGGAAGAGTTTAATCCTTCGTTGAACCTCTTCAAACGGTTCGGCTTCAACATGAGCGAACAACAAGGATTCCACCTGCTGATGGAATGGATTCCGCCTGCCTCCAGTTGATAGATTTGAAGCGAGGGTCCTGCTCTAATCAATACAAATATTGACGAGTGAATCTCTGAGCAGCGTCACGGGTAGAGACGGTTGATCACTGCTTCGTAGTGTGGGGTAGATTTGTTTTTGACTTTGATCGGCACAATCAAAAACGAAAACATCCCCATTTTTTCATGCTCGATCAGATACGTGTTTTGTTCAAGGACCTTGTCTTTTGGTCCATGGAAAAGAAGTGAGAAACCCTCTTTCCCGGTCGTGTTCTGTTTCCGTGAAGCAAAACTGGTCACGTCGATCAACTTTACTTTAACCTTTGATCCTTCGTGGTTGATCAGAAACGTTGTATCGATCTGCGACTCGAAGGCAGCCAGGTTCAAACCGGATGCGTTTGAAGTTCTCGTGAGGCCCATCGTCGAGGCTTTCTCGCTGAGGCCCAACGGAACTCCGGCGGCGAGGGCCATCAACGTTCCTCGCTTTAAGAATTCTCGGCGCGAACTGCTCATCTTAACCTCCTAAAAGAATGTGCTTAGTAGAGCGGTCAGAAAGGCGCTGCAGTCTATTTCTTCTTCGGCAAACTTTCAACAAAAAAGATCGAAAGAAGACAAATTGCGCAACTCTTTCGCAACCACAAACATCCTCTTGTAATATTTTAGGTTTCGATATATAGTGCGCCCTCGTCAACCTCGTCCATGATTTTAGGGGCGGAAGTTTCCGCCGAATAAGAGTTGTTCGACGCCGCACTGAACTGTCAGAATGCCGCGAAGAAGAGAAACCTTGCTGGGGCCCTTGACCCCCAAGTACCAAAAGCCTCGCTAGCTAAAATAAGATTTCATAACGGCTACCGTGAAGGAGACTGTATGGCCCAACCGTACGTAGGCGAAATCAGAATGTTTGGCGGTAACTTTCCGCCCAACGGCTGGATGTTTTGTGATGGGAACTTACTGCCAATCTCTGAAAACGAGACTTTGTTTCAATTGATTGGGACCACGTATGGCGGTGATGGACAGTCTACTTTTGCACTACCAGATCTGCGCGGTAGATTACCGTTGCACTTCGGCCAGGGGCCGGATGGTACTACATATATTATGGCGGAGACGGGAGGGGTTGAAGAGGTAACGCTCACCACACAGCAGATCCCGACTCATACCCACCCCATGTTTTGTAGTTCAGGTGGCGGTCAAAATTCGAGCAATCCAGCGAATGCTGTAGCGTCGGTCTCAGACCTAAGCCAATTCAACGATCTAACCGTGGCGCCTAACACCGCACCTAACGCCCAACTGGGAACTCCAGGGTTTTTAAGCGACGCTACGGGAGGCTCCCAACCGCACGAAAATAAAATGCCCTTCCTCTGTATCAATTTCATTATCTCGCTCTTTGGGATATTTCCGTCGCAAACATAAAGGCGTGTGCGCGAAATCTTATGAGTCTGATTCACCATCGACTGAACGCAAAACGATGATAAGGAGTCGCAACAATGGCTGAACCGTTTTTGTCAGAAATCAGAATTTTTAGCTTTAACTTTCCGCCAAAGGGCTGGGCGTTCTGCAATGGACAGTTATTGCCTATCAATCAGAATCAGGCTCTTTTTTCATTGTTGGGTACTGTATATGGTGGGAATGGGCAAACGAATTTCGCGCTTCCCAACTTACGAGGGAGAGCGCCAATCCATGAAGGCAGCGGCCATACTCTGGGCGAGGCTGCAGGTTCAACGGCAGTAACCGTTAATCAAGCGCAGATGCCCGCTCATACGCATTTCCTCAGCAATAACATGGCAGTGGTCGATGCCAACACGAACGCAACTCAAGGCGCTCCTGGTGGTAACAACTGGGCCAATACTGGAAAGGTGCAGTGGTGTACAAGTGCGCCGAACGCTGCGATGAACCCGCAGTCTGTTGGTAACGTGGGTGGCAGTCAGCCGCATACCAATATGCAGCCGTACCTTGTTCTCAATTTCTGTATCGCACTCCAGGGAATTTTCCCATCGCAAAATTAGAAGAGGGAGAGAAACATGGCTGATCCTTTTGTCGCTGAAATTAGAATATTCCCATTCAACTTCCCGCCCAAAGGTTGGGCATTCTGCGATGGCCAACTGCTGCCGTTAAGCCAGAATACAGCGCTTTTTTCGCTACTGGGTACAACCTATGGAGGTGATGGCAAGTCAACCTTTGCGCTTCCGGATTTGCAGGGCAGCGCTCCGATGCATCCGGGGCAAGGGCCTGGGTTGTCGCTCTATGATCTGGGCCAAGTGGGTGGTATTGAAAACGTCACTTTATTGCAATCCGAAATGCCGATTCACGCGCATTCCGTTGGTAGGGCACTCGCGGATGCGGGTAATTCAATTTCGCCTGTTAACTCTGTCTGGGCCCAGTCAGCCGCAGGCCGGGGAGCAGCCGCTCTTTATAAAGACGGGGCACCGACAGGAAAAGTGAACATCAATTCACTGAACGTTACCGGTAGTAGCCTGCCGCACAATAATATGCAGCCTTACTTGACGCTCAATTTCTGCATAGCCCTGCAGGGAGTCTTTCCTGCCCGACCGTGAGGATCACTTTTATCGATTAGGAGCGACCGGGGGAAACCGCAGTCGCTCTTAGCGCTCCAGAACCTCTAAAACCCCCGCAACAAGGAGCCGCAAATGTTTCACGCTCAAGATAGGAAGTCCACCAATGGAATTACGCGCCGAACGGTTACCGTTTTCTCTCTCTTAGTGGTAAGCGTTCTGGTATTCGCTACAGCGCCCCGTTTGGTCGTTGTTGATGCGAAGTTGTCCCCAACCGTTGTCGCGGCTCGATCTGAGCGAAACAATCCGCGGATCAGTATGCATTCTCCAACTGCTGCTGTGACAAACCCTGCGTCGCCATTCTTTGCGACCATAACCGTAGATCGAACAGATGACGTTGTCGGTGCATCGGCTTGTACTGCTGCTGCAAGTGACTGCAGCTTACGAGGCGCAGTTGCATTCTCGAATCTTAATCCGGGCACCACGATCAGTGTGCCGGCGGGAACGTATCAATTGAACATTGCAGGCGGTGTCGGTGAAGGCTTTTCCGGCAATAACTCCATCGGCGATCTCGACGTCAGAGGCAACAACACAACGATCACGGGTGCGGGAGCGGCTTCCACAATTATTCAACAGACTCAGCCAAATGATCGCGTTCTTGAAATCAATCCGGATTTGCTTGCGAACTTCAATTTCGCGATTTCCGGTGTGACCATTTCTGGTGGTAAAGAAACTACCGCGGTAGGTGGGGGCGGCATCGTCGCCGGCGCGATCAACAACACGATGTCCGTAACGAATTGCATCATTACCGGAAACTCTGCGACGGGTACCGGCACTTTCGGCGGCGGCGGCATCATGGTCCAAGGTGGCAGTCTCACCATAACCGGCACAACTTTGTCGAATAACTCCACCAGCACCAGCGGTGGCGGCTTAAGTTATACGGCCGGCGATCCGCTCATCCGAACACCATCAAATGGTACTCTGTCCCTAAGCAGTTCAACTTTCTCCGGTAATTCTGCAGCGTCTGTTGCAGCAGGTGGCGGCGCGGCAGACCTCTTCGATTTCAACGGCTCCGCTGGGTCGTATGCGATCAGCAGTTCAACTTTCTCGAGTAATACAGCAACCAATGGCAGCGGCGGCGCGATCATAGTTGAGAGCGGTCCACTAACTCTTACCACCAGTTCTCTCTCTGCCAACACCGCAGCTAATCGTGGCGGCGCCATAAG
>Ga0163162_10003571_pt1 | contig 14873 bp, 12 predicted proteins | sample S55metaG_FD_115310 | JGI IMG/M metagenome (GOLD analysis project Ga0163162, IMG submission 115310) | Switchgrass rhizosphere microbial communities from Kellogg Biological Station, Michigan, USA - S5-5 metaG | ecosystem: Host-associated > Plants > Roots > Rhizosphere > Soil | place: USA...
CAACCGTCCCCACGAGGAATAGTGCAAATGATGAAACCAAGCCTCACACTGCGCCACATCACATTCATCTTCACCCTGTCTGCCTCGGCAGTACTTCACGCACAATCCACTCCCTCGTATGGCATCACTCACACCTACGCCCTCGGAGGAGACGGCGGCTGGGACTACATCGTTCCTGACAATCCCAGCCGCCGCGTGTACATCGCGCGCCAGAATCGCGTGATGGTTGTCGATCAGGACACTGGCAAGCTCCTCGGCGAAGTCACCGGCATCAATGGAGCACACGGAACCGCCATTGCCGAGGGTACGAACCACGGCTTCGCCACTTCAGGCAACGATCAGTCCGTAGTCATCTTCGATCTCAAAACCTTCAAGGTCCTCGGCAAAATCCCAGCCGCCGAAGACGCCGATGCAATCCTCTTCGACCCACCGTCCAACCGCGTCTTCACCCTCAACGGTGACGCCCACTCCTCCACCGTTATCGATCCCCGCTCGGGAACAGTCATCAAGAACCTCCCGCTCGGCGGCAAACCCGAGTACGCAGTCTCGGCTGGTGACGGCAACGTCTATGCCAACCTCACCGACACCAGCGAGATCGTTGAGATCGATGCAAAGACCGCTACCGTTACCCGTCGATGGTCCACCGCTCCCTGCAAGCAGCCCGTCTCCATGGCGATCGACAAAGCCCACCATCGTCTCTTCAGCGGTTGCCGCAGCGGAGTCCTCGCCGCCTCGGACTATCAGACAGGCAAGGTCGTCACCACCCTTCCCATTGGCAAAGGCGTCGATGGTGCGGGATTCGACCCGGCATCCGGTGATGTCTTCGCCTCAAACGCAGACGGAACTCTCACCATCATTCATCAGGACGGTCCGGACCACTACCGCGTCGTCGATAACCTGACCACGCCAGTTGGCTCACGCAATATGGGCCTCGATCCCACAAACCATCGCATCTTCATTGCCTCGGCGCAGTTCGGACCATCCCCCGCAGGCGGAGGCCGGAAACCCGTACTACCCGGCACATTTAAATTGATGGTGATTGAACGCGATCCAACGGCGCACTGACCTTGCGGAGAGCCTTACAAATTAAGCCGTAAAGCTCGACCCGCACCCACAGCTCTTCGTCGAGTTCGGATTGATGAAGTTGAACCCCTGCCGCATCAGAGTCTCTTCAAAGTCCAGCACCATCCCTGCCAGATAAAGAAAGCTCTTCGGATCCACAAATACACGAACAGGCTTCGCCCCCGTAGGGTCGCCCGGGGTCTCTACCCCAGCGCCAAACACAAACACGCGGTCACGTTCCCGAGGCTGGGAGTCGAACCGGATTGAGTAGCTCAGGCCCGAGCACCCACCGCCCATCACGCCCAGCCGCAGACCACCCTGCTCCGGCGAAACACCTTCCTTCGCCATCGCAACGCGAATCCGCTTTAACGCATTCTTCGTAATCTCAACCGCTGCCTTCGCGCGAGGCTCGTGCCCCTCCGCATTCAGCAACGTCATCCCCGCCAGCGCATCCTTCGCCTGCTCCGGAGCTGCAGCGCTTCCGTTCTGCGAAGTAGTCGGTTGTATCGAAACCATAGACATAATCAGGACCTAACCATTGGATGAAGCAGGAAGGCACCCCGAACTCGCAAAAAATCATTGCGAGCCTGGGGCGCCTATCCTTTCGCGCTCGAAGCGCGACAAACCAAAATTAGTGAGCCGCAACTGCAGCGGTCTCAGTCTCAGCAACGTTGTTCTTCTTCTTCCAGTCACCGATCGCCGCGCGGATCGCATCTTCTGCAAGCACCGAGCAGTGGATCTTTACGGGAGGAAGCGCAAGCTCCTTCACGATGTCCGTGTTCGAGATCGCTAGTGCCTCGGCAACCGTCTTGCCCTTCACCCACTCGGTAGCGAGCGAGCTGGAAGCAATTGCAGAACCGCAGCCGAAGGTCTTGAACTTCGCGTCCTCGATGACCTGGGTCTCGGGGTTCACCTTAATCTGAAGGCGCATCACGTCGCCGCACTCCGGCGCGCCCACCAGACCCGTGCCAACCTCGGTCGCGGCCTTGTCCAGCGTTCCGACGTTGCGGGGATTGTTGTAGTGGTCTACGACCTTGTCGCTATATGCCATGATGAGTTCCTCGCTTCTTATAGATAGATGATAACTCTTATTGTTTTGGTGCGCCATATCCTCTTTTTTTGTTCTTAGTCCAGTCTTATCAATAACAAAGGGCTCATATATCGAGGACTGGCGACCAGATCTTAAGAACGTCGGCCCTCTCAGACGCAGGGTAGAATGCTGCTTTCGTACCCACATGGCCACAAGCGGTCGTGCAGGAGTCATTTTAGCGATGGTCGATCCCAAAGCCGTACTACGAGATCTAGGCGAACTGCGAGCCCTGACGTCAGATGACCAGGGAGCCCAGAGACTTGCCTGGTCGCCCACCTGGCTCAACGCGCGCGCCTGGTTCGAGGAGAAGATTAAAGACCTTCCCATCGAACACCACTACGACGCAGCCGGTAACCACTGGATGACTTTGAACGGCGAGTCGGAAAAGGCCATCGTCATTGGCAGCCATCTAGATTCAGTACCCAATGGGGGCTGGCTGGACGGTTGCCTCGGAGTCCTCGCTGGCCTCGAGGTCATGCGCACTCTGGCCAGACAGTACGACGGAAGACCTCCATGCACGGTACGCCTGGTCGATTGGGCCGACGAAGAAGGTGCACGCTTCGGCCGCAGCCTCTTTGGTTCGTCAGCGTTTGCGGGCACCCACACAATTGAGGCTGACCGCCGGCGTACCGACCGCGAGGGAACCTCTCTGGAAGGCGCGCTTAAAACCTGCGGGATCGACGTCGAGCGCATTGGAGATGCGAGTCATGAGCAAAGCAACATAGCCGCATATCTGGAACTCCATATCGAACAAGGGCCAGTTCTGGAAAAACTCGGCAAGCCTCTGGGAGTCGTCCTGGGCACCAAGGGTGTCGAACGCTGGGCGGTGACCTTTCACGGACAGGAAGCCCACTCGGGTTCTACTCCGATGGAGGTCCGTCGCGATGCGCTGGCGGCAGCTGCGAAGCTAGCGCTTGAAATTCGACCGATAGCGAGGAAGCATCCGCAATCGGTGGCCACGATGGGCAGCGTTAAGACTTTTCCCGGGATCGTAACTGCAGTTGTTGGCCGTTGCGAAACGACGCTCGATATGCGCGATCTTGACGCCGATGTGCTTTCCGGACTGCTGCGCGACGCTCAATCTGCAAGCGAACGCTTCGCAGAAGAAGAACGCTGCATAGTGGAGTGGTCAAAGATATGGTCCATCGAACCGATCCCGTTTCATCCCAAACTGATCTCACTTTGCGAGAAAGCGATCGTCGAGACGGCCGGTACATCCGAACGGCTTCCTTCAGGGCCACTTCACGATGCGGCCGAGGTCGCGCGAATTGGTATTCCCACCGTGATGATGTTTGTTCAGTCGTTGCAGGGTCTGAGTCACAATCGCGCCGAGAACACACTCGCAGAACATCTTGAGCAGGCGGTCGTTGCCCTGGGCCGTCTTGCCGACAAAACTATCGAGTGGATACAGAGTCAATAGACTTACTTACTTCTTCGTTCCGCTTTGATGAGGAAATGTTGCATAATCAGGGCTTCCAACGGGTGAAGAGGCCGTAACCTCTTTCACAACGTTCGCGGCGCATATGACAGGCGTATAGGAGTATCCAGTCGTCGATGACCGAACCTACTAATTTCTTCTCGCAGGCACCTTATGCGCCGGATCTCGCCGAGCGTTTTCCAGACCTGCATCCTCCACTCAGCCGCAGTGCGGCGCTTACGGAGGCGAACCGTTGTCTATATTGCTTCGACGCCCCTTGTACAGCTGCATGTCCTACACACATCGACGTACCTCGTTTCATCAAGAAGATCGCCAGCGGAAATCTTGAGGGTTCCGCCAAAACAATTCTGGACGCAAACATTCTAGGGGCAAGTTGCTCGCGTGCCTGCCCGGTCGACGTGTTATGTGAAGGCGCATGCGTGATGCATCGCTACAACAAGCAGCCCATCGAAATTGCTCGCTTACAACGCTTCGCCATGGATGAACTGCATGAGAGCGGAGCCCCCCTGCCATTCGTACCCGGCGTTGAGACAGGCAAATCAGTTGCCCTTATCGGAGGAGGTCCCGCCTCTCTCGCTTGTGCTGCTGAGTTACGCAGACGCGGAGTGAGGGCAGAGATCTACGATGCTCGACCATTGCCCGGCGGCCTCAATACCTACGGCGTGGCCGAGTACAAACTGCCACTTGCCGAGAGCCTTCGTGAGATCGATCTGCTGGCGCAGTTGGGAGTGGAGTTTCATTTCAACACTCCGGTCGACGTCGCGATGCTGGCAGAGCTCGAAGCGAAGCATGACGCCATCTTTCTCGGGGTAGGGCTGGGCGCAATCCATCAGTTGGGAATCGCTGGTGAATCGCTGCCCGGCGTGAACAATGCACTCGATTACATAGCAGATTACAAGAGCGGTAAGTTGACTTCGGCCCCCAAACGCGTTGCGGTAATTGGAGCAGGCAATACTGCAATCGACGCGGCCAACGCTTCTGTGCGTCTCGGAGCAATCGAAGTTCACATGATCTATCGACGTGGACCGGATCAGATGTCCGCCTTCGCATTCGAGTACGAACACGCCAAACAGGAGGGAGTAAAGTTCCTGTGGCATGTACAGCCTGTCGCCATTCACGGAAACGGTACGGTGGAAGCTCTCGAACTTGCTCGATTGGAAGCCACCTCCGACGGCTCGCTCGTAGTGCAGCCGGGGACGAACTTTGAACTCTCTTTAGATATGGTGATCCTCGCAGTTGGCCAGTCAACGCACACGAACTTTTTGCAGGATGGCAAGGTAAAACTGGAAAGAGGACACATCCTTATCGATCGCATCACTGGCCAGACATCTCATCCCAAATACTTCGCTGGAGGTGACTGCACCAACGGAGGACGCGAGGTGGTAGATGCCGTTGCCGATGGAAAACGGGCGGGCATCGGCATTGCCGCGTGGCTGGAGGGACAAAATGCCAACGCTTGAGACGACTTTTGCCGGTATCCCTTGTATGAACCCATTCTGGCTCGCGTCAGCACCGCCTACGAACTGTGGCGAGCAGATTATGCGAGCCTTCGATGCAGGGTGGGGCGGGGCGGTGTGGAAGACGATTGGCGAACCAATAACAAATGTCAGTTCGCGTTATTCCTCGATCGACTGGAACGGTCAAAGAATGATGGGGCTGAACAATATCGAACTGATCAGCGATCGTCCCATCGAGGTAAACCTTAGGGAAATATCCGAGGTAAAGCGGAGATATCCGAAACATGTAGTGATTGCGTCACTCATGGTGGAATCAAACCGACAAGCATGGCATGACATCGTGCAAAGGGCCGAAGACGCAGGAGCCGACGGCCTCGAACTGAATTTCGGGTGTCCCCACGGGATGAGTGAACGAGGAATGGGAGCAGCCGTCGGGCAGGTTCCGGAGTACTGCGGTCAGATTACGGAGTGGGTGAAGGAGAAAGCACGAACGCCCGTCATTGTAAAGATGACCCCTAATATCTCCGACATTCGCATGCCGGCACGTGCAGCGAAACTGGGTGGAGCAGACGCGCTCTCTGCGATCAACACTATCAACTCCATCACTGGTATCGATCTCAATACGCTGGAACCACGGCCGAACGTAGATGGCAAGAGTTCGCACGGCGGCTATTGCGGCCCAGCGGTAAAGCCAATTGCGCTCAACATGGTGCAGCAGATTATGTCCGATAAGCAATCTGCGCTGCCAATGTCTGCGATCGGTGGAATCGGCTCGTGGCAGGACGCTGCGGAGTTCATACTACTGGGCGCCGGCACAGTGCAAGTGTGCACTGCCGTGATGCACTATGGCTATCGCATCGTGGAAGACATGTCTGATGGACTGCTGGCGTGGATGCGCAAAATGGGATTTGAGACATTAGATGATTTCCGCGGCGTAACTCTTCCCAAGGTGACCGATTGGAAGCACCTGAACCTGAATTACAAAATCGTCGCACGCATTCACGAAGATCTATGTATTGGCTGCGAACTCTGTTACACAGCCTGCTGGGACGGTGCACATCAGTGTATCCACCTTGATCGTGCAATGGCGGAGCCTAATATCTCTCGGACTCCTGCCATGGTCACCGCAGAGAGTCTGGGGCGCATCAGCAGCACTCCCATCGCGAAGCTGGATCTGAACGGGGCCGGTGAACTCGGGGCACAACGCACGCCGCTTGCGCGCATTCCACGAGTCGACGAGCACGAGTGCGTGGGCTGCAATTTATGCTCCTTGGTCTGCCCTGTGCCGGACTGTATCACCATGGAGCGGATCGACAACGATATCCCCTCGGAGACATGGGACGAACGTATGAGTACTGGCACAGTCAAAGCTGCCGCACACAGCGGTAAAAAACACTAATACATGCAGTTCAAAGCGTGCATTATGCAGGAGAGGGTGGACCACGATGGGAACTCTGATCAGGAATGGCACAGTGGTGAACTCCGATGGATCGAGAGTGGCCGATGTGTTGATCGACGGAGAGAAAATTGCTCAAGTGGCACCAGAGATTGACCCTGGTTCACACACTGTCGTGGATGCTTCCGGTCTGCTGGTAATGCCCGGGGGAATTGACGTCCACACTCACCTGGATATGCCATTCGGCGGCACCGTCTCCGCTGACGACTACACAACCGGCACACAAGCTGCTGCCATCGGTGGCACGACGATGGTGATCGACTTCGCGTTGCAGTCTCAGGGGCACACAATGCGAGAGGCCTTGGACACCTGGAAGAAGAAGTCGGACGGCAAAGCTTGCATCGATTTTTCATTGCATATGGCCGTCACCGATCTCGGTCCCGGCGATGGCGCCCGTGGATTGCGCGAAATGGAGGAGATGGTCGCCGAAGGCATTTCAAGCTTCAAGCTCTTCATGGCATATCCGGGTGTACTGATGATCGATGATGGGCTCATGTTTCGCGTGATGCAGAAGGCGGCTCAACTGAATGCGCTCTGCTGCATCCATGCTGAAAATGGCAGTGCCATTGATATTGTTGTTGCGCAGATGCTGGCGCAGGGCAAGACCGCGCCCCACTATCACGCGCTGTCCCGTTCGCCTAAAGCTGAAGCCGAAGCCACGCACCGAGCGATTGCTCTGGCCGATATGGCTGGGGCGGCAGTCTATATCGTCCATCTCTCCAACGCTTTTGCGCTCGATGAACTGAAGTTCATGCAACAACGGGGGGCGAAGGCTCTTGCGGAGACTTGCACTCAATATCTAGTGCTCTCGCTGGAAGACCAGATGCCGGGCAAGAGTTGGGATGAAGCGAAGTATGTCTTTACGCCACCGTTGCGGGAAAAGTGGAACCAGGAGCCGCTGTGGAACGCGCTGACGGATGGATCGCTATCGGTGCTTTCGACCGACCACTGTCCTTTTCGCTTCGCAGATCAGAAGTCTCTTGGACGAAACGACTTCAGTAAGATTCCGAACGGAGGGCCAGGCATCGAGAACCGCATGCAGATCATTTGGCACTTCGGGGTGAATTCCGGACGGCTGACGCAGGAGAAGTTCGTCGAGCTTTGCTGCAGTACGCCGGCACGTATCTTCGGTATGGACAAGCGAAAGGGTTCGATCAAGGAAGGACTCGATGCCGACATACTGATCTGGGATCCGAAGGCTACGTACACGATCTCAGCTGCGACTCAGTGTATGGCCACAGATTATTCAATGTTTGAAGGTTGGACAGTTCAGGGAAATGCTGGCAAAGTCTTTTCCCGTGGTGAGCTGGTGGTCGACAATACCGCGCAACCGGGCAGCTTTCTGGGCATGGCTGGGCGTGGTCACTTCATCAAGCGGGAAGCAAATGCTGGAGGTCTCGCTTGACGTCTAAAGTCGCCGAGCTTACGCCTGACACTCGTCTGCACAACGAAGACCTTGCGCCTACCAAACCTGAGAACCGTACATGGACCACGTATAACTACATCGCGCTATGGTTTTCGATGTCAATGGAAGTCACGACGTACATGCTGGCGTCGTCGCTCATCGCTGGCGGAATGAACTGGAAGCAGGCGATCTTCACCATTCTTCTCGGCAACCTGATTGTTCTTATCCCCATGCTGCTGAACGCGCATGCTGGCGCAAAATACGGAATTCCCTTCCCGGTGTTTGTGCGCGCTTCCTTCGGCCCGGTGGGCGCCAACATTCCTGCCCTGCTTCGCGCAATTGTTGCCTGCGGATGGTTTGGTATTCAGTCGTGGCTTGGCGGTCAGGCAATCGCGGCGATGGTGGGCGTTTTACTGCCTCAAACCACACACATGCCCTGGGTGCTTTGGGCATGCTTCCTCAGCTTCTGGCTCTTGAATATGGTCGTGGTGTGGCGCGGAGTCGAATCAATCCGTTTTCTGCAGAGCTTTTCTGCACCCTTTATGCTGCTCATGTCTCTGCTTCTGCTGTTCTGGATGCTGAATAAAGCTGGCGGCTTTGGCCCCATGCTCTCCGCTCCCAGCCGCTTCACAACCACTGGCAGCTTTATGCGCTTCTTCATTCCTTCCCTCACCGCGATAGTAGGTTACTGGGCTACACTTTCACTCAATATTCCTGACTTCACCCGGTACGCGAAAAACCAGGATGCGCAAATTATCGGCCAGGCATTTGGCCTGCCGGTCGCCATGACGCTTTATTCGTTTATTGGCATCGCGGTGACTTCAGCTTCTCAGGTCGTCTTTGGCGAGCCCATCTGGAGTCCTATTACTTTGCTCGGGAGATTTCACCAGCCGTCTGTTGCGCTCCTGGGACTGATTGCGCTCCTCGTTGCGACCTTGAACGTCAACATCGCTGCGAACGTGGTTTCGCCATCAAATGACTTCTCGAACCTCGCACCACGACTGATCAGCTTCCGCACCGGAGGAATGATTACGGGGCTGCTCGGCCTGGCAATGATGCCGTGGAAGCTGATGGAGACCTTCGGCAGCTATATCTTCGGATGGCTTGTGGGTTATTCCGGGCTGCTTGGGCCGGTTGCCGGCATCATGGTGACAGATTATTTTCTTATCCGACGCACCAGGCTTGATTGCTATTCGCTCTATCGGCGCGGCGGGATCTATGAGTATCGGCGTGGAATCAACCCGGCGGCGCTCATCTCCCTGGTGATTGGGGTTGTGGCAGCATTGATGGGGCGCTTTATTCCAGCTGTTTCATTCCTCTACGACTACGCATGGTTTATTGGCTTTTTTCTCTCTGGTGCGCTTTACTACCTGATAATGCTCGGCCAGCCCAAGGGGCAGGCCATCACCAATCAAGAAATCGAGACCAATTAAATGACTCCTCAAGAAACAATCACACAGCATGTCACCGACTTGACTTCAGAAGAAGTGGTCAGCATTACTCGAGAGACCAACTACGGCACCTGGCGCTTTCAGAAGGGCTGGAATCCACTGCACATCGTGGACGCGGAAGGATGCTATATCGTCGATGCGACGGGCAAACGCTATCTCGATTTCTCGGCCCAGTTGATGTGCATGAATCTTGGGCATAAGAATCAGGCAGTCATCGAATCGATTGCGAAACAGGCGCAGGATCTGGCGTATGCTCTGCCCGGTTACACGACGACTGCACGCGCAGAACTGTCGAAACTTCTTCTTGAAGTTTTACCCAAGGGATTGAACAAGTTCTTCTTCACCACCTCGGGTACTGACGCAAATGAGGCGGCGTTCAAGATTGCTCGCATGTACACGGGCAAGAGCAAGATTATTGCTCGCTACCGTTCTTATCATGGCTCGACCGCAGGTTCGATCGCAGCCACGGGCGATCCGCGCCGCTGGGCAATGGAACCGCGCGGCAAAGGACCAGGAATCATCTTCTCTCCAGAGGTTCACTGCTACAAATGCCCGATTAAGCATACGTATCCCCAGTGCGGAATTGCATGCGCTGATTACCTGGAACATATGATCCGCAACGAATCAGACGTAGCGGCGGTTGTCGTCGAGCCCATCGTGGGAACCAATGGCGTCATAGTGCCGCCAGCCGAATATATGCCGAGGCTCCGACGTATCTGCGATGAAACCGGAGTGTTACTGATCGCCGACGAAGTCATGAGCGGATGGGGTAGGGCTGGGGAATGGTTCGCCATGAATTTATGGGGCGTCACGCCAGACATTTTATGCACGGCAAAGGGGATAACCTCAGCGTATGTTCCGCTTGGTCTTTGCGCCACATCAGCGAAGATAGGAGACTTTTTTCAGGATCATTACTTCGCGCACGGACATACCTACGAAGCGCATCCAATGACACTGCTGCCTGCCGTCGCAACAATTAACGAAATGCGCCGACTTGGCCTGGTGGAGCGTGCTCGCGAACTAGGCCCCTTCGTTGAGGAGCAGCTTAATTCTCTCAAAGCAAAGCATCGCAGTGTTGGTGACGTACGCGGAAAGGGCCTTTTCTGGGCAGTCGATCTAGTCAAAAACCAAATATCAAAGGAGCCGTTCAACACCTACGCCGACAAGGTTTCGGGTAAACCGTTAGTCGTTGACCAGATCGCCGCAAAGACATTAGTAGAAGGTGTGATCATGCAGGCGTGGGTCAGTCATTTTGTTATTGCGCCACCTCTGATCATCACAAAAGAAGAGATCGAGCACGGAATCAATACACTCGACAGACATCTGCATATCGCAGACGAATTGTGCACCAACTAAGAAGTGGACACGACTATCCCAAGGTTGGCATGGTCGTGTCTACACCCGTTCGAATCCCTGTGGGCCAGCGTGCGGTGACGGTCTTGAGTCTTGTGTAGAACCGCACGCCCTCAGGGCCATGCACCGCATGATCTCCAAAGAGCGAACGCTTCCAACCTCCAAAGCTGTGAAAAGCCATTGGCACAGGTATCGGTACGTTGATACCGACCATTCCTGCCTGTACGCGTCTCGTAAAATCTCGCGCTGTATCGCCGTCGCGGGTGAATAATGCAGTGCCATTGCCGTACTCATGCTTGTTGATTAATTCCAGAGCCGTTTCGAAGTTATTCACACGCACTACGCCCAGCACCGGGCCGAAGATCTCTTCTTTATAGATAGACATCTCTGGCTTTACATGATCGAAGAGACATGCTCCCAGGAAGAAGCCTTCGCCTTTTGGTATTGCTCCTTTACGGCCATCCACCACCAACTCGGCGCCTTCTTGTCCGCCGAGCTCAACGTAATTACTGACTTTTTGTAAATGCTGCCCGGTAATGAGCGGACCAAGATCAGCTTCATCCGTGGCGCCATCGCCCACGCGCAGTCCAGCGATGCGAGTCCGTAATTTCTCAATCAGTAGATCGGCTGTCTGACTCCCGACTGCGACAGCTACGCTGATGGCCATACAACGCTCTCCAGCCGATCCGTAGGCAGCACCTGCGAGAGCATCGGCGGCCTGATCCATATCCGCATCAGGCATCACGATCATGTGATTCTTCGCACCACCCAAAGCCTGCACGCGCTTCCCGTGCTTCGTACCCTCTCGATACACATATTCCGCAATTGGCGTGGAACCAACGAAGCTGACGGCCTGCACAACCGGGTGGGCGAGAATCGCATCGACTGCCGCTTTGTCACCGTGTACGACGTTGAATACGCCGTCCGGCAGACCGGCCTCCTGCAACATCTCCGCCAACAGAATGGACGAACTTGGATCACGCTCGCTCGGCTTCAACACAAATGTATTTCCGCATGCAAGTGCGATGGGAAACATCCACATCGGAACCATCGCCGGGAAATTAAACGGGGTAATACCCGCCACTACCCCAAGCGGCTGCCTCATGGACCAGCTATCGATACCGGACCCCACTTGCTCGGTGTATTCACCCTTTAGCAATTGCGGAATACCAGTTGCAAATTCTACGACTTCGAGTCCGCGAGTCGCCTCGCCTTTGGCATCGGAAAATACTTTGCCATGCTCGCGATTGATCAGGGTCGCGACTTCATCCAGCCTTCGCTCAAATATCTCGCGAAATCGAAATAGAACGCGGGCGCGTCGTAGCGGTGGCTGTGATGCCCACTCCGGAAAGGCAGCAGCAGCAGCAGCCACAGCATGGTTGACTTCAATTTCGTTCGCCAGTGGAACGCGGGACTGAATGGTACCTGATGCAGGATGAAACACATCAGCAAAACGCCCTGAGATTCCTTGCTGGCGAGCCCCGGCAATCCAATGACAAACCTGCGGCACGCTTGAGCCAGACTGTTCGGAAAATGCAGAAAGAGGAGACTCAACAAGAGAGGACATCGGCTTACTCCTTCAAAAAGAGGGCTCCATCATAGCAGGGGCGGACGAGATTCAGCATCGGTCCACAGCATCCCAAGTCGCCCTAAACGACATCGGTCGATAACTTCGCCAAGGTGCGTGCAAGAACATTGATACCGGCGACTATGTCCTGAGGAGCGGCATACTCGTCGGGCCGATGGCTAACACCGTCACGACAGGGGATGAAGATCATAGCCATTGGCGCGATACGCGACATGAACAGTGAATCATGGTAGGCGCGGCTGACCATCTCCTTCAAACTCACATTAGCCTCGTCACAAGCTTTGCGAATGGCTTCCAGCACACGTGGCGCTGAAGATGCCGGCGCATCCGCATTGAGCATCTCGAACCGGATATTAACCTGCCGCTGATCTGCGATGTTCTGCGCTGCAAGTCGGATCTCACCTAGTATTCGGTCGCGCCGGTTGCCATCGATGTCTCTCAGATCCACACCCAGCTTCACTCTACTCGGAATACTGTTGATTGCCCCGGGATAGACCTCGCAAGTCCCCACGGTCGCTACCGTATCGATTGCGCCTGAACTCCGGGCTAGCCGCTCGATCGCAAGCGTCAGTTCCGCTGCCGCGCAAAATGCGTCGCGACGTCCCGGCATGAGTGTACCTCCCGCATGGCCACCCTGCCCTTCCAAAACAATCAGGAAACTCGCCGGGGCTGCAATCTCCGTCACAATGCCAATGGTGGTTTTCTCACGTTCCAGAATCGGCCCCTGTTCGATATGGAGTTCTACGAAGGCTGAATAGAATCCTTCTCCCAAACGAACGGAAGAAAGATCGCCCGTAAAGCCAGCTCTCGTACGCACGCTCTTAAGGGTCTCTTCATTAGTATCCCGAAGAGTCTCATCTGCTTCCGACGTGAGAGTGCCAGACAACAAGCGACTTCCAAGACATCCCACACCAAACCGTGTTGGCTCTTCGGAGGTGAACAGGATCAACTCGATCGATCGAGCTGGATGAAATCCGTTGTACTTCAAGGCTCGTATCGCCTCTAGTCCTCCGAGCACACCCACCACGCCATCAAACTTGCCAGCGTACGGTATCGCGTCGACGTGAGAACCGGTAGCTACCGCCGGCAATTCAGGGTGTGATCCGGCCCATCGAGCGAAGGTATTTCCAACTGCATCGATACGAACCTCTAGCCCGGCTTCTTCGAACAATCCCTTCAGCCATGCTCGCGCGCGAAGGTCGTGCTCGCTGAACACTACCCGCGTAACAGCTGGGGGCTCAACTCCGGTGATGGCAGCTAGAGCTTCGATTTCTCGTACGACACGGTCTTGGTCAATCTGAATTTGCATATCAGGTCAGGGCTGACGGTTCCAATCCTTATAGATCAGATACTTTGCCGGAACCTTCCCAATGGCTCCAAACCACTGCGGGCAATATGGCGCCATCCAGATGAAGTCACCTGCGGTCACAGGGTGCCATTCATCGTTGAGCCTGTAGATTCCGCCCCCCTCAAGCATCAGCAGGCCATGCTCCATGACATGCACCTCGACCATGCTCAGCCCTGCGCCCGGGGCATATGCCATGGTATTGACCGCGAAATCGAAGGACATCGTATCTGGTAAAAGGGAGCGCACCGAAAGATCGGGATCTCCCATCAACGGCTGTGACTTGATTGAAGGCTCACGACCTACTAGCAACGACGGTGACACAGTGGTTGCTATAGAGCGGTACTCCTTTTCGATGACGGCAGCGCGTGCCACCTGTGACGCACGAAAGCGATAATCGCAGCCCTGAGGGACGTACGCATAGTCATCTTTGATAAGAGCGTAAGTCTTTGCTCCATGCTCGAGCGTAATCGCCCCATCCAGGACATACAGAAAACGCTGTTGCTGTGAGGCGTCCAGCGTTCCGCCCGCCTCGAATTCGACCGTGTATTGCGTAAAATCGGCGCCCAGCGCGGGTGAAGCATGGACGATGGCATTCCCTTTGGAGAGACCAGGAATCTGCGAGCGAACAAAAGTGTCTGGCGTGTGAATGAGATGGCTTGAGCGTCGCACACTCCGCGTTTCCCCCAAATTATGCACGTTGATTGCTCTCTTTCCGTGTCGCAAAAACTGCAAATTCATCTAGGAAGCAAAGACCAGCTTGTATGGCTGCCTCCACATCCTCAGGCAAAACTCTCTCATCAGGATGATGGCTAATTCCTCCCGGACTACGCAGAAAAATCATAGCGGTAGGAAGATGCGGAGCTATCACCATGGCATCGTGTCCAGCTCCGCTCGTCATACGAATATGCTGATAATCCGAACTATGCACCGCTTTTTCCGCTAACAAGGTCATAGCGGAATCAAGCTGCACAGCTGGCTGAGAGTGGTACTCTTCTGCCTCTATTAAGACACCTCTCTGAGCCCCCATGGCACGAGCCTCCCTGAGAATAGCCTCCACCGCCTGCTCTCGAACGGAATCGTCTGCATGACGTACATCCAGACTGCACCGCGCCACCCCGGGGATCACGTTGACGCCGCCAGGCTCTACCGATATCTGACCCACCGTAGCAACCAACCCTTCAATTTCAATCGCTATACTTTCACATCGAGTCATCCATGCGGCCGC
>Ga0163162_10003574_pt1 | contig 14867 bp, 16 predicted proteins | sample S55metaG_FD_115310 | JGI IMG/M metagenome (GOLD analysis project Ga0163162, IMG submission 115310) | Switchgrass rhizosphere microbial communities from Kellogg Biological Station, Michigan, USA - S5-5 metaG | ecosystem: Host-associated > Plants > Roots > Rhizosphere > Soil | place: USA...
CGAGTCCCGGAGCGCGTCCGGCTTACGCAGCGGCGGCTGCTGCGCTCGCGCAATGCTTAGTCGCGCGCGGACTCTCCATCGTCTACGGCGGCGGAAATGTGGGATTGATGGGGGTGGTGGCGGACACGGCTCGTGCGGCCGGCGGCGAAATCATCGGTGTCATCCCGCGTTCGCTGGTCGCCAAAGAAGTTGCACACACGGAGCTGCCCGATCTGCGGATCGTAGAGTCCATGCATGAGCGCAAGGCGCTGATGGCCGACCTTGCGGATGCGTTTATCGCCATGCCGGGTGGCTACGGTACTTTCGAGGAGTTCTGCGAGATCCTGACCTGGACTCAGCTCGGCCTGCAACGCAAACCCTGCGGCGTTTTGAATATCGAGGGCTACTACAACAACCTGTTGCAAATGTTCGACCACGCGGTGGCGGAGCAGTTCGTCAAACCGGTGCATCGCGAAATGTTTATCGCCGACGCAGATCCAGCGACGTTGGTCGAGCGCCTGCTCGTCTATCAGGCGCCGTTCGTCGACAAATGGCTCGGGCGCGAAGAGACTTGAAACCTGGTGCTAGTCTTTCGGCGACGACGAAAGCGTCTCGAGAAAGAGAGCGAGGATCAGAAATCCTGCGACTGTGGCCGAGACGATCATACCTTATGGATTCATGATGAGCCAAAAGGATTCATCCAGCGTGAAATCGCCGTGAAAGATTCGTGACGTTCCTATCGGCGGTTGCTGCCCGGCATTCCTGCATAATAGTTCTCTGGAGATTCAGTGAAAGCTTTAGTGAAGGCAAAAGCCGAGAGCGGACTGTGGATCGAGAACATCCCCGAGCCGGCGATAGGCATTAACGACGTTCTGATTCGGGTCCACCGCACAGGAATTTGCGGCACGGATGTTCATATTTACGATTGGGATGAGTGGGCTCGCCAGACCATCCCGGTCCCGATGGCCATCGGCCATGAATTCGTCGGTGAGATCGTGGAGGTCGGCTCTAACGTCATCGATTTTCACCCGGGCGAGCTGGTCTCGGGCGAAGGCCACGTGGTGTGCGGCCGCTGCCGCAACTGCATGGCGGGGCGGCGCCATCTGTGCGCGCATACCTCGGGAGTGGGCGTGAACCGGCCGGGTTGTTTCGCTGAGTTCATTGCTTTGCCGATGACCAATATCTGGCGGCACGATCCACGGGTCGATCGCGACGTAGCAGCTATTTTCGATCCATTTGGCAATGCGGTGCACACCGCGCTGGCCTTCGAGGTTCTCGGCGAAGACGTGCTGATCACCGGCGCCGGGCCCATCGGCATTATGGCGGCCGCGGTGGTTCGGCACGCCGGCGCGCGCTACGTGGTAATCACCGACGTCAACGAATACCGGCTGGATCTGGCGCGCAAGGTGGGCGTGAACCTAGCGCTGAATGTGAAGCAAACCTCCATCGCGGAAGCGCAGAAGACGCTGGGCATGCAGGAAGGATTCGACGTGGGTCTGGAGATGTCGGGCAACGCCAGCGCTTTCGGCGACATGATCCACAATCTGTCGCACGGCGCGAAGATCGCAATGCTCGGCATCCCCGCGGGAGAGATGGCGATCAACTGGCGCGAGGTCATTTTCAATATGCTCACCATCAAGGGCATCTACGGCCGCGAGATGTATGAGACCTGGTACAAAATGACGGTGCTGCTGCAATCCGGCCTGGACATTCGGCCGGTGATCACGCACCGCTTCAGCTACCGGGATTTTGAAGAGGGTTTTCGCGTGATGCGCTCCGGGATGAGCGGCAAGGTGATTCTCAACTGGGAGGAGCTGGGCTAGCGATGCTGGGGACATATCAGGCGTTGTTGGATTCGCACCTCGAGGAGATTCGCGGCGAGGGATTGTGGAAGCCGGCGCGCGTGCTCCACTCCGCACAGCGGCCCGACGCCGAACTGCAGGGCGGCGACAAAGTCTTGGTCTTGTGCGCGAATAACTATCTGGGCCTGGCCGACGATCCACGGATCCTCGCCGCTGCGCGGAACGCGCTCGATCGCTGGGGCTACGGAATGGCTTCGGTCCGCTTCATCTGTGGCACGCAGGAGCAGCACAAGCAACTGGAGCACGATATCGCAAGCTTTTTGGGCACGGAAGATACCATCCTCTATTCATCGTGCTTCGACGCGAACGGCGGATTGTTTGAAACGCTGCTGGGCGCGGAGGACGCCGTCATTTCAGACGAGCTGAATCACGCGTCGATCATCGATGGCATTCGATTGTGCAAGGCGCAGCGTTTCCGTTATAAGAATCGCGACATGGCGGATCTGGAACAGCAGCTCAAGGCTGCACAGAGCGCGCGTTTCCGCATGATCGCGACCGACGGCGTGTTTTCGATGGATGGCTACATCGCGCCTCTGCGCGAGATCTGCGATTTGGCGGAAAAATATCACGCGATGGTGATGGTGGACGATTCGCACGCCGTGGGCTTCGTCGGTGAGACCGGACGTGGCTCGCACGAGCACGCGGGAGTGATGGACCGCGTGGATATCTTCACCGGCACGCTCGGGAAAGCGCTGGGCGGGGCGAGCGGTGGCTACATCAGTGGTGCGAAATCGCTCATCGCTTTGCTGCGCCAGCGTTCGCGGCCGTACTTGTTTTCCAACTCTCTGCCGCCGTCGCTTGTGGCGGCTTCGCTCGAAGCCTTGAAGATTCTCACCGCATCGAATGAACTCCCGGAGCGCCTGCGCAAGAACACGGCGTTCTTCCGCAAGAAGGCCGCGGAGCTGGGTTTGCAGATTCTACCTGGCGAGCACCCGATCGTCCCAGTGATGGTGGGCGACGCCGCCAAAGCCGCGCGTATGGCGGAATATTTGCTCCAGAAGGGCATCTACGTGATCGGATTCTCGTATCCGGTGGTGCCGATGGGCAAGGCGCGGATCCGCACCCAGGTTTCCGCGGCTCACACGACGGATCAGCTCGGCTGGGCGGCGGAAATGTTCGCCGAAGCCGCCGCGAAAGTAGAGTAGCTACTTTTTATACTTGACGAAGCCGAAGGTCAGCTTCTTTTCGACACCGTCCACGCGATCCAGCCGCACGATCACCTGATCGCCAATCGAGAATTGCCTCCGGTGGCGCACGCCCATGATCTTGCGTACGTTCTCTTTGTATTCGAAGCGGTCTCCGGGAAGGGTATCCAGAGGGACTAGACCCTCGATGAACATATCCTGCAGCTCGACGAAGAACCCGAAGCGTGTGGTGGAAATAATCAGGGCGTCGAACTCGTCGCCGACCCGGTCGATCATGAACTTTACCTTTTTCCACTCGACCAACTCTCGCTCGGCCTCGGCGGCGCGGCGCTCGGCTTCGGATGACTGATCGGCTATCGCATGCAGGTCCGCTTCGTAACGCTTGCCGTCCAGATGCGCGCCTAAAATGCGGTGGACGATCAGATCCGGATAGCGGCGGATGGGCGAGGTGAAATGCGTGTAGCTGGTGGCGGCCAGCGCGAAGTGGCCGACATTCAAGTCGCTGTAGCGCGCCTGCTTGAGCGAACGCAGCATCAGGTAGCTCAGGATGCGCTCCTCGGGCTTGCCTTCGATCTTCGCCACAAGCTTCTGATAATTACGCGAAGTGAGCAGCGGGTTGTCGAGCGCGACAACTTCGGTCTTGAATTTCTTCACCGGCGCGGCGCCGGGCGTGAGCGAATAGCCGAACTGGGTGGCGATTTCCTCAAATTCGATCACACGTTTGGGGTCGGGACGGTCGTGGATACGGAAAATCATGGGCTCGCCCGCTTCCTCGATGTGCGCGGCCACGGCTTCGTTGGCAGCCAGCATGAACTCCTCGATCAATCGGTGCGCGATGTTTCGGGGTGCGCGAGTCACGGCGGTCATCGCACCGAACTCGTCGAATTCGAGTAACGGCTCGGGCAGATCGAAGTCGATCGAACCGCGGCGTTGACGCTTTTTGTTCAGCAGCAGCGCCAAGTCGCGCATCATCTTGAAGCGCGGCACTAGTGGCGCGTAACGCACGTTCAGCTCTGGATCGCCTTCCAGAACCTTGTGCACCGCGGTGTACGTCATACGCTCGGCACTGCGGATCACGCCGCGGGTGAAGTCCTGCGCCACCACGTCGCCGTGATTGTCGATTTCAAGCAGTGCGCTCATCACCAGGCGATCCTCGTGCGGGCGCAGCGAGCACTGATCGGTGGATAGCTCCACGGGGAGCATGGGCACCGCCCGATCGGGGAAATAAACACTCGTCCCGCGCAGCAGCGCTTCGCGATCGATCGGGCTGCCCGGGCGCACGTAGTAACTCACGTCGGCGATGTGCACTTGCAGCGCCCAGTGTCCGTTGGGGAGGCGCTCCACCCACACCGCGTCGTCGAAATCGCGCGCCGTCTCGCCGTCGATGGTGACAATGTCGTACTCGCGGAAATCGCGCCGCTTGGCGATCTCGTCCTCTGGGATCGGGCCCGGGATCGTCCGCGCCTGCTCCAGCACGTCGTCCGAGAACTGATGCGGAATGTGGTGCGCTCGGATTAGAATCTCGACGTCGATCCCGAAATCGTCGGGACGCCCCAGGATCTCGACGACGCGGCCCGCCGGCCGGTCGCCGTCGTCGCCGTAGTCGACAATCTCGGCGGTGACGATCATGCCATCCAGGTCTTCTTCCGAGTGCACTTCCACCGGGCGCGCGCCCACGCGGTCAACGGACCCACCGCGGGCGGGGATCGCCATGCCCTCCGGAATTTCGATCCATTGGCGAATGCGCTCATCATGCGGGATCACATAGTTGTCGCGTCGGCGGACGCGGAACTCGCCCACGATGCTGCTGTGCGCCCGCTTCACGACTTCGACGATCTCGCCGTGAGCGCGCCCGTCGCGTTCCAGGCGCTTGATGCGAAGAGCCACGCGATCGCCGTGCATGGCGCGCTCAGCTTCTTCTTTGCCCAGGTAGATGTCGCCCTTAAGTCCTGGCACCGGCTCTTCCGGCGTGACGAAGCCGTAGCCGTCACGATGCACGCTCAGCCGCCCGTAAATCAGGCGCGGCGATTTCTTCTTCTGCGAGTGTCCCCTCTGTAGATGGCCCTTCGGATGTGGCGGCACGTTTCATTTTATAGTGAGAAGGCATATGGATCTGAAGACCGTCCGCCTGGTGATCCCCGAAAACGGCAATATCATTGTGGGCCACAGCCACTTCATCAAGACCGTTGAGGATCTCTATGAGGCCATCGTCAACACGGTGCCGCAGATGAAGTTCGGCATCGCCTTCAACGAAGCCTCCGGCGACTGCCTCATTCGCGTGGACGGCAACGATCCCGAGCTCGAAGGCATCGCCACCGAAAACGCGCAAGCCATCGCCGCCGGACATGCGTTCGTGATCGCCCTGCGCAATGGCTACCCGATCAATATCCTGGGCCGCATTCGCGAGATCCCTGAGGTCTGCAACATCTTTTGCGCCACCGCGAATCCGGTCGAAGTGATCCTGGCGGAGAGCGAACAGGGGCGGGGAATCCTGGGCGTGATCGATGGCAGAACTCCCAAGGGAATCGAATCGGCGAATGACCGCGAATGGCGGCACGGCCTGCTGCGTAAGATCGGGTACAAGCGGTAAACCCTCGGTAAGCCCAGCAAAAGGGCAGTTTTTGCCGTCACTTCGACCGCTTTTTCCCTTTGACTCCCTGAATGTTTGGTGGCATACTACTGCCGTATTGGAGTGTCGGTTTGAGTCTCCGTCCGCTTCTCGGTCCTGCCGTTCCGTCCCGCCGGGTGTCTCTCTGCTGCAGCCTCCACTTACAAGGAGGAGGGTAACGTGAAGAAGCTTTTTGTGGGAAATCTTCCGTACACCGCGAACGAAACCGACGTGCAGAACTTCTTTGCCGATCACGGAGTTACCGTCGATTCCATCACCGTCATGCGGGACCGTTTCACGGGGCAGGCGCGCGGCTTCGGCTTCGCGGAGATCAACGACGATAACGCGGCGGCGCAGGCCGTCGAAGCGTGCCACGGCAAGGAACTCATGGGCCGGACTCTGGTGGTTAATGAGGCCCGCCCCATGGCTCCGCGCGAAGGCGGCGCCGGCGGCGGACGTCCCCAGCGGCGCGAACGCTACTGACTTCGCGCCACTCCACTCCTGCAGGTGCGCCAGCGCTCGGTAACGTGTGCCCGTCCCCTATGATGGTGGGGATGACCCCCAAGGCACAGTGGCTCGCCGCCGCCCGAAGCGCCATGCAAACCGAAGCTGAAGCGGTCCTGGCCGCGTCCGAGCGCCTGGGCGACAACCTTTTGAGCGCAGTGGATCTGATCGTCGGACATGCCGGAAAAGTGGTGGTTACCGGCATGGGCAAGTCCGGTCACGCGGCTCGCAAGATCGCTGCTACGTTGCAAAGCACCGGCACGCCGGCGGTGTTCCTGCACCCCACTGAGGCCGGCCATGGCGATCTGGGCATGTGCCAGCCGGGCGATTGCGTGGTCATGATTTCCAAGAGCGGTTCTACCGCGGAGTTGCTGGATCTGGTCGCGCCGCTGCGCGGATTCGGCACGCGCTTCATCGGGATTCTGGGTAACCTGCGCTCTCCGCTGGCCGCCGAAATGGACGTTGTGCTGGATGCGTCAGTGCAGCGCGAGGCTGACCCGGATGGCTATACGCCGACTGCCAGCACCATGGTTGCGCTTGCACTGGGGCATGCGCTGGCGGTAGCGCTGATGCAGGCGCGCGGTTTCACGGCGGAGCATTTTCGACGCTATCATCCGGCTGGTCAACTGGGTCACAACCTGCGGCTGCGGGTGCGCGACGTCATGCACGCGGGCGATGAGGTCGCCTGGGTGAAGGCGGACGATGCGCTGAAACACGTCGTCATCGAAATGTCGCAGCGGCCGCTGGGCGCCGCCTGCGTGATCGCGGAGGACCGCCGTCTGCTCGGTCTGATTACCGACGGCGATGTGCGCCGCGCGTTGCGCAACCACGATGATATCCGCCCGCTGCGCGCTTCCGTGGTGATGACGGTGTCGCCGGTGCATATCGGCCCCGACGCGCTGGTGCATGAAGCCTTGCGACTGATGGAGGATCGGCCCTCGCAGATTTACGTGCTGCCGGTGCTGGAAGCCGATACTCGAGTCTGCCTGGGTCTGCTGCGCCTGCACGATATTTATCAGGCGCGTCCCGTGGACTGAGCGGCCCTAAAGTTCCTGTCCCCCTCAGCCGATCCTCGCCAGAGGTGTTCCCATGCGCATCGCGTCTCTTCTCTTAGTGGCTTCGGTGGCAGCGCTGGCCGACGCGGGAGGCGGACCAGCCGTATACGTCGTTGGGAACCTGGGCGGCATATCGCCGGGTGACGAAGGAACGCTGGTGCTGGATCATGACGCCGTGGTGTTCCGCTCCGGCAAAACCGTACTCTCGCTTCCCTACGGCGACATCCATAACGTGGAATTGGGTACGCGGGTTACGCCCCCTGCGGACGCGCCTCTTTACAAAGTCTGGCGCTTACCCAAGCGCTTCCTGACCGAGCGCCCCATGCATCAGATGGTCAATTTTGAGTTCGCGGATAAAGACGGTAATGACCACAGCATGACGCTCGAGTTCGAGGAAGCGGCGGCCATCCAAACGCTGATGGAGATCGAAATCCGGCAGGGTAAGCGCACGCCGCCGAGACGCGCCACCAACGGCGATCCGTGGTGGGGCGACAGCGTCTGGAAAACCAGCCGCAATAACAACACGGTGAGCCCGGAATCGCTGGGGACTTCGCCCGGTAAATAGCGTCTTGCGAGCCATCGCGCGCAAGAACTGCGCAGTGGGTATGTTATTCTGAGACCGGTTCCGCGCGCCCATGCGTTTTCGTACTGTACTGGCTATCGCTTTAACGGGGTTGGCCGCCCTCGGCGTGCTATGGGGGCAAAAGCCGTTCCGCGAGTGGCCCGCCATCGAGTACGAAAAGTTTCCCATTCCGCCCGACGCCAATCATCCCGCGGAGTGGACCCGCGCGCGCCTGCGCTACCCCGATATCACCGGCTACTCCTTGCGCGGAACCGGCCGCTACTTCGGCTTTCCCGGCTACTGGACCATGGACTATCCGCGTTCGGACCGGCACCTGTTACAAGGTGTGAGGCGCCTGACGCGCATCGATTCGCGGTCGACCGAGCAGGTGGTGGAACTCGACGGCTCGGGTGAAGTGAACAACTGGCCCGTGCTTTACGGGGTCGAAGTAGGGCACTGGATGCTGCCCGAAGACCAGGCCCAGCAGCTGCGCGATTACCTGCTGCGCGGCGGCTTCTTCATGGTCGACGATTTTCACGGCACGGAGGCGTACCGGGGTGTCCGCGAGTGGGATACTTTCGTCGAAAGCATGACGCGGGTGTTCCCCGACCGTCCAATCGAAGACATTCCCGACAACGACCCGATCTTCCATACCATTTACGATCTGCAGGAGCGCTTCCAGGTTCCCGGAGAGCAGTTTCTCGAGACCGGCTTAACCTATGAGGCCGGCGCGACCGGCATCACGCCGCACTGGCGCTGCATCCGCGACAATAAGGGACGCATCATGGTCGCGATCTGCCACAACATGGATCTGGGCGATGCTTGGGAGCACTCCGACAACCCGCTGTATCCCGAGAAGTACGCGTCGCTAGCTTACCGCATCGCGATGAATTATTTCATTTACGATTTGACGCATTGACGGTCAGCTCCAAAGAGCGGGATGCCGAAAACCGGGCTGGATTATTTCGGGTGCCGAGATCTCATCTATCGACGCCCGTTTGAACATCGAAGAAGGTTATGGGAATCACGGTTACACTTAGCCTAATCGATTTGTCGATATTTGACCAACAGCTTGCACCCGCTTACTTCCGGTATGCCGATTCTTCAGACACGTCCTGGCTGGTTGCGTTAACAAAGGCTGCGGTCGCTGACTATACCGTTGCTGCTGGAAACGTGCCCGATCTTCCGTCGCTTGATGTCTACCAGGAATACCTAGACATTCTAACGGGTAAGGCGTTCTATAGTGCGGATGGGGCGCCGCAAGATCAACTTCGAGGAACGTCGCCAAGCGATCTTAAGATTTTGATCGATAGCTCGATAGCCCCGGACCTTATGCGGCTCGTGTGTATTCCGCACGATCTTCAGACAGTGGAACAGAACATGAGCCACCGCCAGTTGATGACATACCTCTATCGCCACTCGTTGTTGGTAGAAAAGTACTTTACATTCGCTGCCGAGCCGACCGGCAGGATTCCCTTAGTCAAACTCGGAGAGTGGAGTCGTTTCTTTTCATCGGAGGAGATTCGGCAACTGCATGGTGAGTTAGCCCATATACCAAGGCCAGAAGAGCGCGACGTACTTGATGGGGGCTTCGACAACCTCCGTGCGCTGTTGCAAGCGGCGAATACGCGATCCGATCTTGGCCTATTGATGACCGTGCTCTGAGAAGCTTGCCTCGCATGGTTGAATGAGCGGGCGCTGCTGTTATCGGAAATGGCCCACTGCGTGGTTCCGGCCGCCATGCCGGCAGGACGACGTATGATGGAGAATATGGCGCAAGTCCACATGACCGAAGCCGAATTGGCGCGGGACCTCCACGCCGTTTTGGAAAAAGTACGGCAAGGTGTTGAAATCGTGGTGGACCGGAACGACCAGCCCGTCGCCGTCATCAATCCAGCGCAACCGGTCCGGCGCACTCTCTCCGATCTCATTCGGTTGGCAGAGCAGCGTGAGAGCGAGCGGGGCTACGCTGTAACGCTCGATCCAGACTACGCCGCTGACGTTGAAGAAATCGTCCGTGCTCGAAAGCCCTGGACTCCGCGTCCATGGGACTGATCCTCGACACCAGCACGCTGGTCACCGCCGAACGCCGGGGACACAACGTCCGCGAAATCTTTGCTCAGCTTCGTGCCACCCACGGTGAGGTCGAAACCGGTTTGGCGGCGGTGACCGTCGTCGAACTGGCCCACGGCATCGAGCGGGCCAAGCTCGATACACAGCGGCAGCGGCGCCAGGCTTTCCTCGATGACCTGATCGCCGACATGACGATTCATCCGCTCACCGCCGAAATCGCCCGACTGGCCGGAAAGCTCTCCGGGCAGGAGGCCGAGCGTGGCATCACGCTCCCCTTCGAGGATCTGCTGATCGGCGCCGACCGCCCTACATCTTGGCTTCGAGGTGGTCACGGGGAACGTTCGACACTTCGAAATGATTCCGAATCTCGTGGTGAAACAACTCTAGAAAAGTATTCGGGCCCACCCTGCCGAAGAGTTCCGGTCGAATAAAGATCCAAAAACTCAGATGTCGGAATTTGTGGGAATCGCTTCGACAGCCAAGTGCCTATCGTCCTCGCTGCTGGCGTCGCGGATCTCGCGCTTCGCGTTCTCGCGCCGGATGCGGTTGGATTCCTTCTTGGCTTCCCATTTGTAGCCCCAGTAAGCTCCCTCGCCGCGCTTGGGACCGCAATATTCGGTTTTCTTGGCTTCGTAACCCATATAGGGTGTTCCTTCTTGCGCTCGCCCAACGGCGGCGCGTGCAAGAGAGTTCCACCGCCATTCTACTCCCGCGTTGAATCGCACCCACATTCTCTCCTTCGGCACTCGTCCATTTTCAATCGCTGTGCTATCCTGAAGCCGTTCTTAAAGAGTCTTAATGCGTCTTCGCTCGCTGCTTTGGCTGGTTTTGGGTGCAATCGCCGGATGGGGCGTGCTGCGGGCGCAAAAGCCTTTCAAGGCCTACATGGGCGTCGAGTACGAGAACTTCGTGCTCCCCGAGGACTGGCAGAAACCCGCTGAGTGGACCCGGGCGCGCTTGATTTATCCCTCCTTTTTCTCGGTTCATGGCGTCCGCGACGGCTTCCATCGCTGGACCATCGATTATCCCCGTTCAGACCGCCACTTGCTGCAAGGGATGCGCCGGCTCACGCGCATCGACACCCGCTCGGTCGAGCAAAGCGTCGAACCGGATGGCGACGATGAGATCTACAACTGGCCTTCTATGTACGCCGTCGAGGTCGGCTATTGGAACCTCACCGACCGGCAAGCCGCCCAGCTGCGTGAATTTCTGCTGCGCGGCGGGTTCCTGATGGTGGACGATTTCCACGGCACCGTCGAGTGGAATAACTTCGCGGCCGGCATGACGAAAATCTTTCCTGACCGGGATATCGTGGATCTTGATAACAAAGACCCCATCTTCCACGTCGTATATGATCTAGACGATCGTTTTCAGGTGCCGGGAATGCAGTATATCTTCACCAGGTCTTTGCACGAGTACGATGGGTTCCAGGCCAAGTGGCGCGGTGTCTACGATGATAAGGGCAGAGTGATGGTGGCCATCTGTCATAATATGGATCTCGGTGACGCTTGGGAGAACTCGGATGACCCCAGGTACCCCGAAAAGTTTGCGGCGCTCGCGTACCGTATCGCAGTGAATTATTGGACTTATGATTTGACGCACTAGACAGCAGACAGACCAGGTTTGAGTTAAATGTTTGAGTTCCTCTTCAAGTATCCGGAGGCAGTGTTCTCGCGCGGCACTTTTGTGCTGTTGGGAGGCTGGCCCATTTGGCTACTGGGCTTGGCGATCCTCGCAGCGGCGGCCGGCTTGGGTTGGGTGGTGTGGCAGCGGGCGGGTTCGGGACGCGTGGCGGGCGCGAGATCGGCGGCCGTGTGGTTGCTCCAGACGCTGCTCGCGTCGGTGCTGCTCCTCATGCTGTGGCATCCGGCTTTAAGCGTTGCTACTTACGTCCGCAGCAGAATATTGTGGCCGTCGTGGTCGACGATTCCACCAGCATGGCGCAGGCGGATGCGGCGGGCGGAGCCACTCGGCGGGCGGCGGCGGTCAACGTGCTCAACTCCGGTCTTGTTAATGATTTAAAGAGTAAATTTCAAGTTCGTCTTTATCGGATGGGCGACCATCTGGATCGCGTCGATAAGCTGGAACAGCTCAACTCGTCGATCCCGGCGACTCACATTGGCGATGCTTTGAAACAGGTGGTGGCCGATGCCGCTAGCCTGCCCATCGGTGCAGTGGTGCTGGTGAGTGACGGCGCCGACAACTCGGGCGGCGTGGATCTCGAAACAGTGTCCGAAATCCGCCGTCAGCGCATTCCCATCCATACGATTGGTTTCGGCAAGGAACAAGCCGAGCGCGATGTTGAAATCAGCGACGTGCAGGTCCCCGCGCGCGCCCTTCCCGATTCGCGGCTCTCGGCCATCGTGAGCTTTCATCAAAACGGCTACGCCGGGCAGAAGGCCAAGCTCACCGTCAAGGAAGGCTCGAAGATTGTCGCGCAACAGATTGTCACTCTGAAGAAAGACGGGCAGGAGCAGAGCGAAACCCTCCTCTTTAATGCCGGCACTGCGGGCGTGAAGTCGGTCGAGACTTCCATCGATCCGCTGCCGGGCGAGGAGAGCGCCAAGAATAATTTGGTCACGCGGCTGGTCAATGTGGACGCGCGCAAGCCCCGCATCCTGTATTTCGAAGGCGAGCCGCGCTGGGAGTTCAAGTTCCTCCGCCGCGCGGTTGAAGACGACCGTACCATCGACCTGGTCACCATTCTGCGCACTACCCAGAACAAGATTTACCGGCAGGGCATCGCGAACCCCGACGAACTGAAAGACGGCTTCCCCACCAAAGTTGAAGAGCTCTTCGGCTTCGACGGTCTGATCATCGGCAGCGTCGATGCGCCCTACCTGACTCCCAGCCAGCAGACGCTAATAAAGGATTTCGCCGACCGTCGCGGCGGCGGCATTCTGTTTCTCGGCGGCAAGGACGCGCTGTCGGATGGCGGCTGGAAGCAGTCGGCCGATGTAGAGCTGTTACCAACCATTCTTCCCGACCGCAAAGATACTTTCGTCCGCGTGGGCGCCACGGTGGAACTAACCGCACCCGGCCGCGACAGCCTGATCACACGGCTGGTCGAAGATCCGGCTAAAAACGTCGAGCGCTGGAAAACGCTTCCCTACCTGATGAATTTTCAGGATATCGGCCAGCCCAAACCTGGCGCCGTGGTGCTGGTGGATGCTAAGCCCACCACCGGCGGGCGTGTGCCGATGCTGGTGACGCAGAATTTTGGCCGCGGCCGCACCGCAATCTTTGCCACCGGTGGAAGCTGGCGCTGGCGGATGCTGCAGCCGCTGACCGACAAGAGCCACGAGATGTTCTACCAACAGCTATTGCGCTGGCTGGTATCCGATACGCCGCGCAAGGTGATCACATCGACGCCCAAGCAGTTGGTCTCTGACGATTCGCACGTCAGCCTACGCGCCGAAGTGCGCGACCGTACGTACCTGCCGGCCTCCGACGCCAAGACCGAAGCGCACATTATTGGTGACGGCATCGCCGAAGCCGTCGAAATGCGGCCCGACCCGATCGAGGCCGGCGTCTATACCGCGGATTGGACCACACCTAAGCCCGGATCCTATTTAGTAGAAGTCGTCGCGAACCGGGGAGGCGAAGAACTGGGCCGCGACACCATGACGATCCGCCGCGAAGACGGCGTGGCCGAGAACTTCCACATCCAGCAGAATCGCGAATTGCTGGAGAAACTATCGTCGGAAACTGGCGGCCGGTACTATACTCCGCAAGATGCGTCAAAATTAGGTAAGGATATCAGCTACTCGGATGCCGGGATCACGGTGCGCGAGACCCGCGACCTGTGGGACATGCCCATCGTATTCCTGTTGCTGTTGAGCCTGCGTGCGGGAGAATGGCTGCTGCGTAGAAAGTGGGGTGTGATTTGAAGAGGCTATCTTATGTTGCCCTGCTCCTCACCGCGGCCGCAGCGCTGCGGGCCGAAACCATTTATCTCACCATCGCCGGCCTCGGCGGCGAAGCGGAATACGAGCAGCGCTTCACCGGCTGGGCTGCGGACCTCGACAAGATTCTGAAGAGCGAACCGTCTTCTCAGGTGATCACGCTTTCCGGCGCTCAAGCGACGCGCGCGAATATCCAAGCGAAGCTGGGCGACCTCGCCAAGCAGACCAAAGCCGACGATCATCTGGTGCTGCTGTTGATCGGCCACGGCAGTTTCGACGAATCCGATTACAAGTTCAATATTCCCGGCCCCGATATCACCGCCACGGAACTGGCTTCGCTGCTGGACAAGATCCCGGCGCAGCAGGCGGTCATCGATATGACCAGCGCCAGCGGCGGTGCTCTCCCCACGCTGCAAAAGCCGCGGCGCATTGTGGTCGTCGCGACTAAATCCGGCACCGAGAAAAATGCCACGGTATTCCCGCGCTACTTCATTGAAGGACTGCGCGATCCCGCCTCCGACGCCGACAAAAACGAAGTCATCACGGTGCTCGAAGCCTTTCGCTACGCCGAGGCGAAGACCGCGAAGTTCTACGATGAGCTGAAGCGGCTCTCGACCGAACACCCGTTGATCGAGGACGCCGGCAAGGGCGAAGGCGTGAAGGCGCCTACCGCTGAAAACGGCGAGGGCCTGCTGGCGGGCCGATTCGCGATGCTGCACACCGGCTCGGCCGTAACCATGGCCAAAGATCCGGAGAAGCTGAAGTTGCTCAAGCAGAAAGAAGACGTCGAGACAAAAATTGACGAGCTGAAGTATCGCAAAGCATCAATGCCGGTGGAGGAATACCGCCAACAGTTGGCGAAGCTTCTGCTGGACCTGGCGAAAACGCAGGAGGAACTCGACAAATGACGCGCCGCTACATACCGCTTCTGTCGCTGGCTCTCCTGGGAGGACTGCCGCTATTGGCGCAGGCCCCCGCCACACCCAAAGAAGCACTGCAATGCGAGGCATTGCGCCATAAGGGCGATCCAGCCTCCCGCGACTGCTACCAGCGGCTCACGCGCTCCTCCGACCCGGCCATCGCAGCCGAAGGCTTCTGGGGCGTCGGCGACTTTCGCTCCGCCAACGATTCCTTCCGCGCCGCCGTCAAGCTTCGCGATACCGATCCTGCGCCG
>Ga0163162_10003575_pt1 | contig 14865 bp, 17 predicted proteins | sample S55metaG_FD_115310 | JGI IMG/M metagenome (GOLD analysis project Ga0163162, IMG submission 115310) | Switchgrass rhizosphere microbial communities from Kellogg Biological Station, Michigan, USA - S5-5 metaG | ecosystem: Host-associated > Plants > Roots > Rhizosphere > Soil | place: USA...
GAGCCTGGAGGTCTCATTGTCCAAAGGGCTGCAGGCGTTCTCGTTCACCTACGGATGACGCATCGACGCGCTCACGCCGGACGGAAGGTCATGGCGTCGCCATTCATGCAGTAGCGAAGGCCTGTGGGTTGCGGGCCGTCGTCGAACACGTGGCCGAGGTGGCCGCCGCAGCGTCGGCAGAGCACCTCGGTGCGCGTCATGAGCAGACTGTCGTCGGTTCGCTCGATCACCGCATTGTCGAGCGGCTTCCAGAAACTCGGCCATCCGGTGCCGCTGTCGAACTTGGTGTCGGACGAGAACAGGTCCAGCGCACATCCGGCACAGCCGAAGACGCCACGCCTGTGTTCGTCGTTGAGTGGACTGCTGTACGGCCTCTCGGTGCCGGCTTGTCGCAAGACGTCGTACTGAGCGGGAGTCAACAGCCGCTTCCACTCGTCGTCGGAATGCGTGACCTGGTAGTCAACCGCCGGAGTGGCAGTCGCCGAACGTGTGCATGCGCCTGCGGCAGCAATGCTGACGAAAGCCACGCCTGCACTGGCCAGGAATCGCCGTCTTGTCGCGTCCATCGCACCGATCCAAATCATTCGATTGTCTGAATAAGAAACCTAGTCTCAACCGCACCCTAAGTCGTTGCGGCTGAAGCGCTGTCATAGTTCTGTAAGGAAGGAACTGAACAATTGTCGTTACGCTTGTAGGCGTGTCGACCAAGAACGCGATACGGCCGGCAGTCCTGGCCGTTGTCTTGACCGTGGCGGTCATGGTGTCTGCTGCGTGCACCGGCGGGCCATCCCCTCGTGCTGCCGCCTCGGCGACGATTCCCGGTCCCGTGATCGACGAGCCCGCAGGCACTCCGGGCGCCAGCGAGACGGCGGTGCTGGCAGGCGGCTGCTTCTGGGGCGTGCAGGGCGTATTTCAACACGTGAGGGGCGTATCGCAGGCCGTCTCCGGCTACGCAGGCGGTGAGTCGTCGACCGCCCAGTATTCAACCGTCGAGACGGGTACCACGGGTCACGCCGAGTCGGTACGCATTACATACGACCCCAGTCAGGTGAGGTTCGGACAGCTGCTTCACATCTTCTTCGCCGTCGTCCACGACCCGACTGAGTTGAACCGGCAGGGCCCCGACGTCGGTAACCAGTACCGATCGGCGATCTTCCCCCAGAACGACGCGCAACAGAAAATCGCCGACGCCTACGTCGCGCAACTCAACCAGGCGAAGGTCTTCGACTCACCGGTCGTCACGCGCACCGACAGGGACGCGGGCTTCTTCCCGGCCGAGGACTACCACCAGGACTACCTGAACTCGAACCCGACCGCGCCCTACATCGCCATCAACGACATACCGAAGCTCGACGGTCTCAAGCAGACGTTCCCAGACTTGTACCGCGAGCAGCCCGTCCTGGTGCATGCGCAGGCCGGCTGAAATTCGACCTCAACGATTCACGGCTGATGGGTCGACCGTCGCCTCGATCTTCAGGATCAAGTTGTCACGCACCGTCAGGACCAGCACCGCGAACAGTTGACGGTCCGCGAACGCGAGCAGCACCGGCTCCCCGACCGGTCCGCTGACCAGCGTCGCGCCGTGGCCGAGGTAGCGCAGCAGGTTCGTCGCAACGTCATCGGGGCCGTGATTGATCTGCGGCGGCGGGGCGAAGTCGCCCAGGATCGTGCCGACACCCCACACGGTCGGATCTAGAGCGGCGGTCAACGCTTGCAGGTCGCCGTTGGCGCACGCCGTGATGAACCGTTCGGTGACGACCTGATGTTCCGCGTCGGTGACGTCGGCAAGCCGCGGGGACGCGCCTGTGAACTTCGCCCGGGCCCGACGCGCGAGCTGGCGGCAGGTGCCGACCGGCCTGCCCACGGTCTCGGCGATCTCCTCGAACGGCATCTGAAACACGTCGTGTAGGACGAACGCCACGCGCTCGCCGGGGCTCAGCCGACGCAGCACCTCCAACAGCGCGGTGCGGACCTCATCATCGAGCGTTACCCGGTCGGCGGGATCTACTTCCCGCGAAGGGGTGACATCGACAGCGCCTGATTCGTCCGGGTGTTCATAGCGGGCCCGCGCCGACCGCATCTGGTCCAGGCAGAGCCGGCCCGCGACGACCGTCAGCCAGGCTCGGACGTCGTCGATCTGCGACTGGTCGGCACGCGACAGCCGAAGGAACGCCTCCTGCGCGACGTCCTCGGCCTCCCCGACGTCGCCGAGCATCTGATACGCGAGGTTCACCAGGTACGGGCGGTGGTGGCGCCACGCCTTTTCGACCGACGGTGAATCGCTCATGCAGTACTGACGAAGCGGCGGAGCGAAAAGTTACAGCAGCCGGTGTGTAACTTTTCTGAGCGCGACATCGTCCTTGCCTCCATGAACACAATTCTCGTCACGGGCGCATCCGGCAACGTCGGCCGCCCACTGGTAACCCAACTCGCAGCAGCCGGCGTCGAGGTCCGCGCCGTCACCCGACAGCCCGACACCGCAGGCTTTCCCGTCGGAGTCAAAGTGGTGGGCACCGCGGCGGAGGGCCTGCCCGACGCCGACGCGGTCTTCCTCAACTCCCGCGCACTCGGTGATGAACTCGAGCCGCTGGTACGTAGGGCGCGCCACGAAGGTGTCACGCGCCTTGTCGCGCTGTCGGCCATCAACGCCGACGACGACTTCTCACGTCAGCCGTCGCGCTTCCGCGGCGACCGCAACAGGGAGGTGGAGCAGCTCGCCGTCAACTCCGGTCTGGAATGGGTGAGCCTGCGCCCAACGGTGTTCATCACCAACTTCTTTGGCATGTGGGCGCCGCAGATCCAGGCCGGCGATGTGGTCAGCGGCCCGTTCGCGACGGCGTCGACAGCGCCCATCGTCGACCGCGACATCTCCGCCGTGGCGGCCAAGGCGCTGCTCACCGACGAGTTCGTCGGACGCAAGATTCCGTTGACCGGACCGGAGGCGTTCACGAACACGGAGTTGGTGGAAGTCATCGGCAAGGTTCTTTCCCGCCCGCTGCGCTACCAGGAGGTCCCGGCGGAGTCTGTGCGCCAGCGCTTCCTCGGGATCGGTTTCTCACCCGAGTTCGCCGACGCCTACATCGCGTTTCTGGAGGCGACGGTTTCCAAGCCGGCACTGGTCATCCACGAGGTGGAGAAGATTCTCGGACGGCCCGCCGTAACGTTCGCCGACGGCGTCGCCGCCCATCGCGAGCTCTTCGCCAACCAGTAAGGGAGACAAGTCATGTCGGAAGTCCGTCCACCGCGGTACCTCAAGCCGATGAACAAATTCATGATGGCGGTCCAGAAGCTCGGCATCCCGACGGGCCCTGCGATGGTCCTGACGGTGCCGGGCAGAAAATCCGGAAAGCCGCGCAGCACGCCGATGACGCCGTTCGAGCACGCCGGCGGCCTGTACGTCGTGGCCGGCTACCCCGGGTCCGACTGGGCGTCCAACGCGCGCGCGGCCGGTGCGGGGACACTTTCGCGCGGACGCAAGTCACGACCCGTCAAGATCGTCGAACTCGACGCGGCTGAATCACCGCCCGTGCTGCGGGCATTCGCGATCAAGGTGCCGGTCGGCGTCGGGTTCGCCAAACGCGCCGGCCTCGTGCGCGACGGTGCGCCGGATGAGTTCGCGGCACTGGCCGGCCAGCTCACCGTATTCCGCTTCGATCCCGGCGACTAGCGTACTTCTTGCGTACCCGATGAGGACCCGGGAGAAGTCGCTTGGGCCAACGAACCTGGAACGCCAGCAACAGGAACCGGATGCGTCGAGTCAACACCGATGACTACACAGGTCCACAGCGCCGTCTTCAGCACCTGCGGCCCCCGTTCGCCAGGTGACCAAAGACGGTTGCGCCAACGACTTGTGGAGCCCAACCGCCGACTATTGGGCGCCGCTCTTGCCAGCGGATGACGATGTGCTAGATGGGGCTTCGGAGCCCGTTTCGGACGTATGGCTGGTCGGGGTTCCGGTCGTTTTCTTCGAGGTCCTAGCGGTATTACCGGAGAACGTCCGCTGGACCGCTTCTGCCGCAGCCCTGATCCTGGCGCCCGGCTTTGCCCCGCTCGACGACCGCGTGGTCACCTTGTTGCCGTCGGTGAGGTGGGTGACGTTGTCAAGGACCGCCTTGTGAGCGGTAGCGCGTCCCTTGGCCGTCTGATCCAGTGCCTTGGCAGCTGCTTTGGAGATTCGGTCAGTCGCGTTGGCGAGTTCTGAGTCCGGGTGGCCAGGATCCTCGGCTGTTGGCTCGGCGAGTCCGTGTGTCGCGTTGACGACTGCCTCGGCTTTGTCGGCCAGTGACGGGTGGGATTGCGCGGTTTCCTCGGCTGGTTTTGTCAGCGAGCTGGCCGGGGGTTCGCCCGCCGAAGTGGAGGTCGTCTCCACGTCGGTTTGCGTTGTCAGATCGGAGGCGGCCGAACTTGTGACCGCCGTCTGGTCATTCCTGCTGTAGCCGGCATCGACGATCTCCCTCAACGGTTCCTCAAAGGGGGCCAGGAAGGGAAGCAGTTGTACCAGCGGAAGGTGTTGCGCCGGAATGAAATAACTGGTGGTTTTGCCACCCACGGAATTGTATGTGACCTTGATGTTCTCGGCGGGGACGGTATCCAGATCCGTGTATGCCGACGTGATGTGCATGAATACCCCGCCGACTACTGCATTGGCGACAGAGAGCAAGTTCCACGATCTGTCGGGGAAGTCCACGTATCCGTCGTACTCGCCCCTTACCACGACGGTGTTGTATGGGGTATCCGGTACGGGCGCAAACGTGTAGCCGAGAATCGGGTCGTAGCCGTCGCCGTTGTGGTCACGGCCGCCATCGCCGATGACCATGAAAGTGAGTTGGCTGGGGTCGAAGGTTGGGTCATCGGCCAGTCGCCGCAATACTTCGTCGACGACCAATGAACCCGCGGATACCCCGACAACGTTTACAGGTTCGCCGGTGGCGATGGCCGTGCGGATCGCTTGCTCCAGGAAGGGGACACCCACCGCAACGGACTGGCCGATGCTCAATAATCCGATGTACGGGCCCGCCTGCGCTGGCCAGTAGACGCTCACCTTGTCGTCGTTGGCGAATTGTCCTTGGAGCACCCAGCTCATCAGGAAGTCGGGGATGGTGGGAGAGTTGAGCCCACTGACCATGAGGGTTTCGGCGGCCTGCGCCGGCGCGATGGCCGTTGTGTGGGCAGGGACCGCGGCGGCAACGACGGCTGAAAGAATGACGCCTGCCGAGCGGGTGACAATCGTCATGACATCCTTAGATTGAAGTAGTAACGGATTGTGTGCGTGAGACCTGACCAGGCACATACGAACTGTGCATCATCGGCACCGTCGGCGCAGCATAATCAGGCGAATTTCTAATAAAGACTGGATGTCCAGCAAAGATTTTTGTATTTTGCTAGAAAATCCCGTTTCCAGTAACGACAGAATAGGTTGCCCGGGAAACGGTCTGGGCAAGCTCTAGCGCAGTTTGGCCAGATAGCTGGCGTGGCCGTTCCAGAGGGTTCAAGAGGACAGTAGGCGCTCGGGAAAACGAGCTTTGTATCCTTGAACTGCATCCTCAGTATTGAGTTTCGACCACACTTAGATATGTCCGGATCGGAGCGTGGAACGTTGCTTCGAATTCGGCGGGTCGGCTGTCTCCGAGGAAGCTTTACAGTCGAGTGTTGTTGTATCAGTAGGAATCTGAGTAAACACCTTGGCAGAGCACTCACGCCGTAACGGTGCCTCAGGTGTCGGCGGTCTGGCGTCCAGAGATTGTCATGTTTGGATCGAAACGTTGCGTGATCCAACACGTTCCGTGCGAGCGTAGGCTAGGCCGAAGCCGATCAATGCCGCCGCGAAATCAAAGTCAGTGCAACCGCACTCAAGTGATATGCGGCGCTTGTCAGCACAGCCCTACCGCATGAGAGGGTCGTCGGAAATGGTTAGCCAGATTGCGTAACGGCAAGCTTATCGCGCGTTCCACAATCACCACTCTATCTAGCAAACCGATTAGCTCTGCGAATTGTTTCTAGTAAGCTGCATAATCTGCAGATATTGCGGCTGGCTGGTTCATTCGGGCGCGCGTGTCTCGTGCGCGACGGTCGGATGAGTTTCGCGGCACCGGCCCGGCCGACTTACCGTGTTCCGCTTCGATCCCGGCGACTAGCGTAGTTATTGCATACCCGATGACGACCCCGGGAGGGATCCGTTGGAGCTGACGACAGCGCGCCTGTTGTTGGCTCCCTTGGATCCAGATCGTGACGCAGAGGCGCTACACGCCACCTACAGCGACCCTGACGTAATGCGTTGGTGGAGCACGCCTCGGCATGTGGATGTCGCGGATACCCGCAGAGACTTGGTGCGCCGTCTCGAAGGCGACGGTGCCCGCATGTGGGTGCTTCGTGAGGAGGCGGTGCCCGTCGGCGTGGTCGGCTTGCTGGGCGACGTGGCGGTGCCCGGCCTGACCTGGATACTTCGCAGGCAGGCTTGGGGGCGTGGCCTCATGACCGAGGCGGCAGGCGCGGTAGTCGAGTATGCGTTCGGATCGTTGGGGCTGGACCGGGTCGAAGCCTGGGTGGAGGCCGCGAATTTCCGCTCCCTGTCGGTAGCCCGCAGGATCGGCCTCACCGAGCACGGACGGCTGGCGCAACGGTATCCGCACCGCACGCAACCCCACGAGTCGATCGTCCTTGGAAGGTCGCGCGAACCGGAACCCACCGCCGTGCTCAATGTCGAGGCGACACTTCCGGTATCCGACGTCGGCTCGGAGTTCGACCTCCTGCGGTCGGTGCTCGGAGCGAGGACGCTCTATGCGGTGGGTGACCCGCCGACCATGATCGGTGTGGTTTTCGGTCCGTGGAGCGTCGGCCCGTGCCTTCGGCTGCTGGCGGCGCCGTCGCCAATCCCGCCTCTCACCGTGAACATTGATGTCGGTACCGAGTTTGACCCGTCGTACGGTCGTTCGCGCGCAGTGGGCGCTGACATTGCCGCGCCACCAGTCGAACAGCCGTGGGGAATGCGAGAGTTCGTGCTCCGACTGTCCGACGGACATCAACTGGTGATCACGGGTCCGGCTTGACGGCCGGAGGTCAGGACATCGCTTCGGCCGTCGCGCGCTGCACGATGACATCGCCGGAGCCGGTCCGCGCATGCACGACGAGCGTCTCGTCACCGCTTGACGGACCGTCCGACGGCGTCAGCGAATTACGCACTTCGCCCGACCCCGTCCGCAAATCAAGCTGGGCCGCAGTGCCTTCGGCGATGCCGACCACGAGCTCGCCACTGCCGGTCTGCACGGACACGCCACCGTTGACTGCGGTAGCGACGGTGACGTCGCCAGAAGCGGTCTGCGCGTTGACATTGCCGTGCAGGTGCCGGACAGTCAGCGAGCCGCTCGCGGCACGGAACTGCATGTCCCCTTCGACGTCGCCGATCGTGGCGTCGCCGGAAGCGGTGGAAATCACGGCGGCTCCCTTGACGACGTCAGCGGTGATGCCGCCGGATGCGGTGTCCGCCTTGAGGTTTCCGACGACTGAGCCGAACTTCAGGTCGCCGCTGGCCGAGGCGAACTTGCAATCGCCGAATTCGCCGTCTGCGTCGATGTTCGCCGATGCGGCCGACGCCTCGAGCCGCGAGCCCGACGGCAGGGCGATGTCGACGACCACCGCTCCCCTGCGCGGAAGCGAGAACCCTCGCTTGCTCGTCACGGCAAGCGTGCCGTTGCTGAAGTCGATACGGGTCTGTTGGGCCGACTTGACGTCGTGGGGGCGGGATTCGTCGCGTGGCCGCACTTCGACGACCGTATCGTCGCGATCACTCGCCACGAGCCGGATGGAGCCGGCTGCAATCTCTATGACCGCGGTGATGGGCTGGGGGGTTTCGAAATTGGGCATTGTGTCTCCTGTTCGGTGTGGTGGTCAGCGGACCCAGCCGCTGTAGGACTTGTCTGATGCGCTGCGGGAGCGGCGAGCGGAATTCGACCCCAGCGCGGCGGCGGCAGCCCGGACCAGCCACGTGTTGACCGACAGCCCGTCGGCGCGGGCGGCCGCGTCGACGCCTGCCCGCAGGTTCTCCGGCAGCCGCAGCGTGACGCGCCACGTGCCACCGTCGTCATCGGATTCTGGCGCGACGACGACCGGCGCGTCCGGCAGCTCCTGGACGCCGGACGACACGGTGAACTCGGGGTCCCGTCCGCGCAGCCGCACCTCGACAGAGCCGGGCGCGAGATCGCGGGTGACGTGCTCGGCCGCCTCAGACAGCGCCTCGAGCAACGCCAGCCGGATCGCCGACTCCAGCGGAGCGGTCAACCGGTCGGCGAGCGCTTCCGCGTCCGGTCCCCCCGCGGCCGCGGCCACGGCCAGCTCGTGGCGCACCGCGTCGACATACGGCTGCAAGTCCATGGTGTCATGGTGACACCATGCCGGTGTCACTGCAAGTGTCAGTTTGACGCAAGGCCGCTAATCGCCGTCGAGCTGCGCAAACAACCCATGCATGTCCATCTGACCGCGGTGCGAGACGACCATGTCGCCCTGGAAACGGTCGATGTGGATCACTCCGACGGAGACCTTCTTGCCGGTGGGTGCCCGGCCCTGGAACTCGCCGGTGTGGCTTCCGACGAAACGGCATCGCGAGACACCGCGCGAACCGACGACGAGCAGCTCCTCGATCACGTGACGACCGTCCGGAAAGCCGCGATAGAACGCCTCCAGGTTGGCTCGCCATTCGTCAAGCCCGATCGGCGCCGAACTACCGACTTCGACGAATACCCGCGGCGACACGAGTGCGTCGAAGGTCGACGTCTCCTGTTTGTCCATCGCACCAAAGAGGCACTCGATAAGCTCGGATCGAATCGTCTGGCGAATCAGCCACGAACCCAACGATATCCGTCTAACCGATCTTCTCGATGATGGTTTCGGCGAACCGTTCGATCGGCTCCCGAAAACGTTCGGGATCGCCCGGCGGCAGATCCAGGCCCGCCCACGGGGCACACATCACCGCTGTGATGCCGATGTCCTCGGCCCGCTTGTACAGATCCGGTGTCGGTGGTTCGAGCAGCGCGAGCATGATCTCGAACGGTTCGTTCTCGCGTCCGTACTCGCGCCGCAGGGCGCTCACCTTCTGCACATATCCGGCAGCGTCGTCCCATGCGTACGCGTAGCCGACCCAGCCGTCGCACAGCCGTGCCGCACGCCGCAGCGCCGCGGGGGATTCACCGCCGCACAGGATCGGCACGGGCGCCTCGGGATGGGGTTCGACCATCAACTCGGGCACTTGGTAGTACTGCCCACTCCACGACACCCAGCCGCCGCGCCACAGCGCGCGTAGCGCCGGGATCATTTCGTTGAGTCGCTTGCCGCGGGTGTCGAAGTCCTGGCCCATCAACTCGTACTCTTCGCGCATCCAGCCGACTCCGACCGCCAGCGACACCCGGCCGCGCGACGTAGACGGCGTTGGAGAACCGCAGCCGACTCGTCACCGCCGCCATCGCGCCGATGAGCACCCACGAGTCCGGCCACGCGGTGGCCGGTGAGCACATCGGCTTGCCCGTAGGTGAATCGGGATACGGCGATGCCAGCTCGCGCGGGTAGATCATGTGGTCCGAGCAGACGATCCCGTCGTAGCCGGCCTCGTCGAAAATCCTCGCCACGTCGAGGGTCTCCGATGTCTTCATGAACGCGGTACCGCTCCAGAACTGCATCCTGTTTCTTTATCGCGGATTTGGGGCAGCATCAATGGCATGCCCACGCTGTTGTGGTTCCGGCGCGATCTGCGGCTGCACGACCTGCCTCCGCTGCTGGAGGCCGCCGCCGACGGTGAGGTGTTGGCCTGTTACGTGCTCGACCCGCGACTGAAGGCGTCGTCAGGACCACGCCGGCTGCAGTACCTGTATGACGCGCTTCGCGACTTGCGTCAGCGCCTCGACGGCCGGCTGCTGGTGACCCGTGGCCGACCGGCGACGCGAATTCCACTACTGGTCAAGGAGATTGGCGCCACGTCGGTGCATGTGTCCGGCGACTACTCACCATACGGTCGACGACGCGACGACGCGGTCCGCGAGGCGCTGGGCGATGTGCCGCTGGAGGAAGCGGGTTCGCCGTATCTGGTGTCCCCCGGCCGGGTCGTCAAGGGCGACGGCACGCCGTACAAGGTGTTCACGCCGTTCTACGACGCGTGGCGCAGGCACGGCTGGCGGTCGCCGGCCAAGTCCGGTGTGGACTGCGCACGCTGGATCGACCCCGCCGACGTGGCGGGCGGAGTGGACATTCCCGACGCCGGGGTCCGGCTGGACGTGCCGGCAGGCGAAACGGCGGCGCGCAAGCAATGGGCGAAGTACGTGGACAGCACGGTCGACGACTACGCCGACGTCCGTGACCGGCCGGACCTCGATGCCACCAGCCGGATGTCGGCGCACCTCAAGTTCGGCACCATCCACCCGCGCACGATGGTCGCCGACCTGGGCCGGGGAAAGGGCGCGCAGGCATACCTGCGGGCGTTGGCCTTTCGGGATTTCTACGAGGCGGTTCTCTGTGAATGGCCCGAGAGCGCATGGTGGAACTGGAACAAGGCGTTCGATGAGATCGAGGTCGACGACAATCGCGACGCCAAGCGCAGGTTCGAGGCGTGGAAGGCGGGCCGCACGGGCTTTCCGATCGTCGACGCCGGAATGCGTCAGCTCGCGGCGACCGGCTTCATGCACAACCGCGTGCGGATGATCGTCGCGTCGTTTCTGGTGAAGGATCTGCACCTGCCGTGGCAGTGGGGCGCGCGATGGTTCCTGGAGCAGTTGGTCGACGGCGACATGGCCAGCAACCAACACGGCTGGCAATGGGCCGCGGGCTGCGGCACCGACGCCGCGCCATACTTTCGGGTGTTCAACCCGACCACGCAGGGCGAGAAGTTCGACCCCGACGGCGCCTACATTCGGCGCTGGGTGCCCGAGGTTGACGACGACGACTATCCAGACCCGATCGTCGACCATGCGCGAGAACGCAAGGAGGCCCTGCGCCGCTACGGGCAGATCGGCTGAGCGCTACTTTCTGACGCCGAGGCCTCCGTCGACCGGTAGCGTGATGCCGGTGACATGTCGGCCGGACTGGGAGCACAGGTAGACCATCGCCTCGCAATGACTGCCCCCCTTGTGCGACGGTGACGCTACGCCTCGGTGGGTTTCACCGGCAGCGATCATCAAACCTCGCGACCGCAGGTGTACGGCGCTGTGTAGTAGACATATGCCAGAATGAGCGCAGAGTTCAGCGATCGTGAGGAGCAGCCGTGGCCAGCACCGAGGTGGAGCGACACACCGGCGTCGACGTCGAGGATGTGCCGTCCGCGGAATGGGGCTGGTCCAAGGAGAACCACAAGTTCATCCACATCGGCGGGCTGCTGTCGGCGGGGTTTCTGCTGTTGATGATGCACGGCAACCATGTCGGGCACGTCGAGGATTGGTTCCTGATTGCATTCGCCGTGCTCATCGTCATCGCGGTGGCGCGTGACTGGTGGCTGCGCCGCCGCGGCTGGATCCGGTGACGATTCCCGGATCAGACGGAGTGCAGCACGCGGAATGATCCGGTTCCGACCCGGAACAGTGTCTCGGTCGGTGTGACCGAATCCGTCGAAACATCGGCAGCGACAAGGGCGTGCGACTTGAACGCCCGTGCCGCCGCGCTCACCCGGTGGTGGATCGGGTCCGCTTGACGGCCGAGTTCGGCCGGCCACTTTTCGCCCCACACGATCACTTCGGTGAGTCCGCGCTTCAACACCCGAAGGACCTCCTCGCGCATATGCGGGTCGGCGCCCAGGAGGTCGGCGCTCAGCGCAAGCGCCCCGACTCGCGACGCGCTTCTCACCATCGAGACGAAGTCCTCGTCCAGCTCGAGTGCCGCGGCGCCCAGAATTGCGAGCGATCGGGGATCGCCGCCATCTGCGACCCGCACGTTGACGTGCCATCCGGCCCTCGCGCGGTCTCACAGCCATCCGCCTGCCGACCGCACGGCGTCCTCCGTGCTGGATGCGACGACATTGAGTTGGTACCGGAGAATCCTGCCCGCACCGGCGGAGATGCGATCGATCGGGCCGATGCCCGCAGTCGTCTCGTCATCGGCGGTAAACGATCGGGTTGCCATGGGTGTCCTATCGACGATGTCATCCAACTGCGGCACAACAACGAGCGTGACACTTTTACGCGGTTCTGTAAAGGCTCGATTGTCGACGCGTCGTCGGTTAGCGGTCAACCGGCAGCCGCGGCCAGCGGCATCGCAGAGCCCACCGCAGTCAATTCCCCGGAAAGTCCTGCCGCCGTGCGGATTTCGATGAATGCGTCGATCATCGCGTCGGTCGCCTCGTGCGGGTCGGCCAGGGTGAGGTCGTCGGTCAGCACCGAGATGGCGAGTTGGTCGACATAGCTCCACACCGTGATGTTCATGCCACTGCCCGTCACCACCGGTCCGACTGAATAGATTTCGCTGACAGTCGCGCCCTCGATCTGCCCCCGCAGTCGAGGTCCGGGCACGTTCGAGATGGTCAGGTTCATGACGCGTGCCGATTCCATCCGCCTGGCCTGCCTGCGGAACATCCCGGGCGCGAGTGCCGGGGGAAGGTACGACAGCCACGCAGGCAGCAAGGTCGGCCCGAGCAATTGATTGTTCTCCTTGGCGATGGTGCTGGCCATCGACGTCAACCGCACCCGCTCCAGCGGGTCGTCGATGTGTACCGGCAATGACGGGGTCATGTAGGTGAACTCGTTGCCTACCAACCGTTCCGGCGAGGTGTTGTAGCTGACCGGCACGCCGGCGATGAGCGGTGAATCTGCCCGGCCTTCGTAGCGCAGCAGCAGTCGGCGCAAGGCACCCGCCGACGTCGCCAACACGATGTCGTTGAGCGTTACCCCGAGGTGCTTGCTGGTCTGTTTGACGTCGGAGAGGGCGAGCGGCGCCGTCGCGAACCGGCGACCCGCGCTGACCACGTGGTTGATGAAGCATGCGGGCGGGGCGAAGTTGCGGGCCAGATCTGGATGCTGTCCCCGCTCCTCGGACCGGCGACGGACCCGCGACACCCCGGCCGCCGTCTCGCTCACCAGGCGCGGCAGCTTTCGGATCAACCCCACATGGTCACGTCCGGCAGCCTTCAGCAGATCCGCCCGTGTCCAGACGGCATCGGACCTCTCGGAGCCACGAGGATCCGACGACGGCTCGTGGGGCTCCATCGCCTTGGCCATCTGGTTGGCCGATGCGACGCCGTCGGCCAGCACGTGGTGCACCTTGTGGATGATCGCAATGCGGTTGTCTGCCAGGCCTTCGGCGATGTACATCTCCCACGGCGGACGACCGCGATCTAGCGGGGTGCTGGCGATCTCACCGATCAGTTGATCGAGTTCACGACGGCCACCGGGGGCCCGCACCCGCGCTTGGCGAACGTGATAGTCGAAGTCGATATCCTCATTCACCACCCACATCGGATGATGCAGCTTCAGCGGGACATCCACGAGCTGATGACGAAGCGGAGCCATGGCCTGCAGCCGCGGATACGCAACATGCCGGAACAGGTCGAAGCTGTATCCCCCCTCCACGCCGGACACATCGAGCACGCCGATCTTCAGCGTGTGCATGTGGATCTCGGGTGTCTCGGTGTAGAGCATCAACGCGTCCACGCCGTTGAGCCGCCTCATGTCCACCCCGTTCGTCAACCAACCCCTCGACCCCCATTGCACCCCTTGCACAGTCCCGCCACGGGACTTCGGGCAACATTCATCCGGGGCGTGACACATCGCGCAGACCCTGTAAAGCTAAGGGGCGAACATCATGATCGGAGCCCCGAAATGAGTCTTGTCGCCGGGCGTGGTCCGCTCAGCAAGGATCCCGCCGGCCGGTTCTCATCTCCGTTGCCCGACGATCTCGTCTTCGTCGAGCCGCATCCGCGACGCGTTCAGGCCATCCGTAGCGGTCAAATGGTCATAGACACCGAGCGGGCGCTAATGGTGCACCGCCGCGACCACCCGCTCAGCTATGCATTCCCGGCCGACGCGGTCGGTGACCTTCCCAGCGACCCCGAACTCCAGACGCCGGGATACGTCCATGTGCCATGGGATGCGGTCGACACGTGGCTCGAGGAAGGGCGCACGCTCGTGCACTACCCGCCGAATCCGTACCACCGAGTCGACTACCGGCCGACGAACCGAGCGCTGCGAGTCACCATCGCCGGTGCCACACTCGTCGACACCGCGGATACGGTGATCGTGTTCGAAACCGCGCTGGATCCTCGGCTCTACGTCAATCCGTCGGCTGTGCGCACCGAGATGCTGCGGCGAACCGAGACGAGCAGCTACTGCAACTACAAGGGCTACGCGACGTACTGGGCTGCGGTCGTCGGCGGCACCGTCGTCGACGATGTGGCCTGGAGCTACGACGACCCGCTGCCCGAAAGTCTGCCGATCAAGGGATATCTCAGCTTCGACGCCGCCCGTGCGGATGTGCTCGCCGAGTTGCCGACATCCGGGCAAGCGCCGGACTGCGGCGGCAAGGTGTGACGCGCGTCACAAATGGTGCCGCGACCTCGCACTCTACGGTTCCGTCACCGTAGGTTGCGGTTTGGTTACGGTTGCGTACGTTTTCCCCGCTCAGCCACACTTCCCCTAGTTTGCTAGGCGGAGGGAAATGCGTTGGGGCACTACATCACCAATGTCCGCGACACCGAGTTCAATTTGTTCGAGGTGTTGAATCTCGGCGACGTTCTCGCCTCGGGCGGCTACGGCGATCTCGATGTCGACACCGTGCGCACGATGCTCGACGAGGTCGCCCGGTTGGCGGAGGGACCCGTGGCCGAGTCGTTCGCCGCTGCCGACCGCAACCCGCCCGTCTTCGAACCCGAACACCACACCATCAGCGTGCCGGGCGAACTGGCCA
>Ga0163162_10003577_pt1 | contig 14863 bp, 13 predicted proteins | sample S55metaG_FD_115310 | JGI IMG/M metagenome (GOLD analysis project Ga0163162, IMG submission 115310) | Switchgrass rhizosphere microbial communities from Kellogg Biological Station, Michigan, USA - S5-5 metaG | ecosystem: Host-associated > Plants > Roots > Rhizosphere > Soil | place: USA...
GGTGATTTAACCTGGCTTGACAGAGCTAAGTCACTCACAACCTGGATAATAGAACATTTTGGCGAAGAAGATACTGGCTATTTTTATTATACGCATTCCGGGCAGGACGATGTGATTCTCAGGAAACGGGAGGTATATGACGGCGCTACTCCGTCTGGAAATGCGGTGATGGCTGGAAATTTGCTATATCTCGGGACAATCTTTGATGTAATGGAATGGAAGGAAAGGGCAGCCCGCAATGCCGCGGGTTTAACAGATATGGTCAGGCGCTATCCGGGATCTTTTGGAGTTTGGGCAACTTTGATAAACGGACTCACGTATCAACTATTTGAGATCATACTGGCTGGTTCAATATCCGAAAAAAAGCATAAGGAATTTCTGGAAAAATGGATCCCAAATCGGGTTTTTCTGCTATCTTCGAAAAACTATTCTGAGCTTCCCATTTTGAGAAACAAACCGATAGAAGGGTTGCCGCAATTTTTTCTTTGCAGAAACTATACCTGCCAACATCCTGTAAGAGAAGTCGCTGAACTGATCATCCTCATAAAAAACTCTTAAAAAAGTAATGGGAAACGTGCGGAAATTACAATAAGACAGACCTTTCCGCCGTTATTTAAACTATTGGCAAAACTTTGACTTCTAAAAAATAAATTTTATACTTGCAATGGAAGATATTCTTAGGAGATATTCCCAAAAGATTATTTTTGTCCAATACCCTTTAATAAAAATGAAAATGAAAAACCTTTCCTTTCTGATTACCGTTGCTGCGGCTCTGACCGTGACAGGTTGTGGTAAAATTGGAAAATCCCATAAAGGATTGCCGGATGACGGACAATTACATGGGGCAGCTCCAGCCAGCAAGTATAACCTGAGTAAACCCCCCGGAATGGTTTACATTCCACCTGGAACCTTTCATATGGGTCCCAGCGATGAAGACGTCAACTACGCTTATACTGCGCGTAATAAACAGGTTTCTATCCAGGGATTCTGGATGGATGCAACTGAAATTACCAATAATGAATACCGCCAGTTTGTATACTGGGTGCGCGATTCAACCGCAGCAACCCTGATGCAATACGGTAAAGAAGTAGATGGCAAATTCCAGGTCGACTGGAAAAAGACTCAAACAATCAAATGGGGAGATAAAGCCACTATCGAAAAAATTGATCAGTTGATTCTGACTCCTGAAAATCGCATTTTCGGTAAAAAAGAAATCGATCCAACTAAACTCGTTTATCATTCTGAAACATTTGACCTGAAAGAGGCTGCCAAAAAAGCTAATGAAGGAAAAATGCGTTCCCAGTTCATCGTTAAGAAAGACATCAAAATTTATCCTGACACCCTGGTGTGGATTCGCGATTTCTCTTATTCTTACAATGAACCGATGACCAAAAGATATTTCTCTCATCCTGCTTTCGGAAATTATCCGGTAGTTGGTGTCAACTGGAACCAGGCAACTGCGTTCTGCGAATGGAGAACAATGTATTTGAATTCTTACCTCGATAAGGCGAAAATGGCTAATGAAAGCCCTTTCCGCTTGCCCACAGAATCTGAGTGGGAATATGCAGCCCGTGGCGGACGTTCACAATCTATGTTTCCCTGGGGTAACTATTACCTGAGAAACAAGAAGGGCTGTTTACTGGCCAACTTTAAACCAGGCCGTGGTAACTATCCTGAAGACGGTGCGTTTTATACTGCCCGTGCCGATGCATACTGGCCCAATGATTTTGGTCTGTATTGCATGGCGGGTAATGTGGCCGAGTGGACTTCTTCGGTATACTATGAAGGTGCTTATAACTTCCAGCATGATATGAACCCGGATATCCGTTACAATGCCAAGGACTCAGATCCTCCGCGTATGAAACGTAAAGTTATCCGTGGCGGTAGTTGGAAAGACGTGGGCTACTTTCTGCAAACCAGCACCAGAACTTACGAATACCAGGATACAGCGAAATCATACATTGGTTTCCGTTGTGTGATTGACTTGCCGGCAACCCTGGCCAGGAAATAATTGGTAATTATCAATAGATATAAAATTTTTTAAAACAATCAACGTTTTGATTTTTTAACGTCATCCGGAACACTGTTTCCGAGACCCTTACAAAACCTATTAAAAACTAAAAAACTTAAAACTATGTCAGCCGGAGTTTCAAAATCTACCGAAAAGCTTGTAAACATCGTAGTCTGCGTCGGCGCAGCCGTCGTAATCTTTGGTGCCTGGCAGAAAATCACCCACCAACGGTTGGCTGACTTCTTCCTTACAGCAGGTCTTCTTACAGAATCATTAATATTTATTATATACGCGTTCCTGCCGCCTCCAGGTGGTGAGATGCATGCCCTGGCAGAAGCGCTTCCAAAGCTGGCGGGATCCGGTAACCCCTCCCTGCAGCAGATGGATAAAATGATGTCGGAAGCAGATATTACCCCGGCTAACCTGGCTCGTTTAAGCGATGGTTTCAAAAAATTCGGAACCACTGTAGAAAAGATCAGCGATGTATCCGGAGCACTGGCGGCGACTACTGATTATACCAATAAGACGAAAGAAGCGGTGGTAGCACTGGACAGCATGAAGAATGCTTACCAGGGCGCAACGACTACTATATCTCATTTCAATAATGCAGCAGAGAGTACAAAACAGTTTCATGGCCAGGTTCAGGTATTGACCAAGAATCTCGGTTCCCTGAATGCGCTGTATGAACTTGAACTGCAGGATAGTAATAACCATTTGAAAGCAATGAACAACTTCTACTCAAACCTGGCGCAGGCATCTGAAGCCATGAACGGTAGTGTTGCTGATGCGAAGAAGACACAGGAACAGGTTGCTTTACTTGCAAAGAACCTCGGAAACCTGAACCATGTATATGGTAACATGCTGAGCGCAATGCAAGGTAGACAGTAAGTAATCCAATATTCAAAATTATCGGGACTAATAACCTGAAAAACCTTTGTTAACACATTAAATTCTCCCGCTCATGTCCTTACCTAAAGAGCCCAGGCAGAAGATGATCAATATGATGTATTTGGTGCTTACAGCTTTGCTGGCACTGAATGTATCAGCTGAAATTCTGAATGCCTTCAAAACCGTAAATAACAGTATCACCAATTCGAATGTTGTTGTTACTGATAAGAATAACCTTACATACAGTGCTTTTGAAAAGGCACTGAACGACCCGCAAACCAAAGCGAATGCTGAAATCTGGGCGCCGAAAGCGAGACAGATTCAGAAGATTTCTTCCTCTATGTATAACACTATAGATGGGATGAAACATCTGCTTAAGATCGAATCTCAGTTTGAAATAGACAAGGAAGGCAAAGAAAAATTCAACGATGCCAACCTGGATGCGGCAACCCGTGTATTCGACAAGGATGGCAAGGGAAGGATATTATATGATTCTCTTGCAGACTACAAAAAGCAAATGCTGGCCGTATTGAATCCTGAAGAATTTAAGGATAATAAAGTTTTATACGAAGAAGTTGCTAAGGCGAAAGCATCATTTGAAAAACAACTTCCCCTGGATCTTTCTGTACCACTTTCACAGACCGGCGCAGCGAAATCAGGTGATGATGTGAAGGATTGGGTAACTAATTATTTTCACATGACACCTACAATTGCTGCGATCACTATTTTGAGCAAATTCCAGAGTGACGTAAAGAATTCAGAATCCCAGATGGTGGATTATTGCTACAAGCAGATCGGTTCTGTAAAAGTCGTATACAACCAGTTTGAAGCATTTGCGGGTACAAACGCAACTTACCTGATGCCCGGTGATGAACTGGAAATTCAGGCTGGAATCGGAGCATTCAGCGCAGCTGCAAAACCTGATATCACTATCAATGGCGTACGTCAGACTTTAAATGCCGATGGCGTTGCTGATTATAAGACAAAAGTAGAAGGAGCAGGTGAACATACAGTTACTGTAAATATCGCTTATACAAAGCCCGATGGAACTGTAGCAACCATTCCAAAAACAATTAAATATACAGTTGGTCTGCCTTCAGGAGCATCTATCTTCCTGGAAAAGATGAACGTAGTTTATATCGGGGTTGATAACCCGATGACCATCTCTGGTGGTAGTGTGGGAAGAGAAAAAGTGCATGCAAGTTTCGCTACCCCGGGCGGTACACTAACTAATACCGGAGGTGACCATTATGTTGCAAGGGCAACTACACCAGGTATGTCGAAAATTATTATCAACGCGAATGGAAAGAATTTTGAATTCCCGATCCGCGTTAAGAACCTGCCCTTACCGGCTGGTTTCATTGGATCCAAAAAAGGCGGTTCTATTTCTTCTGCCGAATTCAAAGCAATTGGTGGTTTGATCGCCCGGCTGGAAGATTCAGATTTCGAAGCTCCCTTCAAAGTGGTAAGCTATAAACTCGGTGCTATCGGCGGTAGCGTTTCGCAGTACACCGAAGCTAACAACGAGGGTAACAGATGGTCAGGGACTGCACAGGCTATTGTTCAGAGATCATCTCCAGGAACCAATATATTCTTTGACCAGATCCGTGTGGTTGGGCCGGATGGCAAAGCACGCGAAATTCAACCCATGGTATTTAGTTTGAAATAAAATATATAAAAGATCCGCCACGGTATAGTGGCGGACCTGTTTCAGTCACTGTTAGATAAATTTTAGAACATGAAGAAGCGATTTATCAGATTGTCCCTCCTCGCAGTAGTCATTGCTATGGCAGTGAGTACTGTACAAGCCCAGGCTCCTCCTGCCAGGAAGAAGGTGAAGAGGTCAACTGTAAAAAAGAAGACAAATACCAGTAAGAATAGCAACGCGAATACGGCTGTTGTCCCTCCAAAAGACACGGTAAAACCTGTCCAGGAGTTTATTGCAGATATCAAATTGGATACACCACGCAAATCGCTGCGTAATGATGCCTCAATCGAATTGAACCTGGTAAAGGACCGTACGCCGCTTACTTACGAGCATATCCGGGAAGACGATGCCGTTTACCGCCAACGGGTATGGAGGGAAATAGATGTTCACGAAAAAATGAATCTTCCTTTTGTGTATAAGGCATCTGAAGATAACGGAAACCAGCGTTTCATCAGCATCCTGCTCAATCTCATCCACGCCGGTGATGTAACCGCGTTCGACGCAAGTATTGATGATCGTTTCACTACTCCAATGACCTTTCGTCAGATAGCCGAGGGTATGGTGGGCAAGCCTAAAGTAATCCAGATTCCCGATATGAATGTCGATCCGGATGGTTCAAAAGGTATAACTAAGGATACAACGATCCTGGAAGAATTCAACCCGGATCTTGTAGAAAGATATGAAATCAAGGAAGAGTGGGTTTTTGATAAGGAATCTTCCAGAATGTATGTCCGTATTCTGGGCATCGCTCCTGAAAAGACGATCTACAATGCCGATGGTTCTTTCAGGGCAGTAGTTCCCATATTCTGGGTTTATTATCCCGATCTCCGTTCCTTCCTGGCTAAGTACGAAGCTTATAACGGGAAGAATTACGGTGCGCGCATGAGCTGGGAAGAGCTGTTTGAAAGCCGTATGTTTTCCAGCCGGGTAGTAAAATCTACCATTGATAACCCTGGTGACAACTTTATCAGCGCTTATATAAAAGACCCGATTTTAGGTCTGTTGGAAGGCGACGATATCAAAGAAAAGATCTTTAACTACGAGCAGGACCTTTGGTCTTACTAATCCTGCCGGATTAAATATTTAAAGCCATCCCGCTCCTTGCAGGATGGCTTTTTCAATTTCAAGGTGTTTCCCAAACTGGGAATGAACGTATTTTTACTATGCCTTCATAACTTTTTGACGGATAAACTGTTGATAATTATTTTCAAAATAGTTTTTACGGATCTTGTTTAATAGAATTGTTTTATTATTTTTACAATGGTTTTTCATAGGATATTGGATTTTAAAAACGGGGCTGAATTTCCATTCTGGCCCCTTTTTTTTTGATACAGGTCAACTATTTAAAACCTTGTCCCGCCTGCGTTTCGCTCTCCTGTTTCCCAAAATGTTCCTTAATAAGTTTTGTTTTGGATGCACCCACCAGGCTGGTTAGTTCACCCTCTGAAGCGGCTTTTATCTTATTGACAGAATGAAAAGTTTTCAGCAACTGATCCGCAGTTTGCTTTCCAATTCCCCTGATATTTTCCAATTCATTTTTAAAAGTTCCCCGGCTTCTTTTATTCCGGTGAAAACTGATTCCAAATCGATGTACTTCATCGCGGATTTTTCTGATCAGTTTCAAACTTATACTATCGTAAGGAAGTTTCAGAGATTCACGATCACCTGCAAAAAAGATCTCTTCTTCATTTTTTGCAAGTCCTACAACCGTCATTTTACCCCTTAATCCAAGTTCTTCTACACTTTCCAACGCGGCACTTAACTGGCCTTTGCCCCCGTCAATTATCACCAATTGGGGAAGTGATTGATTTTCTTCCAGCAGCCTCTTGTAACGCCTGTAGACCACTTCTTTCATCGTAGCAAAATCGTTGATTCCTTCCACCGTCTTCACATTAAAATGACGATAATCTTTTTTGCTTTCCACGCCGTCGCGGAAACAAACCATAGCGGAAACAGGAAAGCTGCCTTGAAAATTCGAATTGTCAAAGCATTCAATATGAATAGGCAGTTCTGACAACTGAAGATCGGATTGCATTTGTCTTAAAACATCCATTCTTTCCTCGGGAGTTTTCTTTTGCAGATGAAGCATTTTTTTCTTTTCTGCTTCTTCGCGGTAGTAGTTAACATTTTTCTCAGAAAGTTCAAGGAGTTTCTTTTTATCTCCCCCCTTTGGTACGGTGATAGTGATTCCTTCCTGCGGATATTCTATTGGAAATGGCAGGATAATTTCCAGGGCTTCGCTATTAAAACGGTCCCGCAACTGTGCGATAGAAAAAGCCAGGATCTCTTCGTCCGTTTCTTCCAATTGTGTTTTTGCTTCTGTGGTATGCGTCTGTACGATGGTGCCATTTTCGACCATCAGGTAGTTGATAAAAGCGCCGCCATCATCACGGAACATAGAGAAAACATCCGCCTGGGTGATATGTTTATTTACAATCACTGAACGGGCCTGGTAATTTTCAAGATGCTCAATCTTTTTGCGTATGACCTCAGCTTTTTCAAAAGCCATACTACCCGCAGCTTCCTTCATTTCCTGCCGGAACCCACTGATAACCGGACCAAGATTTCCTTTCAGTATATTCTTTAATTTCTGCAGTCCTTCCGAATAGTCTTCCTGGGATTGTAATCCTTCACAGGGCCCTTTGCAGTTGCCCAGGTGATATTCGAGGCAGACTTTGAATTTTTTTTTTGCGATGTTAGCCGGAGTGAGGTTCAGCTTGCAGGTTCGCAGCTGCACATTTGATTTTATAAAGTCTATTAGTTCCCGCACTCGGGACACAGAAGTAAACGGCCCAAGGTATTCCGAACCGTCATTGATTTTTCGTCGCGTTAGAAAAACACGGGGAAAAGGCTCCTTTTTAATTACTATAAACGGGTACGATTTATCATCTTTCAAATTGATATTGAACCGGGGCTGATATTGTTTAATCAATGAATTCTCGAGCAGGAATGCGTCCTGTTCGGAATTTACAAGGGTGAATTCAATGTTATGAATACGTTTGACCAGCTCATAGGTCTTAAAATTGGAAAGCGTCTTGTTAAAATAGGAACTTACCCGTTTGCGCAGATTCTTAGCTTTACCCACATACAAAAGTTCCTTATTGGCACCGAAGTATTTATAAATACCCGGTTCCAGTGGAATGGTCTGCGCTATTTGCTGAAATGATTCCTGCTCCATGCTTAATCCCTGCTATCCCAGACAATAATGGTCTGATTCGTGCTTTCAGGACCATTATTTGGTTTAAGAATATGAATTATCCTGAAATTTCTTCCCGCTTTCCAGGACATTTTACTTATTACTAAACTGTCTTTATTTCCCGAAATCGACTCCATATAAATAGAATTCAGCCTGTCCACACCTGTACCGGGAGAAAGTAAAACGTCCACTCTTTTCAACCCATAACCGGTGTCTTTTGTTGAGTATGTGAAACTGACGAGGTTGGTGGACCTGTCGATAAAGGAATTCTCTTCAAAATTATTTTCAAAATGGCTGCTATCGAGTTCAGAAAGTAAGAACTCTTTGGCCAGCTGGTCAAATACCGGTGTGGTAATAATTCCAGAGTCTGTCTTGCCATTAGAAATATGGTATTTCATAATCCGCAGTGGAAATGAATCAACGGCGGCAATTTCAGATTTGAGGTAGTCGGTTACCGGTAGGTAATTTTTTTTTATGGTATCTGACGGGTTAGTGCCAGGGTCAACTGTGCGTTGTTGATTAGAATTGCAGGCAAGGACAAAAATGATGGCAATGCCGGGGATGAGGGATCGCTTCATCCGATAAAATTAATGCATGATAGTAATACTACCTGATTGATTTCGAAATGCCGATACGGATACCATAATTCAGCATATTTTCCTGAAGAGGATAGCTGTTTTTGTAAGTGGAGAAAATCTGGTATCTGACCTGTGGACCTAATTCCCAACGGATTTTACCTAAGCCATATGAAACGTATGCCTCTGCGCCGGCAATCAGGTTCCATCTTCTGAAAGCCTGGGGATCTTTTGTATAGTTACTGTAATCATCTGTTAGCACATAGGCATCGGTATTCAACAGATAACTGGGTTGCAATGTGGCGCCGATATGAAATTGTAATTTGTTTTTGCCGGCTACTTTCATCTCAACACCCACTGGCACGGAAAGTTGGTAATACCTGTTTTGATAATGTTGCGGGTTTTTGTTAACAGTATTCGCTGAATTTAAATTTATGATTGAATCTGCAACATAACCCAGATAAGAACTAAGTGTTGCAGAAGCCTGGCCTGGGTTTGAATTGTATGCTTTGATATAATAACGGCTGAAACTGAACTCCACACCGGCTTTCAGGGAAATATTTTTGGATATCCTGTACAGAATATTGCCACCAACAACGTAACCCATTACCGGGGTATTATCGACAAATCCGTTCACGTTTGCGACATGTACCACCATAATGGGGGCGGAAGGAATTGCCCGGGCCATCGTTTGATAATTGAGCCCATAGAGATAATGTGTATTGAGTGTCGGAGCTATATACAATTCCCAGCTGAACCGGTCGTCGCGTATATGTGTAAGCTGGTTTGCAGATTTCTCTGAAAAAAGTTCTGTAGATACTTTATTGATTAACGGGTTGCCAGAGGTTGAAAGTGGTTCACTCAATTCTGTTACAGCAAGCGGATCTGTAGCGCTTTCCAAAGAGTTTTGGTCAGCTGGTTGAATTGGTTTTATACGACTTGTATTTTGTATTTTATCAGGAACGGATTCAATAATATTTTCTGTTCCGGAACTCGGGCCAGAGGAAAGACTGTATGGCATTGCCAGGGAGGAATTGGTATTCAGGAGTGCATTTGAATTGTGATGGTCTCCAGAATTGTCCTGGTGGGTGACCGTGAAATTTCCGGCTGTAAAACTATGGAAATCCGTTGCTGTAGCGGGTTTCGGAGGAATGTTGATTTTTGCCGTGATAGTTTCCGGATGGGTTTTCCTGGAAGGAAAAATAAGTTGGGTCCCTGCCAGGAAAAGAATACCACTAATTAGAAAACTCATCCCGACAACAAACTTCCGGCGTCTGGTGTGCAGGGAACTGTGCACCTCATTCCACACCTTATCCGAAGGGTACATCTTGAATTGATCGGCTTTTTCCTTCAGCTGTCTTTCAAACTCACCACCATATATATTTCGCTCCTTCATTCCTGGATGTTTTGGTCGGGCACACTTTAATGAATGGCACTTAAGCGATCTGTTTTTTCCCTGGCTGCCGGTATCAGATTTCTCTTGATCAAAATCTCCTCCAGCATTTGTCTTGCTCTGGTATACTGCGATCTACTTGTACTTTCTTCAATATCCAGCATTTCAGAAATTTCCTTGTGTGCGTATCCTTCTATTGCATACAGGTTCAAAACGGTTCGATAGCCTAAAGGAAGCAGCCTTATACAATCTACAATCTGTTTTGCCTGAACTATAGAAGGGATATTTTCTTCACGGACTTGTAATGAATTGGCTTGGATGATATCTACGCTCTCATTAAAGCGTTTATTCTTTTTCAGGTGATTGATACAGGTATGAACAATGATCCGTCGAATCCAGCCTTCAAAGGCGCCCTTGTTCTGAAAAGTATGCATCTGAAGAAAGACCTTAATAAATCCTTCCTGAAGCATATCCTCTGCATCTTCGCGGTTATGTGCAAACCTGTAACATACTGCCAGCATTTTGGGGCTATACCGGTTGTACAGTTCCTTTTGGGCAGCAGCATGATTTTTCAAACAGCCTTGTAAAATGGCTTCTTCGGTCATATAAACCTCGTTGCCCTGTAATTTAGACAATTTTAAGAAGCTAAAGCTGCATGCTCGCGGTTTGGAATCTGATTTTAATCAAATAAAACCTGACCGGTCATTTCCGGTGGAATTTCATATCCCATCAATTTAAGAAGGGTTGGAGCGATATCAGCCAGTTTACCCGGGTGAACGTTCCCATGCCATTGATTATCAAGTACAAAATAGGGAACCAGGTTGAGGGAATGAGCAGTATTGGGAGATCCGTCTGCATTAATCATGAAATCGGCATTGCCATGATCAGCGGTTATGAAAACGATATAGTCATTGGCAAGAGCAGCTGTTACTACCCGTTCAACACAACGGTCAACCGTTTCTACTGCTTTTATAACGGCCTGGAAGTCGCCTGTATGTCCCACCATGTCGGCATTGGCAAAATTCAGGCAAATAAAATTTGATGTTTTATGATTGATCTCGGGAATGATCGCATCGGTAATTCCTTCAGCACTCATTTCTGGTTGAAGGTCGTACGTAGCCACTTTGGGAGAAGGAATCATAATGCGTTTCTCTCCCTCAAATTCCTTTTCACGTCCACCGCTGAAAAAAAACGTTACATGCGGATATTTTTCTGTCTCAGCAATCCGGATTTGCGTAAGCATACTTTTTGAAACCACTTCACCCATAGTCATTTTCAAATCATCATTTTCAAACATTACATGAATGTTTTTGAAATGATGATCATATTCAGTCATTGTTGTGTAATCCAGGGAAAGTTTTTTCATACCCTGGTCGGACAGATCGTGTTGGGTTAATACTTCTGTTATTTCTCTGCAACGATCCGTTCTGAAATTAAAACAGATCACGATATCGCCGTTTGCAATACAGGCAGTGGGCATTCCGCCGGAATCCAATACCACACTGGGTTTGATGAATTCATCTGTGATGTTATCGGCGTAACTTTTTTCTACTATTTGCAATGCGCTGAGGCCGCTGCCGCCTTTTCCGTTCACAAGCGCATCATAAGCCAACTTCACACGTTCCCATCGTTTATCCCTGTCCATAGCATAATATCTTCCGGAAACCGAGGCGATTTTTCCAGTGCCGATGAGATCGATATGATCCTGCAGATTTTTGATGAACCCGTAACCACTTCGGGGATCAGTGTCCCGGCCATCAGTAAACGCATGGATGAAAACATTGGAAACAGATTCCGATTTACAGCAGTCAATAATTGTCTTGAGATGATTGATATGGGAATGCACACCGCCATCACTCACGAGGCCGATAAGATGCAATTTTTTGTTTTCGGTTTTCGCCTTGCGCATGGCCTGAAGAAGTATGGCATTTTTTGTAAAAGATCCGTCACGGATGGCAACATTGATCCGTTGAAGTTCCTGGTATACGATTCGGCCGGCGCCAATATTCAAATGGCCTACTTCTGAATTTCCCATTTGCCCGTCGGGTAGACCAACGGCTTCGCCACAGGTAACAAGTGTACTATTTGGATATTTTGCATAAAGGGAGCTTACAAAAGGAGTTTTCGCATGCCGGATGGCATCAGCTGATTCTATTTTACCCAATCCCCAGCCGTCCATAATGATGAGGATCGACGATTTTTTAGCCATTTTTGATTACAAAAAGTTGATATAATGACCTCGAAGTTAGCGCTTATGGGCTGTTTTAGGTCATTTTGACCCTGACCGTTTTAGTTTGGCATATTTTTAGCTCTTTCAGGCTGTAAACAATTTCCCATGAAATGGCTGACAGGATGGGTTCTGGCTGCAATGGCCCTCGTCCTAGTATCATACCGGAGTTTTGACAATATGGATGCGGTCGTCACCGCTATCCGCGCAGGGAATGTAAATCAGCTATCTTCCTTCTTTGACGTGCGGGTAGACATCAGTCTCCCAGATAAATCCGATACCTACAGTAAGACCCAGGCTGAAATGGTCATTGGGGATTTTTTCAATACTAATGGCGTACAGAATTTCAAGATAACCCAGCAGGGTGAAAGTGGTGGTACCATTTTCTGTGCCGGGGTTTTGCAAACACGTACCGGTAATTACCGAACAACTTTGTTCTTCCGGCACAAAGGTGATAAACATTTTCTCCAGGAAATCCGGTTTCAGTCTGTCGATTGAAACATTTTAATGCGTTAGCACATTGAAATCTTAGTTTTTAACTTCCTTCTTAGATTTTCATCTTCCCAAATTCCAGATTTTTCAAATTCTCCTGTAGTACTTTTGCCCAGCAAAGAGTAAACCCATGATTTATTTTGATGAGCGCCTGGAAGAATTGGTGAAAGCAGCAATAGTCGAGGATCAGGGAGAAGGCGACCATTCGACACTCGCAGTCATTCCTGCCGGAGTGAGAGGAAGGGCGGTACTTAAAATCAAGCAGGCTGGTATACTGGCGGGTGTTGATGTTTCCCGGAAAATATTTCAAATCCGTGAACCCGCATCTGTTTTCCATTTGCATAAAAATGACGGCGAAGCCGTTCGTTCAGGAGATATCGCGTTTACCGTAGAAGCTTCCGTGCACACGATTTTAGGTCTTGAACGGCTCGTATTGAATTGTATGCAGCGAATGAGCGGTATTGCCACCCTCACCCGTCAGTACGTTGAACTGATCAGGGAGTATTCATCCAAAATTCTTGATACCAGGAAAACGACTCCGGGATTTCGTCTTCTTGAAAAAGAGGCTGTAAGAATCGGGGGTGGTATGAATCACCGGTTTGGTTTATTTGACATGATGATGCTGAAAGATAACCATGTTGATTACTGCGGAGGTATCAGAATGGCCCTGGAGAAAGCCCGGGACTATGCAGAAAAATATAGACCTGCTTTAAAAATTGAAATTGAAGCAAGAACCCTTGAAGACGTTGCAGAAGTTCTTGCCTCCGGAAAAGCAGACCGGGTGTTGCTCGATAATTTCAATCCGGGGATGTTACAAAAAGCGCTTGATCTGATTCAGAAAAAAATAGAAACAGAAGCCAGTGGTGGCATTAACCTGGAGAATATCCGTGAATATGCAGCCACTGGGGTTGATTTTATAAGCATTGGAGCGCTTATACATCAGGCGCAGAGTCTTGATCTCAGTTTAAAAGCAATTTAGCCCGGAAGGTGGTTGATTTTCTAATTAAAATCCAAAACAGTGGCCAAGAAAAATATTCCTGATAAGAATGGCTTTGTATATAGTACGGATCCGGCATTCCAGTTTAGTGCAGAAAGTGCAGCTAATTCGGAAACACTGCCTGCCGCCAAACAGCGCCTTCGTATCATTTTGGACAGCCGGCACCGGGGTGGGAAAACAGTTACGGCGATAATTGGGTTTACGGGCAAGCCTGAAGATCTGGAAACCTTGGGTAAGAAGATTAAGCAATTTTGCGGAACAGGTGGGTCTGTAAAAGACGGGCAGATACTTATTCAGGGAGATCAGACCGCAAAAGTTCGGACTTACCTGCAAAAGGAAGGGTACAAGGTGTAAGGCTACGCCTTACACCTTAATGTGGTAAATGTGGAATTGATAAAATGTGAAGATTAAAAATTGAATGAGAAATGACAATGTGCAAATATGGTTCTAATCCAGGAACTTAAAAATCTACCCCCATAGCGAACTGCCAGGTTGGAGAATTGCCAAAAAAAGTATTCATCTGCCATCCTACGTCAAGGCGGAGAAAATAACCCAGTAGAGTACTCCTTGCTCCAAAGCCGTAGCCACCTGCAAAGGGACCAAGTCCCCCGGCTTTGATTGTAACATCCACAGGAATTGATGGATCATCATTGAAATAATGACTTTGCGGGCGCTCAATGTTTTTCAATGAACCAGCCCAGGCAGTACCAAAATCAAAGAACTGAACCAACTGGAAATTCCGGATAAAAGCATTGTTAATGGGCTTGTTCATCAAAGTCGTAAATACCGGTAACCGGAGTTCGCTGTTAATTACTATGGCATTATTGCCATTGGCTACATTTTGATTATATCCTCTGAGGTTGACAGCGAGAGACTGGTAAGAATAATTTTGGGAATAATCGGGAAGAGGAAACTGGTTTGCTTTTGGAAACATCCAGCCGTCCTGACCGCCTAAATAATATATGATCTTCTGATTGCCCCAGGAGAAATCACCAGCCGCGCGTACAGCCCAGATAAAATTCCTGAAGATGGGATAGTAATTCCTGGCATCGAATCCAAAATTGAACATTTTCCGGCCTTCTGCTGTAGTCGTCTTGTTAATCTGGTAGTTGAGGTCTATGTAAAATTTATACCGCAGACCATTCATGATATTGAGCGTCTTCACTATCGTATTATCATATACATATTCAAGTCGATTGACCAGAAACACCTGTTTCTCCACATAATCTGATTTCAATGCCAGGGTATCGAACAGTGGTATGCCCGTATATGCGCTGGTACCGGCAGGCCTGAGACCAATTTTATCTGTCCGCACGCCTACACTATACCGTATACTTCTTATTTTATCCAGCGGATATCTGATTACTGCCTGGAAA
>Ga0163162_10003579_pt1 | contig 14862 bp, 11 predicted proteins | sample S55metaG_FD_115310 | JGI IMG/M metagenome (GOLD analysis project Ga0163162, IMG submission 115310) | Switchgrass rhizosphere microbial communities from Kellogg Biological Station, Michigan, USA - S5-5 metaG | ecosystem: Host-associated > Plants > Roots > Rhizosphere > Soil | place: USA...
AGGAAAGAAGCTCCAGACCAAAAAGTTTGAAGAACTTGGCGAAGCATTGAGCCTGGGAACCGAACGAGCAGCAGTACTGGCCGGCGGAAAAGTGCTGGGTGGTGCGCTCGCACGACAAGCTCGCTTCGCACTGTACACGTCACGTCTTCCAACCTGGCATCACCGGCTGAAGGTGGGTGCCAGCTGGTTCTTTGAGGGCACAACTCCAAGACCACTCCTACCGCTTGGACTGGAGAGATAATCGGGGCCATGGTATAGGTCCAATATGTCCTATAGGTCCTATTACCTCCAATAGACTCAACCCCCAACCCCTCACCACACGAAGTGGCTCCTCCCATCAACCGAATGAGGGAACGCCCATTGCTGATGAACCATTCTGAATAGATCATAGACGTCCAAAACCGTGCTGTGTGCTCCAGAAAGGAACATCAGTTGTTATGAAATCGTCCATTAGACATCAACAAATCACGCTACTATCGCTGCTCCTCTTGATATTTTCGGGTTGTGTTACTTCTCCAACAGACAATCGCCAGCCCATCTCGGGACCGGTCATACCGCCGGCCAGCCCTTCTCCCTCTGCGATGCCAGACGTAGCAACTACCCAGCTTACCCTTCCTGTGCTCGATGCACTGTTGAGTGACCAGGAGTTTGTTGCCTCTCTAAAGTCACAGCTAGGACTCACTGACGAACAGATCGCCAGTCTCAAGACTCTTTCAGCAGCCGAGGTCGAGCGGTTGCGTAAGACAAACGCCGAAAATTCTGAAGACGACTCGACGGTTGTCAGAAGTGAAGCAGTTCGTAAGGTTAGCGACGTTATTGGACAGGAAAAAACTAAACAACTCTCTGCGCTTATCAACGAGCATTGGGCCAAGTCAGGCGATCAGGATTCCACAACTCAAAATATCGCACTGCTAAACAAGCCGAGTGCGGTGCCAACCGACACCCGAGTCGTCGTTAACATTCCAGCCTATCGTATGGATCTCTTTGACGATGGCCGTTTAATCAAGTCATACAAAATTGGCATCGGCTACCCGGAGTTTCCTTTGCCTCAAGGTCTGCGAAAGGCGCACAGCATCATTATTAACCCAACGTGGACGCCTCCCGATTCGCCCTGGGTGGATAACGCAAAAGTAACTCCAGGCGAGGCAGTGGAAGCCGGAAGCAAGCTAAATCCACTTGGACCAGTCAAGATTCCAATCGGAATGCCTTCTTTGATTCACGGCGGCAAAGCAGTTGCGAAGCTCGGGAGTTTTGCATCTCATGGTTGCGTAGGACTTACCAATACTCAAGTCAAAGATTTCGCAGTTCGTTTAGCTGAAGCCTCAGACACTGAAGTGTCGCCGACGTTACTCGACTCTTATTACAAAGAGAAGACGCGCACGCGTGTAGTTAAGCTGAACGCGGCGGTGCCGGTCGAACTTAGATATCAAACCATCATGGTTGAAAATGGCTCGATTCATATCTACAAGGATGTTTATGCGCAACAGTCAAATACGAAAGAGAAACTCGAAGAGGTTTTGAATGCCTTCAATGTGAAATTTGATGACCTGTCCGAAACTGAGAAGAGCCAGCTGGTTGAGGCTTTGCGGTTGATGTCACCCGGCGCTCAACCGCCGGTACAAACTCCTTCTCCGGATCAGGAGACAAAGAAGACCGCGAAAAACCCAAAGGAGAAGGCGGATAAAAAATCGCGAAACAATAAGGAGATCGTGGTGACGCTAAACGCCCTCGCCAAGCAGGGATATCCTGATCCTGTAGAGCTGGATACAGGGAATGGTCCAGCTAAACTGGCTGCTGCGATTAAACCTTCAGGAAAGAATTAAATTAAGCGTGACTGACAATCTCGCAGGAGTCCAGCTCGGGGGCATCCTCGACTGGCACTCCTGCTTCGCCATAATAAGGTCGGCCGCTTTCAACCGCATCAAAATACTCCTCAATGCGGTCCAGAACTTCCTCTACCGAGTGAGAGTGGTAAATCGATGTTCGGAACAGCGCTCCTCCTGCAAGGCCCCGCGTAAATTGTCCAGCGAGCTGTTTCATCCGATTGATGGCTGGAGTTTCGGGCATGTCCTCACGTAACAAGTCAAAATACTCGTGCAGTATTGCGCGTTTGTCGGCAAGGGTTGGTGTGAAAATTTCACGTTGATGTATTGCGTCTTCAATCTGGCGAAATATCCAGGGGTTTGCCATCGCTCCCCGTCCTATCAACACTCCATCACAACCTGTTTCGCGAAACTTTGCGAACGCTCCTTCGATGGTCGTCACATCTCCGCTACCTGAGACGGGAACAGTAACCGCTTCTTTTACCTGCTTCACCAGATCCCAGTTTGCCAGGCCGCGATATCCCTGTTCTTTTGTGCGTCCATGCAGCGCAATGTGTTCGGCTCCACAAGCCTCCGCAAGCTTCGCGGTATCGACTGCATTGATAGCATGGTCGTAGAAGCCCGCTCGAATTTTTACTGTCAAAGGAATTTTGATAGCCTTCTTGATCTCTTTTAGAATCGTCTCAAGCCGGCTGTGGTCCTTTAATAGACCAGAGCCACCGCCGTGTTTTACGACCTTCGGAGCCGGACAACCACAGTTGACATCTAAAATGTCCGCTCCGACCTCTTCGGCCATCTCGGCAGCCATTCTCATCCGTTCAGGCTGGCCACCAAATATCTGGACCGCGAAAGGGCGTTCATCCTCGTAGAAACGCATCTGGCGTTTTGACTTTGGATTACTGCGAGTAAGCCCTTCGACTGAAATAAATTCTGACACCGACAGACCGATGCCTCCACGTCGTTTGAGCAAACGACGAAACGAGACATCAGTGACGCCGGCCATCGGAGACAGAATTAGCGGCGGATTGATCTCGACATCACGAATTTTGAATGGCTTTACTTGCATCAGTGACGGATCGTTACAGGGGTACCAACTTCAACGTTATCGAACAGCTCTTTGATGTCTTCATTTTCCAACGCGACACAGCCCCATGTCCAATCCTTAGCAGTACCGTGACCGTGGATGTAGATCAAACCGCCCAATTTTGTGTGTTGGGGTGGCATCTTCTTAGACCTTATCGCTTCTAGAATCGCATCGTGCTCTGCCGTATTTATCAATCCGTCTTTTAGCCCCCGCCTTGCGTCATCCTCGTTGGGGTAGCTCAAACCCAACGACAAGTAGTAAGCGCTCTTACTATTCTTAACAAAAATATAGAACTCACCTTCCGGGGTTGCGCCGTCACCCTCGCGCTCTTTGTCAGGTTCAGGATTGAAGCCGAGCGCAATCTTATATGTCTTCAACAGTCGTTTATCTGAATAAACCTCTAATTTACGATCGTGTTTTCTGACAATTATCCGAGGGTGATCCACGCTACTCAATCGTGGTCTTGCGGTGATAAAAGAAGCTTTGTTGTCTTCGTAGGGAGACGACGTCTCAGAGAGAAATTGCCGCGCACTGATAAGGCTTATCGAAGCCATTAGAGCCATTGTCGGGATCCACAGAAGCTTCACAAGTCAATGTTGGTCGGCGTTTCGCTAACTAATTCATATAAGGCACCGGCGTCTTTACGTGATGTTTGTCGCGTTGCAGGCACCGAGGAGACCTTGACAACAAGTTCCTTATCGCGTTTTCGAATGGTTAGCTGGTCACCAACGCGAACGATATGAGCCGATTTTACAGGCGTTCCATTCAGCAAAACGAGCCCAGCATCACAAAGTTGCTGGGCCACGCTACGTCGAGTACAAAGACGACTTGCTTTGAGGAAAAGATCGAGACGCATAGTCGTCGTGATTTAGGATTCTTACTTTGTGCTGTGTAACTTTGGTTAGTACGAACGATCAGCTCTACTAAAGTACAAAGCACAAAGTTCAACGCTCAAACTCTACGGCTTTTTATTCTTCTTACTATCTTCCTTTTCAGTTCCCTTGGCTGCCACCGGAGCGTTCAGCTTAAGCAGCGGTTCGACAGTATCTTTGTAAGAATCACTAACCTTGATGAAAGCTTCGTTCCGCAGGTTTTGCAGGTAGGCTTCTCTTTCCTTGTCCTGGCGTTCAAACAACATCGCCTCGCGAACTTTGTTTTCATTGAAGGTTGGCGTAGTTCCCGCCGGAGTCCGAGCATCAACCCTTAGAATCTGATAGCCCTCCTGGGTACGAATCGGATCGGACACGCCGCCAACTTTTACATCTTTGATCGACGGTAAGAGATCTTCTCGAAGATTTGCGACTTCGAAGGTTCCCACGTCACCGCCGTCGTCCGGAGCGGTCCGTTTACCATTCTTTTCGCGTTCAGAATTGGCTTTCGCCAGTGCAACAAAATCAGCACCCGCTCTGATCTGCGTCACGAGCTCTATGGCGCGAGCTTTCACACTGGCTTCATCTTTATTACTTGTTGACAAATAGATCTCTGATAGTTTGACTGTCTCAGGAGTGCGAAACTTATCAGGATGCGCTTCATAGTATTTCTTGACTTCAGCGATTGATGGGCCAAGATAAACACGACGGTCGACCTCCTGCTGCAGCACCGCCTGTTTCATCATTTCAGAGCGCATCGTCTCACGAACGTTGGCCGGATTGATCTTGTTCTGCACCATCACTTCTTCGAGCTTTTGGATCGAGTTAATACCCTGCTCGTGAGCGATATCAAGCATACGACGATTGACTTCAGTTTCGATTTCGGTTGCGAGGTCGAGCTCTTTGCCTTTCTGCAAAAGGAGCTTTTCGTTTACCAGGGTCGAAATCAGCTCTGCTTGATGCTTTGAAACCTCATCGTTGGCCTGTTGTTCGGACATGCCTCGCTGCATCAGCGCTTCAACTCGCTCTTTAGTCTCACGCTTGAGCATTGAAAGTGTAATGACATCGTCGTTAACCTGAGCGATAACCTCATCGACGACGGTCATTTCACCTTCCTGGGCTTTCGCCAGCTTTCCCGCTGACACAAAGACGAGAAGCGCTATACAGGCCATTCCCAAAGCCGTTATAAATCTGGATCTCACAAGATTACTCCTTAATACAATCAGTTAGGACTTCCATCGGGGGAGCCCAAAATTTGTGGGATTCTAATCGCTAGCATGAAGTTGCAGCAACACGCCACGCGCCTCGTCGAGCACATTGTCCTGCTGTTCTTCATTCAAAACCAGGCGCAGCACCCCGGTTGGAGTGAATGACGACTGTTCATGGATTCCTACAAATTCGGCCAGTTTTTCAGGGGAAACTCGTGCTTTTTCACTAAACTTGAACGCGATACCATCCGGCGTCCGGTCGATAGAAAGGAGACCAACTTTTTCTGCAAGTTTTCTTAGACGGGCGTAGGAAAACAGACGTTCTACCGATAGTGGAATGCGGCCGTAACGATCCTCCGTCTCGGTTCGGATATTCGCCAGGGTAGGTTCATCCTGAGCTGACGAAACTCGTTTGTAAGTGCGCAAACGCTGGCCCATATCCGAAATATACTCCTCGGGGATAGCAACATCGACCCCAAGATTCAACGTCACGCTCGTCTCATCCTCAACGGCCTCGCCTCGCAATTCGGCGACGGTTCGCTCGAGCATCTGGGTATAAAGGTCAAATCCGAGTGCGTCCAGATGTCCTGACTGCTCGCCTCCGAGAAGATTTCCGGCACCTCTCAACTCTAAATCGAGCGCAGCAATTCTAAAGCCTGCACCCAAATCGGAAAATTCCCTGATGGCCGCCAATCGCCGCCTCGCTATGGGAGATAGCTCTTGTTCACCGGGAATAAGCAAATAAGCATATGCCCTACGGCTCGATCGGCCAACGCGACCTCGTAATTGATAAAGCTGTGAGAGACCGTACTGATCAGCGCGATTTATGATGATCGTGTTCGCGCGAGGGATGTCTATACCGTTTTCAATGATGGTGGTCGCAACAAGAACATCATATTTATAGTCGATAAAGTCGAGCATCACTTTTTCCATGTCTTTTTCATTCATTTGCCCGTGACCAATCGCCATTCGCGCTTGTGGCACAAGACGATGCACCAGCCCGGCGATTGTTTCGATGGTTTCAACCCGGTTATGAATGAAGAAGACCTGACCACCTCTGGATAACTCTAACTCGATCGCTGACTTGATGACGTTGTCAGAAAACTGCACAACTTGAGTTTGAATCGCCAGCCTATCTCGCGGCGCAGTCTCAATAAGAGACATGTCGCGCATTCCGCTAAGGGACATATTCAGAGTTCTCGGAATTGGAGTTGCCGACAGAGTCAGTACATCAACGCGCTTCTTCAACTGCTTGAGCCTTTCTTTATGAGCAACACCAAATCGCTGCTCCTCGTCGACTACAACCAGGCCAAGATCTTTAAAGTTGACATCTCTCGAAAGCATCCGATGAGTACCGATCACAACATCGACCTCACCTGACTCGACACGCTTGACCACTTCTTTCTGTTCCTTTGCAGAACGGAAGCGTGATAACAACTCTACTTTTACCGGGAATGGAGCAAAACGATTTCGAAAAGTGTCAAAGTGTTGATAGGCAAGTACGGTTGTCGGCGTTAATACGGCTGCTTGTTTTCCCTCCATGACAGATTTGAACGCCGCACGCATCGCCACTTCAGTCTTTCCATAACCAACGTCCCCACAAAGCAACCGGTCCATTGGTACTGCCTCTTCCATATCTTTTTTGACATCCTCGATGGCGGTTTCCTGGTCAGGTGTTAGTACGAATGGAAACCCATCCTCAAACTCTTTCTGCCATGGAGTATCGGCTGCGAACGCGAAGCCGCCGACTAATTTTCTCTCTGCATACAACCGCAAAAGCTCGTCGGCCATATCCCGCATGGCCCGCTTGGCTTTGGCTTTTGTTTTCTGCCAACCCAACCCACCGAGGCGGTCGAGCTGCGGTTGGTGTCCTTCGGCGCTCGAGTAACGTTGGACCAGGTCCATCCGCTCAACCGGAACAAACAACTTGGCTTCTTCTGCGTAAAACAGCAACATGAATTCGCCAGTGCGTGGTCCAAGGTCAAGCGTTTGTAAGCCACCGAATCGCGCGATCCCGTGGTCGATGTGAACAACGTAGTCGCCGGTGCGCAGATCCCGGAAGTCGGAAAGAAACGCAGCCGCCTTCGATCGACGTTTGCGAGCTTCTGTTCCCGGTTTCCGCACTTCGGCCGCGCTTCCACGGCGTTCAATGGAATCAGCCGATTCGTCGAAAACGTCGGATTCAACGTGGACGATCAATTTTGCGCGAGGGATTTCGAAGCCACCGCTCAAACTCCCGACTGTGACAACCGCCGGAATGTTGTCGTTAAAGTTCGAAGTCTCTTCAACGAGAGCAAGGTGCGAAGCGACTCTGTACTCAGCGAGAATCTCGACAACTCTCTCTGCATTACCCAAACTTGGCAGCACAAACAAAGACGATCGCCCGTCCTCGTTTGCCCTGGTAACGTCCTTTGCCAGATCCATCACTCGACCGTGATAACGCAACGCCGATTGGGCCACCCAGTCGACTTCTGTCGCCGCTTCGACTATCGGAAAAAGAAAAGTCGGCAGCCTCGGCCCCCGCGTACGACCCAACTGCACTTTAGGTGCTTCGGCCTCGAGGGCAAGGTTCTGATCGACTTCCATAGTGGTACGACCGAGGGTCCGCAGTTCCACTCGTTGTCTGTTCTGGATCTGTTGACGCAATTCTTCCACAGACATGTAGAGTTCTTCGGGGGCGAGTGCGAGATCGTCCGCCTGGTCAATCTCGCTATACCGCAGTGAAAGATTTTCGTAAACCTCAGCGAGGTAGGACTCAATTGCAGCGGGTTCGTCGATTATTAGAACCGCATCACCCATATGCTCGAAGACATTCGAATCGCAGTTCAGACTGATCGGCAATAGCCACTCCCAGCCTGAAAAAGCCTCACCTTCATCTGCAAAAGCTGTTCGGTCACGAAGCGACCTTGTATAGCGTTCATCGGACCAACGCTCGCGTGCCGCCTCAGCCCACAAACGAAATTCGTCTGCCGTGACAGCGAGTTCGTGCATTGGTGGGATTTCAACCTTTTGTACTGGTCCAGTCGATAGTTGTGACTCAGGATCGAACTCGCGCAGCGAATCAACAGTGTCACCGAAGAATTCGATTCTCACCGGGAGCTCCTGACCCGGAGGCCAGATGTCGAGGATGCCGCCTCTACTGGAAAACTCTCCAATAGACTTAACCGGATCTTCGCGCATGTATCCGGTCGACAGTAACTGGTCTACAAGTTCCTCGGGTGAATGCTCCTGATCGCGTCTGAGAACTACTCCTGCTTTGGCAATTGCGGCAGGACGAACGGTACGGCGAGCAAGAGCCCTCGCCGTCAAGAGCAAGAGAGCGGGTCGTTGCTGTTGCAGACGCCACAACGCTACCGCACGTTTCTCCAGAGTCTGTGCGTGAGGAGAAATTCCAGCGTATGGATCAGTCTCAGAAGCAGGCAGTACCAGAATTTGATTGTCGGTGATTTGTTGCCCTGATAACGCGGAGTGCCAGAATCGCAGATCGCGCTCCCACGGCTCGAGATCGCGAGTGGATTGGGCGACCACAGCGAAAGTCTTTCCCGAGTCGCGCTGCAAGGCGGCGACAGCGAGCGCCCGCGCAGAACCTGCAACCAGGCCACTTATTGAAACTACTCTGGCATTGCTTCTTATCTCTTGAAGTAGACGCTGGTACTCAGGAGTACCGGTGATGCGTCGCAGAGTTGACTGAAGAATGCTTTCCGATGTTGTACTGCTGCTCATGCTTTCAAAAAAAAGAATAATTACTTCCCCCGGCCCTTGAAGGACCGGGCTAAATTCATCTGGTCGCTACGCGACAACGAATATTAAGTGACTTTACCTGTCGGCTGTCGTTTAACTTTCACAATCATTGCTGTTGTCGATACGCCCTCGACAAATGGGAGAGCGACAACTTTTCCACCGGCGGCCTCAACCTCTTCTCTGCCGTGAATTTCGTCGAGTTTGTAATCGCCGCCTTTAACCAGCACGTCAGGCAACAATCTGGCGATCAAGTCACGCGGTGACAGTTCGTCAAAAACCGTGACATAGTCTACGGCTCGCAAGGCTGCCATGATCTCCGCTCTCTCTAACTCCGAGGTTACCGGACGGCTCTCCCCCTTCAACACACGAACCGCCCTATCGCTATTGATTGCAACAATTAGAACAGTCCCTAAAGCACGGGCAGTCGCGAGGTAACGGATGTGTCCGACGTGTAAAAGATCGAAGACGCCATTGGTGAAAACGACGCTGGCTCCAGCAGAACGCAGACGCGCCCGCTCGTCGACCAGCTGTTCAATACTCAAAATTTTTCTGTTCACGGATGGATAGAATCTAGCACGACGCCGCTAACTACTCGAAATGAAGCTCGAACGACACACAGTTGAATTGCGCTGTAGTCGCGACCTACCTATAATCGCCGACCTGTTTCGGAGGACCAAACATTGTCGCTGCCCTTCCTCGAAGAGAACGATCAAACTATTGCGCGTCGAGAACATCTCGAAGCTTTGCGTAAACTTGTCGGTAACGTCTACCCGAACAAGTTTGAGCGAAGTGAGATTGTCGAAGAGGGTCGTGAGGATACTATCACCGCCATCGGCGAAAAGTTTCGAGCGTTCGAGCCCAGGCCCACCGAGGGGCGACCCACCGGCGAGGAGATCGAGTTAGCTAACGAACAACTCAATAGTTTTATCGTGCGTTTGGCAGGACGCATCGCTACCCCACCGCGAACTATGGGAAAGGCTGCATTTGTCCATCTCTCGGATGGTATCTCGCGTTTACAGATCTACCTGCGTAAAGAGGATTTTGTTGCGTTGAGCAATGATGCGGGTGGCGGGGAGGTTGACGGTTGGCCGGTTTTTCAGTTGCTCGACCATGGCGACTTTATCGGTGTTGAAGGCTATCTGTTCGTCACCAAAACGGGTGAACTTTCAGTTCACGTCAGGAAACTTCAATTCCTTTCAAAAGCACTGTTACCGCTGCCGGATAAGATGCATGGGATTAATGATCCTGAGATACGTCAGCGTCAGCGTTACGCGGATTTGATTGCGGGCAGTCTCAAGCTGGAAAAGGACGAGGCTTTAACGCCTCGAGAAGTATTTGAGCGACGGGCCGCAGCGATTAAAGAATTGAGGCGCATGCTCGAAGATCACGGATATATCGAAGTCGAGACACCAATGTTAACTCCATTGGCGACGGGTGCAGTAGCGCGACCGTTCAAAACTCACCACAACGCGCTCGACATCGATCTCTATGCGCGGATTGCTCCCGAGTTGTATCTAAAGCGATTGCTGGTGGGAGGCTTTGAGAAAGTCTTTGAACTTAACCGAAACTTCCGAAACGAAGGAGTTTCGACTCGTCACAATCCTGAATTCACGATGCTGGAATTTTACTGGGCCTATGCCGATGTGAACCAGATGATGGATTTTTGTGAGGAGATGATTCGAGCCGTTGTTTTCACGACGGTTGGTCACACGATTTTGAAATTCGGAAACGACTCACTCGATTTTGCGGACAGCTTTCGGCGCGTGGGTATGAAGGCAAGCTTGTCTTCGTTGGTTCCAGCTGAAAGTATAACTAACGACAAGGTCGCTGAACTCTTTGAAGCACATGTAGAACAGGGGCTGGTCCAACCGACTTTTGTTACGGATTTTCCAAAACCCATCTCGCCTCTCTCGAAGGCTTCACCGTCTAATCCGGCGGTGGCTGAGAGATTCGAACTCTATATAGCGGGGATGGAAATCGCCAACGGGTTCTCTGAATTGAACGACCCGGTTGAGCAATTTGATCGCTTTCGTGATCAGATGAAACAACGAGAGAAGGGCGACGAAGAGGCGATGTTGATGGATGAGGATTATCTCAGGGCACTTTCCTATGGCATGCCTCCGGCGGCAGGCATCGGCATCGGGATTGATCGCTTAGTGATGTTGCTCACGAATAAGCAATCGATTCGCGACGTTATTCTCTTTCCGCACTTGCGTCCCGAGAAGAAAGAAACCCACTAAGAATACAATCCACAGATCGCGGCCGATTACGCAGATTCTCGGTTAGAACCCGTTTGTATCAGCGTAATCGGCGTAATCTGTGGATGATCTTCCTCATGTCCTTGTCAGCTTTTTCGATTGACCAATGACAGGTTTCCGACTGCTATTTAGCGGGTGTTTCCTGATGCGATGCGGCGTACCATCTTCCGCCTCGTTTCACATAAGCACTACTGGCCCATACGGCTGCAGGAACCGCTTGACCGCCACAAGTTGCATCTTGCGTCGATTTATAGGTGATTATGGCGGCGTCATTGTTCATAAACATCACCTTGATGTCGCTCAAAGCGTACGACTTAACCTCGCAACTCGCTGATTCCATCTCTTTCAAAGCGTCAGCCTTGGAAGAAACTCCCGAATCGTTGACCATCACACTGTCAGCAGAAAGATTTGCCTTGAAGGCTTTCATGTCTTTCGCCTTCCAGGCCTCCCATAATTTCTTCTCGGTTGAAATGATCAGCCTTTGACTCTGGGCTCGGCTCATTGCCGGTTTAGGAGCCGGCGAAGGACTCGGAGTAGCTTCCTGAGAGAATGCAACTGTGGCTAACAATACAATTGCCATTAAAGCCAAGGGGATTCTTGATGTCATTAACTTCAACTCCTTGAATGGGTTTTTGGAGAGCAGAAACGCGCTGTTTTTACTACCACGGCGTTAGCGTGTCAATGACTGAGAGGAGGTGTGACGTTTATTTAGGTACGGCAGCCACTTTCTGGCGAAGGCTTGATAGTCGTTCGTCGGACCAGTTGTACTTCAATCCTTTTGCTTCTACCCGGGTGACGTATTGTTCCATCGCTTCGAGGGCGCCTTTGTAGTTGCCCTGCTTCTCCCGAACTCTGCTCAAGTCGAGAAGAAACTGATTGTTTTCCGGTCCATAAGCGTTTGCGGCTGCCATAAATTCCTGCTCCGCCTGTTTTAGATCACCTTTAATCTCATAGACTCTGGCGAGATGGTAGTAACTGATCGGGTAGCGAGCTCCATCACGGTTTACAACCTGGAGAAGATTTGTGATTGCCTCGTCATAGCGCTTGATCGTGATCAACGCGTAACTCAGTTCAAGATTTGCAGGTGCAAAATACCCGCCCTGACGAGCAATCAAGCGACGATAGTTATCGATTGCATCAGCATTGTTTCCGCGCTCTGATGAGTTTCTAGCGCGCTGTAAATAATCGAAGCTAAGCGGATCAATCGTTAGATTTTTGGTCGGTCGTGCGCTCGCAGAAACGTTGTTCGATGGTTGAGGCTTGGCTACATTGGTGGATTTGGGTTTGGGAGGTTCACTTGCCGACTTAGGTTCGACGACGATCCGTTCCCCAGTAGAATTTCGCGCCAGCGCCTCCGCAGCAGCCGAATGACCAGGATCGACGGCCAAGGCCCGTCGCCACTCTCTGCTGGCAAGATCGTGCTGGCCCTGCGCCGCATAAAGCCGGCCCAGATTGTAGCTCGCTTCGGCATAACGAAAACTCTCAAGCTTCAGTGCAGACAAAAATGCCTGTTGGGCTTCGTCCCAGCGCCCGGAACGAAGTAGTATCACACCCATGTTGTTATAAGCCCGCGAGTAGTTGCCCTTACGTTGATCGATCGCTTTCCGATAAGCATTGATTGCGGCATCAGACGCACCCAGTCGAGCAAATGAGTTGCCGATGTTATAGAAGCTGGTGGGATCAAAAATGTCAGTGGCTGCAGCGTGAATCAATTCCGTCATTGCTTCCGGCTGGCGTCCGGCGGCTACAAGTTGATCCGCGAGCTTAAGTTGTAAACGAAGTTTTTCGACATCTGTAGCAGACTCAATCTTGCTGCGAAGCTCGGCAATGGGGTCAGTCACTACTTCCGGCTCAGCTTTATTCTCTTCCGTGGTAACTGGTTTGGCTGCGTTGCTCGGAGTGGATTCAGCTGCCTCCGGAGTCTTCTGCGTCGCGTCAGTTTTGATTGTGGTGTCTGCTGATTTTGTTTCAGCCGGCTGGGCAGCCTTTTCGGGCTCAACTGGTTTTGAAGGAATGTCGGCTGCGGGCGCGACCTGTTGCTTTGGGGCTGTGTTGCGACTTCTGGTGGTCGAACCGGCTTTGTTTCCGGTGCCTTGTTTGGTCGCGGAAGTTGATTGCGAGAACGCGGCTGGAGCGATAATGCCGGCAACAAGAAGAGTGATTACTGCTTTTTTCATTCCCAACCTCATTTTTAAACCGGTCAATTCTGATTAAGGTTTACTGGAAAGGCGTGGCGTCTCTGCAGTTCCCTGAACCACGATTGTTCCCCCAAAACCAACCGCCCACCCGTGCGCGCGATCGGCAATGAAGACGCGTTCTAAGGGGTGAGTGGTGGCGCTGATCTGTTTGGTCCAACTAAGACCGCCATCGGTTGTGTGCACTACCGTTCCCTCCGCACCGACGGCCCAACCTTCGCGGCCATCAATAAACTTCACATCGTAAAGGTCTGCACTGACTCCGGAGTTTTGTCGTAACCAGGAACGGCCACCATTGTCTGTGCGGAAGATGGCTCCCTCGCTACCCACGGCCCAGCCAGTTCTGTTGTTGATAAAGGAAGCGGCTTCAAAACGAACGGGATTGAGAGCGGTCTGTGGTAAGCGAGACTGGTACCAGGTTTCACCGCCGTCAGAGGTTTGAATAATCGTAGCTCCGGCGCCGACCAACCAACCGCGATCATCATCAATGAACGTACCACCCAGCAGGAGATGACGAGTTGGTGACTCCAGTCGTGTCCAGGTGAGACCGCCATCCCTGGTCGAATAGATCAAACCAGCTTCGCCAAAAACCCATCCCCGACCGCCTCGACTAAATACAACTCGGGTGAATCGGGCGTCGACATCCAGGCCTTCAATTTCTATCCGCTGCCACGTCTCACCGCTATCAGTAGTTCGCATGAGATAGGCACGCGGGTCGTCTTTTTCCTTGAGCTCGTACTCGTTCACTTCACACACGGTCCAACCGTTATGCTCATCAATAAAAAATATGTCGCGGATGACGTCCCGGGTAGATGAACTATGTGGCTGCCACGACTTCCCACCATCATTGGTTACGAGCAGGGTGCCTTTGCTGCCTACTGCCCAACCTCGATTTTGATTAAGAAAATAGACTGAGTGAAGCCAGGCAAGCGTTCCCGAGCTTTGCCGGTCCCATCCTGCCGTTTGCGCCGCAGCGTTAAGGCAACAGAGCAGCAAGCAAAGGAGACCTGTGAGGGGTTTGAGGGACCACATGGACTTCATAACAAAGGGGTGGGCCTGGCAGTGGCCAGGCCTCGCGAGCTTAGAAACCTCCAAATATGCGAGCAAAACTCAGCATTGGAGTTAAGCTCATGAACTTTTGGAATGTCTTAAACTTGTTTCCCGGAACTAGTATCTGATCGCCGGGCACCAGGTAAGTTGTATCGGCAGCTTTACCTTTGTAGATGGCGGCCACGTTTACGGCAATCGGAGAAAGCACACCGCTAGGCGAGCGACGCAAGACAACTACTTTGCTTCTGTCGCCAGTCGTCAACACTCCACCCGCTTCGGCGATAGCTTCGGTGACGGTCATCCGGTGACTCATGAGACGAATTCCTGGTTGGCCGACATCACCGATAATGCTGTAACGATAAGACGATGCCTTATCGAGTGAAACGGTTACTTGAGGATCGATTATGTACTCATCGTATTTCTTCGTGACGATAGCGGCGACCTCTTCGACGGTCTTACCGTTAACAAAAACACCACCAGGAATAAGTGCCAGCGAGATACGACCACTGGGGGGCACAACAATGCCTGATCGCGAGTAGCGGTCCTGATTGAATACCGAAACTGAGATCACATCTTCTGGACCCAGGCGGTAGGTATCAAAGAAGTTGTTGTAGTAGGGAACAACTGCAGCTTC
>Ga0163162_10003583_pt1 | contig 14857 bp, 15 predicted proteins | sample S55metaG_FD_115310 | JGI IMG/M metagenome (GOLD analysis project Ga0163162, IMG submission 115310) | Switchgrass rhizosphere microbial communities from Kellogg Biological Station, Michigan, USA - S5-5 metaG | ecosystem: Host-associated > Plants > Roots > Rhizosphere > Soil | place: USA...
AGCGGCTTGGCGAGCTGCATCGCGACATTCGACGCGACGTCGCCGTGCGCGGCGACCTTCGGGCGTTCGAGCACGATCGCCGGTTCGACGAAGGCGGCTTCGGTGGCGCCTTGAGTGGCGGCGGCGACCTGCCTGACGGCGTCGCCGAGCAGCGTTTCCAGGGTTTGTTTGTGTGCGGGCAGCATGCTGATTGTGATCCAGTGGAACGCGTCCGGTGTGGTGTGGCTCGACGTGGGCGCCGCGCGTTCCGGGCGTGCGCGCGAGCGTGAAATCGGGTTGTTGCGTGCGAGCGGCAATGCGCTTCAGGCACTCGCCAGATGCTTTTCAGGCGCGGCCCGGCGATTGTGATGCATCGAACACGTCGGCAAGTATGCGAATTGTCTTAGATACTAAAAGGGGATTTTAGCAGGTGCTAATATGTCGAATCAGGGTCGTAGTCAGGGAGACCGGCTCACCGCGGCGCTGCTGCGCGGCGTGTTTCGCTAACAACCCACTATAAGGAAGGACCTTGCCATGCTGATCACCTTCAAAACCAGCGCAGCACCGGACGTCATGATGCTGGAAAATCTGGCGGAATATCTGCTGGGCATCATCGGCAAGCATCTTGGCGAGCGCGGCGTCATCACTCACGACGAATTGCCCGCAGCGATCAAGAAACTGGAACAGGCGGTCGTCGTCGACAAGAAAGAGCGTGAAGAACACGACGGCCATTTCCACGAAGGCGAAGAAGGCCACGAGCCGCACGAGATTCCGATCGGCCTCGCGCAGCGCGCCTATCCGTTCCTCGACATGCTGCGTCTCGCGCAAAAGGCGAATACCGATATTCTCTGGGGCGTATGACGCCCCGGGTGCGGCCGGCGTCGCTCAGGCGGCTGGCCCGCGGGGTTGCCCGGTTCGGGTTTGCCCAGTTAAGCGGACGTTAAAAAACCCGCATCGGCGACGATGCGGGTTTTTTTGCGGCGAAAGCGGGCGGGGACGCAACTGGCCGTGCGCGATTCACTGACTCTGGCCGTTGGTCGGCGCGACAGGCGCGCTCGCGCCCTTCTTCGCGGTCTTCTTCTTGGGCTTCTTCTTGTGCTCGGTCATCGGCGGCGAATACGACGACACGCTGCTGGCAGTCTGCTGCGCGAGGGCGACTGAGCCGCCGGAGGTGAACAGAATTGCGGCGGCAACGGCTACGGCGGGCGTCAGCTTCTTCATTCGGCATTCTCCGTGACAAGGCAAAGGGTGCGTGACCGTCGCCATGACGGACATGCGCAGCGCCAGTCTACGGAAATCAAAAATTCCTGACCGCGCCGTGCGGTGTTTTTCCCTATCACACGGCGCGTATGTTGGTCAGCGCAGCGGCGCGAGCGCCCGCTCGGCATCCGCCCGCGAAAGCGCCATGCGCTGCGCGAAGCTTTCCACCTGATCGTCGCCGATCTTGCCCACCGAAAAATACGTGCTGTCAGGATGCGCGAGATAAAAGCCCGAGACGCTCGCAGCCGGGAGCATCGCGAGCGATTCGGTCACGCTCATGCCGATCTCGCCCGCTTGCAGGATGTCGAACATGTCCTTTTTCACGAGGTGATCCGGACACGCCGGATAGCCCGGCGCCGGACGGATGCCGCGATACTTCTCCGCGATGATCGCCGCGTTGTCGAGCGTCTCGCCTGCCGCGTAACCCCACAGCTCGCGGCGCACGCGCGCGTGCAGCGCCTCGGCGAACGCTTCGGCGAAGCGGTCGGCGAGCGCCTTCAGCATGATCGCGCTGTAGTCGTCGTGATCGGCTTCGAACTGCTGCTCTTTCTTGTCGACGCCGATTCCCGCCGTCACCGCGAAGAGGCCGATGTAGTCCGCCACGCCTGAGTCCTTCGGCGCGATGAAGTCCGCGAGCGACCGGTTCGGCCGCATCACGCCGTCTACGACGGGCCGCACGCTCTGCTGGCGCAGGTTGCGCCACGTCATCGCGACTGCGCTGCGGGATTCGTCGGTGTAGATCTCGATGTCGTCGTCGTTGACCGTGTTCGCCGGCAGCAGCATCAGGACGCCGTTCGCCGTCAGCCAGCGGCCCTGGATGATGCGCGAGAGCATAGACTTGCCGTCCGACAACACGCGCCGCGCCGATTCGCCGACGACCTCGTCGTTCAGGATCGCAGGATAGGGGCCGGCCAGATCCCAGGTCTGGAAGAAGGGCGCCCAGTCGATGTAGTTCGCCAGCTCCGCCAGATCGTAGTTCCTGAAGACGCGCCGGCCGATGAACGTCGGCTTCTTCGGCGTGTAGTTCGCCCAGTCGATCTTCGCCCTGTTCGCGCGCGCCTCGGCGTAGGTCACCATCGGCTGCGCCTTCTTGTTCGCGTGCTGCGTGCGGATGCGGTCGTAGTCCGACTTCAGTTCGTCGAGGTATTTCGCGGCACCTTCGTCGGAGAGCAGGCTCGACGCCACCGACACCGAGCGCGACGCATCCGGCACGTACACCACCGGCCCTTCGTAGTTGGGCGCGATCTTGACCGCCGTGTGCACGCGCGAGGTCGTCGCGCCGCCGATCAGAAGCGGCGTCTGCTTGCCGCGGAAATAGTCGTCGCGCTGCATTTCCGACGCGACGTAGGCCATTTCCTCGAGACTCGGCGTGATGAGCCCCGAGAGCCCGATGATGTCCGCGCCTTCCTCCTTCGCCTTCTGGAGGATGGTCGCGCACGGCACCATCACGCCCATGTTGACCACTTCGAAGTTGTTGCACTGGAGCACGACCGACACGATGTTCTTGCCGATGTCGTGCACGTCGCCCTTCACCGTGGCGATCACGATCTTGCCTTTGGGCCGCACGTCGGCGCCGGCGTCCGCCATGCGCTTCTTTTCTTCCTCGATGAAAGGGATCAGGTGCGCGACGGCCTGCTTCATTACGCGCGCCGACTTGACCACTTGCGGCAGGAACATCTTGCCCGCGCCGAACAGGTCGCCGACGACGTTCATGCCGTCCATCAGCGGCCCCTCGATCACGTTGATCGGGCGACCACCCGCCTTCTCGATCTTCGCGCGCACCTCCTCGGTGTCTTCGACGATGAAGTTCGTGATGCCGTGCACGAGCGCATGCGAGAGCCGCGCCTCGACCGGCTGGTTGCGCCATTCGAGGTTCTCTTCCTTCTTCGCGGCGCCGGTCTTGAACTTGTCGGCGATTTCGAGCAGCCGGTCCGTGCCGTCGTCGCGGCGGTTCAGCACCACGTCTTCGACGCGTTCGCGCAATTCGGGATCGAGGTCCTGATAGACGCCGAGTTGTCCGGCATTGACGATGCCCATGTCCATGCCGGCCTGAATCGCGTGATACAGGAAAACCGTGTGGATCGCCTCGCGCACGGGATCGTTGCCGCGAAACGAGAACGACACGTTCGACACGCCGCCGCTCACCTTCGCGTAGGGCAGGTTCTGCTTGATCCAGCGCGTCGCGTTGATGAAATCGACGGCGTAGTTGTTGTGCTCCTCGATGCCCGTTGCGATCGCGAAGATGTTCGGATCGAAGATGATGTCTTCGGGCGGGAAGCCGACTTCGTTCACGAGGAAGTTGTAGGAGCGCTTGCAGATTTCGGTCTTGCGCTGGAAGGTGTCGGCCTGGCCCTGCTCGTCGAAGGCCATCACCACGGCGGCCGCGCCGTAGCGGCGGATCAGCGTTGCGTGATGGCGGAACGGCTCCTCGCCTTCCTTCAGCGAGATCGAATTCACGATCGCCTTGCCCTGCACGCACTTCAGGCCCGCCTCGATCACCTCGAACTTCGACGAGTCGATCATGATCGGCACGCGCGCGATATCCGGTTCGGACGCGATCAGATTCAGGAAGCGGACCATGGCCGCCTTCGAATCGAGCATCGCCTCGTCCATGTTGATATCGATCACCTGCGCGCCGTTTTCGACCTGCTGGCGCGCGACCGCGAGCGCTTCGTCGAACTGGCCGTTCAGGATCATGCGCGCGAACGCCTTCGACCCGGTCACGTTGGTGCGTTCGCCGACGTTGATGAAGAGGGAGCCGTCGGTGACGTTGAACGGCTCGAGGCCGGAGAGGCGCATCGTGTGATCGGTCATGGTGTGCTGTGGGTGGTTGTCGTGATCAGGCGGCATCGCGATAGTGCGACGGCCATTTGCGCGGCTTCACGTCGGCGAGGGCTTTGGCGATTTCCGCGATGTGCTCCGGCGTCGTCCCGCAGCACCCGCCCGCGAGATTCACGAGTCCCGCTTCGGCAAACTCCTTCAGCAAGCCCGAGGTCACGTCGGGCGTTTCGTCGAAGCCCGTGTCGCTCATCGGATTCGGCAGTCCCGCGTTCGGATAGCACGACACGTACGTGTCGCAGAGCTTCGCCAGTTCGGCGATGTACGGGCGCATCAGCGCCGCGCCGAGCGCGCAGTTGAGCCCGAACGTCAGCGGCCGCGCATGGCGCAGCGAATTCCAGAACGCCTCGACCGTCTGTCCCGACAGAATCCGCCCCGACGCATCCGTCACCGTGCCCGAGATCATGATCGGCACGAGTTCGCCGGTGTCCTCGAACAGCTGGTCGAGCGCGAAGAGCGCAGCCTTTGCATTCAGCGTGTCGAAGATCGTCTCGACGAGAAACAGGTCGCAGCCGGCGTCGAGCAGCGCCTTCGCCTGCTCGTAGTATGCGTCGCGCAGTTCGTCGAAGGTCACGTTGCGCGCGCCAGGATCGTTCACGTCGGGCGAGATGCTCGCCGTTTTCGGCGTCGGCCCGATCGCGCCCGCGACAAAGCGCGGCTTGTCCGGTGTCGAATATTTGTCGCAGGCTTCGCGCGCGAGCTTCGCCGACGCCGCGTTCATCTCGGCGGCGAGATCCTCCATGCCGTAGTCGGCCTGCGCGACGCGCGTGGCGCCGAACGTGTTCGTTTCCACGATGTCCGCGCCCGCGGCGAGATACTGGTCGTGAATCTCGCGGATCACCTGCGGCTGCGTGATCGACAGCAGTTCGTTGTTGCCCTTGATGTCGCGCCCGTAATCCTTGAACCGCTCGCCGCGATAGGCGGCTTCGTCGAGCTTGTAGCGCTGGATCATCGTGCCCATCGCGCCATCGAGAATCAGGATGCGTTGTTGCAGCAGCGCGGGCAGCGTGGCGCCGCGCGTGTACTCGCGACGGGGCGTGCGCGCCGCCGAGGGGGCGGTGGGAATGGCGGTCTGGGTCATGGCAGGCAAGGCTCGTACCGGTATCGGAATAGGCTGACATTGTAGCCGCAGCGGCGCCGTGCCGCCGTGGGCGCGGGCACGTTCACGGCACGTATGCGCCCACGCCGGCCGTAAACGAAAAACCCCGCCGGTGCGGCGGGGTATCCTGGGGTGTCGCCTGGTACGGTGTCGACGCAGGGCTCTTCGCGGCTGTCAGTGAAGGGTCAGTGAAGGATCACCGGCTGGTTCATCAAGATGTCGAACTGGCCGAGGAACTCGTCGACGTCTTCTAGCGACTGTTCTTCCTCGATCAGTTTTTGAACATGCTCACGAAAGCTGGCCGCCAGTGCGCCGTCGATGAAAATTTCCCGCTGCATGTTCTTGTCTACGATCTCGTAGCCACCCGCCTTCATGGCGATGTGGTTGTCCTGCGGCGGAAATTCGACAACACAATAATTAGGGCTGTTGTAGATCATTTGCATGGCGACACTCCTTATTCCTGATTGCTCCTGGCATTCCTGCACCATATCTGGAGCGTTTGGGGTGGAATTCAAGGGGTGGCCTCGACGTGTTGCCAAAAGCCCATCGAGGCTTTCTTTTAGACAGAACTCCGCAAAAATGTTTCAAGAATCGCAGTAAATCGCTGAGAATCTTCGATCGGTGACAAATGTGCCGCGTCGAGTATTTCAAATCGCGCGCCGGGCACCGTGTCGGCGATCACCTTTGACGCAGCATTCGGCGTGCCCGAGTCATGTTTTCCCGCCACGACGAGCGTGGGCCTGGCGACGGACGCAAGCTTGCCGCGCACGTCGAAGTCGCGGACCGCTTCGGCCGCTCGCGCAAAGCCTTCCGCCGGCGTGCGCGCGATCGTTTCCGCGATCTGCTCGACGACCTCCGGATGGGCACGGCGAAACCCCGCCGTGAGCCATCGTTCGAGCGTCACTTCCACAATACTCGCAGTCCCGCTTTGGCGCACGGATGACGCGCGCTGCCCGAATGTGGGGCGCGCCTCCTCCGGCGTGAAGGCCGGGGCGCCGACCACTGTCAACGTATCGACGCGCGCCTGATGATCCGCCGCGAACTGCTGCGCGACCATCCCGCCGATCGACAGCCCGACCACGTGCGTGCTCGGCGCGCCCAGGCGGTCGAGGAGTTCGGCGAGGTCGTCGGCGAGTGTCGCGATGCTGAACGCGTCGGGCGAAACCGCCGTCTGGCCGTGCCCGCGCAGGTCGTAGCGCAGCACGGTGTAGTCGTTGCGGAAGTAGCCGGCCAGCTGGTCCCACACAGACAGGTCGCCCGCCAGTTGGTGAATGAACGTCAGCCAGGGGCCGCCGCCTTCGTTGCTAAGCACGTAACGCGTGTCGATGCCGTTGATCGTCACCTGCATGTTGGCTCCGGAAAGAATGCGGTTGGTCGGGGCGCGAGCGCCGCCCGTGCCAGGGTCAGGGCTTGTCGGGCTGCGCGGGCGCGGTTTCCCGGGACGCATCCGGCGTGCCCGGTGCAGCCGGTGCCGTGACGCCACCCGGAGCGGCGTCGTTCGACGCGCCCGGGCCGTTCGGGCCAGGCGGCGCATCGGGCGTCGGGATTCTGCCGCGCCAGAGCAGTTCGACCTGCATGCCGCTCGGCTCCGTCTGCACGATGCGCACGGGCAGCCAGCCGAGCGATTGCGCGAGCCAGATGTCGAGGCGCCGCCGGTCGCCTTCGCGGCGCGGCAGGCGCACGAAATGCCGCGCGGTCACGGGGCCGCCGCGCGCCTGAACGGTTTCGTCGCCGACCGTCTGAATCGGCCAGATTTCGCTGCTGTCGTTGTCCGCCACGCTGAACTGGCGCGTGACACCCGGTTTGTACGTGTCGGGCGCGCCGCGCACGAGGCTCGCAAGCTGCATCACGACGCTGAAGCGGTCCTGAGCGCCGTCCGCGAGCGGCTGGTTCGCCGGCGTGCGCGTGTAGACGAGCTGCTTCGTTTCACGGTTGAAGATGGTCACGTCGGCGGCGCGGCGGCCGCGCTGCTCGGAATACTGCTCGGGCGCGATGCCGAAGCGGTCGATGTGGCCCTTGCTCGAATAGACGTACGGACCGACGAACGGCAGCGGGATCGACACGATCATCTCGTAGTGCTGGCCGTCGTTGGTCCAGTGAATCGTGCCGGTCTGGTTCATCATGCCGTTCACCAGCGTGTCGTAGCGCAATTCGCCGCTTGGCGGGACGTCGAATTTGTCGCCCGGCGCCGCCTGCGCCGCGGCGGCGGCCGAAGCTGCCGCAGCCTGAGCTGCAGCAGCCTGGGCCGCCGCGGCGGCCTCGGACGCTGCCTGGGCGGCGGCTGCCTCGCTTGCCGCGATCGCTGCCGCCTGCGCGTCCGCTTCGTGTCGCTCGACGCTCAAAACAGGCGCGGGCTTCGGCGCCGGCTTCGGTGCGGGTTTCGGCGCAGGCGCAGGGGGCGGCACGGGTTGAGGCGCAGGCTGTGGCGCCTGTTCGACCGGCTTCGGCGTCAGCAGCTCGACTTGCACCGGAATATCTCCGGCGGGCGGCGGATTCGACACGCTCTTGCCGCGCTCGATCCAGCGTGCCGCGCTCCAGTGCAGCGCGGCGACGGCTGCGAGCACGAGCACCCAGCGGCCCCAGCGGCGCGGGGGCGCGGAAAAGGGTGCATGGCGGGGCGGCTCCTCGGAAGCGGGGCGCGGGTTGCGAAACGGGAAAAACGGCATCGACTTGCTCGGGGACGCTCGTGGCGTGGGGGTGAAACGCGTATGACATGCGGCGTCGGAGCGATGTTCCGCGCGGGCTTCTGGCTCACCGAACGATCGGGACTGCATCGGTGCAGGCGCGAATCACATCGACGCAACGCGTGCGCGCCACATGATGCTCGCTCAGCGCTCGCCGGGCTTGTACCCCAACTGATAGGACAGGTTCCCGGCGCATTCGCGCAGTTCGGTGTCGATTTCGCCGCCCCAGCGCGTATCGAACGCGCCTTCATGACCGAGCGCGATGAGCCCGAGCGCCAGTTCGCCGTTCGAATCGAACACGGGCGTGCAGAACGCGTGAATCGTCGGCAGCAGCATGCCTTCGACGCGCGCCGCGCCGTGTTCCCGCACCTCGGCGAGCAGCGGCTCGATGTCCGCCATCGACTGCCGCGTGGCGGCGAGTTCGCGTTGAAGCATCGCGTCTGTCTTGCTGCGGGGCAGATACGCGGCGAAAAGCAGCCCCGTCGCCGAGGATAGGAGCGGCATCACGTCGCCCAGCTTGAGCGACGCCTTCGCCGGATAGCTCGACTCCATCCAGTGCACGACAGTCGGTCCCTGATTGCCCCACACCGCGATGCCGACGGTCTGATCGAGCCGGTCGCGCAGTTCGGTGAGCGCGATGCGCGCGAGCTTCACGCCATCGACGCGTGCAAGCCGCGCAAGCCCCATCTGCAGCGCGAAGCCGCCGAGTTCGTAGCGTCCCGACACCGGGTCCTGCGACGCGAGCCCGAGCCGCTGGAAACTCACGAGATAGCGGTGCGCCTTCGCCGGGCTCATGCCGGCGCGCTGCGCGAGGTCGCGCAGCATCATGGCGCGCGGCTCGTTGGTCAGCACGTCGAGCAGGCGAAATCCCACTTCGATCGACTGGATTCCCGAGCGCGACTTTTCCTCCGTGCCTTCGGCGGCATCGGCCGCATCGGCGGTGTCCTGCGCTTCGTCGGCGTCGTCGGCCGGAGGGGAAAATTTGGCGGGCATCGCGTTTTGGGCCATCTTGGGGCCGTCCTGAACCATCGTTTGTGGCGGGCGGCGTATCCGCCCCTGATTCACCATCGTAAAATAGATTTCCTTTATCGTCACCCGACGTCAACCCACTACACCAGGCTTTATGAAACTTGCCACGCTGAAGGACGGCACGCGCGACGGCCAACTGATCGCCGTTTCGCGCGACCTGCGCACCGCCGCGATCGCCGATGCGATCGTGCCGACACTGCAATGCGCGCTCGACGACTGGGCCTTCTACGCGCCGCAACTGATCGATCTCTACGACGCGCTGAATCAGGGCCGCGCCCGCAACGCGTTCGCGTTCGACCCGAAATCGTGCATGGCGCCGCTGCCGCGCGCCTTCCAGTGGGCCGACGGCTCCGCGTATGTGAATCACGTCGAGCTCGTGCGGCGTGCGCGCGGCGCCGAGATGCCGCCCGAGTTCTGGACCGACCCGCTGATGTACCAGGGCGGCAGCGACGACTTTCTCGGCCCGGCTGACGACATCGTCTGTGCATCCGAGGCGTTCGGCATCGACTTCGAGGCGGAGATCGCCACGATCACGAGCGACGTGCCGATGGCGGCGACCCCCGACGCCGCGCTCAGGCAGGTGCGCCTGCTGATGCTCGTGAACGACGTGTCGCTGCGCAACCTGATTCCGGCCGAACTGGCGAAGGGCTTCGGCTTCTTCCAGAGCAAGCCCGCGACGGCGTTCTCGCCGGTGGCCGTCACGCCCGACGAACTCGGCGGCGCGTGGCGCGAAGGGCGCGTGCATCGCCCGATGATCGTGCACTGGAACGGCAGCAAGGTCGGCCAGCCGGATTGCGGCACGGACATGGTGTTCCACTTCGGCCAGCTGATCGCGCATGCGGCGAAAACGCGCAACCTGCGCGCCGGGTCGATCGTCGGCTCGGGCACGATCTCGAACAAGGACGCGAAGCGCGGCTACTGCTGCATCGCCGAGAAGCGGTGCCTCGAAACCATCGAGCACGGCGCGCCGCAGACCGAATTCATGAAGTTCGGCGACAGCGTGAAGATCGAGATGTTCGACGAAGCCGGCAAGTCGATCTTCGGGGCGATCGATCAGGCGGTCGTCCCGCTGCACGGCTGAGCGTGCCGCGCGGCGCAACGGGTTTCGCCCGATGCGCCCGAAGCGCCCGCCGCCTTACACTTGCCGCAGCGCAAAATGCGCACAAGACAAGAACAAAACGAAAAGGAGCTTGCGATGGGTCAGTGGGGATCGATGGTGAGGCGCCTCGTGGCGGGCGTGTCGATGACGATATCGGCGGCGGCTTTCGCACAGGCGCCACACGTGAAGATCGGCCTGGTGCTCTCGCTCACGGGGCCCGCCGCCTCGCTCGGCATTCCCGCACGCGACACCGTCGCGCTGCTGCCGAAGGAAATGGGGGGAAGGCCGGTCGACTACATCGTGCTCGACGACGCCTCCGACACGACCCAGGCCGTGCAGACCACGAAGAAGCTGATCTCGGAAGATCACGCTGACGCCGTCATCGGTTCCTCGATCACGCCGAACTCGCTCGCGATGATCGACGTGGTCGCCGAGGGCACGACGCCGATGATCTCGCTCGCGTCGTCGTCGAAGATCATCGAGCCCGTCGACGCGAAGCGCCACTGGGTCTTCAAGACCCCGCAAACCGACGCGATGATGGCATCGGCCATCGCCGAGCACGCGAGCAATCACGGCGTGAAGACGATGGCCTACATCGGTCAGGCGGACGCGCTCGGCGAGACGTTCTACGTCGAGGTCGCGAAATTCGCGCAGCTGCACAAGATCACGATGGTCGCGAACGAGCGCTTCAACCGCACCGATCCGAGCGTGACCGGCCAGATTCTCAAGATCCTGGCGGCGAAGCCGGATGCGGTCGTCGTCGGCGCGGCCGGGACGCCCGCTGCATTGCCGCCGAAGACGCTCGTCATGCGCGGCTACAAGGGCAAGATCTATCACAACCACGGCACCGGCAACCGCGACTTCCTGCGCGTGTGCGGCGCCGACTGCAACGGCACGTTCCTGCCGGCGAGCCCGGTGCTCGTCGCCGCGCAGCTGCCCGACGACCATCCCGCGAAACGCCTCGCGCTCGCCTACATCAAGCTGTACGAGGCGAAACAGGGGCCGGGGTCGGTGTCGGCGTTCGGCTCGTATGCGTGGGACGCGGGCATGCTGCTCAATCGCGCGGTGCCGGTCGCGCTGAAGGCGGGCGAGCCCGGCACGCCGGAATTCCGCCGCGCGCTGCGCGACGCGCTGGAAGGCACTCAGGGTTTCGCCGATACCAACGGCCTCGTCAACATGACGCCGACCGATCACATCGGCCTCGATCAGCGTGCGCGCGTGATGGTGGAAATCCGCGACGGAAAGTGGGTGTACCAGCCGCGCTGAAGGCCCTTTCCACGAGCGATGAGCGAGGAGGCAACCGACATGAGCGATTTATCTTTCTACGCGAACTACACGGCGCTGGAATTGCGGCGGCATCCGCACGGCGTGCTCGAAATCGTGATGAGCGGCGTGGGCACGAACAAGAGCGGACTCTCGACCGCCGATGCGTCGCTGCATCGCCAGCTGGCGGAAATCTGGCGCGACATCGACCGCGATCCGGATACGCGGGTCGCGCTGATCCGCGGCGAGGGCAAGGGCTTTTCGGCGGGCGGCGACCTCGGCCTCGTCGAGGAGATGGCGGCGGATTTCGACGTGCGCACGCGCGTCTGGCGCGAGGCGCGCGATCTCGTCTATAACGTGATCAACTGCAGCAAGCCGATCGTGTCCGCAATGCACGGGCCGGCGGTCGGCGCGGGGCTCGTGGCGGGGCTGCTCGCCGATATCTCGATTGCGTCGAAGTCGGCGCGCATCATCGACGGTCACACGCGGCTCGGCGTGGCCGCGGGCGACCATGCGGCGATCATCTGGCCGCTCCTGTGCGGCATGGCGAAGGCGAAGTACTACCTGCTGCTGTGCGAGCCGGTGAGCGGCGAGGAGGCGGAGCGCATCGGCCTCGTATCGCTTGCCGTCGAAGAGAACGAACTGATGCCGAAGGCGATCGAAGTGGCGAACCGGCTCGCGCAGGGTTCGCAGACCGCGATCCGCTGGACCAAGTACGCGCTGAACAACTGGCTGCGCTCGGCGGGCCCGGCGTTCGACGCATCGCTTGCGCTGGAGTTCATGGGCTTCGCCGGGCCCGACGTGCAGGAAGGCATACGTTCGCTGCGCGAGCGGCGCCCGCCGGATTTTCCGGGCGGATCGCCCTTCTGAAGCGGGCACGATCAAACATCCGCGGGACGCGCCATGATCATCGGCGTCCCGCTTATCTGGAGCAGGAGAGCATGACCGATATCCCCGGCGGCACGCCGCCATTTGGAAGTTTCCCCGGCTTTCCCGGCTTTTCTCAACAGGACATGATGGAAAAAATGTGGGATCTGATGCGCCTCAATCCGTTTGCCGCCGCGGCGATTCCGGGCGGCGCGCAGGGCATGGGACCGTCGCTGTCGATGATGTCGGACATGCTTGCGCCGCTCGCGAGCATCGAGGAAATCGACAAGCGCGTGACCGACATGCGCGCCGTCGAGCAATGGCTCAAGCTCAACCTGAACATGCTGCAATCGGCAATCCAGGCGCTCGAGGTGCAGCGCGCGACGCTTGCCACGCTGCGCGCGTTCGGCGCGTATGCGCAGACATCGGTGGAGAAGGCGCAGGCGCCCGCCGAGAAGCCGAAGGCACCGCCCGGATGGCCGATGAACAAGCCGGAGCAGAAGGAAGCGCCGAAGGCGGCCGAGGAACCCGCGCGGGCTGCGGACAGGCCCGAGGAGCCGAAGACCTCGGGTGAGGCAAGCGGCAACGAGGTGACCTTCGATCCTTCGGGCTGGTGGAACGTGCTTCAGACGCAGTTCAACCAGCTTGCAAGCCTCGCCATGACGCAACCTGCCGGAATGGTCGCGCCCACGCCCGCTCAGGCGGCGGCCGGCGGTGCGAAGGAGGAAAAGGCGGGTGAACCGAAGCGCGCGGCGGCCGCGAAGAAGGCCCCTGCGAGAAAGCCGGCGGCGAAGAAAAAGCCCGAGTGAGCGGGCCTGGCGGTGGGTCTGCCACCGTGTTCGCAGGTAGGTGAGGCGACCTCTGGAATGCGCGGCGCGAGGCGCGCGCCGCGCTTTCCGAAGCCTTACTGCTTCATCGGCGACGATGCGGCGTGGTCCATGCTCATCGCGTCCTTCTTCATGCCGTCGTGCGGCTTTTTCATCGCGTCTTTTGACATGGCATCTTTCGACATCGAGTCCTTCGACATCGCGTCCTTCGACATCGAATCGTGGGACATCGCGCCGCTCTGCTGAGCGAACGCCATCGAGCCAGTCAGAGCGAGCGTTGCAGCCATTGCTGCGGTCACAAAGAATTTCATTTCAACCTCGTTTTTGTATCAAAGCAATCCGGTCCAGCCGGGGCGAATCGAAGATCCGTCGCGTCGATCGAGTTCGGCGCGTCAGGAGCCTCCGAACCAGTTGTATCCCTGATCGACCCAATAGCCGCCGGGGAACGTGTTGGTGACAAAAATCTCCATGACGTGCTTCGGATTCTTGTAGCCGAGCTTGGTCGGCATCCGCAGCTTCATCGGATATCCGTATTTCACCGGCAGCGTTTCGCCGTCGTAGGTGAAGGTGAGGAGCGTCTGCGGATGCAGTGCCGTCGCCATGTCGATGCTTTCGTAATAGTCGTCCGCGCACTTGAAGCCGACGTACTTCGCACTCGTATCCGCGCCCACGCGCTTCAGGAATTCCGAGAACGGCGTGCCGCCCCAGCGGCCGATCGCGCTCCAGCCTTCCACGCAGATGTGCCGCGTGATCTGCTCGGCGTGCGGCAGCGCGTAGAGCTCGGGCAGCGTCCAGGTCCGCCTGCTCGCGACCAGCCCGCTCACCTTCAGGCGGAAGTCGTCGCCGTCGACCACGGGGGCTTTGTCCACGCCGTAGAACGCGTTGAACGGAAACGGCCGTGTCATTTCGGCGCGGGTGTAGGTCGGCGCGAGGCGGTTCGGGTCGAAGAGCCACCCCTGCACGCCGTCGTTCAGGCGCGATACGCGGGCAAGGAAGGTCTCGACCGATTTGTTGTCGGAAAGACTGCAGCCGGTCAGCATCGCAAGTCCGCCGAGCGATATCAGCTGCTTGCCGAAGAGGCGCCGCGAAGGCATCTTCAGTTCGCGCCGCGCGTCGATCAGGAGCGATTCGCGGTCGAGTTCCGGCGCGATCAGGCTGGCCTTGCGGCCGGGTTCGTCGGATTTCATGGTGGGGTCCTCGATGTACTGTCTTGTCGCGCGGGCGTGGCGTTCAGCGTCCGCGAATCATCGTGAGCAGCGAGCGCGGCACGAGCGCGACCATCGCCACATGCACGACGATGAAGCCGACGATCAGCGCCATCGCGCAGAAGTGGACGACGCGCGCCCGGTCGTAGCCGCCCATCAGCTCGCGCAGCAGCGGGAACTGCACGGATTTCCAGATCACGAGCCCGGACAGCACGAGCACGACGAGATCCACGATAGCGACGAGATACGCGAGCTTCTGCACCGCGTTGTAGCGGCTGAGATCGTCGTGCGTCAGGTGGCCGGTGAGCGCGAGCCGCAGATCGTTCAGGACCGCGCGCGGCGACAGCGGCAGGAACTTGCGCGCGAAACGGCCGGTGACCGCGTTCATCACCAGATAGAAGATGCCGTTGAAGAACAGCAGCCACATGGCGGCGAAGTGCCATTGCAGCGCGCCGCCGAGCCAGCCGCCCATCGTGATGCCCAGGGGAATCATGAAGCCCTTGAACACGGGCGACGCATCATAGATACGCCATCCCGAGAGGATCATCACAACCACGGCCACCGCATTGAGCCAATGCGAAATCCGCAGCCAGATGGGCTGAATGGTGCGGGCGTGTCCGGGCGAGCCGTCGTGCGAATGTTGCGCGGTCATTTCCGTTTCCTTTAAGCTGTATCGTGCTGCAGCGTGATGGGTTGCTGCTTAGTCG
>Ga0163162_10003586_pt1 | contig 14855 bp, 16 predicted proteins | sample S55metaG_FD_115310 | JGI IMG/M metagenome (GOLD analysis project Ga0163162, IMG submission 115310) | Switchgrass rhizosphere microbial communities from Kellogg Biological Station, Michigan, USA - S5-5 metaG | ecosystem: Host-associated > Plants > Roots > Rhizosphere > Soil | place: USA...
GGTGACACCGCGGGCGATCAGCTGCTCCTCCACCATCCGCTCGCGCTCGCGGCCCTTGCGGCCCTCGCGATCGCTCTCGGGACGCGGTCGATCCACTCAGCGACTCCGCGGGCGGGCGCGGCGTGCCGGCGGCTTCGCGCTCGACGTCTTCGCCACCGGCGGGCGACGCCACTGCCCGTCGAGGGCACTGGCCCAGTCAGCCATCAGCGCCAGCCCCCGATGGTTGGTGAGATCGAGATGCACGGGCGTGACCGAGACGAACCCCTCGTGCACGGCGCCCATGTCGGTGCCGTCCAGCGCCTCCCACTCCGGCGGGCCCGCGCCCAGCCAGTAGTGGGTCCGCCCGCGCGGATCGACCTGCTCCACGATCTTCTCGCTGTAGACGCGGTGGCCCAGGCGCGTGAAGCGCAGTCCGCGCGGCGCCGTGGCCGGCACGTTGACGTTGAGCAGCGTCTTGGGCGGCAGACCTTCGACCAGCGCGCGCATCGCCACCAGCCGCGCCGCCCGGCCGGCCGCTGCCAGATCCCCGCCGTCGAGCAGCGAGATCGCGATCGACGGCACCCGCAGCAGCGTGCCTTCCATGGCCGCCGAGACGGTTCCGGAGTAGGTCACGTCATCGCCGAGGTTGGAGCCGTGATTGATGCCGGAGGCGATGAGGGCCGGTCGCTCCGGCAGGAACCCCAGGACCCCCAGGTTGACGCAATCGGACGGTGTGCCGTTGACCGCGAACCGTCGCTCGGAGAGCTCGTGCACGCGCACCGGCCGGTGCAGCGTCAACGCGTGCCCGCACGCACTCTGCTCCCGCTCGGGCGCCACCACCCACACCTCGCCCAGATCGTCGAGCGCCGCGGCCAGCGCGGCCAGCCCCGGGGCGTGGACGCCGTCGTCATTCGTGACGAGAATCAGCGCCATCGCATCAGAATGCTACCACGCAGAGAGAGCCAGGCCGAATCCCGCGAGGCGGTCCGGGCTGGCCGAGCGCCGGCCTCTCCCGACGAAGGCCGCTGCCGCGACGTGACGCCCACCTGCCACTCCGGAGGTAGCATGTCGCCAGGGCTGCAGGCGATCGCCAAGGCGCTCGGCGTCAACATGGGGAGGCTGCTGGAATGACCAAGGAATCGCGTCGCGCTCTTGCGCAAATCAACCGGGCGATGGCGGGCCTCGAGAAAGGCGTCGCGAAGGACGTCGAGTCCGGGCGGATCAGCAAGAGCCGGGCACGGACGATGCGCCGAGTCGCAGAGCTCATTCGCGAGGTGGTCGCGCTCGAGAAACGCGCGGGGGGTAGCTCTTCGGTCTTTTCGCTCGAGAGCCTCCCAGCGGCCAGGCCTCGGCGTGCGGGTGGCGCCAAGCGACGACCGCGCAAGAGATGAGTGCGGCCGGGGGAGCCGCACTCACACTGCGAAGAAGAATTGGTCGGGGCGAGAGGATTTGAACCTCCGACCACCGGACCCCCAGTCCGGTGCGCTACCGGGCTGCGCTACGCCCCGATGTCTTAAGAAGCGCCAGTTTATACCACGTCTGAGCGGCGCGACAACGGCGACTGTGCCCGGAAATTGTGCCCATCCCCCGGCGGTCCGCTCGGCACGTCGCGGAGGCAGGCGTCCGACCCGATTCGGCTACCAACAGTCAAAAACGTTGCCGCGTCGGCCCATCGCGCTCGACGACGAGCCTGACCGTGGTACGTGACGGGGGGAAACTGACCGCCACGTCTACTACCTCGCGAGTTGCTACCTCGGCGGTCTGTTCAGTCAGCTCGACGCGAGGAGTCAGCTAACATTCGTGATCGGGTTCCCCTCGAAAGTGAACCCGTCAGTCGGGCCAAACTTCTTGTCTGTAGTCTTCGTCAGCTCTTCGAGGGTGCCGTGGACAGTCAACACCGGCGTCGTGTACGGCCGCTTCTGCTTCTGCAGCGTGCCGTTCGTGCCGTTCGTGCCGTTCGTGCCGTTCGTGCCGTTCGTGCCGTTCGTGCCGTTCGTGCCGTTCGTGCTGTTCGTGCTGTTCATGCTGTTCATACTTCTTTCCTTCTCGGACGGCTTGAGCGTGACACCTCTAGGGAACATCCTCACCGTCGCAACTCTAGAGAAAGGCGGGCTCGCGCGCAATAGTCTTTCCTCTAGCCGGAGTTGTACCGTCTCACTAGTGGGGGTTTAGTACCCCAGCCTCAGCCCAGGGGCCTGACACTAGTCCTTTCGAGAAGGTGCGCAAACTTCTCGAAGGGTCCGCATTTCCCGAGAAGCGGCATTGTGCTCTATCGGGCTGCGCTACGCCCCGGTGCCGGGCGCGCCAAGGCCGGCGTCGCGGTCACCGTACCGGCCACGAGCTTGGCGCTCGCCTCACGCAGGTCCTGATCACTCACGATCGCGTAGCGCCGATACACCGCCTCCGTCCGGTGCCCGGTGAGCTTGGTGGCGACCGAGCGCGGCACGCCCGAGCGCTCCATGTTGCGGACAGCGGTGCGGCGCGCAGGGCCCCCCGGCGGGCCTTCCGACGCCTAGTCACGCTTGCAACCGAGCGGAGCGATCGTGAGTACGCCGCTCATCTCGCGCGACTCCGACCACGGCCGGGCGGGCCACTGCTCGACATGGAGGCGATCACTGGCCGGACGGCTCGCCGCATTCCACGGCCGCTCCAGGGGGTCACGACCGAGGGACTGATCGCAGCATTCGGTGGCGATCGGTGGGTGAATCCCGACTCTGGCGGGCTAGTCGGTCAGCGAGCGATAGAGGCCGCTCTGGCGGAGCTTCCCAAGGCGCACCGGCTGTCGCGCCGGCAACTCTACAACACGCTCTACGATGCCGACGGGCCATGCGCGCGCTGGGTGCGGCGCGTTGGGGATGTTGTCGCCACGAACGTTAGCAGCCTCAACCACTGGGCCACGGCGCTGCACCCACAGGAGACGCTGGTAGCCCATCTCAACGCGCTCGGCGTCAACGTCGGCCGCGGCCAGAACACCACCGCGCGGGAGTAGCGCCCCGCCCATGCCATCCGCTCCCCTGGAGCAGCCGAGTGGCAGTCCGATCTATGGTCGCTTGTACGGTGTTGTCGGGTGGCTCTACGACAAGACTCCCTACGCTCGGCTGGTCACTGTCTTCGGCGAGTCAGCGGCCGCCGCTGAGATCTATCAGCTTGCCTCGGTCGCGACCGGAGCGGCCATTGTCGGAACTGGCTGGGGCCCGTCCTGGATTGTGGCCGCAATCGCGATCTACCGGATCGGCGACATCTGGCTCAACGCCACCTGGTGGTCCTTCGTGAGAGCGCCGCTGCCGGTTCTGAACGCAAAGCGTTCGCTCGGGATGTTCCTGGTGAACCTTGTCGAGGTCGTCATCTGGTACGCGGTGCTGGGGATCGCCGCCGGCTGCGCCAAGAGCGGAACGCTCGTGGAACGCACCCGGGCGGTCTATAGCAGCCTGCGCACCACGGTCACGATCGGGCCCATCGAGCACTTCGATGACGGGGCCGCCTGCATGTCCCTGCACATGGTCCAAATCGTCGAGTCGTTCTTCATCAGTGCGCTCATCATCGCGAGCCTCTTGTCGGCCATCCAGCGGGGAGAAGGCGACGGCGTAGGGCCTGGGGCGGGCTGAGGGACCACGGCGTAGTGCCCCGAATTTTGTGTCCAGAATTGTGCCCGCGGCGGCCTGTACTCCACCCAAAACCAGCCAACGCCAGCCCGAGGAAAAAGAAAACCCCCCGGTAAACCGTGAGTTTACCGAGGGGAGTTTGGGTGCTGTCGGGACCCCCAGTCCGGTGCGCTACCGGGCTGCGCTACGCCCCGAGGTTGCAGGCGTGCAGTGTCCCAGAAAGTCGGCGACGCTTCAAGGCGTCAGACGGGAGCGTAGTGCGGTGAGGCGATCGCGGATCCGCTTGAGCGCCTCGCCGTAGGAGACCTCGCGGAGTCCCAGATCCAGCTGTCCGGTCTTGCGCGACTCCGCCAGCAGGCGCTTCTTGGCGCCCTCCAGGGTCAGCCGCTCGCCGTAGAGCAGGGTCTTGATGCGCTGCACGAGCTCGAGGTCCCGAGGCCGGTAGAGACGCTGGCCGGCGGGGTTCTTCTTGGGCCGGAGGAGCTTGAACTCCGACTCCCAGTATCTCAGGACATATGCCGGCACCTCGGTGATCTGCTCGACCTCGCCGATCCGGTAGTAGAGCTTCTCGGCGGCCTCGGGCATCACGGCGGTCACGACGCGCCGGCGTTGATCCGCTGCTTCAGCCCCTTGCTCGGTTTGAAGGTGAGCACCTTCCGGGCGGTGATCTCGATGCTGTCGCCGGTCTGGGGGTTCCGCCCGCGGCGTGAGGCCTTGCGGCGAATCCGGAAGTGCCCGAAGCCGACGATCTTCACGTCCTCACTCTTCTCGAAGCAGCGGAAGATGATGTCGAAGACCGACTCGACGACCGAGGCGGACTGTCGCTTCGACAGTCCGTGGGCAGCAACCGCGTTGACCAGATCATTCTTGGTCACGGTGAAGCGTCACCTCCTCCGGGGGGCGTTCCGATTACTCGTCACCCCGCGCGATGTACGGCTTGTAGCCCTTCGCCTCCAGCTCCTTGGCGGCCGCGCGAGCGGCGGCCGCGTCGGGGAAGGCGCCGATGCGCACGCGGTGCAGCGTCTCGCCCGCGCCGGCACTCGGCGACGGTGTCGTGGGCGTGGGGACCGCGGCCACCGCGCCGCTGCCGGCTCGACGCACCTGGACCTTGAGGCCGTCGACGGCCAGATCCTTGGAGAGCGACACCGCGTCGCGCAGCGGCAAGCTCGGCTTCACGACCACGCTGCTTCCCGATCCTTCAGCGGCGAGCCCCTTGGCCGAGAGACGCTTGGTGAGCTCCACCGCCGACATGCCGGAGACGTACACGTCGTACAGATCGCCGGGTGAGGCCGCCGGCGACGACGCCGCCGAGCCCGAAGACGAAGCCGACGCCGACTTGCCGCTCACCTGCTTTTCCGATTGCTCGACCGTGAAGTTCTGATCGCGCAGCGACGTGGCCACGCGCTTGGCGGTGTCGGAATCCTTGAACGCGCCCACCTGCACCCAGAACGGTGCGCTGACCTTGCTCGTGGAGTTCGCGGGCGGCGTCGCCTTGGCGGCCGCGCGCTTCGCGGCGGGTGCGGTCGTGGCCGCCGCGGTCTTGCTCTCGTCCTTCGCCGCCGGCTCGGCCTTGGCGACCACCGGCGACTGCGGCGCGGTTTCCGTCTTCGCCGGCGGCTCCGATTTCGCGGCGGTCTTCGGATTGCTCTCGGTCACCGCCATCGAGCTCTTGGCCGTCGTGTCGGCAGGCGACGACGTGCTCGCTTTCGTCTCGGCCTTGGGCGCCGGCGCTTTCGCCGCGGGAGTCGGCTTCGATTCCGACTTGGGCTCGGGGCGCGCCAGCGACGGCGGAGCCGGAGCCGGCACCAGCGTGGGATCTTTCTTCTCCGCGCTCGATGATTTGTCCGCGCTCGACGACGCCGAAGACTCCGTGGCCGGTAGCGGTGAGATCGGCGACGCCGGCGGCACCGGCGACGTCGCTTTCACGCTGGCCGAGCGCGACACGGGTGGCGGATTCATCCAGTCCAGGACGTACGGCACGGCGACCGCGCCGAACACGCCGAGGACGATCAGAACGAGAACAACGCGGAACCATGTTGCGGCGAAAATCGAACGCGGCGGGACGTCTTCGTAGAGCTCCTGGTCGTCGGTCGGATCGTCGCGCTCGGGGCTCACCGTCTCCTCGGCGTCGCGCAAGGATTCGTCATGCGCGTCATCTTAGCATGGTGGTTGGGATTTCCGTATGTGCTGCCGCGTTGGCCGGGGCGAACATCAGGTCCCCGAACAGGGCCTCGGCGTCCCCCTTGGTGTCGTTGCTGTCCGTCATCACCGCCACCTTGCCCACCCGGGTGGGCTCCCGGCCGAACAGGGCCCGGAAGTCCGCGGCCACGTCCCGCTGCTCCCGGACCCAGGTACCCAGCCGGCCCGGGCCGGACTCGACGACGACGATCCGGACGTTCGGAGCCCGCGGGTGGATCAGAGTCGTACCGACGGGCGCCCGAGAGTCCCAGACGTAGCCGATGACGTCGCTGGTGGTGCGCGGCGACGGCCAGCGGGGGAAGAGGACGTACACCTGCGCGGCCTGGTCGTCGCGGTGCGGGTCCCGCACGTCGCCCCCTGGGGGCAGGCGGGCGACCTTCCAGGTCCACGTCAGGATCGGCTGCCGCCGCACGTCGAGCACGACGTCGCGGTGCAGGGCGAAGGACGACTTGTCGCTGCGCAGGCGGAGCGCCAGGTTGCCGTCGACGCGCACGAGCTCGACCGAGGCCTCGCCGGCGAACTCCTTCAGCTCCCAGCCGGTCGGCGTGCCGCTGGCGGGCAAGAGAGGGGGCGGCTTGTCCGACACGGGCACACGTACCCGTCCGGTGGCGTCCGCCGTCGGTAGGTTGACCCCCGCGGCCATCACCCCCGGCGCGCGAGGCGGTATGGGCGGGCGGCCGGAGGGAGTCAGCGCGGGTGCAGCCGCGGGCGCGGGCGAGGCCGATGGCGAGTTCGCGAGGACCGGCGCCGACGGCACCGTGTCGCGCAGGGGCCGCGCGCTCGAGCGGGCAGTGGCGGCCACCTGGCTGAACACCTGGCCGAAGTAGAGCGCGCGATACCGCGGGGTGGCCAGCAGCACCAGCACGGTGGTGGCGAGGACAAGGACGGCGCCCGCCACGACCAGAGCTTTCCGCGACAGCGTGCGACGACGGGTCAGCGTCTGGCCTTGGGCCGCGGACGGCGACCACTCGCCCGCCGCAGAGAGAGTCGGATGGGTGACCCCTCGAAGCCGAAGCCGAGCCGGAGCGACCGCGACAAGTACCGCTGGTACGAGAAGTGGACCTCGTCGGGCCAGTTCACCCGCAGGGCGAAGGTCGGCGGTCCCACGCTGACCTGCGAGGCGGACTGCAGCGTCAGCGGCTCGCCCCGCACCGAGATGGGCCGCCGCTCGATCGCCTGCCGCAGCGCGGTGGTCAGCTCGCTGGCCGAGATACGGCGCCGGGCCGCCGCGGCGGCCCGGTCGATCTCGGTGAACAGATCGCCGATGCCCTCGCCGCGCGTGGCCGCAGTGAAGCACACCGTGGCGTAGTCGATGAAGGGCAGCCGCTCGCGGAGCTGCTCGACGATCTCCGCCCGGCGCACCATGCGCGCCGGGACCAGGTCCCACTTGTTCACGACGATGACGACCGCCCGGCCGGCCTCGTGGGCGTAGCCGGCGATGTGCGCGTCCTGCGCCGTCAGCCCCTCGGAGACGTCGATGACGAGCAGCGCGACCTGGCACCGCTCGAGGCTACGCAGCGCCATCACCACCGCCAGCTTCTCGAGCGCCTCGGTCACCTTCCCCTTGCGCCGGATGCCCGCGGTGTCCACCAGGACGTAGGGACGCCCGGCGTACTCGAACGCGGTGTCGACGGAGTCGCGCGTGGTGCCGGGCTCGGCGTGGACCAGCACCCGCTCGGCTCCGACCATCGCGTTGACCAGCGAGGACTTGCCCACGTTGGGCCGGCCGATCACCGCCAGGTGGACCGTGTCGTGCGGCGTGGTCACGCTCGCCTCGCGCGGGGCGCGATCGCGGGCGATCTCCAGCATCTCGGCCACACCCCGGCCGTGCTCGGCGGAGACCGGCACGGGCTCGCCGAAGCCGAGCCGATAGAGATCGGCCAGCGCGCTGTCCATGCCGCCCACGTCCATCTTGTTGGCGACCACCACGACCGTCCGCCCGCCGCGGCGGAGCACGCCGGCGATCTCGGAGTCGAGCGCCGTGACACCGGCGCGGGCGTCCACCACGAAGAGCACGAGATCTGCCTCGTCCAGCGCGGTCAGCACCTGGCGCCGCACGCCCTCGATCAGCGGCTCGACCGAGGAAGGATCGAAGCCGCCGGTGTCCACCACCGTGGCCTGCCAGCGCTCGAAGGCGACCTGACCGTAGAGCCGATCGCGCGTCACGCCGGGGACGTCGCGCACGATCGCCTGGCGCCGCCCGACCAGCCGGTTGAAGAGGGTGGACTTGCCGACGTTGGGCCGGCCGACGATGGCGATGATCGGCCGGGCGAGCGGCCGGGTCGACCCCTGCTCCTCGGAACCGTGCTTCTCCGCCGTCACGGGATCACGCGCCACGAAGCGCCCGGCTCAGCGCTCGCGCGCTGGGCTCGACCATCACGACCGGCACTCCCAGCGACCGCGACAGATCGGCCGGCGTCAGGTCGTCGAGGAAGACGCCCTCGCCGTCGCGCAGCGCCACCGCCGGCACGAGGACGGCCTCGCCGAGATCCCCGGCGCCGGCCAGCTCACGCTGGATGTCCTGCCCGGTCAAGAGCCCCGCGACGGCCACCGTGCCGCCGAAGAAATGGTTGGGGACGCTGACGACACGCGCACCCGGCACGAGCGAGGCCAGGCGCGCCGCCAGCCGCGGCCCGTACAGCGTGCCGCTGACCACGGTCACGCGTCGTCCACTCGGCTCCGCGCGCGGCCGCGCCGCCGCGCGGGCCAGGTCGTCCTCGAAGCGTCGGACCAGACCGATGCCGTCCTCGGCCACCAGGAATCCCTCGTAGGCCTCGGCCGTGGGCAGCGGGTGGCCGGCCTGTAGATACACCTCGTCGCCGACAAACACGAAGCGGCTGCCGAGTGCGGCCAGCAATCTCCCCTGCCACGCCTCGACGGTGGCCACCAGGGCCCGCGCCTCGTCGTCGCGGAGGGTGCGCAGCTGCGGCAGGCGCTCGCGGTGGCGCGTGAGGCCGACGGGCACGATCGCGGTGGTCGCGATCTGCGGGTGCAGCGGCGAGAGCTCGTGCACCGTGCGCTCGAGGTGCTCGCCGTCGTTGAGCCCCGGGCACAGCACGATCTGGGCGTGCATCCGGATGCCGGCCTTGGCCAGACGCTCCAGCCGCGGCAGGATCTCCGCCGAGTGGCGGGGCTTGCCCAGGAGCTCCCAGCGAAGATCCGGATCGGTCGCGTGCACCGACACGTACAGCGGCGACAGCCGCTGCTCGATGATCCGCGCCAGCGCGGCCTCGTCGAGATCGCTCAGCGTGATGTAGTTGCCGTGCAGGAACGACAGCCGGAAGTCGTCGTCCTTGACGTAGAGGCTCCGGCGCATGCCGCGCGGCAGCTGGTGGATGAAGCAGAACACGCACTTGTTGGCGCAGGTGGCGATCTCGGCGGGCCGCGGGGCCTCGAGCTCGACGCCCAGATCCGCGCCCGGGCGGCGCACCAGGCGCACCGCCCGACGCCGCCCCTCGCGCTCGACGCTCAGCTCCAGGCGGTCGTCGCCGCCGTAGAACTGAAAGTCGATGGCGTCGCGCAGGGGCTGGGCGTTGATCGCTATGATGCGATCGCCGACGGCCAGGCCGGCGGCGGCCGCCGCCGTGCGCGGCCGCACCACCGCCACCACGACACCCTCAGCGGAAGAGGGCGGTCTCATCAGCCGTCTGGCCCTCTTCCGCGTGCGTGACCGCGTTGAGGAACCGCATGCCCTGCACGATGTACTGCAGCCCGGAGATCACGGTGAAGATCGCCGCGAGCCAGATCACCAGGGTGGCGCCGGTCGGCATCTGGTAGAAGCGCGCCAGCACCCCGCTCAGCACGACCAGCACCTGGAAGAAGGTGGCGAACTTGCCCGACCACGTCGGCCGTGGCGTGAGTCGCGCGCCCACGATGACGATGGCCAGGGCGCCGATGGCGAGGATCAGGTCGCGACTGATCACGACCGCGGCGATCCAGAACGGCAGCGCCTTCAGCCAGGTCAGCGTGACGAACGACGCCATCAGCAGGAGCTTGTCGGCCAGCGGATCGAGGAACGCGCCGAGCCGGCTCTGGCTGCCGCGCCGGCGGGCGACGTAGCCATCGAGCAGATCGGTCACCGCGGCGGCCAGGAACACGGCCAGCGCCGGTCCCCGCTGCCGGTAGACGAGCAGCGACACGAAGACCGGGATGAGCAGAATTCGCAGGAGCGTCAGCCAGTTCGCGAGACCCATGGGAGACGTCAGTTTAGCACTCGATAGCCAGCCAGAGGACCCAACCATGAACCCGGCATTTCCACGTCGACCACCACGTGCTGCGGCTCGTCGGCCCGGGCCAGCACCCGGCCCCGCTCGTAGCAGAGCGACAGGGCCGCGCCGTCGGCGTGCGGGATCCGCAGCGTGACGGCATCGGCCGCCGGGAGCGCGGCCTCGATGGCCTTCACGAGCTCCGGCAGGCCGTCGCCGGTGACCGCCGAGATGGCCACGCCGTTCTGCCGCGCCGCCAGCGCGTCCAGGTGCCGGCCCGACTCCATACGGTCCACCTTGTTGAGCGCGAACACGGTGGGCCGGTGGGCGACTTCCAGCTCTTCCAGGATGCGCTCGACTGCCAGCATGTGCTCGTCCAGAGCCGGGTGGCTGGCGTCCACCACGTGCACCAGCACGTCGGCGTCCTGCAGCTCTTCGAGCGTGGCGCGGAAGGCCGCCACGAGCTCGTGGGGCAGCTTGCGGATGAAACCGACCGTGTCGGTCAGGATGAAGGGCCGGTGTCCATTCTGGCCCACCAGCCGCGCCGCCGGATCGAGCGTGACGAAGAGCAGGTCGGCGGCGGTGAGCCGCGCGCCGCTCAGCCGGTTGAGCAGCGTGGTCTTGCCCGCGTTGGTGTAGCCGACGAGCGCCACGATCGGTATGCCGGAGCGCCGCCGGCCGTCGCGTTGCTGGCGCCGGTGGGTCTGCACGTGCGCCAGCTCGCGCTGGATCTTCAGCACCCGGCGGCGGATCACCCGGCGGTCAGACTCGAGCTGCGTCTCGCCTGGCCCGCGGGTGCCGATGCCGCCGCCGAGCCGCTCGAGGTGGGTCCACTGCCCGACCAGCCGCGGCAGGAGGTACGTCAGCTGGGCCAGCTCGACCTGCAGCTGGCCCTCCGCGGTACGCGCCCGCTGGGCGAAGATGTCGAGGATGAGCGCGGTGCGATCGATCACCTTGATGCCGAGCGCCTCGGAGAGGTTGCGCTCCTGGATGGGTGACAGCGCGTCGTCGGAGATGAACAGGTTGGCGCCCAGGTCGCGCGCGGCCTGGCCCATCTCCTCGACCTTTCCGCGCCCGAAGTAGAGCCCGGGCGTCGGCGTCTCGCGGTCCTGTGTCACGCGCAGCTCCACAGTGGCGCCGGCCGCGACGGCCAGACCCGCCAGCTCCTCGAGCGACTCGTCCACTTCCCACCGCCGTTGCCGCGGCAGCCTGAGCGCGGCGATGATCGCCCGCTCCGGCCCGCGCCGCGTGCCATGCCCCGTCCCGTGACCGTTGGCGCTACCGTTACGCCCGGCTCGGCTCACCCGATACGGCCCTCCACCTTGTCGAGCTTCTCCGCGATCGTTGCCGCCACCCCGGCCGCGCCGCCCGCCGCCGCCACGTCGATCCACGCCACGCCCGGCTCGCGCACGAACCACGTCATCTGCCGCTTGGCGTAGCGGACCGTGTCGCGCTGCATGAGCGCGAGCGCCGCCGCCGCGTCGAGCCGTCCGAGCGCGACCTCGACGAACTGGCGGTAGCCGATCCCCTGCATCGCCGGCAGGGCAGGTCCGTAGCCGGACCTGAGCAGCCGCCGCACCTCGTCGAGCAAGCCCGCCGTCACCATCGACTGCGCCCGCGCGGCCAGGCGGCGCGCCAGCTCCGCCCGCTCGAGCGTGAGGCCGACGTAGGTCACGCTCCACGGCGCCTCGTGCCGCTGCCACCGCTCCTGGGGCTGGGCGGCGCCGGCGCCTCCGCGCAGCCGCTCGAGCGCGCGGATCACGCGCACCTCATCGTTTGGATGCAGGCCGCGCGCCACCGCGGGCGCCGTCGCCGCCAGCTGGGCGTGCAGCGCGGCGCGGCCCTCGCGCGCCGCGATTCCCGCCAGCTCGCGGCGGAACTCCGGATCGGCCGGCGGTGCGGCGTCCAGCCCGCGGAGCAGCGCCCGGATGTAGAGCCCGGTCCCGCCCACGATCACCGGCAACCGCCCGCGCCGCTGGACGTCCGTGATGACCGCCTCGGCCTCGGTCCGGAAACGCGCGGCGTGGTAGCCGTCGTCGGGATCGACGACGTCCACCAGGTGATGGAGGACCGCCGCGCGCTCGTCCGGTGTCGGCTTGCCCGTGGCGATGTCCATGCCGCGGTAGACCTGCCGCGAGTCGGCGCTGATCACCTCGATCGGGATCCGCTGACCCAGCGCGACGGCCGCCGCCGTCTTGCCGACGCCGGTCGGGCCCACGATCACCAGTAGCGGGGGCCGGTCCACAGTCACAGGAGGAAGTGTACGCCTCCGGGCAGCATGCGGATCACCACGTGCGCTTGAGCTCGCGGCGGATGTCCTGCATGGACACGCGGCTCACGATGGGCCGGCCATGCGGGCAGAAGTAGGGCGTCTCGGTGAGGCCGAGGTCGGTGACCAGACGCTCCATCTCCTCGGGCGCCAGCGGGGTGTTCGCCTTCACCGCCGCCCGGCACGCCACGAAGGCCAGCGCCCGGTCGAGCGCGGGCTCGCCCACCTTCGGACCGGCCAGCTCCTCCACCGCCGCCTCGATCAGGCGCTTGGGCTCGTCGCCCTTGAGCAGCGTGGGGACGGCGCGCAGGACCACGGCGTCGCCGCCGAATCCCTCGAAGCCGAACCCCAGTCGCTCGAGCGGCTCGCGCCAGCGCTCGAGCAGAGCCCGGGCCGCGGGGCCGAGATCGAGCGTCTCGGGGAAGAGCAGTGACTGCGAGGGCAGCGGTCCCGCCGCGAGCTGGCCCCGCACCTGCTCGAACACCACGCGCTCGTGCACCACGTGCTGGTCGAGGAAGAACACCTCGTCCTCGGTGGTCGAGACGATGAAGGTGTCCTGCACCTGCCCGAGCACGCGACCGAAGCGGCTGGCCACGTACGTCGCGAGCGGCTCCTGGAACAGCGCGTGCTGCTCGGCAGATCCGAGCTCGGCGAGCGCGCCGGCGCCCGGCGCGTCGAGCGCTCCGGTGGTGGCGCCGAAGGTCGGGACCACGCTCGGCTTGCGCAGCGCCTCGTGGAGTGCCGACACCAGCATCTCCTGGACTACCCGAGGCTGACGGAACCGCACCCAGGCCTTGGTGGGGTGAACGTTGGCGTCCACGTCCGCCGGCGCGAGGGCGACGGCCAGGACGACCAGCGGGAAACGATCGCGCGGCAGCAGAGGCCGATAGGCGGCGAGCACGGCCTGCAGCAGCGCCGGGTCCCGCACCGGTCGGCCGTTGATGATCACCACGATGTCCTCACGGCTGCCGCGCGTGACATCGGGGGGGCTCGCCCAGCCGGCAATGCCCACGCCGTGCTCCGTGCGGTCCACCGCCAGCAGGCGCTCGGCGGTCTCCCAGCCCCACAGGGCGCCGATGCGCTGGCGCAGGTCGCTCGCCGCCGGCGCCGTCAGCGCCGCGCGGCCGTTGTTCGTCACGCGCAGCTTCACGCCCGGATGCGCCAGCGCGAGCTGGCCCACGATGCGCAGGCTCGCCGCCACCTCGGTGGTCGGGGTCTTGAGGAACTTGAGGCGGGCGGGCGTGTTGAAGAACAGGTCGTGCACCTCGACCGTCGTGCCCGTCTCGGTGGGCACCGTGAGCTGCTGGCTCACCACACCGCCCTCGCCGGCCAGCCGCAGCCCTTCGGCCGCGCCGCGCGCGCGGCTGGTGACCGTGAAGCGCGACACGGCGGCGATGGCGGCCAGCGCCTCGCCGCGGAATCCGAGCGTGGCGATGGCGTCGAGATCCTCGTCACGCGCCAGCTTGGAGGTGGCGTGACGCTCGAGCGCGATCGGCAGCTCCTCGGCACTCATGCCGTGGCCGTCGTCGGTGACGCGCACCAGCGCCGCACCGCCGTCGCGCAGGTCCACCGTGATGGCGCCGGCGTCGGCGTCGAGCGCGTTCTCCACCAGCTCCTTGACGGCCGAGGCCGGGCGCTCGACGACCTCGCCGGCGGCGATCTTGTTGACGAGCGCATCGGGCAGCCGGCGGATGCGCATCAGGGGCGCAGGCGCTGCTGCCACTTGGCCAGCAGGTTCAGCGCCTCGAGCGGCGTGAGATGGGCGAGGTCGAGAGCGGCCAGCTCCTGCGCCATCGGGTCGGCGGCGGCCGGCATGAACAGGCCGAGCTGCACGGCGTCGCCGGCATCGGTGGTGGCCTGGCCCTGCTCCTCGAAGCGCGCCAGCAAAGCCTTGGCGCGCGCGATCAAACCCGTCGGCAGGCCGGCCAGGCGCGCCACCTGGATGCCGTACGAGCGGTCGGTGCCGCCCGCCTGCACCTTGTGCAGGAAGACGATCTCGTCGTTCCACTCGCGCACGGCCACGTGGAAGTTCCGCACGCCGCCCAGGCGCGCGGCCAGCTGGGTCAGCTCGTGGAAGTGCGTGGCGAAGAGCACCTTGGGCCGCGCGGCCCGGTCGTGCAGCTCCTCCACCACCGACCACGCGATGGCCAGGCCGTCGAAGGTGGAGGTCCCGCGCCCGATCTCGTCGAGCAGCACCAGGCTGCGCGGCGTGAGGTTGGTGACGATCGAGGCCGTCTCCACCATCTCGACGAGGAACGTCGACTGGCCGCGGGCCAGGTTGTCCTGCGCGCCGACCCGGGTGAACACGCGGTCCACCAGGCCGATGCGCGCCGAGCGGGCGGGCACGAACGCGCCGATGTGCGCGAGGACGACGAGGTGGCCAGTCTGGCGCAGGTAGACCGACTTGCCCGCCATGTTCGGCCCGGTGAGGATGACGATGCGCGCCTCGGCGTCGAGCGCCAGGTCGTTGGGCGTGACCGGCTGCCCGGAGCGCGCCTCCAGCACCGGGTGGCGTCCCTCGACGATGTCGAGCACGCCGCTGTCGTCCACGAGGGGCCGCACGTGGGCGCGCGCGTGGGCGACCTCGGCCAGCCCGGCCAC
>Ga0163162_10003587_pt1 | contig 14852 bp, 11 predicted proteins | sample S55metaG_FD_115310 | JGI IMG/M metagenome (GOLD analysis project Ga0163162, IMG submission 115310) | Switchgrass rhizosphere microbial communities from Kellogg Biological Station, Michigan, USA - S5-5 metaG | ecosystem: Host-associated > Plants > Roots > Rhizosphere > Soil | place: USA...
ACGAGGTTGTTGTAGCCGAACGACGCGCCGCGCTCGGTGAGGAGCAAGGCGTGGTTGCCGGTGGACACGACCTTGTCGACCACGTTACGCATGTCGCCGGGGGCCACCATCTGGCCCTTCTTCACGTTCACCACCTTGCCGGTGGCGGCCGCCGCCAGCACCAGATCGGTCTGCCGGCAGAGAAAGGCCGGGATCTGCAACACGTCGAGCACCGCCGCGGCTGGCTCGATCTCCGAGACCTGGTGAACATCGGACAGGACCGGGACGCCGATCTCGTCCCGGACCTTCTTCAAGATGCGCAGGCCTTCCGCGAGCCCGGGGCCCCGGTAGCTGCGCACCGACGAGCGGTTGGCCTTGTCGTAGGACGACTTGTAGATGAACGGCACCTTGTGGTCCGCTGCGATCTCGCTCAGCCGCGCGGCGGTCATGAGCGCGTGCTTCTCGTTCTCGATGGCGCAGGGACCCCCGATCAGCACCAGCGGTGCGCCGCCGCCGATCGTGATGGGGCCGATGCGCACCGGGCGTGTGGTCATGGCGCCGCCGGTCGAGCCATCCCGTGATCGAGGGCGGCCTTCACGAAGCCGGCGAACAGCGGGTGCGGATCCCACGGCCGCGAGCGGAACTCGGGATGGAACTGGCCGGCGACGAAGTACGGATGCTCGGCCAGCTCGATGATCTCGACCAGCTGCTTCTCGGCCCACAGTCCGGACACCCGCAGCCCGTGCTTCTCGAGGTTCGCGACGTAGTCGTTGTTGACTTCGTAGCGGTGCCGGTGGCGCTCCTGGATGATCCCCTGCCCGTACAGCCGTGAGGCCCGGGTGCCTTCGGCCAGGAGGATCGGGTAGAGACCCAACCGCATCGTGCCGCCCTTGTCGGCCAGGTGCCGCTGCTCGGGGAGCAGGTCGATCACCAGGTGGGGCGCGTCGGCCACGAACTCCGAGGAGTTGGCGCCGGCCAGGCCACACACGTGCCGCGCGTACTCGATGACCGCGCACTGCATGCCCAGGCAGATGCCGAAGTACGGCACCCCCTCCTCGCGCGCGTAGCGCACCGCCTCGATCTTGCCCTCGATGCCGCGGTCGCCGAAGCCGCCGGGGACCAGAATGCCGTGCACGTCACGAAAGTGCGCGGCGGCGCCGTCGCGCTCGATGTGCTCGGCGTCCACCCACGCCACCTCCACGCGGGAGTCGTTGGCGATGCCGCCGTGGGCCAGGGCCTCGATGAGGCTCTTGTAGGAATCCTTCAGCTCGACGTATTTGCCGACCACCGCGACGCGGGTGGCCGTGCGCGGCGACTTCACGCGGCGCACGACGTCCTCCCAGCGCGAGAGGTCGATCGGCCGCGCCTCCAGCCCGAGCAGCTTGATGACGATCTCGTCGAGTCCCTCCCGGTGGAACACCAGCGGCACGTCGTACACCGTCTCGACGTCCTTGGCCGTGATGACCGCCTCCTCCTCGACGTCGCAGAAGAGCGCGATCTTCGACTTGATGCCGGGCGGCAAGAAGCGATCGGTGCGGCACAGCAGGATGTCGGGCTGGATCCCGATCGCCCGCAGCTCCTTCACGGAATGCTGGGTGGCCTTGGTCTTGAGCTCGGAGGCGGCCTGCATGAAGGGTACGAGGGTCAGGTGCACGTAGAGGACGTTGTCCTTGCCCACGTCCTTGCGCAGCTGACGGATGGCCTCCAGGAACGGCAGGCTCTCGATGTCGCCTACCGTGCCACCGACCTCGACAATGACGATGTCGGTGTCGCGCGCCACCTTGCGGACCGACGCCTTGATCTCGTCGGTGATGTGGGGAATGACCTGCACGGTCCGCCCCAGATAGTCGCCCCGGCGCTCCTTCTGGATGACGGAGAAGTAGACCTTGCCGGTGGTGATGTTGTGATCGCGGGTCACCCGGGCCGAGGTGAAGCGCTCGTAGTGGCCGAGGTCGAGATCGGTCTCGCCGCCGTCGTCGGTGACGAAGACCTCCCCGTGCTGGTAGGGACTCATCGTGCCAGCATCGACGTTGATGTAGGGATCCATCTTCTGCAGGGACACCCGGTACCCGCGCGCTTCCAGCAGCGCACCGATGGACGCGGCGGCCAGCCCTTTGCCGAGCGAGGAGACCACGCCGCCGGTCACGAAGATGAATTTCGGACCCAAATCATCCCTCCCTTTTCCGGGTTTGGACCCAGGCATTAACGTAGTCGATTTCGCCGTGCCGGTCGCGAATTTCCCCCTCGAGCCGGGCATCGCGCACGCCGGCCAGCACCGTCGCGACTTCCGGCCCGGGCGGCACCCCCAGCGCGATGACCTCCCCGCCGCCGAGCACCGGACGCTCGGCGTGCATGGCGGCCGACAGCCCGTCCAGCCGCTCGCGGGTGGCGGCGTCTCCGGTGAGATGGAGCCAGGCCAGCGCGGTCGGGCTGGCCGCGCGGAGGGCGCGCGCCGCGTCGCTGCGTCGAACCATCCCCAGGCTGCCCGCCAGGGCGTCGCCGCCGGCCAGCGTCTGCCGCACGCGCTCGAGCGGCGCGCCGCTCAGGCCGAGCCCGCGCAGCGTGGCGGCGCCGATCTCCGCCGTCTGGTCGGCGGCGAGCGCAGTGGCGAGCAGCTCCAGCGGCGGCGCCGGCACGGCGCGCGCGCGTGTCCAGGCGAGCGTCTCCGGGACGGCGCGCAGCCGCGTGAGGTCGGCACGCGTGGGCCGGAAGCGGGGGGCGAGCAGGCGGAAGGCCCCGGCTCGCGCCAGGGCTGCCAGCGCCGTGGCGGGATCGGCGTCGGCGAGGATCCGCTCCAGCTCGGCGACGATCCGGGCCGGTGACAGCGCGGGATAGGGCGCCAGCGTGAGCGCCAGCGTCTGGCAGCGAGCGGTCCAGGGATCGAGGGCGAATCCCAGCCGGGCCGCATAGCGGGCGGCTCGGAAAATCCGCGTCGGGTCTTCCACGAACGACAGCGGGTGCAGGATTCGCAGCCGCCGTCGCACGATGTCGGCACCGCCGCCGAGCGGATCGAGCAGGCCGAAGCCGCCGGAGGCGAGCTCCACCGCCAGCGTGTTCACCGTGAAGTCACGGCGCCGGAGGTCCTGAGCGATGAGGGCCGGGAGCACGTGCGGCAGCGCGCCCGGACGCTCGTAGCGCTCCGAGCGCGCCGTCACGAGGTCCACGCGGCGCCGGTCGGGCAGCGTCACCGACGCGGTGAGGAAGCGCTCGTGCTCGACGAGGACGCCGCCCACCGCGTCGGCCAGCGCGCGAGCGACGGCGAGGGCGTCCCCTTCGACGACCACGTCCAGATCGTGAACGGCGGACGATCGCTCGAGCACGGCATCGCGCACGAGTCCACCGACGACGAAGGCCCGCGCGCCGTGCGCGGCAGCCAGGCGCCCGGCCGTGGCCAGCAAGTCGCGGCTGGCGGCTTCGAGCCCGCGCTCGAAGCGGCTCTTGAGAAAGAGCGTGACGGGCGGCGGGGCCCGTCGTACGACGCCGAGCGTCGAGCGACGCTCGCCGACGACCACGGCGGGGGCCCCCCCGGCCAGATGCCGCCTCACGCGCACCTCCGACTCCCGGGGTGCGAGCACCGGCAGTCGCCGCGCCAGCTCGCCGAGCGCCAGGGTACCGATACCGAGCGCAGCGGCGCGCACGAGATCGTCGCGCAGCACCCAGCCGCGAGCCCCGACGGCGAGCACCTCGGCGTGTCGGTGTCGCGCCAGCCGCAGGCCGTCCGTGGCGCTCAGGGTGGCCGGCGCCGACACCAGCGCGCCGTCGATCAGATCGGCGGCGGTGGGGGTGGCCTGGGGATAGGCGTGGCCGCGACGGGCCATCACTGCGCTCGCGGGTGGAAGGTGCGATACATGCGCTGGATCGCCGAGGTCGGCAGATGCGTGTAGATCTGCGTGGTCGAGATGTCCGCGTGGCCGAGCATGGCCTGGACCGATCGCAGGTCGGCGCCCCCCTCCAGCAAGTGACTGGCGAACGAGTGGCGCAAGACGTGGGGCGACACGCGCCGCTTGAGACCGGCTGCCGTCGCCGCCCGCCGGACGATCGTCCACAGCGACTGGCGGGAGAGCGGACCACCGCGCGGGTTCACGAAGAGCCGACCTGGATCGCGGCGCCGCGTGTCGCGCGGACGGCTCTGCTGCAGATAGCGCCGCACCCACTCGAGCGCCTCGGCGCCGACCGGCACGAGCCGCTGCTTGCCGCCCTTGCCGGTGCAGATGACGTAGCCCGCGGTGAGATTCAGATCCTCCAGAGCCAGCCCCAGGCACTCGGAGGCGCGCATGCCCGTGGCGTAGAGCAGCTCGAGCACGGCACGGTCGCGCACCCCGGCGGGCCGGCGCGCGTCGGGCGCCTCGACCAGCGCCCTCGTCGAGTCGATCGACAGCGCACGCGGCAGCGGCCGGGTGGTGCGGGGCGTGTCGAGGTGCTCGGTGGGATCGCGATCGAGCTCCCCTTCGCGAACCAGATGACGGTAGAACCCGCGCAGGGCCGAGAGCCGGCGGGCGACGCTGGACGGCGCCAGCCCGCGCCGGCGCAGACCCTCCAGCCAGGTCACGACGTGCTCCGCCGTGACCCGCGTGGGGGTCAGTCGGCGCGCGGTCAGAAAGCGCAGGAAGTCGTCGAGGTCTCTACGATATGCCGCGAGAGTATTTCGGGAGGCTCCGCGCTCGCTCTGGAGAGACCCGAGATACTCGGCGACCGCCTGCATCAGCGGCGCCTGGCCTCCGGCGGCGGAGGCCGCCTGGCGGGGGCGGATCGCGCGCGGTACGAGGAGTGCACGCGGGATTATATCAACGTCGACGACGCGACGGCAACACCCCCAGCAGCGTGGCGCGCTCGGGGCAGCCGACGACCGCGCTGGCGCCCAGGAAGACCGCCGCGCCGCCCGCGATCGTGATGGCGAGCCACGCGGCCTCCGGGGCCAGGCCGCTGGCCGGCGCGACCCACAACATGATGACGCACCAGACCGCCAGTGGCGCGGACGCTGCCATCGTACGCAGGATCGATATGGCCAGGGCCCGGCCACCCAGTCGACCAAAATCTCGCCGAGCAGCCCACAACAGGCCGAACAGGATCACGTAAGCGCCGATCGACGACGCACAGGCGAGGCCGGCGTGCCCCATCGGGTGCATCAGCGCCGTCGCGGCGACGAGGTTGACGGCGATGGCGAGGGCGCCCAAGCGTACGGCGATTCCCGGCCGAGCGACCGCGTAGAACGCCTGCGCCGCGATGCGCGCGCCGGCGAAGCCCACCAGCCCGACGGCGTACCAGATCAGCGCGATCGCGGTGGCCGCCGTATCCTCCGGCCCGAATCGACCCCGCTGGAAGAGCACGCGAGTGATCGGCGTGCTCAACAGCACGAGCCCCACGGTGGCGGGGATCGACACGTACGCGGCCAGCCGCAAGGCGAAGTTGAGCGTGGCGGCCACGCCGGCCGTGTCACGGGCGGCGGCCTGGCGGGCCATGGCCGGCAGCGACGCCGAGGCGAGCGCGATGCCGAAGATGCCCAGCGGGAACTCCATCACGCGATCGGCGTAGTAGAGAAACGAGATCGAGCCGACCGGCAGCAGCGAGGCCAGCAGGGTGTTGACGAAGACCATCACCTGCACCGCCGCCAGCCCGAAGACGGCCGGCAGCAGCAGACGGGCGATGCGGATCAGCGCCGGGTGGCGGAGGTCGCGCGATGGCCCCACGAGCAGGCCGATCCGCTTCAGGTCGGGCGCCTGGATCAGGAGCTGGCCGACGCCGCCCAGCAGCACGCCTAACGCGAGGGAGAGGACCGGCGGGTCGACGTGATGAGCGAGCGCCAGCACCGCGGCGATCATCCCGACGTTGAGCATCGCGGGCCCGAGCGCCGCCGCGAAGAAGCGTCCCTGGGAGTTGAGCACGCCCATGGCGAAGGCCCCGAGGCCGACCAGGAGCAGGTACGGAAACATGACGCGGGTGAGGCGCACGGCCAGGTCGAACTGGCCCGGATCGGCGGCGAAGCCGGGCGCGATGATGGTCAGCAGCCACGGTGCGGTCAGCACCCCGAGGATGCTCGTGAGCCCCAGGACGATCAGCGCGGCGCCGAGCACCGCCCGGAGCATCTGGAGCATCTCGGGGCGCGGTCGGCTCATCGCGTAGTCGGTGAAGACCGGGATGACCGCCGTCGACAGGGCGCCCTCGGCCAGCAGCCGGCGCAGGATGTTGGGAATCCGGAAGGCCACGAAGAAGGCATCGGTGATCGGGCCGGCGCCGAACACCTGGGCCACGACGGCGTCACGCACGAAGCCCAGGACCCGGCTGGCCAGCGTGGCGCCGCCGATCGACCCCAGCGCGCCGACCACCTGGCGCTCGTGCGAGCTCACCTTGTAAATCCCCGTCGGCTCAGGCATGATTCACGCCGGTCTGTCGCACGCGCCCGACGCCGGCGGCCGACGATCCCGGTCCCCCACGGAGGAATCACCAGGTGGCGAACACGAAGTCGGCAGTGAAGCGTATTCGAACGAACGAGAATCGTCGCGTCCGGAATCGTGCCGTGCGCTCGCAGCTGCGCTCGGCCGTGAAGGAAGCGCGCGCCGCGCAGGGGGCCGAGCAGAAGACCAGCATCGCCGAGGCGATCCGGGCGCTCGACAAGGCCGTCAGCAAGGGCGTGATCCATCGCAACACCGCGGCGCGCAAGAAGTCCGCGCTCGCCCGCCGTCTCGCCCGCTAGCCCCCTCATTTCTCTGCCGCGTCCGCATCGCACGCCACTCGTGCGCTCGGCGGCTGCTCGCCGCGTCCCAGCGCCCGCACCAGGTCGACGGCGGTCCGCGTGAGGCACGTGCCGGTCCGCGGCCCATACAGGTTGACGCAGCTGACGTATCGCGGGTACTCGGCATCGGCCGGGGACAGGAAGTAGCCGAGGTAATCGTTCGTCAGACCGGCGACCGCCGTGTGCCGGAAGCGGCCGTCGCCCGCCGCCTTGATCTCCCGTCCCAGCGCCGTCTGCAGCTCGCCCGGGAAGGCCAGCCACGCGGTATCCCCCACCGCCACCGCCGTGAGCGTGGCGTCGCGCGGAAACACGCGACCGATCGGCAGCGTGAGCCGGCGGGGCAGCGCCCGCCAGAGGCAGTTGTGCAGTGACAGCTGAGGCGTCGGCAGCGACGCCGTCCGGCTGACCGCCGCCAGCGCCGGCCGCACCGGCTCGGCCTGGGCCCATCCGGTCTGGACCGTCTTCGCCAGCGCGGCGCCGAGCTCGCGGGCGGCCCGCTCGCCGTGGCCGGCGGGGCTCACGTCGCCGACGGCGCCATTGACGAAGAGCGCCGGAACGCCCAGCTCACGCTCGATCCCCGCCGAGGCTTCGCCCATGACATCGCCTGAGATCCGCAGATTGCGCGGGCCGAGCGTGGTGCCGTGGATGGCGAAGTTCCAGAGGAGCGCGAGCGGCCGCGCCTCGGCGTCGGTGACCCGCAGCACGATCACCTCGCGATCCAGGGGCTGGTTGAGGCGGCTCGAGATCACCGGCGGCGCGGCCACGCTGGCCACGGCCACCCGGGCCGGACGGCGCGCGGCGTCCGCCCGCCGCACCGCGTCCACGACGGTGTCGAGCAGGAGCCGCCGGATGCCGGGATCGAGCCGGTCGAGGGCCAGCCAGCCGAGCGCTTCGGAGTCCACGAAGGCCCCGGGGCCGGAGTGGGTGTGGGATGCCGACAGGAGCAAGGTCGTCGCGGGCAGCGGCGCGGCGGCCAGCGCGCGCAGGGCATCGGCGGTGAAGCTGCGGTCCACCGCCACCAGATCGAGCGTGGCCCAGGCCAGGCGGCGGCCGGCATGTTCGAGCACCAGTGCGCGGACCGCGAGCGCATCGCGCACGCCCTGCGACGGGCGGAACCAGAACGCGTGCGGGTAGAGGCCGAGCACGTCGGGCAGCTTCAAGCGACGGCGCATGCTGCCATAGCCGCCCAGGGGTACGCCGGATGGGAGCTCGAGGGGCACGCGGACGGCGCCGGCCTGCAGGCAGTCCGGGCAGGGCGTGGCCGCGATGGCGGGCGTCGCCAGCGTGCCAAGGCTCACGACGGCGAGCGCGACCGCGAGCCAGGCGCGGTGGCTCACCTCGCCGTGCACAGATCGGCGACCAGCGCCGTCAGCTCGGCCCGCGGCTCACCACCCGACTTGCACCGCCACTCCGCTTGCCAGCACCGCTCGAGCTGCATCAGCAAGGTCTGCTCGCTCACCCCCGCGACCCGGGCCATCATCGCCTCGATGGCCGGCACCGGCACCGGACGGACCGAGGGTGCGATCTGTGCGCTCGACTGGCCGCGGGCGGCCAGTGCCCGCACGATGGCGGCGATGCGTACGCTGCGTGTGAGCAGCGCGAGCAACGGCATCGCGTCCTCGGTGGCGAGCAACTGGTCGAGCATCCGCAGCGCCTGGGCGAGATCCCGCCGCTCGACCGCGCGGGAGAGGTCGAAGGCCGCGCTCACCCGCTGCTCGCCGACGATCGCGCTCACCTCGTCCACGCCGACGCGGCGGTTGTCGCTTCCGCCGAGCAGCGCGGCCTTGCGCGCCTCGCCGAGCAACCGGGCGCCGTCGTCGCCCACCCACTGCACGAGCAGTCGGGCGGCATCGTCCGCCACCGTGAGTCCTTCGGCGGCCGCCCGCTGCTTGAGCCAGTCCTCCACGCCGCGTCCCCGGCGAACCGGGAGCCCGACGATGGCCGCGGGCGGCAGCGCGCTCAGGAGCCAGTGATCGACCCGGCCCCGGGCGCCGGGCAGCACGTCGTCGGCCACGAGGAGCAGGCAGGTGCTGGGATTGGGATCGCGCGCGTAGGCCGTCAACGTCTCCCGGTCGCGGGCGGGCAGTAAGTGCGCACGGCGGACGATGACCAGACGGCGCTGGGTCATGAGCGGCAGGGTCGCCGCCGAGCGGGTGACCGCCTCCACCGAGACCTCCTCGCCTTCCAGAACCTCACGCCCGAGCGCGCGCTCGGTGGGGTCCGCGAACAGGCCGCGAGTCACGAGGTCGAGCGCGTCGTCGAGCAGCTGCTCGTCGGCGCCGTGCAGCAGGGCGACGGCGGGCGGCTGGCCCCGCTCGGCGGCCTGCAGGAATGCGGCGTAGTCCACGGCGGTTCGGCTCGACGGCTAGAAGCGCGTGACGGTCAGGCTCACGATGCTGCGGCCGATCTCCACCGCGGCGGCCTTGAGCGCCGTCTCCTCGAGCGAGATCGTCTCCGACACGGCGTTCTGAACCCGGAAGTCGACCTGCTCGCGGACCCCGCTCTGCTTGAACAGCATCTCGTTCTTGCGTCGATCGCGCAGCTGGAGATTCACGGTGACGATGAGCCGGTACTGGCGGGCATTGGCGTTCTTGTCGAAAGCGATGGAGTACACGTTGTAGCCGATGACCTCGCCGTCCAGGATGGCGTCGGCATCGGCCGACGTGGCGATCTTCAGGCGGCCGTTCGTCGAGAAGGCCTCGACCACCGCCCGGGTGACGAGGCCCTCCACGCCGGGCTGCCGCGTCAGGTTCTGGAAGATGGGGACCGAGATGGTCTTGATGTCGGAGGGCAGCGTGCCGTTGACCGTGTATCCGCAGCCGCCGATCAGGATCGCCAGGACCAGGACCGCGCGGGTGCGAAGCCTCACGCGCGCGTCACGATGTTGACGAGCCGGTTGGCGACGACCACCGTCCGTTCGAGCGCGCGGCCCTGCAGCCACGGCTGGACGCGCTCGTCGGCGAGTGCCAGGCTCCGCACCCGCTCCTCCGGCGCGTCGATCTCGACCGTGAGACGACCACGCACCTTGCCATCGACCTGGAGCACGACGGTCACCTCGCGCCGGGCGAGCGCGGCAGGATCGGCCACCGGCCACGGCTGCTCGAAGACGCTCTGCCGGTGCCCGAGATGCTGCCACAGCTCCTCGGTCACGTGGGGACAGAAAGGGCCGAGCAGCAGGATCGTCGTCTCGATCGCCTCCCGCAGGAGTCCCGACCGCTCCGCGGCCGGCACGCGCTCGCGCGCGCCCGACTCGAAGGCGTAGAGCGCGTTGACCAGCTCCATGATGGCGCTGACCGCCGTGTTGAAGTGAAAGTCGCCCTCGATGTCATCCGTGACGCGCTTGATCGTCTCGTGAATCGTCCTACGAAACGCCCTCCCCTCCTCCGTGGTCGTAAGAGCCACAAGACCACGCGTGGCGTCGGAGTTGGATGAGCGCCCCGTTGCCCTCGCGCGATCCGGGGGGGCAGTCGGGGGGGGCGTCTCGCCCCCCCCGACCTCAAAAACAGAAGGTGCCGACGTCAACTCGTCGTGATGGGTCTCGACAAACCGCCACACCCGATTCAAGAACCGGCTGGCGCCTTCCACTCCGTGATCATTCCAGTCGAGGTCCTTCTCCGGCGGTGCGGCGAACAGCGAGAAGAGCCGGGCGGTGTCGGCGCCGAAGGTCCGGATGAGATCGTCGGGATCGACGACGTTGCCCTTGGACTTCGACATCTTGGCGCCGTCCTTGATGACCATGCCCTGGCTCAGCAGCGCGCGAAACGGCTCATCGACCTTGGTGAGGCCGAGATCGCGGAGCACCTTGGTGTAGAAGCGCGCGTAGAGCAGGTGCAGGACGGCGTGCTCGATGCCGCCGATGTACTGATCCACCGGCATCCAGTAGTCGGCGGCCTGGCTGTCGAACATGCCCTGCTCGTACTGCGGCGAGCAGTAGCGAAGGAAGTACCACGAGGATTCGACGAAGGTGTCCATCGTGTCCGTCTCGCGGCGCGCCTTGCCGCCGCACTTGGGGCACGTGGTGTTGACGAACGAGGCGACCTCGGCCAGCGGCGAGCCGCCCTTGCCCGAGAGCTGGACGTCGTGCGGCAGCACGACCGGGAGGTTCTCCTCCTTCTCCGGCACCATGCCGTCGGTCGGGCAGTAGACGACCGGGATCGGCGCGCCCCAATAGCGCTGGCGGCTGATGCCCCAGTCGCGCAGGCGGTAGTTCACCTTGGCCACGCCAAGCCCGTGCTCGACCAGCCAGTCGATGGCCTTGCGCTTGGCCTCGGGGATGGTGAGCCCGTCGAGGAAGCCGGAGTTGATCTTCACGCCGTCGCCCGTGTAGGCCTCGCCCACCCAGCCGGCGGGACGCTTCACCGTCTCGATGATCGCCAGCCCGTGCTGCCGGGCGAAGTCCCAGTCGCGCTGATCCTCGCCGGGGACGGCCATGATCGCGCCGGTGCCGTAGGTCATCAGCACATAGTCGGCGACGAAGAGCGGCACCGGAGCCTGGGTGAACGGATTGATCACCCGGGCGTGCAGGCGCAGGCCGCGCTTCGGACGATCCTCGGCCGTCCGCTCGAGATCGCTCTGCTTGGCCACCTCGACGCGGAAGCGCTCGACCGCCGCCCGCTCCTGCGCATCGCCGATGAGGGCGTCGACGAGCGGATGCTCGGGCGCCAGCACGGCGTAGGTCACGCCGAAGGCGGTGTCGGGACGCGTGGTGAACACGCGGATCTTGAGGTCGCCGCGGCCGGCCACCGGCAGGTCGAACTCCGCACCCTCGCTCTTGCCGATCCAGTTGCGCTGCATCGTCATCACGCGCTCGGGCCATCCCGGCAGCCGGTCGCACCACGCCAGCAGTTCCTCGGCGTAGTCGGTGATCTTGAAGAACCAGCCGTCGATCTCGCGCTTGGTGACCTCCGAGTCGCAGCGCCAGCAGCGACCCGCCTCCACCTGCTCGTTGGCCAGCACGGTCTGGCATGACGGGCACCAGTTCACCGTCGAGCGGCGCCGGTAGGCCAGGCCGCGCTCCAGCATCCGGATGAAGATGAGCTGCTCCCACTTGTAGTAGGCGGGATCGCAGGTGGTGACCTCGCGGTCCCAGTCGTAGGAGATGCCCATCTTGCGGAGCTGCGCCCGCATGTTGTCGATATTCTCGTAGGTCCAGATCGCCGGGTGCACGTTGTGCTCGATCGCCGCGTTCTCGGCGGGCAGACCGAAGGCGTCCCAGCCCATGGGATGGAGCACGTTGAAGCCGCGCATCCATTTGTAGCGGGCCAGGAGATCGCCGATGGCGTAGACGCGCACGTGACCCATGTGAATGCGGCCCGAGGGATAGGGAAACATCTCCAGACAATAGAACTTCGGGCGGGACGAGTCCTCGGCGACCTTGAACTGCTTGCGTGACTCCCAGGTCGCCTGCCACTTGGCTTCGATCTCGGCGAACGGATAGCGATCCGACGGCATGATTGGGCCGATTCTACTCAGAGTTACGAAGCAGAGGCAAGAACGGTAGCGAGGGTGGCGGCGGGCGCCACCCTCGCCGCGACGCGTGAGCTACTTCTTGACGCCCAGGTCCGCCAGTGCCTCGTTGGCCTTGGCCATCGACTCGCTATGCTTGCCGCCGTCGTGTAGCTTCTGAGCCTCGTCCAGCTTCGCCACCGCGCCCTTGACCTTCGGGTCATCGGCCTTCATCGTGGCAGCCGCATCGCGGCCCTGCTTGATGAGCTTGGGGCAGGAGTTGGCCATCGCCACCCCGCCGGTGAACGCCAGGGTCAGCGCCACTGCCGTTACTACCATCGCCTTCTTCATCATCTCGTCACTCCTTTGTGTCAGGTTTTGCACTGCAGAGTACGGCACTCGCCCACTCTAACCCGGACCCGGCCGGGCTGGTTCCCCGCCCTGGGGCTCGGGCTCAGGCTCGGCCTCGGGCGCCTCGGAGGGCGCCGCCGATACTGTCGCATGGAAATGGTCGTGGATCCGCTGGGCGAGCTTCGGGGTCACTTTCGGCACCGCCGCCAGTTCGGCGACCGAGGCCTCCCGCACGCGCCGGGCCGAGCCAAGCGTCTTGAGCAGGCTAGTGCGGATCGTGGGGCCGATCCCCGGAATCGCGTCGAGGACCGACTGGATCGTGCGGCGATCGCGCAGCTTCTTGTGGTACGTGATGGCGAAGCGGTGGGCCTCGTCCCGGATCCGCTGCAGCGTGTGCAGCGCCGGCGAGGTCGGATCGAGGGCCAGCGGTTGTGGGCTCTCGCCCACGTACACTTCCTCCTGCTGCTTGGCCAGTCCGATCACCGGGAGCCAGTCGAGCCCCAGCTCCTGCAAGACCGACAAGCCGACGTTGAGCTGGCCGCGCCCGCCGTCGATCAGCACCAGGTCGGGCAGGACGCTTCCCTGCTCCAGCGCCTTGGCAAACCGTCGCGTGAGCACCTCGCGGAGCGAGGCGAAGTCGTCCGCCCCCGCCACCGTGCGGATGCGGAAGCGCTTGTAGTCGTCCTTCTTGAGATCGCCGTTCTCCCACACGACCATCGAGCCGACCTGCTCGGTCCCCTGGATGTTGGAGATGTCGTATCCCTCGATCCGGTTGGGCGCCCCCGGCAGGCTGAGCGCACGCCGGAGCTCCTCCAGCACGTACTGCTGGCGGTCGTCGCGCGACAGCAGATGGTTCTGCAGCGCGATGGCGGCGTTGGCCTCGGCCATCGCCACGAACTCGCGCCGCGACCCGCGCTGGGGCGTGGACAGCATCACGCGTCGCCCGGCCAGGCCCGAGAGCCACTCGGTCACGAGCTCCGGCTCGGGAATCGCCTCGGAGAGGAGGAGCTCGGGTGCGGGGACCACCGCCTTGCCGTAGAACTGGCGCACGAAGGCCGACAGGATCTCGCCATCGCTCCACCCCGAGACCTTGTCGAAGAAGAAGGCCTCCTGGCCGACCAGCCGGCCCTTGCGCACGAAGAACAGCTCCACGCAGGCGTCCGATCCCTGCCGGACCACTCCGATCACGTCCTGATCGACCTCTTCGGTGGAGATGATCTTCTGGCGCTCGCGCACCTTGTTCAGCGACTGGATCTGGTCCCGCAGCACCGCCGCCCGCTCGAACTTCTCCTCGGTGGCCGCGGTCTCCATCTCGTCGGTCAGCCGCCGGGCCAGGTCGTCGTCCTTGCCCTCCAGGAAGCGCTTCACGTCGCGCACGGTCTGCCCGTAGCCTTCCTGGGTCTCCCAGCCGGTGCACGGCGCGTTGCAGCGGTGGATCGCGTACTGGATGCACGGGCGCTCCAGCCGGCCGTCGATGGTGATCGAGCAGGTGCGCAGGGGAAAGAGCTGGCGCGTGAGTCGCAACGTCTCGCGCATCGCGGTGGCCGGATAGAACGGCCCGAAGTACGTCGAGCCGTCGTTGCGCACGCGCCGGGCCACCAGCAGCCGCGGGAACGCCTCGTCGGTGGTGAGCCGGAGAAACGGGTAATGCTTGTCGTCGCGGAGGATGATGTTGTAGCGCGGCCGGTGCTTGCGCACCAGGTTCGCCTCCAGCATCATCGCCTCCAGCTCGTTGTCGGTGACGATGTACTCGAGGTCGGCGATCTGGCGCACCAGCGCGTCGGTCTTGGGATCGGGCGCCCGCGACTCCTGGAAGTACGACCGCACCCGGCTCTTGAGCGAGGCCGCCTTGCCGACGTAGATCACCTGCGCCTTGGCGTCCCGGTAGAGATAGACGCCGGGCCGGTCGGGCAAGCGGGCGAGCTTGTCGTCGAGGCTCATGGGGCGCTCCGGCGAGCTACCCGGTGTCGGACCACTGGACGGGGATGTCGTACCACCGGACTATTGTAGCGACGGCGCTTGCTCGCGTCGAAGCGTGGGTGGGCTGTTCTAGAAAGTGGTGGCTCCGCTTCCGCGACTGCGGGCCGGCGACCGGAGTCGCCGGACGCGGAGCCGCGCGTTCCTCGAACAGGCCACCTGCGCTTCAAGGCGAGCAAGTGTCGTCGCTACCAACAGCGTCAACTCACCTGCTGGCGCTTGAGTCCGCGGACGCGGTCGCGGAGTTCGGCGGCGTGTTCGAAGTCGAGGCGGCGGGCGGCGTCGCGCATGGCGGATTCCATTTCGGCGATGCGCTTGGCCAGGTCGGCGGGCGAGGCGAACGTCTCCTTGGTGGGCGCCTCGACGTCCA
>Ga0163162_10003588_pt1 | contig 14852 bp, 16 predicted proteins | sample S55metaG_FD_115310 | JGI IMG/M metagenome (GOLD analysis project Ga0163162, IMG submission 115310) | Switchgrass rhizosphere microbial communities from Kellogg Biological Station, Michigan, USA - S5-5 metaG | ecosystem: Host-associated > Plants > Roots > Rhizosphere > Soil | place: USA...
AACAGGTGCGAAGGCTCGCTGCCTCACTCGGCAATCCATCCCCTTCAGAAAATTTCTGCGTCGCCCCTGTCGAACAAATGCCATTTCCCGATGCCATTGCCGATGTGGTGATCTGCAGCGCAGTCCTGCACTTCGCCCGCTCTGGCGAACACTTCCTCGCCATGCTCAACGAACTTTGGCGCGTCCTCAAACCCGGCGGCCTGCTCTTCTGTCGTCTAGCCTCGCGCATCGGTATGGACTTCGAACTTCTTCCCGACGGCAGGTACCGTGTCGGCAACTCCCATTGGTTCCTCGTAGACGAACCAACGCTGCTCGCCCACACTCGCCAGCGCCGCGTCGAGTTGGTCGATCCAATCAAAACCACCATCGTCCAAAACACCCGCTGCATGACGACCTGGGTATTGCGTAAACCAACAACCTGAGAACACTATTTCTAAACGGCAGGTGCCCCACATCTCGAAGAGATGAGGAGGGTGTCAGGTGCCTAGACTTGCCCATAGACTTGGGTGCCTTATCCTTCGCCTCTGTTGCGGAGGGTGGGATAGGATGAACTCGCCACGGAAGGTTTTTGACCGGCGGCGAAAAACGATGAGAAGGCGGATGAGGATTTGAAAAAGGTCTATGCCGGACTTTATGGAGGCATTGGAGGCTGCACGGCCACAATATGGGCGATTGCTGCTGAGTGACCGGGAGACAAAAAATGGATCGTGATTTTTCTTCGATCGACTTAGCATCTATCCCACGCGAGCTCACTGGCCCATTGCCGCGAAAAGTGCGTCTATCGAAAAATGGAAACCGGATGGCTATAGCAGCTGTGGTCATGTTTGCGCTCGGGATTGTTTTGACCCTCTGGATCGGAGTCGACCGAGTACAACATCTGCTCCACAGAGCTGCATTGCGCCGCGACGGCAGAACAACCGTCGGACAAATCAGGCGAGTATGGTCATCGAGCCGCTCGATGAAAACCAGAGTTAGTTATACTTTCGCAGTCAACGGAGTACTCTTCGTGGGGGACGAGTTAGTGCCGCATCATTTAGCGGTCAGCCTCGAGGATTCCGACCCCCTGGCCATCCGATATCTCCCCTCAAACCCCGCTGTAAACCACCCGGCTGCCTGGGAGTGGTCTGTGGATTCGGATACGTTCGTTGTTCCGATCCTATGCACAGGACTTGTCCTATTCTTGTTTACCGCATTGCACTTAGAGCGCCGGCTGGTTGTCAAAGGGCTCCCTGCGGTGGGCGAGATTACGAAATGTGCTCCCGCAAAGAGAGGCGGCTTTTCGGTGAACTTCGATTTTCGTACGGAGGATGGGAGTGTCACAAAGGGTAGCGGCTGGTCTTCCGGTCGGCGGGAAATCGGTGAGAGAGTTTGCGTTCTTTATCTCCCGGAAAACCCGAAGCGAAACCTGTCCTACCCTGCACTGAACTACTGCGTGGTTCAATGAGCATCCATCTCCTGGAACAATCCAAGATGGTCCGGATACTTCGCTTGTAACAAGCTCACCAGAGCCTCGAACCCAGAAAAGCCGCGCAGATTCTCAAGGCAAGGGTCCTTCAGAAAAAAGGGCCAGCATGCAAATCCGCTGCTGACACTTCGCTCCAGCCAATCGAATGCCGTTTCTCGCCGTCCCAACAAGGCAAGAATGCAGGCGATCTGATAGTAGCTGTGATGCGCGTGCCCAAACGATTTCGGGCTTGCACATGCCTTGGATAGGCAGTCCAGTGCCCCGCGGTCATCACCCGTTAACACGTGATAGATGCCTTGCAGACTGATGATGAGTGGGTCATTGGGTAAGAGCTCCATCGCCCTGTCCATCAAAACGCCTGCTTCTTCTAGGTCCCCAGTCATCATGGCCAGTTGGGGAGCATAGTAAATCGGGTACTTGTTGCCAGGGTTCTCCGCTCGCCACATTTGGATCTGCTGACGTGCCAGCTCGTATTCCTGACTCCAGATGTAAACCTGCACGATGCTCGGGCTGATAGCCATTTTGGGTTGAAAAGGCCGCCCCCTTTGAAACATCTCGCGTGCGTGATCGAGCAGCCCGATATGGGCAAGAATCGTTCCCAGCCGGTTGTACGCATGGGGTAGATTGTTCTGCAGGGCCAGAGCTCTCTTCAGTTCTGCAATCGCTTCCAGGTGCTGGAAGTTCTTCGACGGCCCCCACAGAAGAAAAGCGCGGGCCACGTGTCCTTCGGGAAGGTTCGCATCAATTTCGAGCGCGCGCTGGCAGTGGAGTTCGGCCTTTTCCAGCCACAGGTTGGAAGGGTCGAATTCGAAATGGCGGGTTGTAAACGCAAACGAGAGAGTTGCGTGCGCCAGAGCGAAGGCAGGATCACGCGTCACCGCATTGGTGAGATGATCACTCGCTTTGCCCATCATGGAAGAATCACCGGATGCTGTGATCCGATACCCTCGCATGAACTCGGCATAGGCAAGAGGATCTTTGCTGTAGCGTGGGCGCTGCTCGACCATTGGGGGCACTGAAGGCCGATTCAACGCAACACTGACCTGTCGCACAACGTCGTCCTCCAGACTCGATAGGCGATCTATTTCGAGGTCACACTTCTTCGTGTAGCAGGAGCGCTCCAGGCGGGTATCAACCATCTCGAGCGAGATGCGCCACTGCCCCTTCGACATCTGAATAGCGCCGTGGACAACGAACCGGACGCCCAGACTGAAAGCGATCTCCGAAGGGGTTGCTTCTGGAGGCAGGCTCAGGATCGCCGAGGTCGGCAGCACGTCAACTCCCGGCAGATTTCCGAGACGCGTCACGAGTGCATCCGCAAAACCGAGGCACAAACCATGGTCGTCCGTCGCTTTACCCAGCAGCAACAACGGCACCACTGCGATCGAGGTGCGGTCACCCTCGGTGCCGTCTTTCCGTGGGGCATCGTGAGCCGGCTCTCGCTTTGCTGAGTCGGGATACTTCGCATCGATGATGTGCACGGGACCGACGAATCGGTATCCTTTTCCCACTACCGTCTCAAGAAAATGCGGACTGTCAGCGTTATCGCCAAGAGCCGTGCGAAGCTTTCGCACAACATTGTTGAGGTTCTTTTCGGTATCGATGAACAGATCCGACCGCCAAAGCTTCTTGACGATCTCCTCGCGTGACACCAACTGCTCTCGTCGCCCAAGCAGAAATATCAACAATTCCATGGGCTTTTTCTCGAGCCTGATCCGCCGTCCCGACCGTCGAAGCTCGTAGCGACCCAGGTCGACTTCCACTTCGTCGGCAATCCGTCTCGAAACCTGCATGGAGACTCTAGTCTAAGGATCGCGATCCAATGGAAGTCAAGGAGTTACAGCGATATATGAAAGATATCTAAAAGCTATACGCGCTGCATTGCAATGTCTTCCAGTTCACGCGATCATTCCCTATCAACAGTTGAAGTTGAAAAGGAAGAGACGTAATGAAACGAATATTGCTGATCACGTTGTCAGTCGCTGGAGTGTTGTGCCTCGCAGGCCAACTCTTCACGACCGCCGCACGTCCCGCCTCTCCCGAGAACAACGCATTCACTCCCGAAAAAATTCCGTGGGGTCCGCCGCCGCCCTTCATCGCCCCGGGAGCGCAGCTCGCCGTCATCGAAGGTAATCCAGGCGCCTCCAGCGGTGACTACACCGTGCGCTTGAAAATGCCTGATGGCTACCGCATTGCGCCTCACTGGCATCCCTCGCGCGAAAACGTCACGGTCATCTCCGGAACGTTCAAGGTTGGGATGGGAGATACCTTCGACACCAGCAAGATGGGATCATTCCCCGCCGGCAGCTTTGCCTATCTCGACCCTGACATGCACCATTACGCGATGGCCTCGGGCGAAGTCATTGTTCAGGTTCACGGAAGCGCACCCTTGCAGTTCAACTATGTCAATCCCGGGGACGACCCGAGCAAAAAGTAGACCCGCCCTCCCCCCAAACCCGGCAGAATTGCAGCTTCCAATAATCTCTTCCTGGCACCGACGCCCACAGCACTGAGCGACAGAGCTGGCGCGCGTCGCTTGTCTCCCAATAAAAAGTGAAACGTACAAGCAAGGCCGGAATCACGCCGGCGGGCTGCGGCAGTTTTCCGTCCTCATCTTCAAAAACCTAAATACATCATCAAACGGGAGTTACCTGAATGACGCGTAAAAGAAAAATCTCAATCGGCATTGTGATAGCACTGATGACCGTCCTTACTGGCACGGCCCTGGCACTATCGAGCATCTCCTTCACCACCGGATCCATTGCGAGTTATGACTTCGGCGGCTTCGGCCCCGGCTTTCCAGTTCCCGCCACTGTGCAGATCCAGAAGTTCACCCTGAAACCCGGCGAAACAATACCGTGGCACTTCCACAAGGGAGTGAGCTACGTGATTCTCTCGCGCGGCACTTTGACGGAGAAGCACCTGGTCGGGCCCTCCAAGTGCGAGTCGGAGGAATTGACGGCCGGCAGTGCCTTCGTCGAACCTCCCAATGAAGTGCACAATGTCACCAACACTGGCGATGAAGACGCCGTGATCTCATGGTCAACAATCTTTCCTAAAAGCGATGGAATCGTCCGGTTCAACCCCGAGTTCAAATCCGGAGGCATCTATCTGGTACCGACACCGAATTGCAAATGAGACGTTTCGTTGGCTTGTGCCGCATGTAAGGGGCACAAGCCGCTAATTCGGGAAACGCAACCAACACGGTAGTCCGGGAGGTTGGCTAGCCTCTCGGCTGGCTGCCCCACATCTCGCTTTTGAGATGTGGGATTGTCAGTGATTGGGCTGAAGAACACCCGGCATGCCACGTCCTTCGCACTGCGCCAGAATGATTCGATTTCCACTGGGCTCCCCAAACGACTAGCGTAATGTCGAGCTCGACCATTTCCAGTCCTCGGGATTCCGGGCCTCCGCTTGCGGTGCATGGAGCGTAACTTCTCTACCCGCTCGTTCTCAGCGTGGACGTTGAAATCGTAGTACTGCCGCTGCCAGAAAGCTCGAGAGATTTATCGAGCCACTGTTCGTACCAGTCCAGAAATCTCAGCCTCTTTCCATGTTCGTCGACCTCGGGAAAAATTCCTTTTCTGCTGGCCTGGTCGTCTCGCCACACTTCTCCTTCGCAGGGTCCACGGACAATCAGAAAGTTCCGAATTGCACATCCGCAATGGCAAAGATAAAGAGCACCGGGAAGAAACATTCCAACATACTTTCCGTTTTCATCCCATTTCGTAACCTTCTCCAGTTGCCACCGATTGGCATATCTCGGTTCCGGGTCTGAACACGAGTTGTCCGTATTTATGGAAACCTGCGAATCGATAGATTCCAAGTGAAGCTTGGAAGCGAAAGGCAGTTAAATTTTGGGCAAGCCTTCCACACCCGATAGCTGCGCTGCTTTCCGATAGTCCGACTGAGCTTGATTCACGAATGTCAGAGTCTGCTTGTCATCTGCCCATGCGTCATACAGAAAGGCCTTCAGATCGTCAGCAGTCATGATCTCTCGGCTCTTGAGTACGTTCGCTAAAGCGCCAATAGCCTGATACATTCGCGCAAACATCAGGATCATCGTTTCGTGTTCTTGGGTTGTCATAGTGCCGAGAATTATAAGATGGCGGCATGCCCTGGAACTACGACGCAAACCACCCCTTTGCTGGAATTGCCGAGAAGCTACAGAGGTCCGAGCAAAACATCCTTGATCTTCACTCCGAGATCGATCTCTTCATTACGAACGGGCTGACGTGCCCCGTTTTTATCAGCCATTCGTAGCTGGAGTTTCTCGTTTCAGGTTTGTGGGCGAGTATATCTCGCCGCCGTCGTAGTCGGGGCTGTGGGGATGTGGGAAGCGTTGTTTGCTTTCCACATCTCCATAGCCCAGGGCTCTGCTGAACTCAGCAGGTGTTCTGTATGCGAGCGAGCTGTGAGGCCTCTCGCAGTTGTATTCCTGACGCCAGCTGTCGAGGGTTCGGCGCAGATCGTTCAGCGTGCGGAACCAGTTTGCGTTGAGACACTCATCGCGCAGGCGTCCATGGAAGCTCTCAACATGCCCGTTCTGCATTGGCCTTCCGGGCTGGATGTGGATCAGGTTGATCTTGCATTCTTCTGCCCAACCCAGCATCCGTCGCGAGGTAAACTCCGGTCCGTTGTCGGAGCGCACGTTTTCCGGCCGGCCGCGCTGCTCGATCAGCCGATCGAGAGCCCGCGTCACGCGACCGCTGCCCAGACTCGTGTCAGCTTCCAGCGCCAGGCACTCGCGAGTGAACGCATCGACCACGCTGAGGATGCGGATCATGCGACCGTTCGCCAGTCCGTCCACGATGAAATCCATCGCCCACTCCTGGTTCGCGCGTATCAGACGCGGCTCGATCTGCTGTTCGCGCACCAGCCGTTTGCGACGACGGCGCCGCACCGCCAAGCCTTGTTCAACATACAGTCGATAGACTCGCTTCACGTTCACCGCTTGTCCGCGACGTTCCAGCACCGCATGCAACCTTCGATATCCGTAGCGCGGCTTCTGTCTGGCCAGTTTCACCAGCTCATCTCGCAGCTCCGCGTTTCGATCCGGCCTCGGCTCGTACCGATAGCTGGCTCGATCCACGCCCAGCAGCTTGCAGGCCCTGCGCTCGCTCAGATGAAATCCTGCCGAGACGAACGCAATGTCCTCTCTCAGACCGGCAAGCTCCAGCCGTTTTTTCGGATCACCGCCTTCAGTGCTTCCTTGTCCAGACTCAGATCGGCAACCAGCGCCTTCAATCGACGGTTCTCATCTTCCACCTGCCGAAGACGCTGCGCTTCGCTCACATCCAGACCGCCGTACTTCGCCTTCCAGTTGTAGAACGTGGCGTCGCTGATCCCATGCTCCCGGCAGAGATCCGCCGTCTTCACTCCGGCCTCATGCTGCTTCAGGATCGCAATGATCTGCTCTTCCGTGTACCGGCTCTTCTTCATCCCAGTCCTCCCGTTCAGATTACGAGAGAACTCCAGTTTTCCCTGGCTGAGTTTTTCCGGGGCACGTCAGGGCAGTACCCAGTAATCCCCCATCCGGAGGACAAGACTTTTCAAGAAGCGACGGAGTATCACAAAACCAAAATGATTCCCTTGCGTTTTGGAGTCCTCGCTGGCGAAGTTGTCCACCACTTGCGCTCTTGTTTGGACCACATCGTTTGGCACTTCTCCGACGACGCATCTAGAGCTAAACCTAGATCGATCGAATTTCCTATCTTTGAAGTGAAGCCCTCGAACAAAAAGGAAATTGAGACTTACGAGCGAAAAGTAAAAGGAATCTCGAATGCTAATGTCCTGCGAATGATCGAAGAGTCGCAACCTTACCGTGCTGGGTCCGATATTGCGGATCATCGCCTTCTCATCATCCACAACATGGACATTATTGATAAGCATAGAGAACTCACAATCGTTGATTCCAGCGTCAACATTTCCTTCCCGGTTGACATTCCCGAATTGGGAGAAAAAATACGGCTCTATCACGAGGGCAAACTCTCTCCCGCCGAAGATGTCGCGCTTAGTCGAGCAATTAAGGACTATGGAAAAGCATCCCCGGGCGTAGCATTTCGGCAGTTTGGCAAATGGAAGGTCTACCGGACTTTTTGAACTCTGGTTCGTCGTTTCCGAACTTGTTGTTAAATTCGCCGCAGAGGTGTGACACATTCGGCGGGTGGCCCAGGTCCAAATGATGTCAATTCCACCATGGGGTGCCCCAGGTCCGTGTTTTCGGATCTGGACCACGATGCCGGCACCAAAGATGCAAGAGCCTGAGCTCGTCCCGATGAACAGCGGGGCCGTGCAGATTATCTACGATGGCGACGGCAACCGGGTGAAGAGGATCGTGGGCTATCGGCCGTCGAGCTAAGTCGGGATAAGTCGTTCACAATCTATTAACTGCAAAAACGTGGGAGAGGGTGAAGGCTTTCTTCAATAATAGATTCCCGGTTACTCCTGGATCTCAGCAGGAACTTGGAACCGCACGGGCTGCGCAGGCTCCACGGAGAGAACCTCTTCCGCCTCCTCGATCCGTCTCACCAGAATGTCCCTGAGCTTGCTCGCGTACTCATCGTCTAACCCCAGGTGCGAGTACTCCTCCATCACATCAAGTGCGTAGCGAAGTTCAGTCGCGGCATCGGAACTTGGAATTGTGTCCACAAAAGCCCCTTCCACCCTGGCGTTTTCCATAGCTATTGGATGCTTCAATGAGCCGGTCAGAACCGCCCCCTCCAGTTGTGAATATCATCCTTTGTCAACAGAAGTCGTCTCAATCCTTCTCGTCCCATCCTGTTTTCATCCACTTACAGCAGGCGTCCTTTGCAGATCAATTCGTGCAATTCTCTATCCTCGAACCATGCAAGCTGGATTGCATTCACTGGGACCTGAAATCCCGCGAGAGCCTCGATTTGAGCGGCAATTCATTCATGGTTGAAAGGAAGCTCACAAGGAGAGAACCCGAATAAGTGCTTTCATAAGAAATATTTACGTGGTAAGTCCAATCATAGCAACCATTTAGAACGGACTTTCGCGCTAACTCATTGAAAACAATAGGACCCCCCCCCGGGGGGGGAGGGGTCACGCTTATCACTTCTCAATGTTCATTTGTCCACTGTTCACTGTCCACTGTTCGCCGCCTACCGGGTTGCGCCTTCGTGACGCGATCAGCGAATCTGAGGGGATGATGGAATCGTTCGAAACTCTGCTACAACGTGCTGAGGCTGCCCACGGTCACATGTGCGCCGGCCAGATCCTCGGCGTACGCATGGCCCTCCTCGGACTGAAATCACTGGGCATCGACGATCCCCTCGGCGCTGATCGCAAACGTCTCGTCACCTTCGTAGAGATCGATCGCTGCGCCACCGACGCCATCGGCATGGTCACCGGATGCCGGCTCGGAAAACGAACTCTTAAGTATCGCGACTGGGGAAAAATGGCCGCTACCTTCGTCGATCTCTCGCAGGACTCAGGTGTGCGGGTAGTGGCGATGGAAACCTCGCGCGATCTCGCCCGCCAGCTTCATCCCGAGATCGAGAGCAAAAGCCGGCAGCAGATGCTCGCCTACCGCGAGCTTGACGATGAACAGTTATTTCGCGTGCACCGCGTCAGCGTCCACGTGGATGCCGCTGAACTGCCTGGTTACAAGGCTGATCGCGTCGTCTGCGCCCGCTGCGGAGAAGGCATCAACTTCGGCCGATTCGAGGAAAGCGCCGGTGAAAAGATCTGCCTCACCTGCGCCCACCCGGCTCTGCGCTACTGGGGTGAAAATTTGTAGCATCTATGCATCGTGGATCGTATGCATCGCGGATTGTATGTATCGCGACCGGTCAGTTGGCCTTCGCTGCAGCCGCTGTCTCAGGCGCATCATCCGAGTCTTCGACCAGCACCGCCGATCCCGGTACGATCTCGAAGCTCACTGCACTCATCCCCGACGGATTGAATGTGACTCTGAAGGGCTCCCTCTGCCATTGAACCGCTGCACAGACCGGCTCTGTCCGGCTCTCCGCCTCAAAGGCCGACAGCTTCTTCGACAACAACGGTTTCCGCACCGCAAGCTGAGCGACCACCGCATACAAACTTTTTCCGCTCGACGTAAGCCCGCAGTATGCAGCGTAGTCGCGAAACCAACTCACCTGGCTCACCCCAGGATCGTAATCCGGAAGCTTCAGTGCCGAGACATGCCCGCTCACGCGATCCACCAGCAGCCACGGCCCGCGCTGCCAGACCCATCGGCTCGCAGCCGGCTTCTCGCCAGGAAGTTCATCATTGATTCGAAGCATGCGCCGCACCACAAAGCTGCGATCCGTTACATCGTGCGCCTCGCCCGTCGTCCATTCCTTCACCAGGCCATCCACGACGAGCGGCCGGATCTTCAAAGCGTTCTCACTCGCCATCGCTCCAGCTGGATCTCCATTCCGCGAATACGGAACTCGCTTGAATGCACCAAGACCAACCACGTGAACCTTGCGAGGCGTTGCACTGAGTGAAACCGAAACCGCCAGAACTGCAAACCATGCTGCGACCGTCTTACCAACTTGCATGACGAACCCTGCTTCCTAAACGTGTGCCGCCTCCACAGCGCGAGCCACTCGGAACGCTGTGCCCTCTTCCATATGCGAAGCCAGCACCTGCATCCCAACGGGCAATCCCGCTTTCGTAGCGCCGCAGGGAACGGTGACGCCACAAATACCGGCAAGACTCGCTGTGACCGTGTAGATATCGGCGAGATACATCGCGAGCGGATCGCCCGTCTTCTCACCCAGCTTGAACGCCGGTGTCGGTGCTGTCGGCGTAACAATCGCATCCACATCAGCAAAGGCGCGCAGGAACTCCTCCGCCAGCAGACGCCTCACCTTCTGCGCCTTTAGGTAGTACGCATCGTAATAGCCCGCTGATAGTGCGTAGGTGCCAAGCATGATCCGTCTCTTCACCTCCGCCCCAAAACCCTCGTCCCGAGAATGGCTGTACATTTCCGACAGCGTTGCCGACAACGGCGAACGGTAACCGTAGCGAACTCCATCGAACCGTGCGAGATTTGCACTCGCCTCCGCCGTAGCAACCAGGTAGTAAGTCGGAATGGCATAGCGCGTGTGCGGTAGAGATATTGACTTGACGCTGCAGCCAGCCTTCTCCAGCGATTCAATTCCCTTCTCAATCTGCTCGCGAACCTCAGGATCAAGTCCCTCGCCGAAGTACTCTTCGGGAACGCCGATGCGCAGACCCTCAGCTCCCTTGTCGCTCTCCGCCGCATAGTCCATAACGGGAGCCGAAGAACTCGTCGCATCGCTCGCATCCTGACCTGCAATCACACTCAGCACCGTCGCTGCATCGCGCACATTCGCCGCGAATGGCCCCACTCGATCCAGAGAGGACGCGAACGCGATCAGACCATAGCGCGAAACGCGCCCATATGTCGGCAGCACTCCCACAACCCCGCAAAAGCTGGCAGGTTGCCGAATGGATCCGCCTGTATCTGTCCCCAGCGTTGCGACGGCCAAGCCGGCGGCAACCGCTGCGGCAGAGCCCCCGCTGGATCCGCCGGGTACTCGGTCAGGGTCGACAGGGTTGCGCACCGGCCCATAAGCCGAGTTCTCGTTCGACGATCCCATCGCGAACTCATCACAGTTCAACTTCCCCAGCAACACGGCCCCGGCTGCCTCGAGCTTTGCAACCGCAGTCGCATCGTATGGAGGCTGATAACCCGTCAGGATCTTCGAACCTGCAGTCGATGGCGCCCCGCGCATCACCAGCACGTCTTTGACCGCAACAGGAATCCCTGCCAGCGGGCCAAGCGAATCGCCCTTGGCGGCTGCGGCATCAACCTTTGCAGCTTGTTCAAGCGCCCGCTCTTTCGTGAGGCTCAGATAGATATTGAGGCGGTCGTTGATCTGCTCGATCCGCTTATAGTACTTGCCGGCCACATCCGCAGCTTTCACGTGGCCGGAAAGAATGCTCTCTCGCACTTCTGAGAGCGTCTTTGTCTTTTGACTGTAGCTCGAGCCGTTGACAGTTTCGCTGGGCAAAGGTGCCATCCTTTGTTCGATCTCTTCTATCGCTCAATTACCTTTGGAACTTTAAAGAACGCCTGGTCGGTTTCTGGTGCCTGCGACATGACTTGACCCCGATTGAGTGAAGGTCTCAGCACATCCCCTCGTAATAAGCTTGCGCCGCCTGCGCCATCCAGCTCGCTCACCTGCGCCAGTGGGACAACGGAACTCGTATCGAGCTCATTCAGTTGCGCCACGTAATCCAGGATTGCGTTCAGATCGAGCACCATGCTCCCTGTTTCATCTGGGGTCAACTGCAGGTGCGCCAATCCGGCGACGCGCTGGACTTCCTCAATTGTTACTTTGGTGGCCATCTTCAATCAGAACCCCGGCGATTATGCTGAAATTCGGAGACATGCCTGCCGATGCTTGCAGGCGGATACCTCCACACAAGTATATCGGTTCGTTCTTTCTCCTTTCCTGTCCGCCCTTTCTATTCAATCGACGATCAGCGTGAGGCTAGTCTTGTGCGAAACACCGCTCGCCGTCGCAGTGACCACGATGGAATAGGTCCCGGCCGGCGTGCTTCCACCTGGCGACGCAGGTGTTCCGCCGCCACCACCGCCGGCACCTGCACAGCCTGCAATACCGATCAAACCGGTCATCAGGAGGATAGCCAGCCACTGTTTTCCTCTCTTCGATCCAAATGCGATAGGAATAGCAATGAGGCAAATGAGCGGAAGCATGTCATATCTCGCGTTCCTTGAATCGACGAGACTGGCACTTGATCGGCTACCTCCGGTAGCGATGCTGAATATGACTGTACCGGTAGCGTTCGCCGGAACAGATTCGCTCCCCGGATTGAAACTGCAGGAGGAGTTCGTCGGAAGCGAGCCACATGCGAATGTGAAAGTTCCGGTGGATCCGTTCAGAGGTGTCAGCGCCAGGGTGTACTGAGCCGTCTGTCCACTTGAGACAGTCTTACTTGATTGACCTGAAACCCCGACAGTGAAGTCGAATCCCATTCCCGATAGCGCAATCTGAACAGGAATTGTAAGCGAGCCGCTCGCGATGCTCAAGGTTCCCATCTGCTGACCGGCATTTCCGGGAGCGAACGCGATCTGCGCGGTGCAAGTAGCCGCCACCTCGAGAGACGCTCCACACGTCGACAATGAGACCTGGAAACCTGTAGATGTGGAAAGTTCGAGATCTGAGATTGCAACGGTCCCGTTATTGATCAGCGTTACTAATCTCGGTGTGCTTGTCAGGCCGACGCCGGTTAGAGGGAACGCAAGAGCGCCTGGCTGAACTTGAAGAGATCCGGCTGCGCCTCCGATACCTACCAGGACAGCTGTGGCCGCCCCTGGGAGCGTTACGGAGGATACAACAAGAGTTCCATTCGCTACACCGTTGGAGGTCGGTGTGAAGATCACACCTATTGAACAACTTGACCCTGGGCCCAAAGTCGAGCCGCAAGTGTTCTGGGAGAGACTGAAAGAGTTCGAAGTCGCAATCGTCAATCCCGAAGCGATCAGATTGGTGGTGTTTGAGATCGTTGCAGACTGTGCTGCAGTTGACTGCCCAAGCTTCGGCTGTAAAAAGCTCATCTGCGAGGGACTGATGATAATGCTCGAGTTGCCTTGACCTACCCCGGAAAGCCTTACCTGAAGAGGAAGAACGCCGAGCGTCGAGGAGGAAACAACCAGAGTGGCAGTAAGTTGGCCCGCTTGCACAGGTGCAAACGAAAGCTGAATGGAGCAACTGCCACCGATAATGAGACTGGTCCCGCATGTCGTTGCGGTCCATGAAAAGCTCGATTCAGCCATCCCGGAGATCTGAAAGCCCACGTTGGATATTGAAGCACCGCCCGTGTTTGTAACAGTAAGAGCGATCGGAGTGCTGGTCTGCCCAACCGAAACGGCCCCAAACTCAATCTGACTGGAGCTGACTTGGAACGCGGGTGCTTCGAGTCCTGTCCCAGACAGAGCGATCGTTTGCGTACGCATGGCATCAGCGACTGTGAGTGTGCCCTCAACGGCGCCCACCGCATCGGGTGCAAAGACAACGCTGAAGGCGCAGTTTGCATGCGCACCCAAGGAACCTGCGCAGGTGTCGGAACTTCGAAAACCTCTGCTTGCAACGGCAGAGATCAAATCCAGCGGCAAATCACCGGCGTTTGAGAGCGTGATGACCTCAGGTCTCGATTGCTGGCCCACGGAAGTCGACGAGAAAACGATTGAAGATTTGGAGAGCGTATCAGTCGCAGCTACTGCGCCTGTGCCCTTGAGCAAGATCGTCTGAGTTCCGACATCGTCAACGATACTAAGGTTCCCTGTCGCCTGACCGGGTTCGGTCGGCGTGAAAGCAACCGAAAGAGCGCAAGCGCTGTTCGCCGCCAAAGATGCGCCGCACGGATTTCCCGCAACGCTGAAGGGAAGTGTGGTGGCGATGTTCCTCAGAGCGACTGTGTTCGCAGTTGTGTTCTCCACTGTCAAGGGCAGCAGGACAGAGGTCTTCCCAATCGCAACCTGACCAAAATCGAGCGTGCTCGGTGACACTTTGACCGGGCCGGCAGCAGCGCCGGTTCCAGCCAGCGAAACGATGATTAGGCCACCGGAAACGTTCGTGGTGATTCTCAGCTCTCCAGTGGTTGGCCCGACCTGGTCGGGAGCGAAGGCGACCTGGATCGTGCAGCTTGCTCCTTCATTCACTGCGCGTCCAACACAGCTGTCACTCTCACTAAACGGAGCATCGGCGGAGATCGAAGTGACCTCTAGTGCGATTCCGCCATCGTTTGTCAGCGTGAGAGTCTGTGCAGGGCTCGCTGTCCCCGCCGCCTGCGAGGCGAATATAAGGGAATTAGGATCAACCGATGCGTGCGTCAGTACCGTGTCCGCAGTCCAGAGAGGAACTTGAAAGATTCCCCGCCCATAGGTTCCTGCAACAAGAACCTTGAGGGACGACCCAGACGAAGCCGCACTCAACTGGGTGACAGGGGAGTACGGAAGGCCTGTGCCGAATGTCGACCAGCACTTGCTTGGTCCGTCAATGCATGTGCTGACCTGGCGGGTTGAGTAGACCCCCGCGTCGGTAGCCACGTAAGCCGTATCGGCGTCCTGTGGATCGATCACCACACTGTTGGCTGGACTGCCACGAAGATTGGAGTTGATTTCGTACCAGTGCAATCCGCCGTCGATGGTTCGATAGATCGTGCAAATTGCGTGATACGAATCGAGAATGCCGGCGATCGTGACATACACCGTGTTGCCGGACGGATCGTGAGGATCGATAAAGATGCTGGAGATGTCGAACCCGTATTGGTTGAAGCGTGGCTGGGAAATCACAACCGGATTAAAGGTAAGATCGGTCCATCCCGGCTGGGAAGAACTGCCCGGATTGAAGGTCGTCTT
>Ga0163162_10003591_pt1 | contig 14849 bp, 13 predicted proteins | sample S55metaG_FD_115310 | JGI IMG/M metagenome (GOLD analysis project Ga0163162, IMG submission 115310) | Switchgrass rhizosphere microbial communities from Kellogg Biological Station, Michigan, USA - S5-5 metaG | ecosystem: Host-associated > Plants > Roots > Rhizosphere > Soil | place: USA...
ACTTCTAAATCGCCTCATCGAAGTCGACACGAAGGCGCTGAGGCGCGGGCTGATGTCTGGGGAGACGCTGCGGGCACCGCGCCAGCAGTTACGTCGGTTACGTGCCTCAGCCTTCGATGTCGCTTTAGATTTCCAGGGACTATTAAAATCGGCTTCAATCGCGCGCCTTTCCGGCGCGCGTCGTGTTTTTGGTTTCACTAGGGAAGGATTGCGCGAACCCGCCAGCGCTTTGCTCCTTTCAAGAAAAGTTCACGTTCCAAAACAAACCCACGTAATTTATAAGGCGCTGTCACTGGTCGAGAACGCTCTCGACCTGGAGGTTCCACATTCACCTGAGGATCTGTCATTTCCCATCCTCATCGGCAGCGAGCACCGCCTTGAAGCTGAACAAGTAATCGACACCTCCCTGAACTACGCCATTTTGAATCCTGCCGGAGGCTGGCCGACAAAGCTCTGGGCGCCTGAGAAATTTGGAGCGCTCGCTGATGCCCTGTGGAAAACTCTTGGTCTTCAATCTGTAGTCACTCATGGTCCGGGCGACCTGGAATTAGCGAATGCGGTAAAGCGCGCAGCGGGCTCGACGGTCCGTCTGGCAAACGTGTCTCTGAAAGGTTTTTATGAATTAGCCAGCAAAGCAAAGGTCTACGTTGGAGGTGATACTGGTCCCACCCATATCGCGGTAGCTGCCGGCACCCCTATCGTTGGAATCTTTGGTCCCACCGAATGGTGGCGGAACGGCAGTCCAAGACCGCAGGATATTTGCGTCGAGCGAAATGATATCGATTGCCGCGTCGATTGCCATCGCCGCTCCTGCGCAAACTGGATATGCATGGACATCAGTGTCGAACGAGTTCTCGAGGCGGTGGAACAGAGACTCAGTGCCACTGGTCCAGCACCACGACTATTGCACCTCGCAGGTTGAAGCGAAAGGCTCTGATTCGAAATGCGTCGCGGAGGTACTTTTATTCAACGTTGGCGAGTTCCACTCGGATTTGTCGTGGCAATTGCTTTTCTGTTTTTGGCGAGACCAACTCCCACCGCTCTTCTAATCGGTGCCTTTGTCTCTTTGCCAGGTTTGGCGATCAGGGCCTGGGCGTCCGGACATATCCGAAAGAATACGAGGCTGGCAGTGTCAGGACCTTATGCATTCACGAGAAATCCTCTTTACTTCGGAAGTTTTCTGCTCGGACTTGGATTCACGATTGCCTCAGGTCAATGGATTCTGGCGCTCCTATTCGCTGCGCTTTTTCTTGGCATCTATTTGCCCGTAATGCGCGTCGAATCCTGCACTATGGCCGAGCTTTTCGGTCATGAGTACGAAAGTTACAAGGCAGCTGTACCGTTATTTTTTCCTCGTCTCACCCCATTCCGACAAGGAGACGTTGACAGGGTGAAGTTTGACGGCAGCCTCTATCTTCGCTATCGAGAATATCGAGCCGCTCTGGGTTTGGTAGTTGCATGGGGCTTTCTGATTCTGAAGACGTACTTGATTCGATGAGCTTACGATCTACAAAACAGGTGCTGGTAGCGGTGCTGACAATGGCCATGTGCGTTGTACCATCGTTGGCCCAGAAATCCGTAACGACTCGTGGTCCGATGCCCTTTGAGCCAGCCGAAGAACTTTTCTATGACGCTGAGTTCTCAAAGTCTGTATTGCGGAATCTCGATGTCGCCGAATTCAAGTTCCGAACAACTCGTACTCCTATTAATACTCCGGAGTCAGAGTTGAAAAACCTCTACAGCCTCAAATTCAGTGCGGAGGTTTCCAGCAAAGGATTTTTTACCAAGCTCTTCAACTTGCGCTTTCGGGAGCAAGTCGAGTCGATTGTGGAACCGATGAGCTTTACGATCCGTAAAAGTACCATCCTTGATGAGCAAGGCAAACGCGTCCGGCAGAGCGAAACTACCTTCGATCCGACTAAAGGGCAGATTTCCTGGACACAAAAAGACCCAAACGATCCGTCACGAGAACCGCGCAATGCGACTGCCCAGTTTTCCGGACAGCTTCAGGATATTCTTTCAGCCATCTACTTTATTCGCACACAGCCTCTCGCCGTCGGAAAGTCCTTCGAGATGTTTATCAGCGACAGCGGCCACGTCTATCGGGTGCCCGTACAGGTCGTAGAACGGAAACGGATGAAGACGATCTTTGGCAAGGTCAACGTCTTCAGAGTCGATCCTGACATTTTTGGGCCAGATAGTTTGATTGAACAAGAGAAGGGTCAGTTATCTCTTTGGATAACCGACGACAATCGGCGCGTTCCTGTGGGCGTCAAAATTAAAAGTGATTACGGTATTTTCGACATCAAGTTAAAGCGCCACGTAAACACTATTGAAGCAGCCCGTAACTAACTCGCCAGCTTCGCCAGCGTGCCTAATCTCTCCGCAAATAATTCACCCCTCATCATTGGTCATCGTGGCGCATCGGCATTCGCACCCGAAAACACAATGGCTGCATTCGATCTAGCAATCGAATCGGGAGCTGACGGTATCGAATTCGACGTACGTCTGGCGCGCGATGGTGTACCCGTGGTTATCCATGACGAAACGCTGACACGCACGGGTGGCTGGTCGCAACGCATCTCGGATATGTCGTCTAGCCAGCTTAGCGAAATTGATGTCGGCAGCTGGTTCCAGGTCAAGAAACAAAAAGGAAAGTTTACCGGGCAGACGATTCCAACGTTAACCGGTCTGCTCGGCTGGGCCACTGTCAAGAGCGCCTACCTCTATTTAGAAATGAAGTCGGAGCTCAATCAGAGACAGGCTTTAGCCGAAGCTGTTTCTGAATCGCTCAAACAGTTTGCGCTCACGGATAGAGTCGTCATCGAGTCGTTCGATCTGGACGCAATAAAAATCATTAAGACCCTTGCACCACATATCAAGACTGCCGCTTTGTTTGAACCGTCAATCGCAACGCCGCCAGGCTTTAGAACAAAACGATTGATAGAGCTCGCTGCGGACGCCCAGGCCAACGAGATAGCTCTTCATTATCGGCTAGCGAACGACCGCGTGATCGAGCTTGCTCGAACTGAAGGTTTTGACCTGGTGGTCTGGACCGTTGACGACCCGAAATGGATAAATAAAGCACGCTCACTAAAGATCGCAGCGTTGATCACTAACAATCCTGCATTGCTGGTGGCCCAACGAAACACAGTCGTCGGTTGAAGCTCTTGGGACGGTCGACTAAAGTTGCTCCAATGACAGTTGCGCCGACAGCAGCGAACAAGTTCTTAATCGATCCCGAGTACTCGATTTTCTATCGATCAGCCGATCGACTGAACTGGGAAAGCAATGCCAGTTCAGCGTATTCCTTGTTTGCTGTTTTGAGAGGACAACTGGAGCTCACAGTCTCGAATGCTCGTAGAAATGTAGCGGCAGGCCAGTTATTGATTCTTGAACCAAACCTAAATTTTGCCGCAACTGGAAAACAAATTGAGTTGCTGCATTTAACTATCTCGCCTTCTTTGACAATACAACATGCAGTCTCGATGAAGTTGATTCCAACGAACTCAACAGTGGCTTTCTCGGAAGCTATTCTTCAGAGCGAGGGTCGGCTGAACCGCATCCTGGCCGACTTGACTTCAGAGTTGTCGACGGACAAACCGGGTAAGGAGATCATCGTTCGAGCTCTGGTCGAGCAGTTGATCGTCCAGTTGTTACGTAGTTACTCAATTGCGCGTTTGTCAGACGAGCTTGAACTTTCGCGAGTTGGACTGGTTGATCGAAGAATACGGCGGTCGGTCGAGTTGATGCACACGCAACTGGATCAGGATCTTTCGCTGAAAGAGGTTGCCGCAGCCTCGTACTTATCGCCATTTCACTTTGCTCGCCTATTCAAAAAGATAACCGGGAGCACACCTCACAACTATCTGGCAGGCATCCGTTCGACCCGAGCTCAGCAGTTGCTGGCTGACAGTAGCCTGTCGATCACCGAGATCGCAGCACGGGTGGGCTATTTGAGTGCAAGTCACTTCACCAAGGCATTTCGCCAGGCCACCGGTACAACTCCGCGCGAATTCCGAAAGGCTTTGATCGACCACGGTTAGCTTTTGGTGTTACCGGTGCACGCAGACCACCGACTTCAGTCGCGTGGTTTTTGAACTTCTACCTAACCCGTACCAACCAACTGTCCTCCACACCACCGACTTCAGTCGCGTGGTTTTTGAACTTCTACCTAGCCCGTACCACCAGCTGGTTTTTACACCACCGACTTCAGTCCGGATCTTTTTTCGAGCTGGGCTAGGTTGAAATTGAATCACCACGCGACTGAAGTCGGTGGTGTCCGTAGCAAGCTGTCGCCAATAATGAGCAAGATCAGTCGCGTCCGTTCTGTGACCAACCGTTATCATTCCTCAAAATTTGAGGAGAACATTTAATGCTGAACGCTAAAGAGATTTCTATCGCCCCAGCTAACGGCAAGCTTGGTGTATTGCTCGTCGGACTCGGAGCCGTCAGTACAACGTTTATCGCGGGAGTCGAAGCTATCAAAAAGAACTTCGCTCAACCAATTGGTAGTTTGACTCAGATGGGAACTGTCCGACTCGGTAAGCGCACTGAGAATCGCGTTCCGTTGATTCGTGATTTTTTACCACTGGCAGATTTGAAGGATTTGGTCTTTGGCGCCTGGGATATCTTTCCGGAATCAGCCTACGACGCCGCACTTAATGCCGGAGTCCTGGATAAAGAGTTGCTCGTTCGTTTAAAGCAACCACTCAGCAAGATCCGACCGATGAAAGCAGTCTTCGACCAGACATATGTGAAGCGCTTGAGTGGCACCAATGTTAAGACCGGCAAAAACAAGTTCGTACTTGCACAGCAGTTGATCGACGAGATTGCGGAATGGAAGAAGAAGAACAAATGCTCGCGGCTGGTTATGATCTGGGCCGCCTCCACTGAAATCTTCCTGAAGCCGCACGCGGTTCACAAAACGCTTGAGTCGTTCGAGAAAGCTATGCGCGAAAATCACAAGGCCATCGCCCCTTCGATGATCTACGCATACGCCGCTCTAAAGTCAGGTATTCCTTTCGCTAACGGTGCGCCGAATCTGACCGTCGACATTCCCGCGCTAAGATCCTTAGCTGACAAGAACAAGCTTGCGATTTGCGGAAAAGACTTCAAGACCGGTCAGACGCTAATGAAAACAATCATTGCACCGGGCTTGAAATCAAGAATGCTTGGTCTGCACGGCTGGTACTCAACAAACATCCTGGGCAATCGCGACGGCGAGGTCCTGGACGATCCAGATTCCTTCAAGACTAAAGAGGAGTCGAAACTGTCGGTGCTGGAATACATTCTGCAACCAGAAGTCTATCCCACTCTCTACAAGGATTTTTCTCACGTCGTCCGGATCAATTACTACCCACCAAGAGGTGACAACAAAGAAGGCTGGGATAACATTGATATCTTCGGTTGGCTTGGTTATCCGATGCAGATCAAGATCGACTTCCTTTGCCGGGATTCGATTCTTGCTGCTCCAATCGTTTTAGACCTCGCATTATTCTTAGATCTCGCCCAACGAGCTGGGATGAAGGGTGTGCAGGAGTGGCTCTCCTTTTATTTCAAGTCGCCACAAACTGCTCCCGGTCTCTATCCGGAACACGATATCTTTATCCAGTTGATGAAATTGAAGAATACTTTGCGTCACTTGCGAGGAGAGGATCTTATTACTCACCTTGGACTTGAATATTACGACTAAACAAACCTCGTCGCTTTTCGTTTACAGATGCGTGAAACGGTGCATTAAACCGGGTTGTCTGAGTATTTGTCTGCAATAAATTGTCAGCCGCATTTTGACAGTAAATGTCAGGCAACCAATTACAGCTTTATCGTGTAATTGCTGTAATCTGCTGATTACTCAATATTTTGTGGTGACAATTGACTCAGAGTTGGTTATATAGCACCTAGCACGGCAGGGTTGTCCGCTTTCGAGACCCACGACGGGAAACCCGGCTCTTTTCAAATGCATCAATTTAGTGAACGGATCGTTCCTTGCTTAAAGAATATTTGGGCCAAGCTTTCGGTCTGATTTTTAAAGATATGGCCCGGGTCGAATGGCAAGGAGAAAGCCGATGTTAGTTGAAACAGTGACAAGAACAAGTGATATGGAAAAAGTTGGAACGGTTTTCCTGGATCCTGATCAGAAAAGCCCTCGCGCACAGGATTTTGAGGAGCGTTTAACCGCGCGCATAGTGGGCCAGGAACGAGCAGTCCGGCGGATGAGTGGTCTTTACCAGATCTTCTTAGCCGGAATGAATCCGCCAAATCGACCTATCGGCACGATGCTATTTCTCGGACCTACGGGTTCAGGAAAAACGCGTGTAATCGAAGCGGCAGCAGAAGTACTTTATGGAGACAGCAACGCCATCGTGAAGATCGATTGCGCCGAGTTTCAGCACTCACATGAGATTGCTAAGCTCATCGGCTCACCTCCAGGATATCTTGGGCATCGCGAAACGTCGCCGATGTTGACTCAGGAAAATCTTGATCGGATGCACACCGATGATCTCAAGGTCTCGCTGGTGCTATTCGACGAAATCGAAAAGGCCTCTGATAGCTTATGGCAGTTGCTACTCGGCATTCTCGATAAAGCCACTCTTACCCTGGGTGACAATCGACGTGTCGACTTTTCGAAGGCGATGGTGATCATGACCTCGAACCTGGGAGCGCGCGAGATGTCGGAATTGATTTCCGGTGGTATCGGCTTCGCTCCAGGCAAAGGCACGAAAATGCCGAACGATAACGAGGTCGATCAAAAGATTTATCGGACCGCAGTGGAAGCTGCCCGGCGTAAATTCTCGCCCGAGTTCATGAACCGGATCGACAAGGTTGTGGTGTTCAGATCCTTAAAGGAACATCACCTGCGTCAGATTCTGGACCTCGAACTTCAGGCAGTGCAGGATCGAATCATGCAATCCGCAGGCACTAAGTTTGTCTTCCAGTGCTCCGACTCAGCCAAAGATATGCTGATGAAGGAAGGACTGGATTTCAAATATGGCGCTCGGCATTTGAAGAGGGCCGTCGAACGTTTCCTCGTCTATCCGCTCTCAAATCTGGTGGCGACTGGCCAAATCGGTTTGGGTGATCTGGTACACGTGGATGTGGACGGCGTAAAGAACAAGTTTTTGTTCTCGAAGAGTTCCGGAGGCGCCTTGATACACGACCTGCCGCCGGGAACCGATCAGGTTGAGGTTGCAGACGAAACATTGTCTGGTGGAGTGGGCTTACCAATTCCAGCAGCAACGAAAGTCGCTAAGAAGAGTCAGGGACGCGGCGAAAAATCAGAGAGTTAGACCAGTCCCAACTGAGAAGACTGCGCCAGCCTACTTTTGGCTGGCGCTTTTATTTGCGCTCCAGGACGTGTGCGGGTGACCATAGTTACAGAACAGCGAGCGTAGCGACTGCGCGGTCTCAAACGGAGACTCTCCCTTAGGCAGTTGAATCGGTCGCTTCTTTCGCTGTTCTGTAACCTTAATTTGTCTAGTGCGAAATCTTTCGGAGTGATTCGGAGGCGGCTTTTGCCAGGTATGGATCCTCGGAAGATGCAGCAGCTGTTAAGACTGAAATCGCAGTTGGATCTCCAATAGCTCCCAATGACATTGCTGCCTCTCGACGAACATCGAGTTCGTTCTTCTGATTGCCAAGCGCGGAAGCAAGCGCTTGACAACCAGAGCGGCTTCTAATTTGACCTAAAGATCTCGCGACCGCTCGCAGCACAAACGCATTCTTTTCAACGCTCCGTTTATTCTTACCCGGCGTAATCAATTCCGGAGCCAGCACGGACGACAGGACAACAACACCGGCTTCGTCCTTAATCTCTCCCAGAGCTACAGCCGCAGCGCTACGAACGCCAACTTCCTTATCGTTGAGCAACAGATTGCCCAATGCCTGAGTTGCGCTGTGGCTGTGGGTTAAGCCTAACGCGTATGCCGTTTCCCGACGAACGAACTCGTCCTTATCGTTAAGAAGTGGCAGTAAAGCCGAGACGCTCTGTTCAGGACCTAATGAGAGAATCGCCTTGGCCGCAACCGCGCGTACCATTGGCACCGGATCTGACAAGGCCGGTAACGCAAGCTTTGAGGCAGCTGCGGTACGCATCGAACCGAGGCGCATTAATGCGTCCCTTCGCTCTTCGGGATCCGAAGACTGAAGCCTTTGTTGTTGGCGATCGAGCTCGGATTGAGCCTGCGCGACGTTAGACAGACGTGTCCGGCCGTCAACAATACCCGACGACATCATGACGACGGCCGCAATTGTGAACGTAATAAAGGAGCGCTTCAACATTCAGAAATGATTGGTAGCCCTAACGGTCGCTCGCCTCTCAGCCTTTCGCCGAACTGACTCCCATTCGAATGCCTGCCGCGCGCGCCTGTTTTCATGGGCATCTGCCAAAGCTACCAATAGTTCTTCCTCAATGACCGCTGAACCTTTTGGCCGTCTTAGGGATTCAATCATCGACACGTAGTCCAGGACTTCCTGCAGCTCAGTCTCCGACAACGAATCAAGTTTCGAGACAAGAGATTGGCGCTGATTTATCGTGTTTCCCATGTCGTTGCTCCTTTCCGGCAAAACTAACTGCCAAACCATAAGGGATTGCACTTTGCTGGGGTTTGGCCGTTCGCTGGTAGAGTCAGGGCGTAATCAGTTTGAGAGTCAGCCTCTCAAACATATTGACAACCATCACTTCTAGAACGGCGCTGGGAAGACAGCACTATACACGACAAAAATCGGCCCAGGCAAGATTGTGACGGCCATAAAACCGGGTTTCGCGGCGCCTAATCAAACCTTGAGGCGAGTCCGTGAACAGTATCAACTATTAGAACAGCTATTGGAGGATAAACAATAAGGTCCGGGATCAATAACGTCGATTGGACCACCGCCACGCGATGCCTGAACATGAGCGTCAAATCGTTAAAGAAATCCTGCGTATGCCAGCCGATGTAAAGACCAATACCAAGGCTCAAAGCATAACCCACCAGCAGAAATGTATAAGCTGAGAATCTGGTAAATGGCTGTTCGGGTAATTCGACTTCGTGAATAATCGAACCCTGTATCGGTTTGGGTTGATAGGTGTAATGCGCCAGATATTCACGAAGTCGCGTAGTCAGGTGCCAAACCCCAATTACAAACAGAGTCAAGACAATTGCCCGACCCAAGTAATCAAAGACCTGCCAGAGCTGAGGCCTAATCATTGCCAGGAAGAATGTCGACAGAAACAAAGATACAGTTGTGAAGACAGCTCTCTGCCGCTCACGATTCTCGCGGCGATCACGCTCGAGCACCTCATCAACCAGTCGGTCCCATTTCGCCTGAACGGCCAGGTTACGGGCGCGTTTGGCGTGCGGGTTGTTGGAATCCAGTATTGAGTAGCTGCGATTCTTTTGAGTTCTCCATTGATCGTCGTAATAAGCTCGTTCGTGAGGATCGCTCAGAATGTGATACGCCTTCGATAAAAGAGAAAACTCGCGAGCTGCTTGAGAGTCTGGATTGAGGTCGGGATGGCTTTTACGCGCAAGTTTGCGATAAGCCGATTTAATTTCAGCCTGAGAAGCGGTGGCTTTCACGCCCAGTATTTTGTAGTAGTCGATCACTGTGCGTCCGTTAGTCTTTAGAGCCAGCGACGTAGGCCAGGGCTGCCTGAGGAGATTGCCAGGCTGGCCGACAAAATTATAGCACTCACTAAACAATTCAGTGCCAGCAAACTTTCAGACTTTTTACTTTGGATTTTTTTGAATGGAGGTGCCAAAGGGGCGGCCGGTAAAACCTCGAGCGGCAATCGAGGGGGCGAGGACGTTACGGGATAAGGGACTCGCTCCCTTTGGCTTATTACTATGAGTCCACTACAATCGCCATGCCATCACAACAATTCTGCAAAATCCCAGCAATTTAACACTCTCGCCGCTCGTCCAACCCCGATTTGTGTCAACAATAGAAGACACATCTGTCCACCGTGGACTACACAATCTCTTCATTTGCTGGCCCGTTCGACAATTCGCAAAAGAGTGCGGACGCAAATTCCAGTGGGTCCTTTGGACCGGTATGGCTTAGCGTCATCGCCCCAGGCGGTGCCCGCAATATCCAGATGGGCCCAGGCTAGTCCGTCCGCGAATTCCTTCAAAAATGCGGCTGCCGTGATGGTGCCGGCTTTGCGCCCACCCACATTCTTGATATCCGCGATGTCTGACTTTATTTGTTTCGAATACTCTTTATCGAGGGGCAGTTGCCAGAACTTCTCACCGACCTCTTGACCCGCGTCGATTATCTCGTCAATTAAGTCCTGGTCCGTACCAAGGACGGCGGCATTAACATCACCCAGGGCAATTGAGACCGCCCCGGTTAAAGTGGCCATGTCGATAACCTTGGTTGCGCCCAATTTCTTCGCATACGCAATCGCGTCAGCAAGGATTAAACGACCTTCGGCGTCCGTATTAATTATCTCGATTGTTTTGCCGGTCATGGCGCGAACGACATCACCGGGTTTTGTAGCTTTTCCGGAGGGCAAGTTCTCTGTGCAAGGAGCCACGCCAAGAATTGGAATTGGTGGTTTTAGTTGAGCGATTGCTCTCATCACACCGATTACGGTTGCGCCGCCCGTCATGTCATACTTCATCAACTCCATGTTCTCGCCGGGCTTGAGTGAGATGCCACCTGAATCGAACGTGACGCCCTTACCGACAAATGCGAGCAGATCCTTATTACTCTCATCAAAAGCGACTGGCGTGTATTTTAAGATGATCAGTTTTGCGGGCTCCTCTGAACCGCGCGTAACACTCAGAAGGGATCCCATTCCTTCTTGTTCCATTCGCGCTTCGTCGAGCACATCAATGTTTAAGCCAAATTCATTAGCGACTTCGCGAGCGCGTTCGGCCATATCGGTCGGCGTCATATAGGCGCCTGGCTCGTTGGCCATGTCGCGGGTAAAGTTGATTGACTCGCCAATTATTTTCCCTGTTTCCACACCACGTTGAAGTTTGTCGTCCGAGCCCCCTTCGAACAGAACCACAAGTCGTTCGACAGTTTTTTCTTCCTTTTCCACGGTGCGATATTTATCTGGATCAAACAATGCGATGTAAGCGCCTTCGACAGCAGCTGCTGCCATCTGTTCATCGGCGCTAATAGGTCTTGTAATAACACCAATAGATTTTGCATTTTTACTACGAAGCGCACGCACTGCAGTACCCGTCATGTTGGAAACCTGGGCTGCTTTGTACTCTTTCTTTTCGCCCACGCCGACTAACATCAAGCGCTTTGCTTTTAACTTGGTGTTATCCACCAAATGAAAGTAGGCGGTTTCGCCTTCCTTACCGACAAATTCTTCTGAGTCGATCGCCGATTTAACTAATCCGGCTGACAGTTCGTTCAGTTTTTTTAAGAAGCCATCGTCCGTTTTCTCACCTTTAAATACAGCCACAGCCAAAGCCTGCACATCAAGGTCTTCGTAAGGACGCTGCGTGGATTCAACTTGCATGTGACTAAAGTCTCCTGCGATTAAGATATGAATTTTAAAACTCTCAACGATTACGTTCCTTCAACTGTGCTCGTGTCTCGCGCTCGACTGTGCGCTTCAATTCCGTTTCTCTCTTGTCGTACAGTTTTTTACCACGAGCTATACCAACTTCCACTTTAATTCTGCCGTTCTTCAAGTAGAGTTGGGTCGGGACCAGGGTCATTCCCTGACGGGCAGAGGCCTCGTCAAGGCGGGATATTTCTCGTTTATGTAAGAGTAACTTGCGCGTTCGCACCGGGTCATGGTTTTCGCGATTACCGTGAGAGTAAGGAGAAATGTGAGCGTTGAACAACCAGGCTTCACCGTCCTTTACCCCAACGTAAGCATCCTTTAGTTGAACGCGACCGCCCATCGCGCTCTTAACCTCTGTTCCAGTAAGTGCGACTCCTGCTTCGAACTTATCGGAGATGTGGTAGTTGTGAAAGGCGGCTCGATTTGCAGCTAACACTTTTTCTTCTTTGGCCATAGCTGCAGGCTTCTAAACCGCGGACTTCAATCTCAAATCCAGAACATCGTGGCGCGTAATGATTCCGATGATGCGCCCGTATTCCTCAACGAGCACGGCTGGACTGGTTTGAAGTCTTTTAGTCACCTCACTCGAGCTTGCATCCACATCTAGAATCGCAAAACTGGACTCCATTACCTCGCTAACTGGTGAAGTCAGCATCTCACGGTCGCGCACCACTTTGGCGAGCACTCTATTCTCACGTAAAGAACCGACGGACCGTCCTTCATCAAGTACCGGAATCTGAGTTAGACCAAGCTCGTCCATCTTTTCCAACGCTTCCGCCACTGTATCGCTAGGTTTCACAAAAACCAGCGCTTTAGGCGCCTGTGGCTTCTTGGTGCCGTTGATCAAACCTGCAGTCATACGTTGCGGTTCGAGAAGCCGTTTTTCCTTTAACCATTCGTCCGAGTGATGTTTGCTCAGATAGTGTTCACCAGTATCGCAAACTATGAACACGACTATCGACTCTTCATCAAGATCCTTTGCGACACGAAGCGCGGCACCAAGATTTGTTCCTGTCGATCCACCGCAGAAGATCCCCTCCATGCGGCCCAGCAGACGCGACATTTCGAACGACTCGCTGTCAGTAACATTCACGACTTCATCCACATATTTCATGTGAACGTTCGGCGGAACTATTTCCTGACCGATCCCTTCAACAAGATAAGGAGTTGCTTCAACCAGCTTACCTGTCTCTTTGAATGTTTTGAAAATTGAGCCGTATGGGTCGGCGCCGATGATCCGGATGGCCGGATTCTTTTCTTTTAAAAATCTGCCGGTTCCGGAAATAGTCCCGCCAGTACCGATGCCAGCGACAAAGTGAGTGATCTTCCCCCCAGTTTGCTCCCAGAGTTCGGGTCCGGTCGTACGATAATGCGCGTCAGGGTTTGCGGGGTTGGAATACTGATCTGGATAGAAGGAGTTTGGAGTTTCTGAAGCAATCCGTCGCGCCGTCGATACGTAGTGATCTGGAGTGCCAGGCTTAGCTGAAACTGGCGTAATGACAACATCTGCTCCGAGAGCCTTCAAATAACGCGACTTCTCAACGGAAGCTTTATCGGTCATCACGAAGATACATTTATAACCCTTTACCGCTGCCGCCAATGCCAGACCGATGCCGGTATTGCCGGAAGTCGCTTCAATAACCGTCCCTCCTGGTTTTAATAATCCGTCGCGCTCTGCCGCTTCAATCATCGCCACACCGATGCGGTCTTTTACCGAGTACCCGGGATTGAGACTCTCCATCTTGGCAAGGATCTGAGCCTTTACTCCTCGCGCCAGACGATTGAGCCTAACTAACGGCGTTTGCCCAATTAGCCCGAGGACATTCTCTTTGAATTCCATCCACACTCTCCGGTGCGCAAATAAGTAGCACTATCTATAACAGAAACGCGTCTCGGCTGCTATTTCAACCAGCCCTCGCTGCAGAGTTTCTGAGCCAAAAGGTCACCGGCCACGTGATGGCCGGCTTCATTCCAATGTCCCGAGCCAAGATTCTCGTCAAAGCCGTGCAGGATGGTGTTGTTTTTCGAAGCGTAACTCTGCATTTCAGGCGCAAGCGTAAGGACGTCAAAATGATCGCGAGTACCAAGGGCCTTGATGCGATTATCCGGATAGAAGAGATCTGTCACTCCAAAGCGCTTCATAAAGTCAGTTCTGGATTCAGCAGAAGGTTCAACTTGCGGTCCGTTTGACAGGGTCACAAGGAGAAATCTTGCGCCCTTCGCTACAACTTCGTTCCGCATCGTCTCGACGAGTTCCTCAGTAACTTTCCAGGCTTCTCTCCATTCGGCACTCTCTGGCTCGACGTAGATCAGGTTATCGAGACCAAGTTTGCTCGAAAGTTCAAGATCCTTTGCTTTAACAGGTGCAGCCGTCTTTTCTGGTTGAGCGGGCGAGCGTAGAGATCCCAACCTGAGTCTGATAGCGCGAGACGCCTCTAATATAGCCTGAATCAGCCGAAAATGGTCCCTAAACCACGTCCCGACCAGACTCAATGATGACTCTCGCAAACGAAAATCCGGGTTTTCTTTAAACGAGTCGTCCAAAATTAGTCGATCGTTCTCATGAATGAAGTAAGGCACCTCATTCGTTTTCCTCAATACTCTCGAATTGTCTGTAACGTCGTTGCTGGTAGTAAAGGCGAGAATGATGATGTCGGGAGAATACTTCCAGACATGTTGTCGCAGTGTGATCAGCTCCTGCGCGGTTCCGTAGCCTGAGACGCCAAAGTTTAGAACTTCGAGTTTTTTTGTTGTGGAACTACACGAAGTGAGGTCGTGTTCCATAACAGACCAAAAGGCAGTCTCGACCGGAACCTGAAAAGCTTCAGCATACGAATCACCGATGATTGCTATCCGAAAAGTATCAGAAGGTTTTGCAATCGAATGTTCTCGATCCCGCAAACCGTCGCTGTTGATTTCGACGTAAGCTTTGCCTTCTTTCTCGTACCAGCCACTGACGCCTGGTCGTAATGAGTAACCACGTTGGAAATCAATTTGGTAAAACTCGGGGTAGGAAAATCCGATGACTCGAAGTGCAAGCTCACCAAGAACGAGGCCGGTACCGACACCCAGGATGACAAAGATTGTCTTGAAGAGAAACCCGCGTTTAAGTTGCCGCATCGCTTGTTCTAAAAAAGCCCGGCGGCAAGTCTAACCTAGCAGGTAGCTGAAGCAAAAATGTTAGAGCCCGGATGTGCTCTCCCCTTCACATCCGAGCCCTTAACAAGGCCACTCATTTTGCAATGGGCGACCGAACTTATAAGATGCGCATTAGTAGCGATAGTGTTTGTCGCGAATACAGTAGGTGTACAGTGCGGCACCTCCGCCACCGGCG
>Ga0163162_10003593_pt1 | contig 14848 bp, 9 predicted proteins | sample S55metaG_FD_115310 | JGI IMG/M metagenome (GOLD analysis project Ga0163162, IMG submission 115310) | Switchgrass rhizosphere microbial communities from Kellogg Biological Station, Michigan, USA - S5-5 metaG | ecosystem: Host-associated > Plants > Roots > Rhizosphere > Soil | place: USA: Michigan...
TATGTCACTACTTACAATGATCGTCGTCCATTCATTATACCCAACTCAGTAATTCAAACGGGTGTGGATGGAAGTGGTCACGCTACCTATGCGGAGAATACAACACCGGTTGATGAATTACATTATGATTCTTACTGGTATCCCACATCCAACCTGGCTCAATCTTACCAGGATCGGATCATTGACAGGTCGTTCTTGAAATTGAGAGATGTTTCGCTGTCGTACAGTTTCCCTAAAAAATGGGCTTCTAAAATAAGTGCATCGAATTTAAACCTCGCTGTGTACGGGCGCAATATCCTGTTGTGGACTCCGCAATCCAACATTTATATAGATCCGGAAGCCTCTAACCTTGGTAATGACCTTACCAGTCAATTGGGCGAGTTCAGGACAGCACCTACATCAATGACATTCGGAGTACAGTTAAGAGCAACCTTTTAAAAATTAAATCATGAAATCTAACATAAATAAGAAAACAATTTTGTCCGGGTTACTATCGCTGTTGTTACTTGCCACGGCATGTAAAAAGGCGTTAGATATAAATCAGGATCCCAACAATCCTTCTGTCGACCAGGGAAATCCAAGGCTTGTATTTCCCGCAGCAGTGATGGCCACAGCTGGTTGGGAAGGTGGCGATATTGCAATACTTGGTGGAATATGGGGCGAGTACGTTACGCAATCTGCGTTGGCTAATCAATATAAATTTATTGATGCGTACGATGTAAAAAGCACCGATCTGAATGCGCAGTACAACGGTTTATTTACAGGAGGTCTGAAGAACTTTCAATTTGTAATTAACAAGGCCAGGGATGAACAGGATTGGAATTTTTATCTTATGGGCGAAGTAATGAAAGCCTATACCGCGGCTCTCTTAGTTGACCTTTATGATAAGATACCCTATTCCGAAGCTTTGGGAGGAACATCAAATCTGAATCCACATTTTGATAATGGCGATGCAATATATGCCGATCTCATTGCCGGTATCGATAGCGCAATGACCAAAGACTTCACTGCATCAACCAATTCAACTCCCGGTACATCTGACCTGATCTTTGAAGGGGATATGGATAAATGGAAACGTTTTGCCAATACAATGGAATTGAAACTGTATTTGAGAATGGTCAATAGCAATCCCGCTCAAGCACAGGCAGGCATCCAAAAATTATATACAAATGGCGCGGAATTCTTACAAACCGATGCGGGCGTTTTTGGGTTTACTGATGTTCCAGGGCAGGACAATCCTTTGTATGAGCAAAATGTTCGTCAGTTAAATACACCAAATAATTTACGGGCGAGCAAAACGTTTGTAAGCTGGCTGCAGGAAAATAATGACCCGCGCATCGTCAGTTATTTTGGAACAAACGCACCCAATTCAATTAACCAGGGTGATTACCTCGGCACAGATCCATCTTATCAAAGTGCAGCAGTCTTTGTACAACTTCCAACTGACCCGGTAATATTTATTTCAGCCGCTGAATCTTATTTCTTACAGGCAGAAGCAAGAGAACGGTATTTTTCAGGTGACCAGGCAGAATCATTATATGATCAGGGCGTACTTGCTGCTTTTGCGTCTGTAGGGCAGGATGGGAGTTCATTTATTAACGGAGCATATAAATATCCGTCAGGTGGCAGCCTGGAACAAAAGATCGAAGCAATCGTGACGCAGAAGTGGGCATCGTTTGCCTATGGCGTTCATTTCATAGAAGGCTTTTTTGAAAAACAAAGAACAGGATACCCTGTTACGAGCCCCGTTTACTCAACCGATGCGTCATATGTGCCGGGCCAGTTTGTTATTTCAAAAAATTCTGTATTGCCACCGGGAGCTCTTCCAAGGAGACTAGCCTATCCGGACGTTGAAGTATCAAGAAACTCCAATACGCCGGAATTAGTTCCTATAACAACACCCGTTTGGTGGGGTAAACCTTAATAATTTAAACGACTAAGTATGAAAAAATTCATTCCATTATTTTATTCTTTGTTAGCCGTTTTATTTTTTGCCTGCAACAAAGATGAAATTCATAATACTGAAGATAAGGTTGGCATTTCGAGGGTCACACAATTTCCTGTGCTCACTCTCAACGGCGATAGATACATGACGATTGAAGTCGGCGGCACTTTTACGGATCCCGGGATTGTGGCAACAGAAGGAGGCGCCACCATTCCTTATACAACGGATGGATCTGTTAATGCAGGTGAAGTTGGTGTCTACAATATCACTTACACAGCGGTAAACAAAGATGGGTTTCCTGCATCACTAACAAGAACTGTGGTTGTGTATTCTACGGAAGCAAGTGCTGCCGGGAACGATTTGTCCGGCACCTATGTGCGTAGCTCAAATGGTGTTGAAAGCACGTGGACCAAGATTGCTCCGGGAGTGTACACCGTCGTCAATCCTGGTGGAGCTCTGGGAGTAAATCTGACTGTGGTCGTTTTTAATCAAACAGGTTTTACCATCCATATGCCGGAACAAACAATTAGTGACGGTTCCACCATGAGTTCTGCCCAGGAGGTTTATAGCACCGGTCCGCCCGCCACCTACACCTGGCAGATATTAAACCCTGGATATGGAACCGGGCTAAGAACTTTTGTTAAACAATAAAAATTCACCCTCAAATATGAAAAAGATATTTCTATTACAAGGAGCAATCATTGTCCTGCTTTGTTCTTGTAAAAAAAATTTACCGGAAGTAGGTAAAACAGCTGCAGAAAAAATGGCAAATGAATGGTGGGTTACGCTCGACCAGGGCGCTACAAAGGATGTGTTTGGGATTGGCCATTTCAAAATTGCAACATATAATACTTCCGCCAATGATGATTCAATCTGGATCGACGATTTTCAAAGCGGATGGCAGGTTAAGTTTAAAGCAAAAGCTGACTACAGCAACTTAACTTTTGCCACTGCGAATGCGGAGAATCAATATTACCCGATCACCGTGAACCTGACCGATGGTAAGATCCTCTTAAATGCCGCGCATTCGAAAGCCGGAAATGTAGTTGACAGTATTCATATGCAGCTTGAATTTTCTGATGATCCAGGTACAATCTATGAGATGAACGGTGGAGCAAGGACAAGATTTGCCGAGGACGATTACTGAAAAAAATATAACGCCGGGACATGTGTAAAGACCACCTCAATTGAAGTGGTCTTGTTCCTTTATAATATATTAATTGCGGTCAAGAAAATTAGGGTGATTTTTTAGAAAGTTTTAAAAAGCAGCCTGTTTTGGATGCCTTAGATTTCTATTTTTAAAATATAGAGCTCAAAAAAAATTGTTTTTTTAAAAATTGTTAAAAATTCTTTTTCTTTGGCGCAGCATTTCAAAAGGTAGGATTGTCTCGTTTCAATTCCATTGCTTTTGAAATGGGATTTTAACTCATTGCTTTTAATTAAAAATTGACTTTCACATGAGAAAACTTGCATCACTGCTATCAGTGCTGATGCTGCTGTGCACATTGGCATTCGGTCAGACTCGTACGATCACAGGTGTAGTGAAAAACGAAAAAGGTGAGCCTGTTCCTTTTGCGACGATCCAGGAAACAGGAACCAAAAATGCCACTACGGCTGATGTTCAAGGAGCTTTTTCAATCAAAATTCCACAGAACGCAAAATTAACCATTACCGCAGCGGGCCATGCTTCGCAAACGATAACGCCTGCTAATAATGTAGCGGACGTGACATTGTCGACCACGGCGGCCCAACTTTCAGAAGTTGTTGTTACTTCAGCATTTGGGATCAAACGTTCACAGAGAGTAACACCCTACAGCTCCCAGGTTGTTGGCGACGAGCAACTTCACATCATCCCTCAAACAAACATTAATAGTGCTTTAGCCGGAAAAGTCGCCGGTGTCCAATTCAGAGGTCAGTCCCCAATGAAACTTGACAACCAGGGATCATTGAGGATCCGGGGTGGATTAGATCTGACGGGCGATGTTTCACCTATTTATGTTGTTGACGGATCAGTTACAGGTTCCTTTGATATCAACCCAGATGATGTCCAGGATGTAACTGTTTTAAAAGGTGCCAACGCCACAACCCTGTTTGGTGATATCGCCAAAGGCGGCGCCATTGTAATTAATACAAAAAAAGCTATTGCCGGCAAAACTTCCATTGAAGTAAACCAGGGTGTAACATTCGACAAGGTTTATGTCTTACCCAATTATCAAAATAAATATGCTGGTGGTGCTGCAGCTGACCTGACCAGGTTTACATGGCAGCCCGGTATGCCTGATGAATGGAAAACGCTGGATGGGAAATATTATCCTGAGTATACAGATGACGCGAGCTGGGGTCCCCGGATGGTAGGACAAGAATATATCCCCTGGTATGCATGGAATCCCAACAACCCCGAATCCGGTCAAACAGCAAGGTTAGTTCCACAACCTGATAATGCCCGTGATTTTTATAACACGGGAGTTACTTCAAATTCAAATATTGCTTTCTCAAAGGGCTGGCAGGGATCAACTCTCAGAGTTTCTTACACTAATCAAACCACACATGGGATGATCCCCAATTCAATATTATATAGAAATGCTTTGTTTACGAGTTTCTCCATGGAACTAAACAAACATTTCACCGTTTCGTCTAATCTTACTTATAGCAATACTGTTATCAAGGGAGAATTTGATGATGCGTATGCCAACCAGTCTTCGGGCTCATTCAGCTCATGGTTTCACCGTGACCTGGATATGCAGAAGCTGAAAGATTACAAGGATATCAAGACACCCACCGGAACATTCCCAAGCTGGAATCTTGGTTCTAATCCAGGGTCCGCCGGTGTGGTACCAAATGTTTACAAAGGCAACTACTGGTATAATTTCTACACGTATTTCCAGCAGATCAACAATAAACAAAGTCGCGATTACCTCACAGGTAATGCTTCCTTAACTTACAAATTCAACAGTAATTTTAAAATAATGGGTACTGTTCGCAAGAACACGATTAACCGTTATTATGAAAACATCGTTCCGTCTGTTTTAGAAGCCAGCGCCACCCAAACCGGTTTGAAAGCCTCTTATGCAACTGGAAGTTCGTTAGGTATTGACCTTTTAAGTCCCAATAGCACTTCCTTCGATGTTCTGGCAAACTATAACCAGAGTTTCCTGGATAACAAGCTTAGTGTAAATGTGAACGCGGGTGGATCTGATACAAAGTTTAAATATTATTCAACGGAAATGGCTACAAAGAATGGGTTAAATGTTCCTGACCTTTATTCAATCTCCAACTCAAAAGATCAACCTACTCTGACGAATAATAGAAGCCAGTGGGAAAACAGAGCTGTATTTGCAACAGGTGACGTAGAATGGAATAAAATGATTGATGTGACTTTCGCAATACGCAATGACTGGTATTCTGTATTACTTCCTGATAATAACAGCCTGTTATCACCCTCAGCGGGGTTAAGCTTCTTCTTTTCAGATTTCACAAAGGATGCGCTACCGTGGTTGAGCTTTGGAAAAGTCTTCGGAAGCTGGGGTAGAAAACCTACGTCAGGCTTTACGGGTATTGCGGGTGTTGGTCTCAATCCCTATTCGGCTAATTTTACTTATTCCATCAATCAGAACAAATGGGGGAATAATTTCTTAACGACAACACCTAACCAGGCCATAGACCCGAACGTCTCGGGTTCACTAATAACTACGTATGAGGCAGGAGTTGATTTGAAATTCAAGAATAACCGTTATGGGTTAAGTGTTTTGTATTACAATGAAACCTCTGAACTCGCGCCCTTCTCTGTTAATATTTCCGGGTACAGTGGATTCAACAGTTACCTGACTAACATATCGCTGATCAAGAGAACCGGGCTTGAAATTGTTGCCGACGCAAAGATTATGTCGCGCAAGGACTTTACCTGGGGAGCAACCGCAAATTTTGGGCTACTGCTTTCTAATCCTGTAGAGAAAACTGATACAGCCGGAAACAGGGTCCAGATATCAACGGGTGCGCAATTCCAGGGTATCGTTCCTCCGAAAGTTTACCAGGTAAAAGGTAAATCATGGGGCCAGTTAATTGGTACTGCCATCAAAAGAAATTCTGATGGTATAGCAGAGGTAGATCCCACCACAGGTTTGTATGTGGGTGAAGCCAATCACGATTTCGGTTCGGTGGTTCCAAAATTCACAGGTGGTATTGTGAATACCCTTACTTATAAGAATTTCATTTTGAATTTCAATATTGATTACCAGGTTGGTGGTAAGTTCTTCTCCCTTTCTGAAATGTGGGGAACTTATTCAGGGCTGTTGGCTCCCACAGCGGCAACCAATGACAAAGGATGGAATGTACGTGACGACGTTAGCCTGGGAGGCGGTGTGCATGTTGTTGGCGTTTCATCGGTGGACGAGAAGACACCTGTTGACATGTACGTGGATGCTCAAAGCTATTTCCACAACTTGGGAGGTAGTAATGCAATTGCCGATTACTTTATTCACAGTTTGACTTATGTTAAATTAAGAGAACTGAGCGTTGGATACCAACTGCCAGTTGACAAGTTCGGCTCGAACTGGAAATGGGTGAAGGGTATCACTGCCTCAGTTGTAGCAAGAAATCCTTTCATGATATACAGGGAAACACAAAATTTTGATCCTTCTGAAATCTCAGGAGTGTATGGTGAAGACGGTCAGTTCCCGGGAACCCGCGGAATCGGCTTCAATTTCAAATTCCTCTTTTAAATTTTAAAATTGAAAATGATGTATAAAAATATTTTATGGGGAGCAGGAATAATTTCACTTTTCGCTGTTACCTCTTGTGATAAGGTCAAAGATTTTAAGGACACTAATACTAACCCGAATCAAACCACAACCCCGATCCCTTCCGCATTGTTGACTAATGTGGAAGCCAATATGGGTGCGAACCTTGGATTTGATGCCGGTGGTATCAACACAGGTGCGGGCTTGTATGCTCAATATTATTCTGAGACGCAGTACACAGAAGTGTCCCGGTATAACAAACCGAATTATAATTATGATGCTTATTATGCAGGATCGATAGAGGATCTGCAGAATATCATTAATTATAATTCCGATCCCGCAACTGCGGCCACGGCTGCGGCCTTTGGTTCGAATAACAATCAAATTGCCATCGCCCGTATTTTAAAAGCGCATTATATAAAATTCCTCACTGATGCGGTAGGCGACCTTCCTTATTTTGATGCTTTCAAAGGGAACAGCGGTGTGACGTCTCCTAAGTATGACGCTCAGCAAGCTATTTACACAGACCTTATCAAAGAGTTGAAAGAAGCAGTAGCACAATTTGACGATGGTACGACGGTACAGGGTGACATCATTTTTGGAGGTGATGTTGCAAAGTGGAAAAAGTATGCAAACTCTCTGCGTCTCCTTATTGCGTTAAATATGCATAAGGTTGATCCAAGTACCGCGCAAGCAGAATTCCAAAGTGCACTGAGTGGAGGTGTTATAGAGGACAATTCGGATAACGTTGCTATTGCTTATGTTGGCGGAAACTTCCCTCATCCGATTTACAACTATTATATATTGACTCAGCGTTTAGACTTTGCTGTAAGTGAGACAATGACCGACCAACTGTCGTCAACTAATGATCCGAGGAGCAGCGTCTTTGGAACTTCTACAAAAGGATTCCCTTATGGATTGACAAGAGACGACGCGGTAGCCTTTGCAGGAGCTAATTCTGATTGGGCAAGAATTCTGAATGATCCATACAATCAAACCAATTCAACATGGACAATTCTGTCTGCGGCAAACATTGATCTCGCAAGAGCAGAAGCTGCCCAATTGGGTATGACGTCGGAAGATGTTACAACTTTATTTCACAATGGGATCCAGGCAAATTTTGATCAATGGGGACTGGGCAGCGCTTCAACCTACTATGGTGCATTAGGAGCTCCGGATGCCGAAAAAATTGCTATCCAGGAATGGCTGGCATTTTATCCTAACGGATTAGAGGGATGGGATGTTTATCGCAGGACAGGGTTCCCGACGCTTGATCCGGCACCGAATACGACACCTACCATTCCAAGAAGAACTACATATGGAACCAATGACTACAGTTACAATGCAAGCAATGTAACTGCGGCTGCCGCAAATTATACAGTAAATGGCCAACCAGACTCTCAATGGGGAAGGATCTGGTGGGATAAACAATAATTTAATCATAAACTATTTCTAACATGAAAAATAAATTGTGCCTGACTCATTTCACTTTCTTTGTCCTGTTGCTGACAACAGTGTTTGTAAGCTGCGTTAAGAAAGACGACATGTACAAAGAGAATACCGATGAATCTGCGAGAAAACAGGTTGTAAAATTGACGGGAGCACCGGATCTCGTAGCGATTGCCAGAGATGTGAAGCCCACAAATGACACTTTTGTGCTGATTGATATTCGCCGTTATCCGAACACCGAAGCTGACCTAAATCAGCCACTGACCGTAAAATTGCAAAGTGACCCTGTTTATATCGATACTTTCAATAGTCAGAACGGTACTTCATTTGTTGAACTCCCTTCATCGGCGTATACACTGGTAGGTGATCTCAACAACCTTACATTTGAGCCGGGAGAAGCGATCAAAGAAGTGAAGATCATTGTTGATCAAAGCCAACTTGATCTGTCACAAGCGTATGCGCTTGCTTTTAAGGTAACGGATGCTGGTAGCGGAGTAATTAATGCAGATGCCTCGGAAGGTATTTATAACGTAGGTGTAAAAAATAAGTATGACGGCAGCTACAGCACAGATATTACTTTGACAGGATGGGCTGCTTATGGAATCGCGGATGGTGTGACGAATACCTGGTCAACTCCTATTGATCTTATCACGTCAGGAGCGGCCTCTGTAACTCTTAGCACTGGCTATCAACCGGCATTCACTGATGTTGGCGATGAAACGGTCTTTGGAGCTACTGCCCCCCAATATACTTTTGACCCTGCCACTGATCAAATGATTGAAGTCATTAACCTGGCTCCAGATGATGGAAGAGGTAGAGGATTTCATTTGGATGCGACACAAACAAGTTACTTTGACCCTGCAACGAAAAATGTGTATGCACACTATATCATGGTTCAAAATGGAAGGCCAGATCAACATATAGACATGGTTTTCACTTACAAAGGGCCAAGATAATTTCAAAATACAATCTTTACAGACCAGGAGTTGCTTTTGCAACTCCTTTTTTTTATTTAATCCCCGTCGGACTTTTCATTGAGTGATCTTGAGTAATTACTTCCGTGGGTTGTAAGTTTGCTGCAGCTCATCATGATGAAGTTCTTCGTTTCGTGTGGTCGCACTTCGGTCAACTAATCCGCAATTAGAACATAATTCTCCCACCATTAATTTACAATTGCTGAGAATAGGAATAGTACAACCGGCACGCGCAGTTTCATTCTTATTGAACGCTGTTATGTATATACGGCCGCCTGGTTTCACAGGTACAACTCACCACAAAACATCCGGGGTCACCTCAAAACAAAAAGAGACTTCAAATGAAGTCTCTTAATGAAATCAGGTAAGTAGAATCAAAATCCTTTTTTGTCTTCCGCAGGTAGTTTTGAGATCACATAATCTGATTGCTCAGTAAGACCTGCTTCTTTTTTCTTGGCTGCCAGCCCTTTCAGTAAAACTCCATTGATAAAGGGATCGGTTTGTCCTTTAAAAGCCTCGGGTATCGCGTCACGGAACGTAACAATATCGTCTATTCCTCTTTTAAAAATATCTGTATTTTTTGTTTTTCCGAGGAACGCGCCCATTGATTGCAATAAATTGAATTTGTTTTGAGAAAGAGGCATCGATTCAAAGTTCTTCAAGATCATATCTGCGGAAGACTCATCACCTGCTTCTATCATTATTGCGGTAATGACCGAAGAAAGCTTGCCTTTGGCCGGATGTGCTGCCAACCGTTTCGCCTCCGCCAGGGCGCCAGCGCTGTCAATGTCTGATAATGCTTCCAATGCACTTCCCGAAACGGTGTAAGAAGAATCATTGACGGCTGATTTGAATAAGGAAGCGTATTCGGGTTTTTTATAAGTGCTTAGTTTTGCGATCGCCGCTGCTTTTATTGTTTTTTTCGGGTCATTTTTAGCAAGATCGAGTAATACTGCTTCTACTTCTTTGCTAACATTGTCTTTCTTCATATCTATGCGGGCGAGGGCAAAATTTCGAAGACCTTCATATTTGTCTTTGAGTGCAGTCTTTAGAAAGGCTACCGCTTTTGCATCATCCTGGTGTTTAGACGCGAAGTCTATGGCTTCCCTTCTGTCCAGATAAAGGCCGGCATATTTATATTGGTGGATGTACTCATCGAGCGTTTTATTTTCTTTTTTCGTGCAAAGAAGGATCTTATCTCCGTCAAAATTTACGAGATCGGGTTTGGAAGAGGCAGCGAACGAAAAAGTATCAGACCGGTTTTGCACCCAGACTTTGTATCTTGTTTTGTTAGCCCCATTATACACATCGATGGCAACTGGCAATTTAAAAATTTTATCGCTCGTCTGTGCCTGGTTTACGATTACCTTGATTTTTTTTGAAGCTTCATCATAAGCATATGCAATATCAAGATTAGGATTACCAGCTCCATAATACCACTGGTTCCAGTACCAGTTAAGATCTTTACCGCTGACTTCTTCAAATGCCAATCGCAGCTGCTGCGCTTCGGCAGATCTAAATTTATTTGTCGTGAGATAAAGATTCAGCGCCTTAAAAAATGCGCTATCGCCAACATAGTTACGCAGCATATGAAGAACGCGCCCGCCTTTGTTGTAGCTCACGGCATCAAAAACATCTTCCTTATCATTGTAATAGAACCGTACCAGGTCTTTCTTTCCGCTGTTGCTTTGCAGGTACCCCTGCATATCACTAAAATTTTGATCATCACCTGCATCTTTTCCGTATTTATATTCATTCCACAGTGTCTCACTGTAGTTGGCAAAAGATTCATTGAGCGTAATGTTGCTCCAGCTTTCGGTGGTCACATAATCACCGAACCACTGGTGAAATAATTCATGGGCAATCACCAATTCCCAATTATTGCCGTCAGTTAATTCTCTCGCATCCTGCTGCGCGGCGTCAGAATGTAAAGTGGCGGTAGTATTTTCCATAGCGCCACTCACATAATCGTGCCCCGTTATTTGCGAATACTTTATCCATGGGTAATCCACTCCTGTGATTTTCGAATAAAAACCGATCATCTCGGGCGTGAGACCAAAGATCTTTCTTGCTACGGAAGCATACTCTTTATCTACATAATAGCTTACTTCCTTGCCTTTGTACGAATCTTTGATAATAGCAAAATCTCCGACCCCCATAAACAAAAGGTAAGGAGCATGCGGCAGTTCCATTTTCCATGTATCCGTTCTTGTGCCATCGGCATTTTTTTTCTGGCCGACCAGTTTGCCATTTGAGAGCGTAACGTATTTCGCCGGAACTGTCATTGCAATTTCATCAGTCATCTTTTGATTGGGCTTGTCAATGGTTGGCAGCCAAACTGAATTGGCTTCAGTTTCACCCTGGGTCCAGATCTCCGTGGGCTTAGTTTTGTCTTCCCCTGTTGGATTGATAAAATATAAACCCCTGGCATCAGTAATGGCAGCACTTCCCTTCACTTTAACTTCATTGGGTTTTGAGGTATAGTCAATAAAAACAGTGTATTGGTCGCCACCTTTGTAAGCTCTGTCCAGGTGAATGTTCAATTGCTGATCGTCATAGTCGTATTTTAATGGTAATTCTTTCCCATTTTTCACGAGAGCTATTTTGTGAATATCCATTCCCTTTGCATCGAGCCGTAAGGAATCAGTAGGGTAGAAGTGGGGCTGCAGCGTTATCCATGCCTTGCCGTACATATAGGATTTGCTGAAATCAAATTTCGCTTCCAATTTGGTGTGAACAAGGTCATTGATCTTTGTTGCCGTTTCGCGGTACTGTTTTTTCCAGCTAGTGTCCGCGGACTGGACCGGCTGGGCTATCAGGTAATGGGTCATGAATACTGACAGCAGGCAGATCAGGAGTTTCTTCATTGCTTAATTTTTAGAGAGCACAAAAATAAAGTTAACGCCTCATTGCGGTGTATAATTTTTTATATATGGTGGGCATTTAACAGCCTGTATAGTTAGAATTGATTTAAATTTGAAGTGAAACCCAGCTTGTATATGAAGCGAACTTTCTTGATCTGTTTTTTTGCACTGCTTGCTTCTTTGCTAAATGCTCAGAAGATTTATTTCATTTACCTGCAGACAGAAACAGGCGAGCCTTTTTTTGTCCGGATGAATGATAAACTTTATAGCTCAGAATCACCGGGATACCTGATCCTTCCAAGATTAAGAGACAGCACATATAAATTTAAACTGGGCTTTCCATCAAAGGATGTTGATCTTGATTTCAGTACTTCGATCAATAAGAAGGATCACGGATACCTAATAAAAAACCTGGGCGACAAAGGCTGGGGACTTTTTGACCTTCAATCCCTCGACCTGCAGATGTCGTCATCAAATGTAAAAAAGGAAACAGGTTTAGATAAGACGAATAAAGAAACCCCGGTTAATGCATTTACCGCTTTGCTTGCCAAGGCAACAGATGATCCCTCATTAAGACAAAATGCCGTCTTTGCAAAAGAGACCGACAAAAAGCCTGAAGTTGTTCAAACGGTTGAAAAAGAGGAAAGGAAACCGCCCGTTACGGACGCTGTGGTAAAAGAAGAAAAAAAGCCAGACCAAGTTGTGCAACCGCTTACTAAACCGGATGACAATAAAACAGACGTTGTAAATATCAACAGCCAAAAGGAAGACTCACAAAAGACTTCTATAAATCAAAACGATCTTTACAAGAGATCAGAGGTTGTACGGCTTTCACAGGCGAACAACGCCGATGGCTATGAATCTGTGTATGTAGATCAAAACTCCGATGGGACAAAGGATACGATACGGGTGTTTATACCAGTTGAAAAGACGTCGATTGCACTGAAAGAAGATCCAAAGATCGACTCGGCAACTGGATCAAAAAATTTAGATACTTCTGCGAGTACGGCGCAGGCCGTGAATAGAAGTAAAGAAGAACCGAAAAAAGAGGAGGCCAAAAAATGGTGGCAGATTTCAATCGGTAAGAACAAAACGGAAACGGCAGCAAAAGAAGATGCAAAAAACCATCCGGCATCTGAGACCAAAAATTTAAACACTACTTCCGATAGTTCGCAGGCAGTGAATAAGGGCAAAGAAGAACCGAAAAAAGAGGACACTCGAAAATGGTGGCAAATTGCAATTGGCAAGGATAAAACTGAAGCGACTGAAATTAAGAAATGTCAAACTGCCGCTAACAACGATGATTTTTTAAAATTGAGGAGAAAGATGGCCGCGAGAACAAATGATGATGGAATGCTCGATGAAGCAAGAAAGTATTTCAAATCGAGATGTTTTGCGACGGAACAAATAAAGAACCTGAGTACCCTGTTTCTCTCTAATGCGGGAAAGTATAATTTTTTTAATGCCGCCTATAACTATACTACTGATGTCGAAAATTTTTCTTCGCTCCAATCTGAGCTAAAAGATCAATATTACATCAATCGGTTCAAGGAAATGTTGCATAACTAAATGTTTCTATGCCACGCTACTTTCTTGAAGTTTCATATAAAGGAACAAACTACAGTGGGTTTCAAATTCAACAGAATGCAAATTCGATCCAGGAAGAAATACAGAAAGCCTATCAAGTCTTGCAAAAAGAAACAATTAGTTTAACCGGTTCATCACGAACAGATGCAGGGGTCCATGCGCTACAGAATTTTTTTCATTTCGATTTTGACGGAGAAATAAATCCCCATTTTGCATATAAGATGAATGCCATTCTGCCGGATGATATTGTTGTTGAAAAATTAATCCCTGTAAAGGACTCCGCTCATTGTCGTTTTGATGCAATAAGCCGGGAGTATAAATATTTCATTTATCGGCATAAAGATCCATTTCTAAAAGACATCGCTTTTTATTTTCCTTATAAATTAAATGTGGAATTGATGCAGCAGGCGGCTGTCATGATAAAGGCATATACAGATTTTACTTCTTTTTCAAAACGAAACACACAAGTAAAGACATTTAACTGCTGCATTATGGAAAGCAATTGGGGCTGGGAAGATGAATGCCTGGTATTTTATGTAAAGGCCGATCGTTTTTTGCGGGGAATGGTGAGGGCCCTGGTAGCAACCATGCTGAAAATCGGTCGTGGCAAAATGACGATCGCGGCATTTAAAAATGTGATCGAGGAAAAAGATAGTTCGAAAGCAAGTTTTGCTACTCCTTCTCAAGGACTTTTTTTGATGAAAGTAAACTATCCGAAATGCTATTTTGAGCGACCGTAGAATTTTTTTCTTGTCTGAGAGCTACACGGGACGGCACTTCTGATAATTCCAATTTTTATTTATCAAAAAAGATTTGCCAGTAAATGTCTGCTGCTTATCTTTGCGTCCCGCTTTTAAAAATAAACGGAATCAGTTCTCTGAAATGTTCATCTGAAGTAAGTTTTTAATTACTGCTGATGAACAAATTGTGTGACGAATGTGAACAATTAACACAGTAAAAATTTGCTGTGAAATCATCATACTGTATTTTTGCAGTCCGTCCTAAAAATTTTCATTTTAGTTCTCTTAAAGAAATTGAAAATCAACTAAGAATCTTTGAAAAAAGTTTTGGTTGAGAACAATATGGCTCTTACCTTTGCACTCCCAAAAATGGGAGGCTAATAAGGCCAAAAGATCTTTGAAAGTTGGGAAGCAACAGCACGTCCCGATCTAATCGGGACAATAGGTAAGTCAAAGCGAAAACAATTCGATTTGACACGTTAATTCTTTGAATTAATAATGTCAGCATCAAACAACATTTACAATGGAGAGTTTGATCCTGGCTCAGGATGAA
>Ga0163162_10003597_pt1 | contig 14840 bp, 12 predicted proteins | sample S55metaG_FD_115310 | JGI IMG/M metagenome (GOLD analysis project Ga0163162, IMG submission 115310) | Switchgrass rhizosphere microbial communities from Kellogg Biological Station, Michigan, USA - S5-5 metaG | ecosystem: Host-associated > Plants > Roots > Rhizosphere > Soil | place: USA...
CATGCGCAAATACCTGACCGGCCTGTGGGCCTGCATGCAAGCCGGAGAAGATTTCGATACGGCCAAGCTTTTTAGCGCAAAAGATCTCGCAAAAGCTTGACCGTGAACAGAGTATCTACAGGGATGATTCGGGGGTGGTGAAGCCCAATCGGAACACGGTCATCACCCCCGGCAAGCTCTTAACCTCCGCCACACCCTGATGCAGGCTCATGATCGAGCGCACGATCGCCAGCCCCAACCCGGTGCTGCCCTGCGAACGCGAGCGGCTGCTGTCGACGCGGTAGAAGCGGTCGAACAGATGTGGCAGGTGTTGCGCCTCAATCCCGGCGCCGGGGTTGCTGACCAGCAGGGAGGCCTGGGTCGCACCTTGTTCGATCAGCAATGTCACGGTTTTCCCGGCAGGGCAGTGGCGCAGCGCATTCGACAGCAGATTGGAAATCGCCCGCTGAATCATCAGCCGATCGCCCATCACCGTCGCACTGCCAACGACGTTCAAATGAATGTTCTTATCCTGCGCCGACAACGAGAACATCTCGGCCACCTTCGCCACTTCAACTTCCAGTGCAACCGCTTCAAACGGCGCCAGCGCCGACGGATGACTCACCTGCGCCAGAAACAACATGTCCGAGACAATCCGCGCCACGCGCTCCAGTTCTTCGGTGCATGACACCAGCACGTCCTTGTATTCCTCCGTTGTGCGTTCGCGGGAAAGCGTCACCTGCGCCTTGCCCATCAAATTGTTGATTGGCGTACGCAACTCATGCGCCAGGTCATCGGAGAATTGCGATAACTGCTGCACCCCGGCATCCAGCCGATGCAGCATGAAGTTGATGCCCTGCGCCAGTTCGCTCAGCTCCTGCGGCACGTTCACCACCGACAGCCGGTGCTCCAGATCCTGTGTCGAGACCATCGCCGCCACTTTGCGAAACTCACGCAGTGGCGCCAAACCACGCTGCACCGCGCCCCAAGCGGTCAGGCCGATAAACACCAGCAACAACGGCAAGGCAATCAGCGTCGAGCGCAGATAGGCGCTGAGCAAAGCCTGATCATGGGCGTTGTCCATCGACAGCAGCACCGGCACGCTGTTGCCGTCCTTGAGACGAATCAGCTTGGAAGCGGTGAGGAATTTCGCCCCTTCAACATCCAGGTTGTCGGAATACGCCAGTTGATCAGTGGTCGCCCGCACCGCTTTCAATTCAACCCGTGGATCGCTCAAACCACTGCCGGATTTGAGCAGCGGCGAACGCAAGTTCAAGCGGTCATAAATCGTCAGCGTGAGGTTGTCATGCCCCATGACCTGATCGAGCAGAATGTGCGGTTTGCCGGTGATTTCATTGGCATCGACGTACAACGACAGGCTGTGCTCGACCTGCGCCATCTTCTTTTCCAGACTGTCGCGGGACAGCGCGTTCAATTCATGGGTCAGGGCGAAATAGGCGAGGATCGCCAAAAAAACCACCAGCAGCGCGCCGAGAATACTCACCGTCAAACCGAGGCGCATCGACAGACTGGAGGGCTTCATTCCCGTGCCTCCAGCACATAACCGACACCGCGCAGGGTGTGTATCAGTTTGCTGTTGAACGGGTCGTCGATCTTCGCCCGCAAGCGGCGGATCGACACCTCGACCACATTGGTGTCGCAATCGAAATTCATGTCCCACACCAGCGAGATGATCTGCGTGCGCGTCAGCACTTCGCCGGACTGGCGCATCAGCAGATGCAGCAGGGCGAATTCCTTGGTGGTCAGGTCGATGCGCTGCGCGCCGCGAAACGCGCGATGGCGGCCCGGGTCGAGTTCCAGGTCCGCGACTTTCAGCACTTGCGGCAGGGGAATGTTTTCGCTGCGGCGCATCAAGGTGCGCACCCGCGCCAGCAGTTCGGGGAACTCGAACGGCTTGACCAGATAATCGTCGGCACCCAGGTCGAGGCCACGAATCTTGTCCGCCAGACGCCCGCGCGCGGTGAGCATCATCACCCGCGTCGAATGCGTGCGGCGCAGTTGTTCCAGCACGCCCCAGCCGTCGAGTTCCGGCAGGTTGACGTCGAGAATTATCAGGTCATAGGCCTGTTGTTGCGCCAGATGCAAACCATCGGCACCGGTGGCTGCGTGGTCAACGACATAACCACTTTCGGTCAAACCCTGATGCAAGTATTCGGCAGCTTTAAGCTCGTCCTCGACGACAAGGATTCGCATGATCTTTCACCACTTTTATTTAATGGGTATTTAATTAAAAAGGCCCCTCACCCTAGCCCTCTCCCGGGGGGAGAGGGGACTGAATGCGGGATATTTCAGAACTACGCCGACGTGAAAAAACATTACTGAATCCATAATCGACTTGATTTAACAGGTCGATGGAAAGTGTCATACACCTCGGTCGGCGCCCTCTCCCTCTGGGAGAGGGCTGGGGTGAGGGGAAGTCCGGACGATAAAGGTTGAAGTGGCTACAGGGTCAACCACCAAGCGCTTTAAAACGGTGCTCTGCGACAGTCGGTCGCAACACAAACCATAAAATTCCCATCAGTTTGATTCCGGCAAGTGCAATTCAGCAGATAACTACCGTGTTTTTGTTTCGATGTATTTCGATTACGCCGATTGCACTTCGCATCCTAGAACAAAACAACTTCCCCAAACCGTGGATAACGGATTTGTAATGTTCCAGTCACCTTGTCGATAAGTTCAAGACCCTACCGTGGCGGCATTGAAGAATCTTGAATAAAGGAAGTCTGCCATTGCCCGGTTTAATTGAACTGACGGCGCGATCACGCCTGAAAAAAACAGTCAGCGGCCTGGTGTTGTTGGCCAGCGCCGGCCTGGCGAGTGCTTCGACCCTGACCCTGGATCAAGCCCTGCAAAGTGCCTTCGCCGGCAACCCGGAACTGGCCGCTGCGCAATGGGAAATCGGCATCGCCGAAGGTGACCGCCAACAGGCCGGCCTGATCCCCAACCCCGAAGTGTCGTGGGAAGCCGAAGACACCCGCCGTGACTCACGCACCACCACGGTGATGCTCAGCCAGCCGATCGAACTGGGCGGCAAACGCGGCGCGCGGATCGACGTCGCCAGCCGCGCGCAGGACGCTGCCGGCATCGAACTTGAGCGCAAGCGCAATGCCTTGCGTGCCGATGTGATTCAGGCGTTCAACAGCGCGCAAACCGCGCAGCAACGTTTGCAGTTGTCTCGCCAGTCGCTGCAACTGGCCGAGCACGGTGTGCGCGTGGCGCAAGGGCGCATCGAAGCAGGCAAATCATCCCCGGTCGAAGGTACGCGCGCGCAAGTGCAACTCTCGGAAGTGCGCCTTGAGCTGAGCCGGGCAGAGCGCGATCAGGCCACCGCGTACCAACAACTGGCTCAGGTCATGGGCGCGCCGCTACCGACCTCGACCACCGTGCAAGCGCCCACACAAAACGTCTCTGCCGTGCCGCCGCCAAGCCGTTTGCTTGAACGTCTGAACGAAACCGCCGAACTGCGTCTGGCCAAATTGCAGATCGATCAGCGCGAAGCGTCATTGGGCCTGGAAAAATCCCAACGTATCCCCGATCTCACCGTGAGCATCGGCAGCCAATACAGCGAAACCGAGCGCGAGCGGGTCAACGTGGTCGGGTTGTCGATGCCGATTCCGCTGTTCAACCGCAATCAGGGCAACGTGCTCGCGGCCGCTCGCCGAACCGATCAGGCGCGGGATCTGCGCAACGCCACCGAGCTGCGTTTGCGCACGGAAGTCCAGACCAGCCTTGAGCAATGGCAGACCGCCAACTGCGAAGTCACCGCGCTCAACCAGACCATCCTGCCCGCCGCGCAAAGTGCGGTCGACAGCGCCACGCGCGGGTTCGAAATGGGCAAGTTCGGCTTCCTCGATGTACTCGACGCCCAACGCACGTTGATCGCTGCGCGCAGCCAGTACATCCAGGCCGTCAGCGAAGCCACCGACGCCCGCGTACGCATAGAACGGATTTTTGGCGACCTCAGCGTCAGCCGTTGAATTTCACTTTTTACATCACTGCGCGCAGGTATGACGCAGAGGAGTTTCCATGGATAAAAAATTGATGATTGTCGCGGTGGCGACGTTGGCGCTGGGCATTGGTATCGGCTCGCAGTGGTCAGGTAACGCAAGCATCGATGCCCACGCCGACGAGGCTGCCGAACATGCCGATCACGCTGAAGAAGGCGCAGCCGCGGATGGCGAACATGGCGAAGAAGGGCACATCGAATTGAGCGCCGAACAGATCACCGCTGCCGGTATTCAACTCGCCGAAGCGCAGGCGCACACCATCAGCCTTGGCTTGCCATTCCCCGGCGAAGTGCGCTTCGACGAAGACCGCACCGCCCACGTCGTGCCGCGCGTTCCGGGCGTGGTCGAGTCGGTGGCGGTCAACCTTGGGCAAACCGTGAAGAAGGGCCAGTTGCTGGCGGTGATCGCCAGTCAGCAGATCGCCGATCAACGCAGCGAACAGGCCGCCGCGCAGCGCCGTTTGGCCTTGGCGCGAACCACCTACGAACGGGAGAAAAAGCTCTGGCAGGACAAAATCTCTGCCGAACAGGATTTCCTCCAGGCGCGCCAGGCACTGCAAGAAGCCGAAATCGCCGTGAGCAACGCTCGGCAAAAGATCAGCGTGCTCAGCGGCAGCGTGGTCGCCACCGGCGGCAATCGCTATGAACTGCGGGCACCGTTCGATGGCGTGGTGGTGGAGAAACACCTGACGCCGGGGGAGGTGGTCGATGAATCCACGGCTGCCTTCACGCTCTCGGATCTGTCGCGAGTGTGGGTGACGTTCGGCGTTTCGCCCAAGGACCTGACCAAAGTGCAAGTGGGCAAAGCCGTGACCGTCAGCGCACCGGAATTGAATGCACAAGTCACCGGCAGCGTGGCTTACGTCGGCAGTCTGCTTGGCGAGCAAACCCGCACTGCGACCGTGCGCGTCACCTTGGAAAACCCGCAAGGCTCATGGCGTCCGGGACTGTTCGTTACGGCGCTGGTGGCGACCGACAGCCGCGAAGCGAAAGTCGCCGTACCGGAAACCGCGATCCAGACCGTCGAGGACAAACCCACGGTGTTCGTGCGTACCGACGATGGTTTCGAAGCGCGAGCAGTAGAGCTGGGCAGCCGTGCCGCCGGCCATGTGGAAATCACCCAAGGGCTGGAACCGGGCGCGCAAGTCGCCAGCGCCGGCAGCTTCGTTCTCAAATCGGAGCTGGGCAAAGCCTCAGCCGAGCACAGCCACTGATCCGGAAGAATCCCATGTTCGAACGCCTGATCCAGTTTGCCATCGAGCAGCGCATCATTGTGCTGCTCGCCGTTCTGCTCATGGCCGGCCTCGGCATTGCCAGTTATCAAAAGCTGCCGATCGACGCCGTGCCCGACATCACCAACGTCCAGGTACAGATCAACACCGGCGCCGCCGGGTTCTCGCCGCTGGAAACCGAACAGCGCATCACCTTCCCGATTGACACCGCGATGGCCGGTCTGCCGGCACTCGAACAGACCCGTTCACTGTCGCGCTCGGGCCTGTCGCAGGTCACGGTGATCTTCAAGGACGGCACTGACCTGTTCTTCGCCCGCCAATTGGTCAACGAGCGTCTGCAGATCGCCAAGGAGCAATTGCCCGAAGGCGCGGAAGCGGTGATGGGGCCGATTTCCACCGGCCTCGGCGAGATCTTTTTATGGACGGTCGAGGCGAAGGAGGGCGCACTGAAGGACGACGGCAGTGCGTACACACCGACCGATCTGCGGGTGATTCAGGACTGGATCATCAAGCCGCAATTGCGCAACGTCCCGGGCGTGGCCGAGATCAACACCATCGGTGGTTTCGCCAAGGAATACCAGATTGCGCCGGACCCGAAACGCCTGGCGGCGTACAAGCTGACCCTCACCGATCTGGTCACCGCGCTGGAGCGCAACAACGCCAACGTCGGCGCCGGTTACATCGAGCGCAGCGGCGAGCAATTGCTGATCCGCGCGCCGGGACAAGTGGCGAGCACCGAGGACATCGCCAACATCGTCATGGCCAATGTCGACGGTACACCGATCCGGGTGAAGAACGTCGCCACCGTGGAAATCGGCCGCGAATTGCGCAGCGGTGCGGCCACGGAAAACGGTCGTGAAGTGGTGCTCGGCACCGTGTTCATGTTGATCGGCGAGAACAGCCGCACGGTCTCGCAAGCGGTCGCCAGCAAGCTCGAACAGATCAACAAATCCCTGCCGCAAGGCGTGATCGCCGTGCCGGTGTACGACCGCACGCACCTGGTCGACAAAGCCATCGCCACGGTGAAAAAGAACCTTATCGAAGGCGCGATTCTGGTGATCGCGATTCTGTTCCTGTTCCTCGGCAACATCCGCGCGGCGCTGATTACCGCGATGGTGATTCCGCTGTCGATGCTGTTCACCTTCACCGGGATGTTCAGCAACAAGGTCAGCGCCAACCTGATGAGCCTCGGCGCGCTCGACTTCGGCATCATCGTCGACGGCGCGGTGGTGATCGTCGAAAACACCCTGCGTCGACTCGCTCATGCGCAGCAGCATCACGGTCGCTTGCTGACCCGTGCCGAGCGTTTCAAGGAAGTCTTTGCCGCAGCGAAAGAGGCGCGACGACCGCTGATTTTCGGCCAGTTGATCATCATGGTCGTGTACCTGCCGATCTTCGCGCTCAGCGGCGTCGAAGGGAAAATGTTCCACCCGATGGCGTTCACGGTGGTCATCGCTTTGCTTGGCGCGATGTTGCTTTCCGTGACCTTTGTGCCGGCGGCGATAGCGTTGTTCGTAACCGGCAAGGTCAAGGAAGAAGAGGGCGCGGTGATGCGCGGCGCCCGTCGCGTGTATGCGCCGGCGCTGGCCTGGGTCATGTCCCATCGCGCGGTGGCCGTGGGCGCTGCGTTGGGCGTGATCGTGCTCAGTGGTGTGCTCACCAGCCGCATGGGCAGCGAGTTTGTGCCGAGCCTCAGCGAAGGGGATTTTGCTTTGCAAGCGTTGCGCGTGCCGGGCACCAGCCTGACGCAATCGGTGGACATGCAGCAGCGCCTGGAGACGTTGATTCTGGCGAAGGTGCCGGAAGTCGAGCGTGTTTTTGCCCGAACTGGCACCGCCGAAATCGCCTCTGATCCGATGCCGCCGAACATCTCCGACAGCTACGTGATGCTCAAACCCAAAGACCAATGGCCAGATCCGGGCAAGTCCCGCGAAACCCTGATGGCAGAACTGCAAGCCGCCGCCGCGACGCTGCCGGGCAGCAACTATGAACTGTCGCAGCCGATCCAGTTGCGCTTCAACGAATTGATCTCTGGTGTGCGTAGCGATGTGGCAGTGAAGGTGTTTGGCGATGACATGGATGTGCTCAATGCCACCGCTGCAAAAATTGCCGCCGCGATGCAAAAGGTCAATGGCGCGTCTGAAGTGAAGGTCGAGCAAACCACCGGGTTGCCGGTGCTGACCATCAACATTGATCGCGATAAAGCCGCGCGCTACGGGCTCAACGTCGGTGACGTGCAGGACACCATTGCCGTTGCGGTCGGCGGGCGTCAGGCCGGGACGTTGTATGAGGGCGATCGGCGTTTCGATATGGTCGTGCGCCTGTCCGATGCCATGCGCAAGGACATCGACGGCTTGTCGGCGCTGCTGATTCCGGTGCCGGCGCCTTTGAATGGAGCGGCGAATCAGATCGGCTTCATCGCGCTGCAAGACGTCGCCAGCCTCGACCTGGTGCTCGGGCCGAATCAGGTCAGCCGCGAGAACGGCAAGCGCCTGGTGATCGTCAGCGCCAACGTGCGCGGGCGTGATATCGGCTCGTTCGTCAGCGAGGCCGGAGAGGTAATCGAGCGTGATGTGCAGGTCCCGGCGGGTTACTGGACCAGTTGGGGCGGGCAGTTCGAGCAACTGCAATCAGCGGCCAAGCGCTTGCAGATTGTGGTGCCGGTGGCATTGCTGCTGGTGTTCGGGCTGTTGTTCATGATGTTCAACAATTTGAAGGACGGCTTGCTGGTGTTTACCGGGATTCCGTTTGCCTTGACCGGCGGGGTCATGGCGCTGTGGTTGCGCGATATCCCGCTGTCGATTTCGGCGGGTGTCGGGTTTATCGCGTTGTCGGGTGTGGCAGTGTTGAACGGCTTGGTGATGATTGCGTTTATTCGTAATTTGCGCGAGGAGGGGCGTTCGCTGTCCGATGCTATCAACGAAGGCGCGCTGACGCGGTTGCGGCCGGTGTTGATGACGGCGTTGGTGGCGTCGCTGGGCTTTATTCCGATGGCGCTGGCGACCGGCACGAGTGCGGAAGTGCAGCGACCGCTCGCAACCGTAGTGATCGGTGGAATACTGTCCTCCACCATTCTCACGCTGCTGATCTTGCCGGTGCTGTACCAGATCGCCCATCGCCGGGATGAGGATCCAGTCCTCACTAAGTAGGTGATTCCCTTGTGGGAGCGGGCTTGCTCGCGAAGGGGCCGTGTCAGTCGACATCAGTGTTGAATGACACACCGCCTTCGCGAGCAAGCCCACTCCCACAGTTTTTGTACCGGGTCTGGAAACGGTGCCAGCCACATTACGAATATGTAATCCCTGCGCCACCGTCACGATAGGTTCGGATTGTTACCTTGATCCCGTCAGCTACTCAAACGAGGAATCAAAGATGAAATTCGCTCAGATCAGTGCCTTTACCGCAGCTTTGGCGTTGTCTTCCCTGGCCATGGCCGAAGGTGGCGGCGACCGCACTCTTGAAAAAATGATGGCCGCCAGCGACCGCTCGGTAGAGCTGTTTGTCGACAAGGAAAAGGCTACTGGCAATCCGGTCGTCGTCAATGAAAAGAAAGACGACAAGACCCAGGATCTGTAACCACACCGTGCTGGAACAAGCCTGTCATCGCGCATCGATGCCGGGCTTTTTTATGGAGGAGTTGAACATGAAATTGATCAAGTCGTTGACCCTCGCCGGCGTCATGGCGATGTCCATGAATGTGCTGGCCGAGGGCGGGGGTGACCGCACGTTCGAGCGCGCATTCAGCGCCAACGCCAAAGCCATGGCGCAATACGCCGCCAACCAGGGCAAAGCGCCGCCGGTGGTGAGGGATTACGAATACGGGATGAAGCTGGACGTGGTGAAAATCGTCAGCGTGGTGAAGCCGCGGCCTGCCTGCTCGGTCGTTCCCACTGCCATGACTTATGAAGATTCGCAAGGGCAGCTCAACACCCTCAAATACAGCGTGGCGGGCGTTTGCCGGAACAGCGGTGGATAGCCGACACCGGGGGTATTGCAATATCACGATCTGTATTTCGCTTCGGGATGTTTAAGTGTGTAGGTCAATCGCAGAACCTTCCCACAATGTTTTCAGGTTGTCCGTCGGACGTCGGCTCTCTAGTGTGTGGATGTCGCTGCCAAATCAGCGATCGGGATTGGAACCCCGGAGAACGTGTCAGCGCCAAAGCGTCATTCATGACGTATGCTTGCGCACCTTCACGGTGTGCAGCCTGTTATGGCGGCTGTGCGCGGGAGACTTTCGAGTCTGCCGGGTTTCTCCGTTCCCCGGGTTCCAACCTGCGTACAGCTGCCACCCCTTCGCGTGGAACCGAATGGATCAGCTTCATCGTTAAGAAGGAGAAACAACATGAAAAAGCCAACGCCGAATCCGCCGGAAACAACCGTTCCAGCGGACGCCGATACAACATCCCCCTACGTCTCCGCCGACATTCGAAAACTCCACAAAGCCGCCGACCGCGCCCTCGACTTTTACCTCAAACCCAGCGCCGCGATCATGGCCACGCCCTACACCCCCAACCAGATGTTCCTGGTCAATCCCAAAGTCGACACCGAATCCCTGCTGGCCAACGCCTGCGAATCCCTGGCCTCCGCCTCCGTCATGCTCGGCGAACTGGCGGTGAACAGGGCTTTGGATAACGTCGAGCCTGCTGGCTGATCAATCTGCCGAGAGGGGTGAAAAAACGCGGCACTATCCAGGCCGCGTTTTATTGAAAGACTGATCGTCAGGCGAACACTGCGAAGATCCACGCCGTGCAGTAAACCGCGACAAAACCCGGAACAGAGTAGCCAAACATCCGGGCCGGAATATTGACCCAGTTCCGCAGAGGCAACGGAAAACGGTCAATCTCGGGAATGGCATCGGGATCACTGGCCTGCAGATAGCCATAGTCCAGGAACAGAATGTTCGAGATGTGGTACAGGCGACAGGAGCGGCCATAAACACTGTCACCCAGCACCCGCCTGTTTCGTTCGACGAAGTAGGACTCTTTCAGAAAAGACTCGATTTCAGTCAGTTTGAAAAAACTGACGTACGTCCGCACGAGCAGCGCCACAGCTGCCACCAGTACACAGGCGATCATGGCTGCCACGTACAGCAGCTTGGCGTCGCTCGCCGGTGTGGAAAGCGTCGTACATAACCGCTCGCAACCGAGCCAAAGCAACAGTAGACAGGCCCCCATCAGAGCCATTCGCAGAAGGCATCGTGGCATCGCCAGCCACTTTTTCAGGTGCGCCGGTAAGCGCTCGGCCTCCATGACCGCGTGGCGCTCCAGCATAAGGGGGTAAGTGATTCGGCCGGTGAGTGCGCGAATCTGCCTGACTCTCTTCATTCGCCCCAACGGGCCATTGCCCAGTCTTTTTCGTTCAGTGCCGACAAAGTCAGACTCGATGAGGTGGCGTTCCATCTGATCGAGCCGGAACCCGGCGGCAAACAGCGTTATTGCTTCGCTGAGGAAAATCAGCAGCAGTACAACGCCCCATGAAGCGCGGTAAATGAGGTCAAGCACAATTGATCCTTGGAATTGATCCACCTGACTCCGGTTCAGGTGTAGGGAACGTCGGAACGCCACTCTTTACCTGATAGTTCTTGGGGCCACAAGCGCTCTCGCCACTCTGTCTGTTAAACACCGGGCATAAAAAAAGCGCCCCGAAGGACGCCAAAAAATTCACCTCTTACCAAAGGAGCAAGGAGCTTCTAAAGGTGAATGTGTTGTGCTCGTGAACTCAGAGAATCGCCAACGGGTATTCGACAATCACCCGAACTTCATCCAGATCGGACTCAAACGCCGTGGCGCGGGTTGTGGCCTGGCGCAAGCGCAATGACAGGTCTTTCATCGAACCACTCTGCACCACGTATTTGACTTCGATGTCGCGCTCCCAACGCTTCTGATCGGTCAGCGGGTTACCTTCGGCATCGCGGCGCATGTACACCGCGTTGGCGTTGGAATAATCGGCATCGGTGCCGCGCGCGTAACGGGTCATGAACGACAGACCGGGCACGCCGTAGGTCGTCATGTCGAGGTCGTAACGCACCATCCACGAACGCTCTTTCGGCGAGTTGAAGTCGCTGTACTGGATGGAGTTGTCGAGGAAAATCGAATCAGACTGGCGCAGGTAATCGAAGTCGTCATTGCCGTTGTTGCGCTGGTGGGAGAGGGCGACGGAGTGGGCGCCGAACTTCACGCCGGCGCGGCCGCTCCAGATGTTGTTGTCGAACTCGCCGAGCAGTTGTTTGCCCTCATCGACAGCCTTGTAATAGTTCAGGCCACCGAACAGCGACAGGTCATCGGAGAGCGGATAAGTCCACGCGGTACCGGCGTAATACTGATTCCACGCATCCTTGAGACGACTGGAGTACAGGCTGAAACTGAGGTTCTTGTTCAACGCATAATCGCCGCCGCCGTAAGCGATCCACGGCGAATTGACCGGGCCGGCGTAGAAGGTCGCGAAGTTCTCGCGCATGTCGCTGGACACCGGTTGGCTCATCGCATGCAGTCGACCGCCCTGAACCGATAGACCTTCAATACTGGTGTTGGTCGCTGTCACGCCGCGAAAGCTTTCCGGCAGCAAACGCGAGTCACCCGCCGCCACTACCGGGTTGGCCGGGAATACATCACCGACCCTGACCACCGTATCGAATGCCCGCACTTTCGCCGCGCCACCGACCTTGGTGTATTCGTCCCGCGCCTCGCCGTCACTGTTGACCGGCAACACATCAAACGAACTGCGCCCACCGTTGCGCCCGTCACCGGTGTCGAGTTTCAAACCGATCATCGCAAACGCATCAACACCCACCCCGACGGTGCCTTGGGTAAAGCCGGATTCGAACTTGCTGATCACCGCTTGCGACCAGGCTTCGGAATAACCGTTGCCGGTAGGGCTGGACTGGCCGTTGCGGTGATCACGATTGAAGTAAAAGTTGCGGTTGAGCACCGTCAGGCTGCTGCCTTCGATAAAGCCTTCGGCTTTTTCTTCTGCAAACACCATGGACGGCCCGGAGCCGACCACCACCGCTAAAGCGGCCATCGACATTTTTGTATTGTTAACCATCAAACACTCCTTGGGTTCGGCAGAACGGGAACGGGCTTCGGCGTGGGTTTTATTGTTCGACGGGCAAGCGCCCGCCGGCATGGTCGCCGGGTAACATCGTTGCAAGCTGCGGATAACGCCAAGGTGATGAGGGAATTACAATTTCGTCATGTGCGTTTGGTTCGAACTCAATCGGTGTGTGGGATTGTTTGTTTCCTCGCCTTTATCGGAATCCTTTACCAGATGAAGCTTGGTGGTCCGTAGTTTGACTTTGCCTTCGCGCTCATCTGCCAAGGATTTCAAGCCGTCCAGTAGTTCGGAAAAAATGTCTCGTTTCATTGTTCCTCCGTGCCTCGATTGATCTTTTCAGCAATTACTGAGGATAGAGAAGTGCCTCAATTCTGGCTGTAGGACGAACCTGACCTTCTTGCAAGAGCTTTCGGTAGAGCAACAAGAGACTTCGCGATTGACGTGTCGGAACAATCCACAGCACTATCCGGCTATGAACACCCAACACCGAATGAACATGATGTGCTCCTCTATGACCGCTTCCGGCGGGCCATAAGGTCATACGTGTTTGTCATTTGACGTGTACCCGAAGCCCCGCCAGAAATGGACGGGGCTTTTTCATTGCCCGTCCGCACATGGCTCATGGAGAGAGAAATGTTCGAAATCAGAAGAGCGACCCCGGACGATGCCCAGATTGCCTTCGATATCCGGCGACTAGCGATTCGGCATCAGTGCATCGGTGCCTACAGCGAGCAGCAAATGCTCGATTGGACGAGAGGTTCGGCCAAGGACGGTTACGACACACTCATGGCAAAGCATTTCTATTTGGGGTGCGTGGACGGTGAAGCGGTAGCCACCGGGATGCTTGATCTACAGCATCGTGAAATCGGTGCGATCTTTATTCTTCCTGATTTCATGCAGCGGGGGTTGGGTCAGCGTGTCCTGTATGTTCTTGAGAATCTGGCGCGGGAGCTGGGGCTGGCAGAGGTGTGTCTGGACGCAACGTTGAACGCTGCCGATTTTTACCGGCGCTGCGGTTACGTCGGGGAGGGGAGTGCGATTTACCAATCACCTTCAGGGCTGCAACTGGCGTGTGTACCGATGGTGAAGAAACTTTGATGCCATTGTGGCGAGGGAGCTTGCTCCCGCTAGACTGTGTAGCAGGCCCCGCTTCTCAGATGAACAGCGGGGGCCGCTTCGCGTCCCGCTGGGAGCAAGCTCCCTCGCCATAGGTTATTTGTTGCTAGAAGAATTGCGTAAACAAAAACGGCACCCGAAGGTGCCGTTTTCATTTCTAGCCAGCCGAGCAATCAGCCCGCCAGACCCGCCTGCTGAACCAGAGTCAGCAATGGCTGCGGGTACACACCCAGGAAGAACGCGACCAGGGCGATGGCCAGCAGCATCACGCCGCCTGCCTTCTGTTCCCAGTGCAGCTGGGCGTCGTGGCGACGCAGGTTTGGCTCGATCAGGTAGAGGGTGACCATCACGCGCAGGTAGTAGAAGACGCCGATGGCGCTGCCCAGCACCAGCGAGCCGACCAGCCACCATTGATGCGATTCAACACCGGTAGCGATGATGTAGAACTTGCCGATGAAGCCTGCAGTCAGCGGGATACCCGCCAGCGACAGCATCATCACGGTCAGGACGGCAGTCAGGTACGGACGGCGCCAGAACAGGCCGCGGTATTCGTACAGGGCATCCGCGTCACGGCCGTTGTACGGCGAGGACATAAGGGTGATCACGCCGAAGGCGCCGAGGCTGGTGATCACGTAGGTGACCAGGTACACGCCGATGGCTTCCACCGCCAGACCCTTGCTCGCCACCAGCGCGATCAGCAGGTAGCCGAAGTGCGCGATGGACGAGTAACCGAGCAGACGCTTGAGGTTGCTCTGGGTCAGGGCCAGCAAGTTACCGAACAGGATCGAGGCGATGGCGATCACGGTCAGCACGTCGCTCAATACGCCGCTGCTGGCAGCAGGGGAAATCTGGAACAGACGCACCATCACCGCAAACACAGCAACCTTCGACGCGGTCGCAAGGAACGCAGCCACTGGAGCCGGAGCACCTTCGTAAACGTCCGGCGTCCACAGGTGGAACGGCACCAGCGACAGCTTGAACGCCAGACCGATCAGCATCATGCCCAGGCCCAGTTGTGCCAGCGAGCTAGGCAGGCCAGTCGCAGCCAGCGCCTGACCGATACCGACGAAGCTTAGCGAACCCGAGTCGGCGTACAGCAGCGCCATACCGAACAACAGGAACGCGGAACCTGCGGCCGACAGCACCATGTACTTGATGCCGGCTTCCAGCGAACGCTTGTTGAAGAAGGCGTAGGCCACCAGACCGTAAACCGGTACCGAGAGCAGTTCCAGACCGATGAACAAACCGGCCAGGTGCTGCGCGCTGACCAGAACCAGACCACCGGCGGCGGCCATCAGGATCAGCAAGTACAGTTCTTCACGGTTGCCCGGGTAGCCCGAACCGCCATCACCCAAGTAGGCGTGGGCGAGGGTGACGCAGGCGAGGGTGGCGACCAGGATCAGCGCCATGTACAGGCAAGCGAAGGTGTC
>Ga0163162_10003598_pt1 | contig 14838 bp, 7 predicted proteins | sample S55metaG_FD_115310 | JGI IMG/M metagenome (GOLD analysis project Ga0163162, IMG submission 115310) | Switchgrass rhizosphere microbial communities from Kellogg Biological Station, Michigan, USA - S5-5 metaG | ecosystem: Host-associated > Plants > Roots > Rhizosphere > Soil | place: USA: Michigan...
ACCTGGTCGGATGTCACCGCCAGCACCTTCAGCCGGTCGTGCTGCACATGGAACAGGGCCAGCCGCTGCGCCTGGCCCAGGAGCGCCGGGTCCGAGATGATGAGCAGGTCCGCGTTCACGGGCTGGTGCAGGTTCTGATTGCCAACCTTACCTATCGCCAGCGGCGTAAACAAACCCGCGGCGCCCAGGTCCGCCCCATTGGGGTCGCCATTCGCCCCGCCGTAAGGATAGGCCGCAATGCCTTCCACACCCGTCTTTCCGGGCATCAGGGCCAAAGCCCGGGCCGAACCATTGAACGCGATGTATTCATGCAGGACGCTGCAATCCGCGGCAAAACCAAGGACACTGCCGGACAAAGTCCCCTGCACATTTACAGGGCTGGCGGGATCGGTGACATCCCAGACCCGGGTAGCCGCATCCGCTCCCTGCAGCGCAAACGTCCCCACCCGTCCGCTGCCGACACTGCTCCAATCCCTGAACTGCAGCTGGGCGATACCTTCCAGGGAAAGCACGCTCCTGCCCGAAAGCTCCCACCAGTCCAGCCACCCTTGCGCATTATAGCCCCCGGGCGTGAAGGTATAACCCAGGGTCAGCGATCCGCCTCCCGGATTGCCCCCGCCACCCGCGGGGACCGTCACCCGCAGCGCTCCCGTCCGGCCAAAGACATCATACCCTCCATCCGTCACTGCCGCGATGTCCATCGTCCCCGCCGCACCTCCATTCACCGTCACCGTCATTTTGCTGGCGGCGCCCACACTCCGGGCTACACAGGTGGTCGACAGGAGCAGGGCGCCGCCGCCATCGGGATGAGGTGGCGCCACCGTAAAGTTCCGCGCACCCACGCCCCCGGGTATATTCGAAAACTCTTCCCCATACCAGTCCTTGCCGCTGGAGAGGATATTCACCGTATCTTTTTCATGGAAAGCACGCCAGTCAAAGCCGGCCACCGTAACATTCGGGTTGGGCAGGCTGCCCCGGGTGCTGATGCGGCGCCCCGTCCCGCCCCCGATGCTGATATAATACCAGGCAAACTCGCTATATATATTCTTTATATGTGTAAATCGCCGGTTGACGGAATCTTTTGCCCAATGATGCGGCCCGGGGGCATAAAAAAGAAAATAGTCCCCCTCGCCAAAGACCCCGTCCCCCCCATCCTCCATGTCGATGGCATTTTCCACCAGATCATCCGTGCGGAGACCCTTGCAGGCTTCAGGTAACAGGCCGCCGCCATTGCCATACAGCCGGATAGCGGCAGTTGAAAGCCCGGTGAGGCTGATCCCCAGCTGACGGAGGATGGCGGCATCCACTTTATAGACGCCGGGGGCGGATATGGCTAACCTGTACCAGCTGCCCGAGGCCATGGCGCTGGCGGAAGTATAGACCCGTTGGGCCTCCGCGGGAAATAACAGGGAAGAGCAAATCGTCAAAATTAGCCAAATCCTTCTCATACAATCAGTTACTAAGGAAAATCCCCTAACTTTACCAGCGGGGCAACTGTGGATAACTAAGCCTCGTATTATTATACAATAATTGGTCGGAGACCACGTTTAATACTGTTACAAATTACGGCTAAAGCGCCAATAAATGCGTCAACTTATGAACTTGAAAAACCTAGCTATCCTGGCATCAGGCCTCATCCTGGTAGCCTCCTGTACAAGCAAAAAGAAGGAGCAATCCAGCGTTACAGGATGGGACTACAACAATTCGAAGATGGGCGGTTTCCAGGTTTCGAAAGAAAAAGAGCAACGTACCGGTCCCGGGCTGGTTTTCGTACAGGGTGGTACATTCACCATGGGCGCTACCCAGGAGGACGTAATGAGGGACTGGAACAACGTGCCCAGACGCGTGACGGTGAACTCTTTCTACATCGACCAGACTGAAGTGGCCAACATCCACTACCGTGAATACCTGTATTGGCTCAACGTCGTTTTCGACGCCGATGAGTACAAGGCAGTCCGCGAATCGGCACTGCCCGACACCCTCTGCTGGAGAAGCGAGCTGGCTTACAACGAGCCCATGGTGGAATACTATTTCCGTCACCCCTCTTACAATTACTACCCGGTCGTAGGCGTCACCTGGAAACAGGCGCATGACTTTTGTCTCTGGCGTACGGACCGTGTCAACGAATTGGCACTGTTGCAGAAGGGTTTCATCAACCCCAATTCCGTAAAGAACCTGCAGGGCCTTGGACAGGAGAACTTCAATACGAAGGCTTATCTCATGGGTGAATACCAGGCAACCCCCGGCCCGAAAGCCAAGTCAAAAAAGAATGACCTGAAAAATCCCAATGGTTCACCCCGTACCGTGGTGAACTTCGAGGATGGCATCCTGCTTCCCAGCTATCGTCTCCCGACAGAAGCCGAGTGGGAATACGCCGCACTGGGATATATCAATCAGAACCCTCTCCCCGGCAAGAACGACAAGAAGCGTGGGGAAGAGTTGATCGCCAATAAACAAGTTTATTCCTGGAGCAACAACGTCAATGGCCTGCGCGATACCCGCCACGGCAGCTGGCAGGGTACTTTCATGGCCAACTTCAAACGTGGTTCCGGTGACAACATGGGTGTAGCCGGCGGTCTGAATGACAACGCCGTATATACCGCTCCCGTTAATTCTTTCTTCCCCAACGGTTTTGGGATCTACAATATGTCCGGTAATGTCAGCGAGTGGGTAGGCGACGTTTATCGTCCGCTGAACACCCAGGACGTGGAAGACATCGCTCCTTATCGTGGTAATAAATTCGAGACCGTTGACATGGGCAAGGAAGGCAAGGGTGAAAGAGATTCCCTGGGCCGTATCAAGATGCGCGCCGTAACAGATTCCGAGAGCAAGGCCCGCCGCAACTACCAGAAAGGTGATGTCATCAACTTCCTGGACGGCGACTCCTCTATCTCCGGCATCGCCTACGGCTACGGTAAGACAACCCTCATCAGCAATAAGTCCCGCGTTGTAAAAGGCGGCAGCTGGAATGACCGCGCTTACTGGCTGAGCCCCGGCGCCCGCCGCTTCCTGGAAGAAGACCAGTCCAACAGCACCATCGGTTTCCGTTGCGCTATGGACCGTGTAGGCAGCCCCGCAGGCAATGGACGCCAGACGGGTATCAACTACAAACAAAGACGACAGAATACGCGAAAACAATAAACAAACTTTAAAAAGGCCCCGCTCCGCGGGGCTTTTTTATTACAGAGATCGGCTGCTCTTTTGTTCCATAAGATGGCAAATGTAGCCCGCCTGAACCATATATTTACAGCTCATGCCAGTATATCTCCTGATCTATCTTGTCTACCTGCAAGGACTTTATCTGAGCTGTGCTTTGACGGCCTGCTTCCTGTTGCGCAGGAACTGGCCATTCTCTTACAAGCTGCTGGCAGTCCTATCCTGCGTAACGCTGGCAGTGGAGCTGGTGGTGATGTGCTGCTTCTTCCGGCGTATCGATTACTTCGGCATATATAATGTCTGGGCATATGTGGAAGTAGGGACCATTATCTATATTCAATTCCGTCAGGCAGCGCATACATGGGCAAAACGCCTGTTGATACTATTGCTGGTGGTCCTGACAGCCACCACGGTCGCATTGCATCTCCTGTTGCCGGCGTTTCCCCGGTTGAGCGGACATTTCCTGATGTTCTTCCTGTTCTTTCAGCTGATCGCGACTTGCGCCGCGCTGGTCGATATTCTGCAAGGCACATCCGACAGGCAGCTGTCGGCCCAGCCGGGCCTATGGCTCGCCACGGGTATGCTGTTTTACAGCAGCCTGTTCCTGGTGCTCCACATATGGGGTTTCTTTTTTACCAATGAGGCCAACAAGTACTTTTATATTTTCAGTTTTGTAGCCAATACCTTCATGTATGGCGGCTTCATTGCCGCCTTTATTACCCTGCGGTCACATCCCCCTATTCAGCCCGCAGATTCTTCACCGGATTCGCCATCGCCGCCCGCATCGCCTGGAAGCTGATGGTCAGCAAAGCGATCACCCCTACCAGTACCCCCGACACAAGGAAGATCCAGCCGCTGATATCTATCCGATAAACAAAATCCTGCAGCCACTTATGCATCCCCCACCAGGCGATGGGCGACGCAATGACAAAAGCGATGATCACCAGCTTTACAAAATTCATGGACAGCAGGCTCGCCATCTGCGCCACCGTAGCGCCCAGCACCTTACGGATCCCGATCTCCCGGCTCCGCTGCTCCGCCATAAAAGCCGACAACGCAAACAGCCCCAGACAGGCAATGATCACCGCCAGCACGGAGAAGCTGGTGAACAGGAGCCCCGTACGCTGCACATCCGCATACATCCGGGCAAAACTTTCATCCATGAAGACATAGCGGAATTCCTGGTGCGGCGAATAGCTCTTCCACACCGCGCCGATGCGGCCCAGCACCGTCTTCATATCCGCCGCATTTATTTTTACGGAAACGGTATTGGCCCAGGTGCCGATCCGGAAACAAAGAGGACCGATGTCCTGCTTCATGGACTCGAAGTTGAAATCCTTCATCACTCCAATGACCCGGTGCTGCCATGTCCCACGACCGACGCGATGGCCCAGGGGGTCCTTGAATCCCATCTTCTTCGCCATCGACTCATTGATAATGATATTCAACGAATCCGACAACAGGTCCTTCGAGAAATTCCTTCCCGCCACCAGCTGTATACCCATGGTAGGGATATAGTTCTCATCCACATTCCACATCTGCGTACCGATACCTGCCTCTTCCTTATCCTTGCCTTCATTGTATATGGTATTCATGTTCCGTTTGCTGCCGCTGACAGGCAGAAAATCGCTCAGCGCCGCATTCCTGACTCCCGGCACCTTTTCCAGCTCCTCCCGGAAAGTATGCATCTGCTTGTCCAGCGAACCTACCCCCTGCACCTGTACCACCTGGTCCTTGTCGAAACCCAGCTTCCTGTTCAGCAGGAAACCCATCTGGCCGTGAATGACAAAAGTGGCGATGATCAATATGATGGAAGTAGCGAACTGGAAGACCACCAGCACACTGCGAAGCCTTCCGCCCCGGGCGCCCGTGCTGACAACTCCTTTCAATACATTCACGGGCTTGAAGCCGGAGAGATAGACGGAGGGATAGATCCCCGCCAGGACACCGATCACAATGGCCGCGCCTGTCATCACAGGGAAGAGCCACCATTCCCCCCAGGGAAATGACAGCGAGGTCGCCGCCATCTTATTGAACAGCGGCAGCAGCAGCCAGGCCAGGACAATGGCCAGCAGGAAGGAAAAGAAGCTCAGCACCAGCGATTCCAGCAGGAACTGCCGGATCAGCCCGCCCCGCCGGGACCCGATGACCTTCCGCAGTCCCACCTCCCTGGCCCTGCCCGCGCTGCGGGCCGTCGAAAGGTTGATAAAATTGATACAGGCCAGCAAAAGGATGAACCCGGCCACGGCGCCGAACAGCCGCACATACCGGATGTCCCCATGCGTATGCGCATCCCCGATCTCCGCATTCAGATGGACGTCCCCGATCGGCTGCAGCCTGAGAGTGATCTTATTCACCTGTTTCTGCGGGTCTTTCATCCCTGACCCGGTGTACAAGGGCAGCAGCTGCCCTCTGATCATGGTGGTGAGCTTCGTCTCCATCTGCCCGGCATTTGTCCCCGGCTGCAGCCTGACATACGTATCATAATTCTGCGCCCACCAGGTGTCCTGCTCCTTGTCCCAAAGCTCATGACCCGTCAGCGACAATAAGAAATCATATTGCAGATGGGTAGTCACCGGCATGTCTTCCATGACCCCGCCCACTTTCCAGGGTTTTTTCTTGTCATTGTTCAGGTAGAACAGGCGGCCGACCGGATTCTGATGGGGGAAATATTTTTCCGCTTTCCGCCGGGACAGCACCAGGGTATTGGGTTCCGCCAGGGCCCTGGCCCGGTCGCCATACACCATGGGCAAATGCAGCATATCCAGCAGGGACTGGTCCGCATACGTGAAGCCCTCTTCAAAGGTATTGTCCGTCTTGCCTTCCGGCATCACCTCATTGCTCCCTGCACCCCAGAACAAGGGGAAAGGCATCAGCCTGCCCGACAGCTCGACCTGGGGGAACTGCGCCTTGATCGTCTTTGCAAAGGGCGGCGCAAAAGCCGTCCCCTGGATGACCTTGCCGTTGTCGTCGTAGTTGGCGATGACCCGGTACAATCTGCCTGCATCCGGGTAGGATTTGTCATAGCTCAGCTCATGACGGATATACAGCGTAATGAGCAGGCAGGTGGCGATGCCCAGGGCAAAACCGCCGATCTTGATGGCAGAATAGAATTTCTGCTTTCCCAGCTGCCGGAGGGCAATGGTGAGATAATTTTTAAACATAGAGATGGTTTTGGTGAGACGGCCATCCGGCCTACACCAAAGGACACAGGGGTTGCGGGAATGTTGCATGGGAAATAAGTTGCCATTAATTATATTTGACCCATGTATGCATATACAACCTTTCTATTACTGGCATTTTCCACCAGCCTGTCTAATGCACAGAATATTTTTTCTGCGTTGCATTCCAAAGAGATCCGGGAGTATAAATATGGTAGGCCGCAACAGATAGTTGAAACAAACACGTTTTATTCCTCCAATAACACACAGGTTGATAAAAATATCAAGACATTCGACAATGCAGGAATGCCCTTCACGGAAGAACGCTATGACGAAACAGGAAAAATTAACGCTAAATTGACCTATATCAACGACACCATCAACCACCTTTGCCTGCGAAGGATCTTCGAACGATGGACGAATGAAAGATATAGCAAAGAGACGGCGATCTATGCTTATGATAACCAGAATTTTCTCATCCGCATTACAGATGTTGATGCAAATGGGAATGCAACAATGGTCTCGGAACTGGTAAATAATGACAAAGGGAACCCCATCGAGCTTCATTTATTTGACGGTAGAGGTCGTTCGTTCGGAATCGAGAAGGCGACTTATTTTTACGACAGGAACATTGCTGTTACTACTGTTTTTTCCAACGATGGGCGCAACCTTTCTTCTGACTCCTTAGAGATAGATTTCAACAGAACAGACTCATCCGGCAATTACAACGAACACGGAGACGCCATATCATATAGCAGTAGAAATTTGGATGGTTCAAGAACACTATTTGAATCGGAATATATTTATGACAATATGGGTAATTGCATTGACGAAAAAATTTACAAAGTGACGGTAAGAAATAATGGCAAAAAGAAAAGATCGATTGATAGACATTTCGAAAAACAAATTAATTATAGATAAATTTGTCCATGACCATACCGCAACTTTATCAGCTCTACCTCCAGCACCCCTCCGTGCAGACCGATACCCGTAAGCTCCGGCAGGGCGACCTCTTTTTCGCCCTGAAAGGCCCCAGCTACAACGGCAACGCCTTTGCCGCCAAAGCCCTGGAACAAGGCGCCGCCTACGCCATCATCGACGAAGCGCCCGCCGCAGCCGATATGCCTCCTCCGTATCATTCCGACAGGCTGATCCTGGTGGAAGATGTGCTGACCACCCTGCAGCAGCTGGCCCTCCACCACCGGCAACAATTCAAGATCCCCTTCATCGCCATCACAGGCAGCAATGGCAAGACCACGACCAAAGAGCTCGTCTATACCGTACTGGCCTCCACCTACACCACCTATACCACCCAGGGCAACCTGAACAACCATATCGGTATCCCCCTCACCATCCTCTCCGTGAAAAAAGACGCGCAGTTCGCCGTCATCGAGATGGGCGCCAATCACCAGAAAGAAATTGAAGGTTATTGTACATATACCCTGCCAACGCATGGCATCATCACGAATGCCGGTAAGGCCCACCTGGAAGGCTTCGGCGGACCCGAAGGCGTGAAGAAAGGCAAAGGCGAGCTGTATGATTTTTTGCGCCGTGGCCAGGTCCCCGGATTGACCGGCCCGTCCGCCGGCGGCACCGCCTTCGTCATGTGGGACTACGACTACCTCCGCACCATGAGCCAGGGCATCCCTCATATTATTAAATATGGCACGCATGACGCCGATGTGACAGGCACTGTCGCACAGGGTGGTAAGTCTGATGCCGATGCAACGACCACCAGTTCCTTCCTCACTGTAGAACTAACGGGAGGCCCCACCATCCACACCCAGCTCGTAGGCGACTACAACCTCCCCAATGTCCTCGTAGCCGTCGCCGTTGGCCGCCACTTCAACGTGCCCGACGAGGCGATCAAGACATCCATCGAATCCTACACACCCTCCAACAGCCGCAGCCAGCTGATCCGGAAAGACAGCAACCACATCATCCTGGACGCCTATAATGCCAATCCCTCCAGCATGCGGGCGGCCATCGAGAACTTCGCTCACCTCGTCCCGAGCGGCACCTCCGCCAGTCCGGAACCCACCAATAACAAGATCCTCATGCTGGGCGCCATGGCCGAGCTGGGACCAGAGAGCCTTGCAGAGCACCAGGGGATCGTCGACCTGATCAGGCAATATCCCTGGAAGGAAGTGGTGCTGGTGGGGGGAGACTTTCAAAAACTGCAGCATCCCTACAAAAGATTCGACAATAGCAAAGAGGCCGCCGAATGGTTCCAGAAAACTGCACCTGAAAATGCCTACATTCTTATCAAAGGATCAAGGAGCACAAAGATGGAGGAGGTAATTGCACAATGAAAAAAGCGCTCTCCCTTCTTATCCTGCTTATTTTCACCGCCCTTTCCCTGACCGCGCAGCAAACCATCATCCAATACCTTTCCGGTACGGATAAGGACCACACTGTACCATGGGACTTCAAGTGCAGCAGCGGCATGAACAGCGGCAAATGGTCGACCATCGCCGTACCTTCCTGCTGGGAAGAGCAGGGTTTCGGCACTTTCAACTATTTCCAGGACAATGACAACCCCGACGAACAGGGCTGGTATAAGCGCCCCTTCAAAACAGATCCACTTTGGCGCGGTAAAAAAGTCTTCATCGTCTTCGACGGCTCCATGACGGACACCGAAGTGAAGATTGACGGCAGCCCCGCGGGCCCGATCCACCAGGGCGCCTTTTACCAGTTCCGCTATGACATCACTTCCTTGCTGAAGCCCGGCAACGATCATTTACTGGAAGTCACCGTCCATAAAAGATCGGCAGATAATTCTATCAATCGCGCTGAAAGACAGGCTGATTTCTGGCTCTTCGGCGGTATCTTCCGTCCTGTATTCCTGGAGGTCGTCCCGGAAACTTTCATCGAAAGAGTGGCCATCGATGCAAAAGCCAATGGCGTATTCGGCATACAGGTATTCACGAAGAATACGCACAGGAACCAAACGATCGACATACAGCTGCAGGACCTCGACGGGCGGCCGGTGGGAAAGAACATTACAGCATCTGCTGCAGACAGCACATACCTGACAGGGGCTTACACAGGTATCCATCCCTGGAACCCCGAAGCGCCCAGGCTATACGAAGCCATCATCGCCATTAACCAGGACGGCAAAACGATCCATACCATCCGCCAGCGGTTTGGCTTTCGCACTGTGGAGTTCAGGGAACAGGAAGGGTTCTACGTAAATGGCGTAAAAATAACCATGAAAGGCGTATGCCGTCATAGCCAGTGGCCGGAGAGCGGCAGAACGCTCAGCCGCGCCGTGCACCTGCTGGACATCGGCCTGATAAAAGACATGAACATGAATGCTGTCCGTATGTCGCACTATCCGCCGGACAGGGAATTCCTCGATCTCTGTGACAGCCTCGGACTGTTCGTGCTGGATGAGCTCACAGGCTGGCAGAAATCCTATGACACGGCAATAGGCAGAAAGCTCGTTAAAGAAATGGTCCTGCGGGACGTGAACCATCCCTCCATCATCATCTGGGACAATGGCAACGAAGGCGGGTGGAACCGTGCGCTGGACGGCGATTTCAGCCTGTATGACCCTCAGCGCCGCTTTGTCATGCACCCCTGGGAAAAATTCAACGGCACGGATGCCAAACACTATCCCGATTTTAATTATATCACCAATGCCGTCTTGTATAGCAGGGACGTTTTCTACCCCACCGAATTCATGCACGGCCTGTTCGACGGCGGCCACGGCGCAGGGCTGGATGATTTTTGGAATGAGATGATGAAGCATCGCGGTTTCGCCGGAGGCTTCCTCTGGTCCTTCCATGACGAGGGCGCCGTCCGAAGGGACAAGGGCGACAGCATCGATGTGGCAGGTAACCAGGCGCCGGACGGCATCGTAGGTCCGCACCGCGAAAAGGAGGCCAGCTATTACACCATCAAAGAGATCTGGTCGCCCGTCTACATCGGCACGCGATCGCTGCCGCAGCCCTTCAATGGCAGGCTGGCAGTAGAGAACCGATACCTGTACACCAACCTCCGCCAATGCAGGTTCGAATGGCGGCTGGTGTCCTTTCCAAAAGCCGGGGAAGCAGGCACGAAAGAAACCACGCTTCAACAAGGCATCAGCCCCTCTCCTTCCATCGCGCCCGGGGACAAAGGCTGGCTGAACATCGACTACCCTGCCCATACCAACGCCGATGCCTTATACCTTACCGCCTACGGTCCGATAGGAGATACTATTTTCACCTGGAGCTGGGCCCTCCGCCGGCCGGCAGCCATTTCACAACCAATCACGGTCGTCGCCAAAAAAGCAGCCGTCACCGTGGACACCGCTGCCGGCCCCCTCACCATCAACTGCGATGGCATCGCCTACCGCTTCGACACCGCCACCGGCTTCCTGCAAAATGTCTTCAACGGGAGGAAAGACATCCCATTCAGCGGAGGCCCGGCCCTGGCCGGCATACCCCTGCAGCTGTCGCGATTGAGACACTATAGGCAAAAAGACGCGTACATCGTGGAGCCCTCCTATGGTGATGCAAGATTTTATGTAAAATGGATCTTTGAGAGCGGTGTGCTCCCCAGGCTGGAATACAGCTATGCACAAAAAGAAGCCGCTGATTTCATGGGCATCACCTTCCATTTCCCCGAAGAGCAGATCACGGGCATGAAGTGGCTGGGCCGCGGCCCTTACCGTGTCTGGAAGAACAGGCTGAAAGGCCAGCGGCTGGGCGTTTGGGAGAAAGCTTATAACAATACCGTCACGGGTGAAAGCTGGGTGTACCCCGAATTCAAAGGATGGCATGCGGAAATGTATTGGGTACGGCTGCGGAATAAGGCGTCGGACTTTACGGTGTACACGGATCACCAGGACATCTTCCTGGAGATGCTGCATCCGGAAAAGCCCCACGGTGCGAAAAATGACAACACCAGTCCGCCCTTTCCCGAAGGCAACATCGGCTTTATGCATGCGATCTCCGCCATCGGCACGAAATTCCAGGCGGCGGCCCTGATGGGGCCGCAGAGCCAGAAGAATATGCAAATGAATTACGCGCCGCTGACGGGGACTCTGTATTTTGATTTCCGGTGAACGGAAAAGGAAATTGCTTTCCCTGAAGCGCCACCTGCATTAGGGAATTCTTGTAGGAAACGTAAATTTCTTTCTTATTCCATTCCTTGCAATATAAACCTCAAGCGACCCTGGTTTTTTGTAAATACTATCACCAGCCAAAATATAATTCCAGACGGCATGTTCAGGCTGCGTACAATAAACTATCTTATGTAATGTATCCAAACCGCCGTTCTCGACTATAATGCCCCCGAAACAACCGGTCTCTTCTTTATACTTGGCCACTATCCTACCCTTTAGGTCCAATGGCTTGATCTTTTCGTTCACGTAATCATCATAACCATTACCAAAAATGCATGCATTCATCAGGAACATCAGCACAAGGACGACGAACAAATAGGTTAACTTAATCATATTATCTCCTGAGTTGATTGATCTTATTTATATCGGCAGCTATTATTTTGCTAACGGCCGATATTAGATTGTTGGCGGCACTTATCAACGCTGCGTCCTTCTTTTTATCAAGCCGGCTCACCTGGTTCGTCAGCGTAGCGGATAGGTTATTTAAGGAAGGGAGTGTTATTCGCTCGATACCTAATGCCTCCAGTTGATTAGACTTCTTTTCGTCACTAAGCTTGTTATTATTCAGAATAGAAAAGAAATCATTTGAATTCCTGCTATCTTTAAAGAACGCGTCTATTGCAGAGCCATTGTTATAAGCTTTTTGCTCCGTTTCAATATTTGTGTATGCATCATCTGAGGATTCGTCGCGCCCCCAAAGGCCTTTAAAATAATCGCTCCCATAACGCAAATAGAATTTAACAGTTCCTTGGGTTCTGATATCATCCCGATGTGTGCTTTCATGTCCTACCAACGACGTCCAGGATGTAACATCATTATTGTCAACCCAATCGCTGTTAAAAAAAACAGTACTCCCTATAGTGATTGCATCATACCCACTTGGAACAAGGCCGGGCTCCCATTCGGTATTTAAAATAGCCCCCTTTGAAATACCCAATGCTCCTGAGAGAAAACCAGCGATGGTAGGTCGCACCTTATAATAAAATTGGGAGCTGGGGGCCTTGCCCGCATGACGACGGAATGTTTCAAATATTTCGATAGGTATCTGCCCGTCAAAATCAATGAATCGCATCGGGTTGTCAAACCCATAATGATAAGGCGAAATACCATTTAGTTTATCAGCCATTGGATCGATGCTCCACCATCTGCCCAATTGAGGGTCCATGTACCTGGCGCCAAAATCATATTCCTCCAGGCCACTCCCATCGCTAAACTCTCTGTTCTGCAGCTCCTTTCCATTATACCGGTTTTTATTCTCCGCATACCCACTTTTCAATGCCTTATCCGATATCCCTGCCATCGTCAGCCCAAAAGGATAATAATGATTCTCCTCCACCATCGGTCCGGCATAATGCATCACGCTCAGGTTATCAAAGAACACGTCCCAGTTGGGAGTAGCATTGCTGACATAAATATACAGAAATCCACTGGTTTTTATATTAACCGTGGTTCCCAACGGAGACTGCAATCCGCCGCCGCCGGTAGTGCCAGCCGTAGCCACCTGCAGGGCGCCGCTTTGGCCGCCGGTACTTACATATCCAAACTGATTGTCCAGCAATATCCAGTTGAGGTAAGCATTGGGCTTGCCGGATGTATTCCCGTTGTTGTTCGTTATAAAGCTGGTGAGAGGGCTGGTCAGGGGGCTGGAAGGTCCTGTCAGGTCTCCAAATGTTCCGTGTACCGCTCCCGACAGCGAAACGATGCCCGCAGCAAGGGCGCCTGCGATATCCGTCGCGGATAATTGCTGGCCATTGGCCGCCCCCGAGGAATTAAAGTAGTAATTGGTAGCGAGCGTCACCTTATCGCCGCTCATTACCTTCAGGATGATCGCCGGACCGACCTTCTGGCCGCTGCCGTTGACCCTGATGACGCTGTCATTGGGATTGGTCACAGACAGGTCCGCCGGGTAACCACTGGCGGCGTTCCGCGCATAGGAGGTAGCGGGTATGTTATAAAAGAGCTTATTTTCCTTGGCGCGATAGGCGCCTTCCATCGTCGCGACATATTGGGCCGTATCCCGCTGATCTGTCAGGATCACTCTCGTATTGCCGAGGTGGTCCTTCTCAAAATAATCAAATCGTTGCCGGAAACTGCTGTCCCCATTCAGGTAATGCTGCCAGAGATACCGTGTCCTTCCTTCCTCATGTCCCACAAATTGTATGGTGTCATTCTGGTATTGAAATTCCTTGAGGTACATCGTAGTCGTTATCCGCACAGGGCTCACCGTGCTGTCCGTAACGATCTTCGCCCACTTATTGCCCATTGCATCATACCTGTACACGATGTTCCCTTTGGAAGAGCCATCGGCCTTGGTCATACTCACCGTGTCAGGCAGGTTCAGAAAATTGTAATGGATCCGTCTGACCCCTTTATTCCTGTCGGCGGTGAGATTACCATCAGGATCGTACGTATAATCCGGCGTATTCATCGTGTCTTTGCCAGCCGGGTTATAATGGAAGTCGCCGAGCAATGAACCCGCGTCATTGGCCGTGTCATACACGTATTTCAGGCGGTTGCTATTGGTAAAATACCCGTAGCTCATCCGGTCGATGGACGACGATCCACCCATTTTAAACCCGTTTTGGATCATGGACAGCATATTCCCATTGGCATCGTACGTGATCCCGGGTACGCTGAAGTCAATGGTGGTCGAGGAGGCGAACGTGGTGCCGTTGTACTGGGTAAATGCTGCCGCCGTCAGCCTGTTTACATTGTCGTAGGCGAGATCATACTTCCGGCTCACGCCGTCCCCTGCACTTTTCCAAACCGTCCCGGCGATGTTGCCGTTGAACTGTGGCCGGGAATAGCTGGTAACTCCTGAAGGCGAATTATCATAACCCAGCTCCATGCCGAAGTAATTCGTGGCGGCGCCGGTCAAATACTTTTTATTGATCGCTGTCATCCACCCCCGGATGTTGTAATCATAGACCAGGCTGTCCAGGTTATTGGCGAAGTATTTTGCCCGCAACTGACCCAGCTCGTTATACATCATCGTGTCGATACGGGCTTCCGGACCGTCCATTATTTTCCGTGTACCCGTCAGCCGGCCCACGGCGTCGTAGGTATATTTGGTGGTGATCAGATGTCCCTCGGGGTGAGCGCTGTTCTTTTTATGGTACAGCAGCTTCCGCAGCGGCTTACCCGAAAAGTCGTATTGCGTCCATTCCTGGTCAAGCCCATTGGTATAGTTGGTGCTTTGCGTGCCGATGGTCCGTCCACGGTCGTCATAGAAAGGAACGTAGTACAGGAACTGGGTATTGTCGATCATTTTCGTCCTGTAGCCCGTCGACTGGCCCGTAGCAATGGGATATTGATTCATCGGCGAGGCGTAGTCGGGGGCAGCATTGTAAGCAGTGAAAAAATAAGTCGTATTGTTGTTATAAGTGGTATTCATCGTGGCGGTGAGGA